>Ga0335083_10000778_pt1 | contig 45939 bp, 40 predicted proteins | sample Lox_Sample_42_FD_206716 | JGI IMG/M metagenome (GOLD analysis project Ga0335083, IMG submission 206716) | Soil microbial communities from Loxahatchee National Wildlife Refuge, Florida, United States - Lox_Sample_4.2 | ecosystem: Environmental > Terrestrial > Soil > Wetlands | place: USA...
GGAGTTAGTTTCATCATATCGGGCCGATTGCGAGTAGGACGCGTCAACTTTCCGACCAAGCCGGAGGGGAAGACCTTAGGAACGCGCTCCCCATTGAATTCACAAGTTGCGTCGAAAGGGCCTCTTAATACCACACCTAACTTCTTCCGGAGGGTTTCACATGCACAGGCGTCTATCGTGGATGGGGGCTATTCTTTTCGTAGGCCTTAACGCGTATGGTCAAGCGGATCGCGGCAGTTTGGCAGGAACCCTCACAGACCCTTCCGGAGGGGTGGTTCCGAGTGCAAGCGTGGCAGTATTACTGGGTGCCACGGGATTAACTCGTACCACCGCCAGTTCGAGCAGCGGCACGTACAGCATCCCGGACTTACCGGTTGGGGTGTATGCCGTTACGGTGGCCTTAAAGGGTTTCCAGACTGTGAAGTTCGAGAATGTGGAAATCGCGCTTGAGCACACCACCACGCTGAATGTAGAGCTGAGGGTTTCCAGTTCCGCCAGCGAACGGGTGGAAGTGGTGGGCAGCAAGCAGCAACTTGAGGAAAACTCCAACGCCTTGGGCACGAATATTGAACTCAAACAGGTTAAGGAACTTCCCCTGAACGGGCGGGACTGGGCAACCTTGACCGCCGTGGTTCCAACCGCAGTTGACACCGCCGGCGGACCCGGCGCCGGCAACCAGCGTTCGATTCGCTATGCCGGCAGGGGCCGCGACGATAACAACTATACTTACGACGGCATCGACGCCACCTATGTTATCAATCAGTCCCAGCTGTATTTCGTGCGTCTGGCGGTTCCGCTTGATACCATCGACGAGATCCGCGTCGACCCCATGCTGGCGACGGCGCAGACTGGCGCGACAGCAGGGGCCCAGTTGGCCCTGGCCTCACCCACTGGCACGAACGCATTCCATGGAGACGCCTACGAATACTTGCGCAACGACGTTTTCGATGCCCTGGATCCGCTTGACGCTTTAGATCGGACGCACCGACCGCCCTTCCGCTTGAATCAGTTCGGAGGGTCTTTCGGCGGACCCATCCGGAAGGATAAGACGTTTTTCTTTGGCGCCTACGAAGGCTACCGGCAAGACCTCGGTCAGACTCTTATCGGTTATGTACCCAGCGCTACCTTTAGCGCGCAAGTCTTGGCGCAATCGCCAGAACTTACTCCTGTTATCAACGCCTATCCTCAAGGGCAAAACTCTACCAGTAATCCGGACATTTCCCAGTTCGTGGGGCAAGGCATGCAAGCGGGCCGGGAAGACTCGGAGATGTTGCGCTTGGATCATCGCTTCTCGGAAGCAACCAGTCTGTTTGTGCGCGCCAACACCGACCAAGCGGTCTACCTTCTCCCGTATTCCCCAAGCTCCGGGCAATATCTCGATGAACAAGAGAAGCTTGAGTCCTATCCAGTTAACATCGTCGCCAGCCTGTCGCACGTCTTTTCTCCGATGCTGATCAACGAATCCAAGTTTGGCTTCAACCGCGGCACCACCAACACCCACTACCTCAATCCCACTGGATCGCAATACGCGATCTCAGTGGCGGGCCTCACGACCTTGAACAACGGTCGCGTCAACACCGGTGTGGGCAATACGTTCGCCGGAATCGACGATTTGACCTGGGTCAAGGGGAGACATGTGATCAAGGCCGGAGTCGAGGTCCGCCGGGTGCAAATGAACCAGGGGAGTAGTACCTACGGCACGATCAGCTATAACTCCCTCACCAGCTTTGCGGCCAACCAATCCTATAAGGCCAGCATCACGGGCACATACCCCGTTAACGGCCTGCGAAAGACGGACCTTTTCACCTACTTCCAAGACGAGTTCAAATGGCGGCCGAATCTCACTCTGAATTTGGGCGTGCGCTATACCATCTTCGGTATCTTTCGTGAAGTATATGACCGCCCCAATCCTTTCGATTTTGCCACTTGCGGCCCTGCGGGGTATTGCGGCGTGGGCGCGAGCTTCGGCCCGGGGAATTATGGCGACGTCGACCCGCGCATTGCCGTTGCCTGGGCGCCGACAGCGTTCGGCGGGAGGACCGTCATTCGCGGCGGCTTTGGCCTCTATCACGAGGACGGCCAGTTGGACGATCAGAACATCCCTGTTAAGAACGAGGTGTTGAGCTTCGGACTGACGCCGAAAAATTGCCCGGGCCTTGGCTTCCCCATCGCTGTAGGCCCGGACGGCAATCCCGCCTGCTCGGCCGGGACAAACTCACCGAACGCGGAACAACGAAACCGCAAAGATACGTATGCAGCCCAATGGGGCCTTTCGGTCGAGCATGCGCTGCCCAGCAGTTTCCTCGCGACGGTCTCTTATGCGGGAAGCGTAGGCCGGAACCTGCTCCAGGAATCCTATGTTAACGTCGAAGACCCTCTCACCGGGGTTCGTCCTTACACTGATTTTTCCCAGATTCCTTGGCGAGGCACCATCGGCAAAAGCAATTATAACGCGCTAGTGGCTTCGTTAAAGCGTACGTTCTTTCTTGGCTTATCGCTATCGGCGAACTACACGTGGTCCCACGAGATCGACGACGGTTCCAACGGAAGCGGCGACGGCGACTCCATTACGCCGCAGAATGTTTCGTGCCAGCCCACCGGAGCGCCGAAATGCGGTGAGTACTCGAGTGGCGCCTTCGACGTCCGCCAGGTGTTCAATGCCAACGCCATCTATGACCTTCCTTTTGGTCCGGGAAAGGCGTTCCTGAATCAGCCTGGAACGTTGCGCGCCATATTTGGATCGTGGTCAGTCAGCACGACCTTCACCGCCCGTGGCGGCTTTCCCGTGAACCTCACGACCAGTGCTACAGGTCCGGACGGAAACACCAACGAGCAGCGTCCTGACCTGGTTCCGGACCAGCCGCGTTACTTGGCCGGCGGGAATTTGAACCCTGCAGCTTTTTGCACTCCCGGGACTGCGGACCCGCTTTACCCGGCTGGTGTCTGCCCGCCAGGACTCGGCGTCGCAGGGTTCGGCGATGTCCCCCGTAATTTCTTGCGAGGTCCCGGAGCCTGGCAAGCGGATTTGGGGCTTTCCAAACTCATTTCTATTAAAGAACGGTTTCAACTTCAGTTCCGAGCCGAAGCATTCAACATTTTTAACAGAGCGATGTTTGCTAACCCAGATGGCCTTATTTCGGCTTCCGACTTCGGCATCATATATTTGCCTTTGAATACAACGCCGGTCGGAATGGGTACGCCGCGTCAGCTCCAATTCATGTTGAAATTGCAGTTTTGAGAACTGCGGCGAGTCGAGTTCTAATCCCTGCTCGCAAACGCCTTTTGTCCTGATCTCGATGGATGGCTGCCGTACAGGAGAAATCTTTGCCGAAAAGCGAATGCCAGTCGACCACCGAGAAGAGCACGGAATCTTCCGACCAGCAGAATCACAATTGGCTCATGAGTGACGGGCCGGCAAGCCACAGTTTATTTGCCGGCTTCCACCGTTTTCTCCTCCTGCAGCGCCTTTCGGGTTCGTGGGGTGCCAGGAGTAGGGTTGACTGCATATCCCATTTCGTTCTCGAACAGCATAAGGCTGTGCGCTTCAGGCCACAATCGTCGTCGCTGTCAGCGCAGGGAGCTTACGTGCGCCGGGCGTTAATCCTTGCTGCTTTCGTATTGATTTGCCTGGGGCTGAACGTCCCGCTGTGGGCTCAGCCCCATCCAAAGTTGATCGTGGTGATCGTTGTTGACCAGATGCGAGCCGATTATCTTGACCGATTCGCCCCTTATGAGACGGGCGGCTTGCATTTCCTTGCCACGGAAGGCGCGGACTTCGTCAACGCCAATTATCAGCACTCCCCGACGAAGACGTGCGTCGGACATGCAGTCTTGCTTTCCGGGCGGAACCCCGATCGCACAGGCATCGTAGCCAACGAATAGTACGATCGAGCCTCTGGAAAGATGGTGTACTGCGTCGACGATTCGAGCTCGCCCCTCCTGGGAGGCACTGGCAATCCGGTATCGCCACGAAATCTTATCGGAAAGAACTTCAGCGACCGGTTGCAAGTCTCCTATCCGGGCGCGCGCATTTATGCGATTTACTTAAAAGATCGCGCGGCCATTCTGATGGGTGGGCATCACCCACAAGGCGCCTTCTGGTATTCCCACGAAACCAGTCAATTTCTTACGAGCCGCTACTATGCTGAACAGCTCCCGCAATGGGTGGGGACCTTTGATGAGAATTGTCCGGCAGGTTCCTACGTCGGCAGGGAGTGGACGCCACTCCTGGGACCGAGCTCGCCGGCCTATCACATCCACGAAGTGAGGGGTCAGTTTCCCCATCCAATACCGGCGAACCAGGACCCGAGCTCTACGAGAGTATTTATGCTTCACCCTTCGGGGACGAGTTGTTAGAGCGCTTTGCAGAGGCCACAATTTCGGCAACCGATCTGGGCGAAGCGGATACCGGGCAAGACACTCCGGACTTGCTTGACGTCAGTTTCTCCTCGAATGACGCTGTGGGGCACGCCTATGGCCCTGATAGCCCTGAGATTGCTGATGAGCAGATTCGGCTTGATCGAACACTGGGGCAGCTCATCACGTTTGTCGACTCGAAAATGGGGAAACAGAATGTGTTGTGGGTACTGTCGGCCGACCACGGGTCCGAGCCGGAGCCGGAGGCCGAACGGGAGTTCAATGATAATACGGCGGCTGAGCGGCTCCCGTTTTCTGAGGTACTTAACTCGGCAAGGGAGCAACTGGATGCAATCTTTCACGTCGCCGGCGACATGAAGTGGTTTGCGGCCAGACCGGACGGGATGCTGTACTTCGACAGCGCTGAGCTTGAGCGCCACCATATCGAGATTGCGGCGGCGCGCCGGGCGCTGGCGGAACAGGTCCGGGACGTTCCGGGTATCGAAGGCTTGTACGACATGTCTCAGTTGAGGAGAGTACGCGGCATTTTGAGGAACAGCTGCTTTCCGGACCGCAGCGGTGACGTCTACTACCTGACCAAGAAATGAACCTACTTCAGTTCGAGACCGACCGGGACCTCACATGGGGACCCATGGCCCTATGACACCCACATGCCCCTCGTCATCGCCGGGTGGCAAGTTCGCGCCAAACGAATTAGAGCCCGGATTCGGATGACTGATCTTGTGCCCACACTGGCGGACCTTATCGGAGTCCATTGGCCTGCCTCGGAGCCGATCGATGGCCGATCACAAAAGGCCCGGTTGACTCTGAGCAAATGAACCAGAATCTTACTGGAGTGTACTGGCCCTCTTACTACACCCCGCGTCAGTGGTCTCCCGTTTTCCACCGGTCGAAGTTGCTCAGAAGATCGCCGTTTATCTTGGAATCGGGCCGGTGATCAGTCTTGAGAGAGAATGGTCCACAAAGAACTGGGTCTAAGGACCTTTACGGTCCTGGGCTTGCTCAGCTCTTTACTAGGGGCCAGCTACGCCCTTTCTGCTCGTGGTGTTCCTCAATAGCCGAGGCTTTCTGGGGTTCTCCATCTACCCAATTCTGCCCAATCGCTTTGTCGACTCGTGGCTGCCCATGCGAGTCCAGTCTCTGGACCTTTGGTCGACGATTTGGCAATGTTACCGACCCGGCGACCGGTGAGGCTTGCCTGTGAGGACCTTGCCAATCGGAACAAGCCTCGCGATCTCTACAAATAGGAGTTTGGCACAACCTATCACTATGCGACCGCTAAATCGAGCGGGAACGAGCTTTGTCGTTGGCGACCAAGCGGGCGCAGTCCACACCTCTGGACGCGCCTGCCCTTCAGGCGTGAATCACCCCCCTCAGGCGTAAGCCTGAGGGCTGAGAACGCATCTGCCAAGAGTGGAGGTGAGAAGATCTCGGGGTTGATGAGATGCGCCATAATCTCCAGACTTTCGACGATTCGAGGCCCCAGCCGACTGAAATAAGCGGAGCCGTCCGTCGGATAAATTCTTTCCTCCTTCGCCGCCGGCAGCAGATCGTGCAGCCCTTCGAACTTGGCCAGCAGCATGTCCTCCTCCTCGCATCGCCCCGGTTCGAATCCGCAGAAGGTGAGGACAATGATCTCCGGGCCGTACTCGAGGACTCGGCTCCACTCGATTCGGCGCGAGGGCCGATACAGCAACGCAAGATTGTCACAGCCGCCGATCTCCACCAGCTCCTTCATCCAGTGATCGCTTCAGGCCTCGTGACGTTTGCTGGTGATCCGCGGCCTCTTGCAATCGGCCACTGATATGTCCGTGACTTGACGAAAGGACAAGGAAGCCTCGACCGCTGTCTGACGCCCGGCGTTGCGAGGGTCAACGAGCCCCTGGAGGTGGATCCGCCGGCGCCCCTTATCCGCACGGCGCAGCGACAGATTCGGTCAGCCCAGGCAGCTAATTGTGCCCGGCCCTACTGGTTATGGTGGTACAAACAACAGGACATGACATGCAATCCCATGATGGCAATGACTCCGCAGCCGCCGTGTGCACTCATCCAGAGCGACGTGAACGACGGATTTGCGCATTACAACGCGCTGGACGTGAACCTGAATCATCGCTTTGGCCACGGTGCTTCGATGCTGGCCAGATACACCTGGTCGTATCCCATCGATAACGTAGATCCCGACATTCCCGGCCAGAACCCGAACGATCCGAGTTTCACCGGGCCGCCGAAGTCACCAATGCGATCTTCGACCAGCACCACCGTTTCGTATTGAGCGGGGTGTACACTACACCCATCGCGACACTCGCCGGCGGATTGCCCTATAACATCGTGACCGGAACCAACAACAGCGGAGATATCGGAGATACTACCGACCGCCCGGTTATCCACGGTGTGGTGATTCCAAGGAACGCCGGCCCGCGGCCGGCCGATCTACGAGTGGGAGCCGTTTGTTGAGCGGCCCTTCCCTTTGAAGGAAGGCTTGGTTCTGAATTTCAGGGCCGAGGCGTTCAACTTCTTCAATCACGCGAACCTCGTGGGCTACAGCGGGACCTACAGCAAGGGCCCTACGCGCCCGCGGGTCTAGTAAGACGCTCCCCGGCATCACCAACCAGCTTCTCGCGCACGAATTCCAATCGTCAGCAAAGCTGACGTTCTGAGGCGATATGATTTCAGAAGGAAAAACGCATCGTGTTGTTGGCCTTTTCCAGAGACCCGGCTCTCAGGTATTATGGCGTCCCATACGAGCTGTGACGAAATGGATCATTGCGATATTGCTGATGACCACTGCGGTGGCCGCGCAGCAAACCCACAATCAGTACGAGCCGCCGAACGGGTCGGGCGCGGGCCAGAAGCTGCTGGCGCAGTTTGCGGGAGACTGGGACTTCGTCCAGACGTTCTTCCCGATGAAGGGGAACCCCATCGCCACCAAAGGGACGTGTAAGCAGTACATGATCATGGACGGGAAGTTTCTGCAGTCGGATTTCACGTTCGTCAATGCTGATGGAACCAAGAGCACCGGGACTGGAATCTGAGGCTTCGACTCCAAAACAAATCGCTTCACGACCGCATGGTACGACTCGCGGCGGACGGCGATGTCGATTCGTCAAAGCCACGGCATGTTCGACGGCAAAAACATCGTCCTGTGGAGCACACCTCTCGATGCCGAGCGTCCCGGGCACAAGAGCGTCGCGCGCGCCCACCTTGAGGACGACGGCCGCGTTCTCGTCCATCGCCATTTTCTGATCGATGATAATGGGCGGGAGCGGATGATCTTCGAGCTGCGGATGACGCGAAAGTAGTTGCCCGAAATGTTTTCGGTCCAGCAGAATGCGGTTCGAGACCCAATTCGCAGCGGTGAAGAGGGCTTGCCGTTGAGCCAAGTAGCGCGGAGACCGTGAACGGCTTAGCTCGAACCGGGGAATCGATCGAGACCGTAACACCCTCTTCCCAATAGCATCACACTCCATCAGTTCTGGCGCTACGACGCCAGTTCGGCCGTTATCCATATTCCTCCCACCCTACCCTCGGGAATGGGAACACGAACACGTCTTCTGGTTGCCGTCGAATCCTGCCAGGCAGCATTGCCAAGGTTTGCGGCCGACGCAGAAATTCGCCTTGCGCGTTGCTCAGCCCGTATTTCGCGATGTCTTACCTCGGAGTTGCGGCCGAAGGCGCCAGACGATGGTAATCCGGCTGCTGACGCCGCTCGCGAGTTATTTGCTCCCGGTACGCCGTTTGACGCTTGCGTAATCGTCGCTGAACTAAGCGGGGCGTGGATTTCCTTCCCAGCACAGCATCGTCACCGGGAAAGCGGATAAATCGGCGTCGGTTCACTTCGTCCGTCGCCATTTCCTGATCGATGACAAAGGACAGGAGCGCATGATGATCGAGCTGTGGATGACACGGAAGTAGTTCCCCTGGGGCAGTTCGCCGCCGACAAAATCAGATGAAGAACTGCAATTTGATCCGTACCAATCTTGACAAGAAAGTCTAAATTCCTGTAGAGTTCCATTTCTGGCGCTGGTCCACAGTGGCTTCGGACTTGAGCGCGATACCAGAGAGTGCGGGGTCTTAAGGAAGGAACAAAGGGTGAGAGCGAACGCATATCTTGCGACAGAGTCGCATCTCGGCCGAAGAGGAGACGACACCGGGATCACGCGTTCACCTTTAATGGAGGAACTGGTGAAGCGGGGGGTGCGGATGACGCGGCAGAGACGTCTGTTGGTCAGCATCATCCAGGACTCACCGCGGCATCTAGATGCCGCCGGACTACTCAAGATCGCAAAACGGGAGGACGCGCGCCTGGACCGCGCCACCGTCTATCGAACGATCGCTCTACTCAAGGATCGTGGGCTCATTGATGAGCTGGACCTCATGCATATCGAGGGTGAAAAACACTACTACGAGGCCAAGACGAATCGGGATCACTGTCACATTGCCTGCTTCCGGTGCGGCGCCATCCTGGAGTATGCCAGCCGGTCGTTCGAGAAACTCAAGCAGGAGATCGCGGCGCAGAGCGGTTTCCTCATCCGTGCCGTCCGCCTCGAAGTCGGCGGCCTGTGTGCGTCGTGCCAGAAGGCGGCCCATTCATAGCCTGACGGGCAGCTTTTCAATCATTGATGCGACACGGTCGCATATAGCAACAGCGCGGCCCGGCTTGGGCGTTTCGCCAGTTCTGACTTTCGGTCACCCTCTTTGGGGTTGAGAACAAGTACGATGGCGTCCTGACCCGCAGGTTAAAGCCTGGGGCTATTCACGGCCGGTCCCTTCGGGACAGCATTCGGTTGCCACTGACCGAGAGGGCGGGACGGTTGGGGCGTGGGCTCGTCGCTTTGAGGTGAAAGACTTCACTAGAGGGATGCGACTAGGTCGCATGTAATGGAGCGTGTGATGACTATCTTTCAGCCGGTTGCCGTTGTAGGCAGAGCCTCGGCCAGGATGGTTCTGCTTCTGACCGCGCTATTCATACCGATCGTCTGTTTGGCGCAGGAGCCGCTCTACTTCGTCACCTATTCTGACTACATGGAGGAGCCGGGGAACTTGGACTTTACGTTGAAGAGCCTAAGCGGCGCCCCAAAATACGGAAATCCGTTTCTTAGCCAGACGCTCGAACTGGAATACGGTGTGAAGGGATGGTGGACGACGGAGGTTTACCTTGCCGGCCAGCACACTTCGAATGACTCCACGATTTTCACGGGCTGGCGTTGGGAGAACCGCTTCCGGCCGCTGCCGGGCGAACATTTCATCAATCCGGTCTTCTACGTCGAGTACGAAAACGTAAGCTTCGCCGACAAGAGCCTGCTGGAAATTACCGGCCATGACAGCGTTTCGGACCTGCTCCTCACCAACGCTCAGGGCCGCTCAGAGGTCGAGAGGTCGCTGGAGATGAAGCTGATTCTTTCCAGCAAAGCCCGCGGCTGGGATATCTCGGAGAATTTCATCACCGAAAAGGACCTGAATGAAAGCGAGCCGTGGGAATTCGGATATGCCATGGGTGTCAGCCGTCCGTTGGCGATGGCTGCGCGCGGGAAGGCCTGCGTGTTCTGCCCCGAGAATTTCGCGGCAGGCGCCGAGTTGTATGGCGGATTGGGCACCACGGACGGCTTCGGCCTGAGAGCCACCTCCCACTACTTGGGGCCCACAATTCAGTTACGCATTCCTTACGGCCCGAACATTACTTTCTCGCCGAATGTCGGCTTGAATGCCAACAGCGCAGGCGTGCTCTACCGCTTTGACGTGTCGTACGAAGTGCAGCAGATATTCCACTCCCGCGGGGCGAAATGAGCTGGCAGACGTGCTGCTGCGGAATTGTGCTGGGCGTCGCGATTACATGCGGAGCGGCGGAGCCCTCCTGGATCCGAAAGGTACCTGAAGCGGACCGGGTAAGGACCAATCCTTACGACGGACAGGCAGAAGCCATTGCAGCGGGGTCACGACTCTACGCGAACTATTGCGCGCAGTGTCACGGTTCTGAGGCACTGGGAAGGGGAAAAAGGCCGAGCCTGCGCTCCCCTGAGGTACAACAGGCGACCGATGGAGAGATCTTCTGGTTGCTCAGGAACGGAAACCGGCGCCGTGGCATGCCTTCCTGGAATTCCCTGCCGGAGCCTTCGCGCTGGCAGATAGTAGCCTATATAAAGAGCCTTGGGGACGGCCCCGCAAGCAAGCCGGTTCGCGAGACGGAAGGGACGCAACGATGACGAGTGTCAAAGTCACGATCGTCGCGCTGCTGGGTTTTCTTGTCCTGGCGGTCATGCTGAGCTGCGAAAGCGCCGGACAGGCCCCACAATTCAAAACCGATGTGGACGTGACTCCTCCGGAGGACACCATCGGCGAGCGCTTGTTCCTCGACACTCGATTCGCGCAATACTTTGCCGCTCACATGACCGGCGTCAACCAGCCGCTGCCCGTTGGAGATCCCGCGGTACAGCAGGTCGAGACGACAAGCGGCGTTCTGCCCGGTCCCTTCGCCGGGCAATCGATCAACTGCCGCTCCTGCCATTTTGTGACTGAGTTTCAAGGCGTTCCGGGTGCAGGCAACCGTACCTATTCGGACTTTACCACGCGCAGCCCGATTCCCCGGCCCATCGGCGGATTTGCCGAAACGCCCCGCAACGCCATGCACATGGTGGGGTCATTGCAGTCTCACCCCGGACCAACTCTTCTGCACTTTGACGGCGAGTTTGCTAGTCCGGAAGACTTGGTGAAGGGCACCCTAACCGGACGCAACTTCGGGTGGGCGCCCGATCAGTATCAGCAGGCGTTGGCGCAGATTGCTTTGGTCGTCCGCCAGGACGACGGATCAAGCCAACTGGCCGCTGATCGGACGGGAGGCCTTTCTTACGGCACCCTATTCCTGGGACAAGATTCACAAATTACGCCCGATCTGCTCATTCCCGCCCCCGACCGCATCGACGTCAACACTGCAACTGACGAGCAGATCCTCGACCTCGTGGTCAAGTGCATCAGTACCTACATGGGCGACTTGCTGTTTCAGCAGGATGAATTTGGCCGCTACATCGGGTCGCCTTACGACGTTTTTTTGCGCATCAATCACCTGCCGGTGCAGCCCAACGCCGGCGAGAGCATGGCGCAGTACAATCAGCGCCTGTTGCAGATCGTGAATGGCTTGACCAATCCCATTTGGGTAGATGGAACTGACGGGTCATTCAAGTATCACCCTCAGCCTTTTCAATTCGGTGCCACCGAACTCACGGGTCTGAAGATCTTTCTGGCAAGCGCCACCGACGGCTCGCAGCACGCCGGGAACTGTGCCGCCTGCCACCCGGCGCCGAATTTCTCCGACTTTGCTTTCCATAATACCGGCGCCACGCAAGAGGAATATGACAATGTGCACGGGGCCGGAGCGTTCATGAACATGAGCATCCCGTCTCTTGCCCAACGAAACGAGAACTTCGACAAATACATGCCGGCTACGCCAAATCATCCGAATGCCACGGAGACCTTCCGGCGCGGGGCTGAAGCCAGCCATCCGCTTTATGCGGACCTGGGCGTGTGGAACGTCTACTTGAATCCGGACATGCCAAATCCACAGGCGAGCCTGAAGGCGCTGCTGTGCGGGGCAGACCAGGATTGCTCGGTCGACCAAGGCTTGGGCAAAAGCGTTGCGCAGTTCAAGACGCCGACCCTACGCGACCTCGAAGATTCCGGGCCGTACTTCCACAATGGAAGCAAGCTGCGGTTTGGCGACGTGATCCAGTTTTATATCAACAGCTCTCAATTGGCCCGCGAGGGCCTGCTGCGGAACCCGCCGCCCGAGTTCCAGAACATGTCGATCAGCCAGGACGATATCGACGCTCTGGTGGCCTTTCTGCGTTCGTTGACTGAAGACTACGATGACACTTAACCGCAACGGAAGAAAATCCTGCCAATTCCGTGTGAGACAACTGGCCCTGTTGGGCCATCGAAGCGAGAACCCCTGGGCCGGTAGAGTAGGAGAGGAGCAGGAGATGGGTTCCTCTCCCCTCGTCGAACCGGACGTGCAGATTTTCCTGCTCTCGCAGAGACTGTCGCATCAAGGATGCGCAGGTCGGCCCGTCAGCAGGGCATATAACCACAGCAGGCCCATACGCTGAACCTGGTCCGCGATCGTCATGCCCGCAGGGGCCGGAAAGGCCGTTGGCTCGCGCCGACGCAAGTGCCACGTCAGCCGCCAGCGCACGTGGCTGTCCATTTGGTAGAAGGCCGGCCGGGCGTGGCCGTAAGCGAAGCAGTTCGCCCATCCTTTCGGGTGCCGATTCAAGCCCTCGATCAACTGCGGCAGCAGCGTGTGACTCTGGTCCGCGTTCGTCATCTCACGGAGCTTTGCCCGCTCGCGCGCCAGCGCCTTCTTCACAGACTCCGGATACTGCCATCATCACCGGACGCGTGACGGACCAGAGTTCGGCCGCCATCGCCGGAGTCGAATAACGGGCAAAGAATCCGCTGACGGGTCTCGAACGATCCACCCAGACTGACGCATCGGGGGATTATGCGCTCGCCGGACTTCCCATCGCCGGCACTTATCATAGATGCCGACAGCACATAAAGAGGGCTTTACGAACGCGAACCTGGCCGAGATCGCCCTCGCCGGTGGCACGACTGCCAAGTTGGGCCTTCAGCTCAACGTGGCGGGCGGCCAAACCAAGGTGACGGTGACCGAAGTCCCTGGCGAGGTCCGCGCCGACGAGCCGAGCCATTGGCTGAGGTTCTGAAGGCGAATGTTGCTAGAGGGCTGACCCCGGCCGGGAGATGTGAAAGTACTTATTGTACGCCTGGGTCCAGTCGCCCGAAATGTCGCGTTGAGCCTGTGAGAGGCTTACCCTTCCTTCGCAGACGAGCTGCCGCAGGCGATTCTCAAGCTCGTCTTTGACGTGCCCGTTCCACCCCGAATTGGAATAGGGTTCCGGCCAAACGTTTTGAAGGTCTGACGTGCCCCCAAGCGAGGGCGGGATCAGATAGTCGAGCTGGTAGTCCCTTGCCCGGGAGCCCGTGATGCCGTATTCGCGAAGCACATCCTGCTGGACCGAGGCGGGGATCAACCACGCTGGATCGTTGTCATCCGCGCTGCAAACATCCTTCTGTTCGACGGACCGAACCACTCCCGGCGTCAAAGCCCGGTCGGGGAAGACTCCTGCCGTGAGCGCGGCCACTGAGTATCGTTGCTGGCGCCGGTGATAACGGCTGCCCATGAGGGCCGCGAGGCCGAGCAACAACGCGGCGAATGCGTACCGCCACGGCGTTGCGGTTACCGTTGAGCGTGTGATAGCAAGCCAACGTCTGCCGGGCGAAATCGGTCCGCACTCCTGCAGGCACGCTCTGAGCAGGGCGCGAGGACCGTCGGCCGGCGGCAACTGAGGATCCAGGCCGGCATGATAGGCGTGGACAAACGCGCCGATGGCCGATTCTAGGTCGACGAAACGCGTGCGGCAATCCCAGCACGCCGCCAGGTGCGCACGCCCCTCATTGGCTTCGCGCGCCGACAGCTCGCCGTCGGCAAGGCGCACCAGAACTTTGTCCGATAGATGACGGTCGCTATGGGTCATGGCTTACCTCCCATCCGCGCGTGCCAGACGCGCCAGGGACCGCGTAAGCGAGTTCGATACGGATCCCAGAGAAATGCCGAGGGTCTGCGCAATCTCGCGATATCTCAAGCCCTCAGCTCTCAATCGTAGACATAGTCGATCCTGCTCGGGAAGCGCGCGGACCACGGCGAGCAGCCGCTGGTGTCTCTGGTACTGGATGATTCCTTCTTCAGGACTGAGGGCGGTATCACGCGGCTCGACCGCCGCCTCGTCATCAGGCGCCATCACATCCCGAAGCTTGTGGTTGGCGGAGCGTTGCTTCAAACCCAGGTTGTGGGCGACCCGGAAAAGCCACCCGCCGAGGTTGTGCGCGGGCCGCCCCTGTTGCAGGTGACGGAAGAGTGAAAGAAAGACCTCCTGTACCACTTCCTCGCCTTCTTCGATCGGCAGCCCCAGGGCGAGAACATAGCGCAGGAGTCGATTGCGAAACTGGTCGAAGAGACGGAGGACGTTTTCCTCGATCCTATCACCTTTGGCTTGATCAGCAGCAGTTCGAACGTAGGAATCAAGCACCCAGTCTGGGGGGGAATAGGACATAAAACGCGTCTCTCTGCTACACCGGCGATCTAAAAGTTTGTCGTGAGCCGGGCCGCCACGCTGCGCGACGGCCCGATGGCATTGCCGGAGAACAGGCCGCCGAAGTCGATCAGCCACAGGACGTTTGTCAGGTTTTGTCCGTCTATTTGGAACCTCATGTTGAAGCGGTCCGACTTGTAGATATCTGCACCCGCCGAGGCATTGACCTGAAAGGTAGGTTCGATTCGGCCGCTCGCGAAGTTAACGCGGCTCACAACCTGCGGGCCATACTCAGCGAGCGCCTGATCGGGGTCTCCTTCGAAGTCGAAGGGAAGGCCGCTGTCAAACTGAACGCCTCCCGCCAGCCAGAAACGGCGAGTCGCTTGGTACCGGAGTCGAGCGCGAAGGGTGTTGCGCTGGTCCTGAGAGTCGGGAAAATGGCCCGAAGCTGGGATCTCTGTGTCATCGCCAAGAAAGAGGCCACCCGTCACCGGGAACCATGCGTTGCCGACCGTGTAAGTGTAACTCGTAAAACCCGAAAATCGCCTCCACTCGGGCAGGTCGATCTTTCCTTCTGCGCCATAGATGATGCTCTTCTGGAACGTAATCGGAAAGCTGATGGTTGTGTTGTCGATCTGATCGTCATCGGCATAGTTGTTGACGGTCCGATAGAAATAGTTGCCAGTGAATTTGAGCTTGTTGAAGACGGCCTTGGTAAGACCTGCTTCAAAGTAGTTTCCTTCTGAAGGCTCCACTGGCAACTGAAGCGAGATCGGATTGAGAGTGGTGGCTGCCGTTGAGCTCGAAAGCAGAATGTTTTCGAAAGAAGGTGTCTGAAAGACCCTGTCGTAGGAAACATGTACCACTGTATCGGCGGAGCGGAAATAGTGCGCTATCGAGAAGCGTGGCTGCACAGCCTGCTTGTTCAACAGGAGCTGGTAATGGTCCCAGCGGACGCCGGCGTTGATGGTCCAATTCGGTAAGCTGATGAGATCCTGAACAAACGCAGATTGTTCGAGATCCGGTTTGTTCCCCGCAAAGGCGAAGTTAAGCGGTGTGCTCGGATCAAATTGGTCGGTATCCATAGGGATATCCGGGATGTTATATCTGAAGTTCTCGTTCAGGAACATGTTGTCTGATTCCGCGCCCACTTTCCATTCATGGTGACCGTGGTGGGCGGTAACGGTCCCTTTGAAATACGCTTCGTTAAACCAGTTGTGTTGAAAAACCAGGATGGGAGTCGAGAGAGCGTTGGACCAAAAGTGATTTGCATTGTTACGCACCATCCCGTCAAAATCGCCCACGACATTGGGCGAGAATATGTGCTGATAGGAGAAGGTTCCCATCGTCTCGAAGTTACTCGCATTCTGGAGTTGGCACGGCGGACCGGAAGTTTGTCCGGGCGCATGACACCACGTTTGCTGAATGTACTCATTGGGAAGTTCGTAGCGAGAGAGTTCGTGCCGGACGTTCACCCGGAGGCGATCCTTAGGCGTGAAATCGCGCTCATAGTGTAGGGAGAAGTCGCCGACAGTGCCGGTATTCGTAAAGTTCTCAGGAACCACGGGATTAAGATAGTGGCTGCTCATCCCACCGCTGGCGCTGCCGCTGAAGGTATTCTTGCCCCACCCGTAGAGCGCTTCTGCGAAGGCGCCGGCAGTGTCAAAGCTGCCGCCCGAAAGTACGACTTGGCCATGCAGCCCGGGCTGGGAATCTTGAAGGGTATTGACCTCGACCACGCCTCCCATCTTGCGGCCGTACTCCGCGGGAAACCCAGCAGTATAGATGCTTATTGACTGCACATCGTCCGCCCCAATTTCAGGGCCGAAACTTGGCGAGCGATTGTCGGTCAGAGGAACGCCATCGACCACAAACTGGGTCTGGTATTCCGAGCCGCGAGGGTGCAACACCGCGTTGCCCTCATACAGCCAGCCGGGTTGCGAATTCACTAAGTCCTGCAGAGAGCGACCGGGTATCGAGCTGAGCCGGTTTTGGATGAAGTCTGTACCGATCTCGTTAACGTTGCCAGGTTGATTGGGGTCGATCAACGTACCGGCGGCGCTCACGGTTACGGATTGACTCACCGTCGGCAGCTTGAGTTGGATTACGTATTCCTTAGGAATGGAGGAGCGAATCTCGACCGAATCGGAGACATCGGCGAAACCATGCTGTTGGATTCTGAGGTCGTATATGCCATAAGGCAGGCGCTGCACGTCGAGGGCTCCGCCATCGGTGGTGGTCAGAGCATTTCGATAATCATTCCCCTCGCTGATGATCTCAACCGTGGCCTTCACGCCCAGGCCAGAGGGATCGGTCACTTTGAGACGCAGCTCCCCGCTGTTGGTCTGGCCAAAGGCCGGTAGGGCGGCAATGCACCAGATAACGGTCAGCCTCTTCATAAGAAGCAACCTCCCTGGTTCGCCTGTTGATGTCCCGGCAACAAACCTCCACCGATCGGTGTTATTGGCAACGGACCAACCCTGTTGCGCCGCTGCCACATGAGCTATTCTCATTCCTACCTTCTTGTTCAGCCTTTTTCTGACGTGGGGAGGGAGACAATGTCAAGAAGTCGTTCACATGAAACGCGGCGATCGCCCTTATTATTCCTGGCGGTTGTATTCCTTATCGGCGGAAGCGGGTCCGCGCTGGCATGGGATCGTGGCGACATTAATGACTACCATGCGCGGAGAGCCGAGGTGGTGCGCCGCATCGGCAACGACGTTGTGGTTCTGTTCGGCGACAACGAGCGCGACATAGCTGCGTCTGTGACTGGTTTCCGGCAGAACGAGGAGTTCTACTACCTGACGGGCTGGCACGGGCCGGGCGCCAGCATGCTCCTCATTCCCAAAGAAGCAAGCGCCGGCGAACCGGCCGAAGTCGGCCAGGAGATCCTGTACCTCCCGCCGCGCAACCTACGTCTCGAGAAGTGGAACGGGCCCCGCCTCGGACCCGACTCGCCTGACGCCCCAGCGCAGACAGGTTTCGCCACTGTGCGCAGCACCAGCCTCTTTCATACCGACCTGTTGGAAGCGCTGAAGAAGTTTCCGAGGATTTGCACCGAACTTACGCCGCAACCCGAAAGCGGTGAGGAGAGTCTCCAGCAGGGAGAGGTTGCGAGTCTGCGGCAGATCGCACCTTTGGCCACTTTCGATGACCTGCGCCCTGCACTCACCTCGATGAGAGCTGTGAAGTCAGCAGGAGAGATTGGCCTCATCCGCAAGGCCGTCGAGAACTCGATTGATGCCCACCTTGCCGCCATGAAAGCGGTCCGCGCCGGCACGTGGGAATACCAGATTGCCGCGCTGATGGAATATGAGTTTCAGCGTCGCGGATGCGAGTGGCCTTCTTACCCCCCCATCGTGGGCTCAGGCTTCTACTCCACCGTGCTGCACTACAATTCCGATGATCACCAAATGCAGGCGGGCGACCTGGTGGTGATGGACGTCGCCGGCTCTTATAGCGGATACGCCAGCGACATCACTCGGACGCTGCCCGTGAGCGGCCATTTCAATGCCCGTGAGCGGGAGATCTACGACATCGTTCGCGGGGCACAGGCGGCGGCTATTGCTGCTGCTAAGCCAGGCGTCATCTTGGGCCGGGGTAAGAACAGTCCGCAGGAGGCGGCCTACGACTACATCAACGCGCACGGCACGGATTCGCACAACAAGCCGCTCGGCCCGTACTTTATCCATGGCGTCGGACACTCCGTGGGACTGAACGTGCACGATCCGATGAATCGCGACCAACCGCTTGAACCCGGCATGGTGGTGACGATGGAGCCCGGTATTTACATACCGGACGAGAAGATTGGTGTGCGGATTGAGGACATGATCCTGATCACTCAGGACGGCAACGAAGTTCTCACCAACCGCCTTCCGAGCGATGCGGACACCATTGAGGAGCTTATGTCAGGAAAATAGAGCCGCGGCCCGACGGGCACGATCACGGCCGTCGCGCCCGCCGGTTCTGGGATTGGCAGGACCGGAGCAGTGTGCTGAGAACCCGCCGGCAACATCAGCTCGCAGAGGGTGTGGGTAGCTTTGGGGGCGGAGTACGGCCGCAGCCTTCCTGTGGAGTTCGAGGGTACGCTCCAGCAATCCTTGGCGCAATGCGGACCCGTGGTGGTGGTTCGTACCGACCTCGCTCGCGGCGGGTACGCCCGTAGTTTTCCCTCGGTACCTTGGTTAGGAGCCGCTTTGCAAGAGAAATCGGCCTACAGTACGCAGTTGGTGGCGAGGTTCTCCGTGGTCCGGCGGTATGGCCTGTGGCGATCATTATGTTCAGGGCAATGTTGACTCTCCTCGAAACATGCGCGCGCCAGCGCCAGCCTGAACTCTTTGTTAGGTACTCCGAAGCGATAGGAATCGAGGTCACTGGGGTCGTTTTCATTGCACCCATTGCCCACGACCTTTCTTCCACACATATTCATATTGGCCCTCGGTGCACGGAAGCTTGTCGCAGGTTTCTTTCCCTGCTGACTCCGGAAGATAAAGACATCAAACAACGATGTTCAATTTCCCTTCCGTGTCGAATCCCCGAAGCAGCGGCCTTTGAAAGCTGTCATATGGCCGGCAACGGGGTTTGTCAAAAGGTTCTTTCAATCCCCAATCGCACCTGAAACGGTTCGACGGGGTGGAAAACGTCTGTGAATTTCGGCGTGGCTGTTTGCGTTATTCGGGATTCATAGGCGTAGTCGATGTCGTGATCACGGCGGTTAAGCAAATTCAGAAATTCGGCCGTAACCCGCCATTTTTCGTGAATTCTATAACCGACCCCCGCATTGAGCAAGGCCGTTGTCTTTGAGCGATAAATTGCGTCGGACGTCAAATAACGCGGGCCAAAGTCGCGCAGCCGCAAACTCGCGGAAAAGCCTTTGTGATCGTGCAGTGTGACGCCCGATGAAATCACCAGCCCAACCGCTTCGGGCACCCATCTGCCACCCGGGCTGCCCGGCGCCGCATCATCCGGGTCTATTTCGGTAAATCGGGCGCGGGAGTCCGCCATGTCAAAATCAAAGGCCCAATGCTCCAGTGGCGTGCAGTAGTTCGCCCATTCGACGCCATAGCGGTTGCTGGGCTGCAGTGAAGCAACCGTGCCTCCGGTGTCGCCGTCCTGCTGCAGTTCGGATTCGCTGTGGAGATACCATAGCGAAACAGTGCTTTGCAGATGCGGAACGGCCAGAGTGCGCACCCCGACTTCCGCGCCTTTGGTTGACACCAGGGGGGCGATTGGGGTAACAGGCGTTGGGAAAGGATAGTCCGGTGAAATCGGTTCCACCGTTTGCGTCGCGCCGCGCGCGTCGTTGCTGTGAAAACTGAATCCGCCCTGTGCGTAGAACTCCGTTTTGGACCACGGCCCGAAGACTAAACTTACTTTTGGTTCGGGCAGGAACTTTTTGGCCGAGCCGGAATTGAGCTCCGCAAAGTTGATCACCGGACTGCCAGGCAACTCGGTGGCGACATAAGGGGGAGTCAAGCTGGTGACATTATATGTTGCGTCGTCGCCCCGGAAGGCCAGGACCGAGCGGAATTTTGCCGTCCACTGGATTCTATTTTCGGCATAAAAGCCGACCAGCGTGTCCGTAAATTTATTCACATCCGTGTCCGCGGGCAGCACTGCGACCAGATCCGGATTGGTGGCGCACGCGGGAACGGGTTCGTCGTTGCAGGCGTTGATATCGTTCTTGTCAGTGCGAACCCGACCTTCCGTCCGGTAAAGGCCGTTGTGAACCCAATCGTTGCGGACCTGCAGGCCGAACGTATTTTCTACCCTGCGGCCAAACCAATTGCTCAAGATCGTGTGATGTGCGTCCAGTCCAGCCACCCAGCGCCTGTCCTGCTGTTCGAACTGATCGCCCCTAATGGGGTCATACAGGTAGTAAGTGAAATCAGAGAATAAATCGAGGTCATAATAAAATCCGTATGCCATGATTTGGGTCACGGAACTTGCGCCGTAGCGATGCCATTCACCCTGCAAACCATACCGCTGTGAATTGCCACCGTCAGTTGGGTTCAGGGTGCCGAAGAAACCGACGAGGGGCACGGCGTTATCGGCGATTTGATCGCTGGAGTTCCATTTTCCGTGGTAAGCGCGGGCCGTGATGCTGAAACCATTGGCATCTCCGCCCTGGCTGTAGGTTAGCAGGCTGTTGAATTTGTTATAGTTATCCGGATGCTTCCAAGGGCCGTCATCGTGATATGCTTCGCCACCAACCAGCAAATTGCCCGAGCCAAGCTTTTGCGATAGGCCGAAAACGGCCCGCCCATAGCCATACATGCCGCCTTCGACCTTGAAGAAGCTCTCGGGCAAGGTCTTGAAGAACACTAGATCGGCATTTCCAGCCGAGCCATAGTCGCCGACATCAGCGTAATAAGGGCCTTTCTGGAAATTCACTCGCTGCACAAACTCGTCGACGACGGTGTTCATGTCCGAATACCCCTCGCCGTGCGCGTGCGATGGTAGGTTAAGAGGCATGCCGTCGAGGAAGGTGGCGAAATCTGTGCCGTGGTCAAGATTGAAGCCGCGAAGAAAATACTGGTTCGCCTTGCCCCCGCCAGCGTGCTGAGTGATGATGAGACCGGGGATCGTCTCCATAATTTCTCCAGAACGAAGGATCGGGCGATCCTGGATTTCGGTTGCGCCCACCGTTCCCTGGGTGGCGGAAACGGCAACTCCAATGAGGCTGTCCTCGCGGCCCTGCACGTTGATCGTGGTGCTCACGGCGCTCACAGCCAGCGAGATGCGCAGTGGAGCCGGCGCCTCGGTGGTCCCTAAGGTGACGGACACTTCTTTGTTTTCAAAACCGGGACTAGACACGAGGAGTTGATAATTACCCGCCGAGAGTCCAGAAATAATGAAGGAGCCGTTCTCGTCCGACTTTGTCGTCGTTTGTACGGTACCGTTCGCGCTTAGAACCTGGACGGTAGCCCCGGCAATCACCGCGGCAGAGGAATCAACGACAGTCCCCGATAGCTGCGGCGGATAGGTCTTATCCTTCGCGACGACTGGCGGCTTCTCCTGCGCGACGGCCAAGACTGAAGTGAGCAGAATCGCTATCAGAAGCAGCGGCGCACCAACCGGTCTCGCGTCCATGAGCCTCCATAGCCTGAGTGTTACACTACGCAGAAAAGTGTTACGACCTGCGATAGTAACACGAGTATATGACTTATGCTACGAAGAATGTGGCCGGATTGGATTGGTACTTTGAGTGAGACAGCAAGGAAGGGGTTGGTGCGGGAGCCAGCGCTACTGCGCTCCCGCGCTCGTTACCACCAATTGGCCGTGATTGACCCCGCGAAGACTCAGAATTCCGTTGGCAAAATCCCGAACTTCTCGGCTTCGGCCTTTGATCACAACTACTTCCAGGCAGTTATGGTGGTCCAGGTGCACATGCATCGCCGAGAGTACCTTCTCGCCGAATTGATGCTGCGCTTCAACTAGCTTTTCGGTGAGATTTGGCCGGTGGTGGTCGTAAACAATGGTGAGAGTTCCCACAACCACCCTGTTTTGGTCAATCTGCGCCCCCAGTAACCGATCCCGGATGAGGTCGCGGATCGCCTCGGAGCGGTTGTCATAGCCCTTTTGCTTGATAAGATCGTCAAACTGATGGAGAAGGTCACTCTCCAGGGAAACACCGATTCGCGCTAACTCTCCCATCCACCACCTCCACCATCGAATGAAGACTGGGCGTCATCTCATCCTCCGCAAGGACCTGGGGGCAGTAGCACGATCCTCCCACGCATGTTACCATCTCAAAAGGAGGCGTTACTGGGAAGTCTCCATTGGAGTTTCGCAGCAAAATGCGATTTCAATTTCAACGCCACTTGAGCATGCACACCAGCCTGAGCACTCTGTTTGGCGACTCGCCTGGCAGCCTTGGCCATCGGGTCATCGCCATCTATGGAATCGTGTTCGGGATCAATCTTAGCGCTTGGCTGTGGGCCGCGTTTGCCTTTCATCATTACCCCGTGCTCCTGGGAACCGCGCTGGTCGCTTACAGTTTTGGGCTGCGGCACGCGGTCGACGCCGACCATATCGCGGCAATCGATAACGTCACCCGGAAATTGATGCAAGACGGCAAGCGCCCGGTAGCCGTTGGATTCATGTTTTCGTTGGGGCACTCGACCGTGGTTGTCCTGGGAGCCGCGGCAATTGCCGGTACGGCGCTGGCTCTCCAACATCGCTTGAATCCTTTGCGCAACATCGGGGCAGTGGTTGGCACGCTCGTCTCGGCGTTTTTTCTATTCGCGATCGCGATTGTCAATCTAATTGTCTTGCGCTCGGTCTTTCACGCCTTTCAACGCGTCCGGCGTGGCGAACCCTACCTCGAAGAACAATTCAACATGCTCCTGGCAGGCCGCGGATTTCTTGCCCGCCTCTTCCGTCCGCTGTTCAGGTTGATCCGGCGCAGTTGGCACATGTATCCCCTTGGCTTCCTCTTTGGCCTGGGGTTTGATACGGCAACCGAAATCGGCCTGCTGGGAATCTCCGCCGCCGAAGCCTCCCGAGGGCTGGCATTCTCTGCCCTCCTTGTTTTTCCCGCACTCTTCGCGGCCGGAATGTCGCTCATCGATACGACCGATAATATTCTCATGCTGGGAGCTTATGGATGGGCGTTCGTCAAGCCCATTCGCAAGCTCTACTACAACATCACGATCACCTGTGTGTCCGTTATTGTGGCCCTCATCGTGGGCGGCATCGAGGCACTAGGTTTGCTGGGCGGATACTTTCATCTCCAGGGCAAGTTGTGGGATGCCCTAACCGAACTCAATGAGAATTTCGGAACTCTCGGCTACCTCATTGTGGGAATCTTCATCCTGAGTTGGATGCTGTCAATCGCCTTCTATAAGTGGCGTCAATTCGACGAGCTTGAATTTGACGCATGAGGACTGCCCATGTGGCGGGTTCTGATTCGCGTCGATCGTTTGCAGACCCAAGGAGTCTCTCGCTTGATGCCATGTCCGGATTTCAGTCTACCGAGCCGCTCGAAGGGCTCTTGCCGTCGATCGCAGGCTTAGGGCGGACTAGCTGGAGGAGAGCCCGTCACCGTGTACTCAATGTACAGCGTTTTATCGCCATTGCGCTCGGCCGCTCCTGTTGACCGCCATCGACAGTAGTTGTCATCCGCATCGCACGTGGCGGCCTTCGGATCCGGTGCTGACAAAGGGGGCGGGGCAAGAAATCTCCTATACCACGAGCCCGGGTTTTCAATCTGGGCAGATTGAGGAACCCCACCATGAGACCGATCTTAGGGACGGTCGCGTTAGGAATCGCCGGTCTACTTCTTCTGCACCTGACCTGCGCCCAGGCGCAATCGCCCAAACCGCTGACGCTGTCTCTTGAATGTGACTCAGGCTATTGCCCTCTGCTCCAAGGCGCGCCGCAGACGGCGGGGATGCGAAGTGGCTTCGTTCGCTTGAAGCCCGGAGAGACGGTGGGATGGCACAGCACTACCCAGCACGAAGAGGCGCTCGTGATTCTGCGTGGGCGCGGAGAAGCCAGGATTGAGGGCGAGCCAGCACGGCCATTCGCTGCGCCAGCCATGGTTTATATTCCTCGGGCCACTCGCCACAACGTTGCCAATACGGGGAACGAGCTCCTCGAATATGTTTACGTTGTGGCACCCATTGCGGCGCCGCAGCCCAGCCACAACGAGTGACAGAGGCGGGATTTCAAGAAGCTTCGCTGTTGGCTCAACACTGATCCGCAGCCATCAATTCGTCCGGCCACGGGACAGTGTAACGGTTTGCTGATTCCCTTCTGGTTGGGTCCAGGCCAGAAACATGCGCTCTCCACTTCCAAGCGCAAGGGTGGGATAACTGATCGAACTGTCGCTGCCGGGTATGGGCCCAGCCAAAGACGAGCTCCCGTCCGAAGCGATCTGAACCACGTAGGCTTGAGTCTTGTTCCAATTGCCGTTCGCGCTCGGCGCACGCCCCTGGAAGACAAGCCACACCGTTCCATCGCTGCCAGTCGCTAACGCCGGATGGTTGGGATCCAAGATGTCTCTGGAGATGTCGCGAGGCTCACTGAACGACCGGGCGCCATCGACCGAACGGGCAAGCTGTATCCGTGGCCGTGCGTCAGTGCCTTCCGTCATCCAGGCAATGTACAGATCGCTGTTCGTTTCGGCGAGGGCGGGACCGGAATCAGGGCAGCCGTTCAATTTCCAGCCATCGTCATGAACTCGGACGGGCTCCGCGAATGTCTGGCCGTCGTCGCGCGAGATCGAGACCACTATATCGCGGATTTCTCCCGGAAACACGCGACGCCAAGCCACAAATACTTCACCGTGAAGCCCAAAGGCAAGGCTTGGGCGGCAGCAGGGACAAGCCTCTTGGGCCACCCGCACATTGCGGCCAAACGTGGCACCTCGGTCAATCGACTTCGCAAGGTACACGGACGAGGTATCCTGGTCCGGGTTGGAATTGTCGCGTTCGTCCAGCCAAACGACGTATACATGTCCATCCAGACCGACGCCGATCGATGCAAAGCCTCGATAACCGCGACCGTCTTTGTCGGAGACTTGCACGGGCTTATCAAAACTCTTACCCCACGAGAACGACCGGGCCGACATGATTCGTCCCGGGCCCTCTTCCGGCATTTCCTGCCAGAGCGCGTAGATTTCAGCCCGAGTCATCACTACCTTGGGGCTCTGTTGGCCGTGAGAAACAATAGAAGCATCTCCGCCGCTGATGGGTAAAACAGAGGGCCCGAACGTGTCACCTCCATCCTCAGACATCACCAGTCCCAGCCGGGACTTGGAATTCTGATCGTACACGGCGTAAAGGTACAAAGTCCCGGCTGTATCGACCGCAAGCTGTGGGTCCCATGAGGAGGCTAAACCCACCGTTTCGAGCACCGGCCGGGGGTGTGCCTCAAAGACGCACGCCGGCCTGCGGACAGACCTGCCACAGGAGATGGCGATGGTGAGTACAGTTGCGGCGATTAAGGCTAACCGGAGAAACTTGGCGGAGTCTTCCATCACTGGCCATCCGTTCTGCAACGACTGGCGCTGGTCTCTCAAAAGCGCACCTGAAATTGCGTCCAAACGTTGATCGGCGAACCTGGGAAGATCACTGTAGGCGTGTTGCCGGACTCGAAATAACGCCGGTCGGTCAGGTTCTGAATGTTTACCGCTATGCGATAGCGATTCTCATGGCCGTGGGAGCCACCAAAGGCGTAACTCACTGTCGCATCTAGGCGCCCATAGCCAGGCAAAACGACATCATCAGACGGGTCTACGTAGCGGTAGCTGCGCGCCTGAAGGCCACCTCCGAAACTCAGGCCCCTCAGCGGCCCATGCTGAAGCTGGTAGACCGTCCAGATGCTGCCGCTGTGGCGGGGAGCATTTTGGAAGGTGTTTCCGACCGGATACACCGGGTCAGCGACGATCCGCGCCTCGTTGAAGGCATAAGCCAGCGTGAAGTCCCACCCGGGCAGCAGCCGTCCGGAGGCGTCGAACTCGATGCCCTTCGACTCGGTGGTGCCGATCTGGATTGACGCGAGGGGGTCGCCGGGATTTGTGATGAGGAGATTGGAGGCGCGAATGCGGTAGAGCGCCACCGACGAGGAAAGCCTGCCATGAAGTTCAGTGGTGCGAACCCCGGCCTCGTACTGGTGGCCGCGCTCCGGTTGAAAGGGCAGCCCGCCCTCGGTGAACTGGGCGGCCAGTGTCGGACTAAAGCTCTTGCTCCAGCTCGCATAGAAGGTCACCGGCTGAGCCGGCTGATAAGTTAGGCCAATGCGCGGAAGCGTGGCCACATTGTGCTGGCGGTTGTGGGTGTCATACACCAACTCGTCGTATCTTTGTGTGAAGTCTTCCAAACGAGCCCCGGCAACCAGCTTCAGGCCACGCGCCAAAGTAATCTGGTCCTGCAGGTACACGCCATGCGACATGAGCTTCGTGGTCCCGTCAAGCGGGAAATAATCGGGGGAGGCCGGGTTGAAGAACTCTTGTGCGAGTGTAGCCTGATCGGGAAGGGTCACGCTAAAGGGAACCGGGTTGTACAGGTCAATCGGTGGCGCGTCGTCGTAAATAGCATCCTGCACGACGGATTGGCGGCCCAGTTCAAATCCCGCGAGGAAATTGTGCTCGACCGGTCCCGTCTTGAAGATACCGCTCAAGTCGGTCTGCCAGTCGTAGAACCGGAGCGGATAGGCGGCGTCCTCTGAAAATCGCGCGAGGGTTCGATTGTCGGACTCCAGGTATCCCACGCTCGTATCAAGATAGTTCCAATCGACGAACGTCGCACGAAATCGGCTGCGCGCCACCCACCGCTGGCCGAACGTGTGTGATACGTCGGCACCGCCGACCTCGCTCTGGAGCTTCGACCACTGCCACGGCTCTCCATAGTAATTGCTGATGGGTACAGGCGCGGGACGGTCCCCAAGCGCAGGAATCCCGTAGTCGGTGGTCGTCCGGGCGTGGAAATACTCGATCAGAAAGCCGACAGTGGTTGAGCCGGTCGGCTTCCAGGTTAGCGCCGGTGCCAGAAAGTACCGCCGGTCGTGGAAGTAGTCGCGGAAGTTCGATGAGTTGGTGAACTCCCCGTTCAGGCGGTAGAGCAGTTTTCCGCTGCTTCCGATTGGTCCCGTAAAGTCGAACGTCGGACGAATGCTCCCGAAGCGGTCTACCTGGAAGGAAACCTCGCCGTGCGCCACGGGCAAGGGCTCCTTGGTGATCAGAGTCACGATGCCGCCTGACGCCGCTCGCCCGTACAGCACCGATGCCGGCCCCTTGAGGATTTCGACGCGATCGACATCCGTCGTATCCGAAGGAACCATCCCGTCAAAGGCAAACCCGTCGCGGTAGTAGTTGCTGAACACGCCGAGGGGAAGACCGCGGATCGTGAGGGCGTTACCGATATCCCCGGCGGCGAGTACGTCGCGATTTACGCCGCTAATGTTTTCGGCTGCGTCCGCAAAGCGGATGTCCTGCTGGCTTTCAATGAGGGCCTGATTGGCCACGCCAATCCCCTGCGGGATCTCATTGAGTGGAATGTTAGTCTTTGTTGCGGTCGCAGACTCATCCGGCCGGAAGGATCCCACCTCCGCAGTGACCGTTACCTGTTGGCCCGGCCCCGCCACCTTCAATGCGATGGCGACCTGCACTTTGCCTTGTCCGGCGAGGGTGACGCTTTTGTGCGCCCCCACGAAGCCGGACCTCTCGACGTCCACCACGTACCCACCCGGGCGAAGGTTCCGAAAAGCAAAAGCCCCGCTTGCGTCTGTCCTTGTCTGTTGCAAGCGCACGCCCGCACTATCGAGCAGAATGGCGGTAGCGTTCGGGAGTGCGCCCCCGCGCTGATCAACCACTTGTCCAGTGATGATTGCGGTGCCGCCTATCTCCTGCCCGCCTAGGTTGGCCGCCAGAACAAGGCCAATGCTTATCCTCAGGCCGCTTCGAACGATTACCCCCGATCGGCTTCCACACGCATTCCTCAAGATGCCGCACACAGATCGACACACAGACACAAAGCCTCCTCGTCAAAAGGTCTCGAGACTTTTTGGGTTGAGGGTTTTGCTACGAACGAGGCGGCTGATCGGGAGGGGCGATCGATCGAGCGAGAATCAACCGCTCGCTGAACGCTTCCCTTTCATCAGATACTGCGGACGGAACGAGAACCTGATAACCCGCTTCGACTTCCTGGGGTGCGAACGGACGGATGAAGGTCGGCCCGGTCTGGTTTGAACTGCACATGCACGTGTCGTGCGACGAGTTCGAGCCGTGGCAGGGCATGGTCTCATGCTGAGATTTCTGCTGGTCATGCATCGGGCACATCGGACCACAGCACGCGCAACAACCACTCTGCGAAGCGGGAGACACCAAGCTCGCGACCGCTCCCGCTGGTGTGGCGAGCATCACCCCCAGCAACACTAGCGCTCTTAGCACTCTCATGCTAAAAGGCATCTTATCACAACCGCAGCAGACGAACGGGCGGCAGCGGCCCGACGATCCGCATCCCGGCAGCGTCTACGAACGCATCGTGAACTCGCGTGACGTCCGCGCGGTTTACGAAAGCAGCGACGTGCAACTCGTGCCTGCCACGGATGACAAGCCGTTCTTCAACCAGCACACGCGCTGGTCTCGAATCCGCTGGAACACCCTCGTGGACCTCTTCTCGCAGGCGAAGCCGATGGGAGCCCGGCTGGCGCTCGAAGATGAGCCGATTGCGGAGGTCACGCTCCTGATCCTGCTGCTCCAGGCGGTCGTGATCGCGGGGCTCTGTATCCTCGCGCCTCTTGCGGCTTTCAGCCGCCGCGTACTCGCCGCTCCGGGCCGCTGGGCCTGGCTTGGCTACCTTGCCGCATTGGGCTTGGGATTCATCATGATCGAGATCGCGCTGTTGCAGCGGTTTCTCCTTTTTCTGGGCGAGCCGATTTACACCTACGCGGTGGTTCTGGCCGGGCTGCTGGTGTTTACTGGCGCCGGTTCCCTGGCGGCGGGCAAATTCGCGGCCGAGCCTGGCCGCGCGCTCCGGCGCCTGCTGCCGGTGGCTCTGGTTGTCACGCTTGCCACGGCCCTCGTAACTGCGCCGGTGTTCCGGTTGTTCCTGGGGGCTTCGCTGGCCGCGCGAATTCTCATCGCCCTGCTGCTGGTGGCGCCGCTCGGGTTCGTGCTCGGCATGCCCGTCCCCCTCGGATTACGCCTCGCCATGCAGCAATCGCTGGCGCTCGGCTCCTGGGCCTGGGGCGTAAACGGGTTCTTCACCGTCATCGGCACCGTGCTGGCCGTGATGCTCGGCATGATGATCGGCTTCTGCATGGTCATCGTGCTCGCCTGCGCCGCTTATCTGGGAGCGCTGGTCGTGATCGCGTTGCTGCCGCGCGCGGCCTCCGAAGCGGAGGATGTAGCGTAGTGGCTCGCTTTCAGCCTTGCGGCTTTTCAGGTCGTTTGGCTCCTTGTACTGCTTCAGGCGCTTTGGTAGGAAGGGGCCGGCGAAGGCAAACGGAAACGCCGCGGGGCTTGGGAAACGAGCCCTGCGGTGCGCCAGCTCAATGAGGGCAAGCAGCGCGCTGTTAACGACATTTGGGCTGTTTCATCGCTACTCCCGTACTGGCAAAGGGCTCAAGATCATCTGCAAACCGCCGCATCAGCCGGGCGAGATAGCGAAGGTCACGCTTGCTCCACTTGGCGAACAGTTGGGTCGCGAGTCGTTGGCGGGCCGCGTCGATGGCGGCTGTCACTTCGCTGCCTTTGGCAGTGATGACCGCTTCGCGCACCCGGTTATCGGACCGTGAAGGGCGCCGGGCGATCAAGCCGAGGCTATCAAGTTTAGCCATCTGCCGGCTTACGGTGGTGTAATCCCTTCCAACTAATTCCCCCAGTTCCACCACCCCAACGGGGCCTTTGTGTTCGACGGCGATCAGCAACGGAAACAAGGCCCGGTCGAGCTCGACGCCGGCTTCTCGAAGTAATGCGCTGTCGCGTTGCGGCCTGTTCATGAGTCCCACCAGGTCAACCAGCGCGCGGTGAACCTTGCGCATTTCTTTCTGCATTGTGCCCGTCTATGGAGATTTTAAGGAGCCGCTCCCCGCCGATGGCGAGATTCTGGTGATTGTCAGCGCCGCCGAGCTCAGTAACATCGTTAAGGGCAGGGCCTCCGGCAGGCATTACAGTTCACATGAAGAGCTTCCTTTTGTGGCGGGGATTGACGGCGTGGGCCGCCTCGATGACGGCCGCCGCGTGTATTTTGTGCTTCCGAAAGCGCCCTTCGGAAGCATGTCGCAGAGGGCGGTGGTTCCGCGTTCTCAGTGTGTCGATCTGCCCGATAATCTGGACGATGTAACCGCCGCAGCCATCGCAAATCCCGGCATGTCGGCATGGGCGGCGCTCAAAGAGCGGGCCAAACTCGTGGCAGGGGAAACGGTGTTGGTTAACGGCGCAACCGGTGCGGCGGGCCGGCTGGCCGTTCAGATCTCGAAATATATGGGAGCAAACAAGGTGGTGGCGACGGGTAGAAACACGGAATCGATGAAAGCAGTGGCTGCCTTGGGAGCTGATGTAACGATCCCGCTCGGTGACGCCGGCGATGCCTTCGAGGATGCCCTGAAGGAGCAGTTCAGCGCTGGAATCGATATTGTTTTGGATTACCTCTGGGGGCAAAGCGCCCAGCGGATTATTTTTGCCGGGGCAAAGGCGGGAAAAGACGCGGCGCCCATCCGGTTCGTACATACCGGCGCGATGAGCGCACCGGAGATTACGCTTCCCAGCGCCGCCCTGCGCTCCTCGGCCATTACCCTTATGGGCAGCGGCATCGGCAGCGTTCCGCTGGACCGAATGGTGCAGTCCATCGACGAATTGATGAAAGCTGCCGTGCGCGGCGGCTTCGAAATCCAGACTAAGACGTTTCCGCTGTCCGAAGTTGAAAAGGTCTGGCGGACTGCCGGCAACACCATGCCACGCGTTGTCTTTGAGATCGCCTAGCTACCGCAGGGGTAGCGCCGACGTGCCGTTGTTTGGCATGCAGGCGCCCTTTGCGCCTGCCTCGGTCGCATACATAGCCAAAAGCGCGTGACGCGTTCGCCACCGGGCGATGATGAAAAGCCGTCCGCCTGTCATCCTGAGCGTTCACAGCCCACGAGCTGCCCATAATTTGCAGCAACTCGACGGCAGGACCGTTTTACAGAATTCAAAGGACTTACGCGTGGAGTTACTGCAGAGGAGCCGTAGGCGACGAAGGATCTCTGTATTCGACTGATTCTAAAATACAGGGATTCTTCGCTTCGCTCTCTCGAAAAGCACGATCTAGTCCTATTAGAATCAATGAGATACTTAGGACCGTGTTTTTCATCACCTTCGGTGGGCCGCAGGCCCATGGGGACCTCAGAATGACACGGCCCATGCTTTTTTTCATCATCCTGATAGAGCGAAAACCCTCGGTGGATCGAGCGCAGCAGGACGTTGGTATCAATGAGGTAATCCATTTGCCAGGCGTCTTCGCGCCCGTAAGTGTTTCGCGGCTGAACGCCTCATCGGAAAGTACTTGAATGCCAGCGGGCAGACTCTCGACGATCTCGTCGAGCATTCTCTCTAAGTCTTCAGGGTGTGCGGGTGATTGAATGGAGTGGCTAACATGCTCCATCACGTACCCGCGAAGCAGCGTTTCCACATCCTTGCCCTGGCTCCGAGCTTCAGCACTCTACCGCCACCCGCGGCGGATCGTGTCCGTCCGGCTGACCATCAGCGATTTATCCGGCGGTTAGACCTGTGACATGGTCTTTAGGTGAGGAAAGGACGATCGATGCCGCGGTGCGAATCACACCGTTCTTTGACTTAATCTCTTGGTTGAGCAGATGCTCCAGATGGGGGAGGTCTCGTGCCCAAACCTTCAGCAAATAGGGAAACTCACCCGACACATGGTGGCACTCCTGAACCTCCGGCATTTTCAGAACGGACCGGACAAACGCGTGCTCGTTTGCCTTGCCTTCCACCAACACGTGGACGAAGGCGCAGGTGGTGTAACCTACCGTGAGCGGGTTGATGAGGGCGACGTAAGCGCGGACGTCTCCCCGCGCGCGCAGTTTCTTCAAGCGCTCGTTCACAGCCGAAACCGAGAGGCCCACCCGTTTTCCGAGCTCGGCCAAAGATTGAGAACAATCCTCCTGGAGGAGATTCAGAAGTTGTGCATCCGTTGAATTCAATCTGGTCCTCGCAATGCTTGTCGAACTGTATTCACCCTGTCAGTAAATTTTACTAACATTTCCATGATATGCAGCAATTTTTGTTGAAGCTGAGGAGGAGTTACCCGAATGATACAGCGAAGAGAAGCACAGATGCCGCCGCCACAGCCCGGCGACAAGCAAGCCATTCAAGACCTGACCCAACAGTGGCTCTGGGCGATGCGCAACAAGGACATCGCAAGTCTCACCAATATGGTAACCGAGGACGCGGTATTCCTGCCACCCGGGTTCCCACCCATCCGAGGAAAAGAGGCGGTGGAAGCCATGTATCGGCATTTCTTCCCGCAATTCATCAGCGTCGAGCAATCGGCAGAGGTTGAAGAGGTCGAAGTCGTTGGTGATTGGGCATTCACCTGGGGATCGGAGAGCCTCCTGCTGGTGTCGCAGGCCGATGCTGCTCCGACTCGGATGCAGGGCAAGGGAATGAGCATTCTGCGCCGGCAGCCGGACGGATCGTGGAAATTTGCCCGGGGTATCAACAATTCACTGCCGCAGAAAGAACGCCAGGCACGCTGACGATCCGCAATATGTGTTCGACCCGAGCTGAAACGGATCGCGACCAGGGAGAGCGACAGAAACCGCTGGTGAACGATACCAATCCGACCGAAGTCACGTCAGGAACGCGCATTGTTGACGGCTTCAGGAGGCTGCAGTGCCACTTTCCAAACGAATCTGGGCGCTTGTACGAACCTCGCTTTTTGCAGCAACGTTTATGGCTTTCTTCCTCCTGTACCTCCCGTGGGATTGGGCGATCAAAGGGCGAGCGGTGAATTATGCAGGCACCGGTTCTCTGCGGCTGCTCGCAGTTGTTCCACTGCTTCTCGGAGGCTACGTCGCGCTACGATGCGTCGTCGCATTCGCCTGGACCGGCTGGGGAACGCCGGCGCCCTTCGATCCTCCGCGCAGGCTCGTGATCTCGGGTTTCTACCGGTACGTGCGGAACCCGATGTACCTCGGGGCGATCCTGTTCGTGATCGGCGAGACCACGCTTTTTGGGCTCCGTTAATGTGGGTCTTGTCTATGCGGCGGCCTTCGGGATATGCTCGGCGCTTCTCGTCGCTCTCTATGAAGAGCCTGCGCTACGCGCGAGATTCGGCGCCGAGTACGAAACGTATTGCCGCAACGTCCCGCGCCTCATCCCTCGCCTGACGCCTTGGATTCCCGTGAATGAATCGCCGAACAGCCGGTAGCGCATCTATAATGCCGCGCCCACCGGCCCGACCGAAGGTCTCGACAATCCTATATCAGTCTCCCTCGCCGCCCTTGTGCCTGGCAGGAAGCGGGTTGGCGGCGCAGCGGTGTGGTACATATTAGGGGACAGCCAACCGGTTGACGTACCGTTGACGCATATTGCGTGGTGAAGCGATCTTCGGTGAGCACGAGAAGGCAAGGGAAAGGGGCGGAGACCTTCGGATTGACATAGGTAGGCTGTCACCAGCTTTCCCTGTCACACCACCGTACGTACGGGTCCGTATACGGCGGTTCGGCGGGTGAGGCGATCAGCAGACCGTCAATCTCGGAATTCCAAGCGAGTCGAAGTAGGCATTGGGCAGTGCCACCGCGAGGGCCGGGCTGTGAGCCAGCCGCCACGGGCCATGGGCACTCGCGGCCGTTCGAGCGGCCAGGATCGTGCCCACACCCCGCTTCCGCAACTCGGCATAACGCGCCGGTCCTCGTCTCCACTGCTTCCAGATTGCCGACCGGAGCCGGCGCCGGACCCACTCCTCAAGGCTTGCGAGCACCGAAGGTGTCTGGCATTTCCCGAAATAGCCGATCCAACCCTGCCGATATTGGGTTAGTTCGGTCGCCATTCGTTCCCTGCTTCTGCCTCGTGTCCGTTGCGTCAGTTCCCGGACCTTCGCTTGGAATCGGAGCACCGCTTTCGGCGCGATCCGCCGCTTGGGCACCCGACCCGACGTGAAGCTAAAGCCCAGAAACTTCCGCTCCCAAGGTCGTGCTACCGCACTCTTCTGCTGGTTCACCTTGAGCTTGAGCTTCGTGGTGATGAATCGCGTTAGGCTCCCCATCATCCGCTCTCCGGCCCGTCGACTGCGGACATAGATATTGCTGTCGTCCGCATAGCGCGCGAACCGAAGACCTCTCCGCTCCAACTCCCGGTCGAACTCGTCGACCACGATATTACTGAGCAAGGGCGACAGGGGGCCGCCTTGCGGCGTTCCCTCGTCTACCGGACTCACCAGCCCGTTTTCCATCACACCTGCCGTGAGAAACGCCCGGATCAACTTCAGCATGCGCTTGTCGCTGAGCCTTTCGGCAATCTTGGCCATCAGTTTGTCGTGCGAGACCCGATCGAAGAATTTCTCCAGATCAAGGTCCGCACACCAGCGATAGCCTTCAGCGATATACTTCTGCGCCTGTTCCACCGCCTGATGAGCCGACCGCCCGGGCGAAACCCGTAGCTGTGTTCAGAAAACGTCCGGTCCCATTCTGAACCACGGGTGTTGCCGTGGCGGTGAGTGCCACCAGAGGTGCCGGACGCAATTGGGGCACGTGCTTGCCAAGCATCCGGTAATCCGGCCGGAAATCATGTCCCCATTGCGAGATGCAGTGCGCCTCGTCAATCGCGATGAGCGACGGGGGTCTTCTGGCAAGCATCTCCGGAAAACCGGCTACGCGTAGCCGCTCCGGAGCGATGAACAGGAACTGCAGCTTGCCGATGAGGTAATCTATACAGGCCTGACGCAAGTCGGTGCGCGGCCGGCCGGAATGGATGCGGTCAACAGTGAAGCCCTGCTCTTTGAGCCTGGCGACCTGATCCTCCATCAGAGCGATCAGCGGGCTGATGACCAGCGTGGTACCACCGCGGGCGATGCCCGGCAATTGGTAGCACAGTGACTTGCCGGATCCGGTCGGCATAACCAGCAACACGTCCTGACCTTCGAAAGCCGCGCGGCAGACGGCTTCCTGGTTCGGTCGGAACGAGGAGAAACCGAACGCGCTGTGCAGAAGACCCGTCAGGTCGTCCGTTGCCACCAGCGACAGTTGATCGCGCCCAGTCATAACCAAGATCGTACCCAACATACAATGCACTCGGAAGGGCCCTTCCCCGGTGGCCTCGCTCTGGCCAACGCCAATTCAAGGACTCGTGGCAACGATATCCCCACAAAGCGGACTCGCGGCACGTTTATGCCTTAGCGTCTCTCCCCCGGGAACGTCCCTCCGGCGGAAACAGAGGGGTTCCGGGCGTCAGCGCGGAAGAGATATGCTTCATTTCGGCAAGGATATTCTCAAAGTGACAATGATGATGATGATCTCTCGCTGCGTCTGCTTGCGACGTGCGGGGTTCTTCTGCTGGTCGCCGTGCTGCTGCCGGTGACGGTTGTGTTGGTAACAGGGGGGTGGTGCGGCGGGGTTCCGTGGCGGCGGCTGTGCTTGTTGGGTGGTGCCGCTGTTGTGGGCTGTGCGGGGTGGTGGAGGGTGGTGACTGAGTATGCCGTGGAGCCGAAAATAACGCGAAAGACTCTGCGACAGTCGGGCACAAACCGATTGACACGGCATCGGCATTTCAGATATGCGCCGGCCAGCACGCAGATGTCGGTGGCGGCGCGACCGTGAATCGCGGGCCTTCAACGGCACGAGCGGCTATGGGAAAGAAAAGCTGCAGCCCGAGAGCAACGGACGGCATCAAGCCTCTACGAAGAACCGTCACGGACTTGAAGGCGGCGTTCGCTTACCAGCGGTCGGATCTGTCGGGCTGCGGCAGACCTTATGACAATGATTGAGGGGAAAGCGGTACTTAGGCCAGAAGGTGTTGCACCAGCCTGCCTGGCGAGTCGCTCTATTTGGAACGTCGCAAGCGTAAGATCTCCGCCCTGCAGATGGCGGGCAGCCCGGAACGGTCGAGATTGACTCGTTCTAAATAGCCCTGGCACTCCGAAATGCTGAGGTCACTCCGCAGGCTGTATGAAGAGCTAAAAAGCAGAGCACTCGTCCGCGACAGGCCAACGGACATCAGGTTGATGAGGGTCTGGGACGCTGCCCCGTATTCCAAGAAGAGGTGCAGCGGCTGCAGCGTCTCGACAGCAGCCCACGTTCCAGCAGAACGACGCGCAGGACCTCAGAGTAGAGGCGCGTGTATTTTACGTATTTGTACCGTAGCTGATCCTCCAGATCCGCGAAGAGGTCACGTATCGCATCGTTCACCTTTCCGACGTCACTCCCGGACTTGGACCACTGGATCTTGTTAGCGACGAGTTCCCTGAGTGATGTTCCCCGCATCCACTGGTTAGCCAAATAAGCGTAGTACTTGTAGGACGACGTCTCCGAACGAATCATCAATTCCTCGAACAGGCCAAAAATCTGGAGTAACCGGTCGCATGAGCCTTGGGCGTAAGGGTTAACAGGAATCCATGTTCGAACGTCGGGTTCGGCACGGAGACGCACAGCTAGGGCTTCCAGTCGCGCCGGGTGGACGTAGAAGTTGTTCGTAAAGACCTCGTCCGGTAAGGTTCTCTTAAAGTCCGCAGAAAGCTCGTCAATACGGCAAACTGCTCTCTTGTTGCTTCATCAGCAGAGTCGGCCATCCGCCTGCCTGAACCGAGAAACTCTGCGTAAATCCTTGCGTACGTCATCTCTGCCCAGGCTAGCTCCCTTGACTCCGCGGATTGCGGCGGCTCCTGGATAGCCTGGAGAAGCTCAGCCGTGCGTTCTCTTGTGCTCACTTCGAACGCCGACTCTATCGGCGCCAGCCGATCCGTCGCCGCCGGCCGCTCCCAATCCTTTCCGTGAATGCAGAAGACGTTACCGTGGAACTCCTTGGAGAGTCGCCCGGCCCGGCCAACAAGATTCCAGAAGTCGCCTTTTGCCATCGGGCCTTTCCCACGGCCTCTCTGCGGGTTCTCTACAAAGATATTCTTAGCCGGCAGGTTCATGCCCTGAAGCAGCGTACTCGTGCAACACACGAACCGCAGTTTCTTTTCTCGCAGCAACTCTTCCAGTCTTCCTCTAATAATCTGCGGTATATTGCCGTAGTGAAAGGCAACGCCTTTCCTAACCAATGCTGCGAGGCGATACTGGTGGTGGACCTCTTCCCTCAGGAAGTGAGCGAGGTCCGAGAGTTCTGGATCATCGCTCTCAGCGCCGATTTGATTGGCCATTTCCAAAGCCGTTTTGTCCGCGATCGCCCTTTCACTGCAGTAGACAATCGACGTGTCGTCCGACTTCGTGAAGTGAACCGCGAACTTCGCCATATACGATGCCGAGGATCCTCGAAACGCAAATGGGAGTTCAACCTCTCCGAGCGCCGCTGACTGGTCGTCGACTACCAGCTCCATCCGCGCCCGACGCGGTCGCCCCGAAACATGGTGCACGTCAATAATGTTCTGAGTCACAGGACTAAGGTGCTCAATGAAGTGCTGCGCCTGCTGTTGCCGCCCAAATAGGTGAAGCAGCACTTCCGGATTGGATCGGAGCGGGCTGGAAAAGAACAGCCTGGCGTCTGGAAAGCGACTGAGCGTCATCGCGAGCACGCGCTCCAGGGTTTGCCCACAATCTGATTCGCCGATCTCATGCGCCTCATCCACTATGACGGCATCGATTTTCAATCTTCCATCGCCCGAGGTCAGCAACGTCGCCAACCGTTCCTGTGTGACGACATAAAGTAGCTTCGCGGTCTGTTCGATATCGTCCGGCACTGTGGGCGATGAGAGTATCCGAACGGACGGCAGATCGTGGTCACGCAAGAGCCTGACGAGGTCAAACGTAACCTGGCGAATCAGAGCGCGAGTCGGCACTATGAACGTGGCAATGTACGAAAGCTCATCTTTCAGGCGCCTGATGAGTTCTACTTCCAGCGTGAACGACTTCCGGGCCGGGAGCCCGCAGGCTACTGGGAAATGCTCCAGCATGTGCGACCGAGCCCTTTGATCGAACCCGACAAACTGAAAACGGAAGCCGACTGGATTGAAGCCGGAAAGAGAGTATTCGATGAAGCAGACGATCTGCACCTGCGCACCTTCGACCCGAAGTTGATAGCTCTGGCCAGGAGCCGCGAGACTTACGAGCAGACCCATACGGGGCCGTATCCGGACGGAACTGTGGACGCCATACGGTGGGTACCCACGGAACAGGGGGTCGCCCTTTCGGTTGCAAACTGCAGGAATTGCCATCTGCTCACCCTGCCGGATGGCGCCCGCGTCCCCGGCGCTTCCACTTTTGCTGAGGTAACTCGCACGCAGCCCTTCAAACACCTCAACCCTCTGATCCTCAAGATTCAGTTTGCAAACCGCGTAGTGCCCGCTGCAACCCCGTTTTTCATGGGCCCGCAGCCCCTTGGCGCCTGGTTGTACCAGGCATTCGGAGTCCCGTGGAAAAAGGACGACATCCACGAGAGGCTGAAGACCATAACGCTGGATGATGCCGGGGCGCTATATGCCGGCTTCGTCTCGAGCGGCGGCGTTCCTCGGTGGAACGGCAGCCTGTATCACGCGGCCAAAGCGCCGGATCTGATTGGCATCCAGGAGCGCAAGTACCTCGACCATACGGCCACCCATCTGATGCGTTATGCGGCTACGGTCAGTTTTGCCGAAACGACCGATTTTGGTCCGTATCATATGCTCTCTCCGGACACGACGAGAGTTCAGGCGAGACTGCCGGATGAGGCACTGTACGCCCTCGCGTTGTACATCTATTCGCTGAAGCCTCCGCCGAATCCCAACCGCTTCGATGACCGAGCCAAGGCGGGCCAGAGTGTCTTGGAGCGCGAAGGCTGCCCGATGTGTCACACGCCGCCGCTCTACACGAGCAACAAGCTGACCCTTGCCCCGGACTTTACTCCGCCCACGGACGTGCCAGCGAATCTGGACATCCTGCCCGTATCGGTTAGCACCGATCCCGGCTTGGCCTTGAAGACCCGCGAAGGGACGGGCTATTACAAGGTGCCTTCGCTCAAGGGCGTCTGGTATCGCGGGCACTACCTGCACGACGGATCAGTGGCCAGCCTGGAAGAGACGTTCGACCCGGACCGCCTCAACGACACGCATATTCCGGGAGGGTGGAGCCAGTGGTGACGATTTGTGAATCAAAGATGGCGGCGGAGGTGTTTCGCCGCACCGTCCGCCGCCGAGCCCAAGCGAGGCCACCGTCGTAAGGTCAGGAGGACTGACGAACAACGGATGAACACGCCAAGCATCGGCAAGCTGGTTCCGTTCAGCGTATTAGACCGAGAAGCCGCAGAGCAGGGGCCTTGGCCCGAGGCCAAGGTCCAAGGGAGATGGAAACTTGGCTCGAGGCTTAGGTGGGCTGTAGCATGTCGGGAGGTTTAAGCTCGGCAAGCTATGGTCGTTGATACCTTGGTGCCTTGGTGCCCGTCGCAGAGCATGACTTCGGTTGCGGCGATCCAATGCTTGGTGGCGAGTGGGCCTGCAGAAGGCCCAGCTCGACCCCGCCGGAGAGTCTGGGAAGTGATTGCCAACCGAGCCGAGCTTGGGCCCATTCCAAGCGAGGGGAGTATGGCATGGCAAAGCGAAGGATGTCTACCTTTGAGCGATTGCGAAGGGGGAAGAAATTGAACCGGCGCGAACGCCGAGAGTTGGAGAGATGTCTGGAAGCTGAGGGTGCGGAGTTGCAGGTTGTGCATCCGAACGCGGCCGGCATTGATGTCGGGAACGAAAGTCATTTCGTGGGGGTCCGCCCGAGGGCAAGTGAACCAGCCGTGCAAGAGTTCGGATCGTGGACGGCGGACTTGGGACGGATGGTGGAATGGCTGAAATCGCAGGGGGTGAAGACGGTGGCAATGCAGTCCACCGGCGTGTACTGGATCGCGCTGTATGAAATCCTGGAGCAGGCGGGCTTCGAAGTTTACCTGGTGAACGCGCGGGGAACCAAGAATCTGCCGGGACGGAAGAGCGATGTTCAGGAGTGCCAGTGGCTGCGCAAGCTGCACACTTACGGCCTGCTGCGGAATTCGTTCCGGCCGCCGGAGCAGATTCGCGGCGTCCGGACCCTGTGGCGGCTGCGCGAGCGGCACGTGGAAGAAGCCGGGCGAGCGGTGCAGCACATGCAGAAGGCGCTGACGACCATGAATGTCCAGCTGGCCAATGCCCTGAGCAATTTGGGCGGGACGACGGGGCTGGCCATCCTGCGGGCGATTCTGGCTGGGGAACGGGACCCGCGGCAATTGGCGAAGTTGCGGGACTGGCGCGTCCGAGCCAGCGAAGAGGAGATTGCTCACAGCCTGGAAGGGAACTGGCGGGAGGATGTGCTGTTCGAGCTGCAGCAAGTGGTGGAGGCTTACGATTTTCTGCAGCGCCAAATCGCCGCCTGTGACCTCGAGTTACAGAAGTACCTGGCGGCGTTGCCCAGCCGAGAGGTTCCCGGAACCCAACCGGTTGCCTCCCCCTCGGTCGCGGTCGAGGCCCGTCCCCAGGGCCGGAAGGCCAAGGCCAAGCGCCCCTCGAAAGGTTCCCCGAGTTTCGATTTAGCCCAGGAACTGCGCCGGACGATGGGCGTGGACCTGATGACGATTGACGGCATCAATGTGATGACGGCACAGGTCATCCTCTCCGAGATCGGTCCGGATTTGAGTGCCTTTCCTAGCGAAGCGCACTTCAGTGCCTGGTTGGGGCTGGCGCCGCAGCGCGACATCAGCGGCGGGAAGGTGATCGCCCAGAAATCGCGGCGGGTCAAGAATCGCGTGGCCAACGCCCTCCGCATGGCGGCGGAATCTCTATCCCGTAGCGAGTCCTACTTGGGCGCCCGCTACCGCCACCTGAGGGGCCGCCTCGGCGGACTTAAAGCCATCAAAGCCATGGCTCGCTACCTGGCCTGTTTAGTCCACCGGCTGTTAACCAAAGGACAGGCGTGGGTCGATCGCGGCAGCGCCGAGTATGAGCGCAAGCGCAAGGGGCGCGAGCTCATCGCCTTGCAACGCCGAGCCGCCGACCTCGGCATGCGGCTAGTCGCAGCATAACCCATCTAGACCACGACACGGAGAATGCCCAACCGGAAATCAATAACTTACGTCAAGTTTCCGGAGAGTTCTTCGATGCAAAGCTATCTCGCTGTCCGGCGCGTCACGGTGCGGACACCTCTAAGAGTACACGGCGGCGTGCCGCCTGGTCCAAAGCCGGGTGCTCACAGGTCCGAATCGACCCTTACCTACGCGTTCTTCTACAGTGAAACAGGTGGGAGAACTATTTCCGCGTCATCCGCAGCTCGAAGATCATCCGCTCTTTTCCCTGGTCATCGATCAGGAAATGGCGGTGGATGAGAACCCGGCCGTCGTCCTCAAGATGCGCGCGCGCGACGCTCTTGCGCCCGGCATGCTCAGTATCGAGAGGAGTGGCCCACAGCACGATGTCCTTGCCGTCGAACGTGCCGTCGCTCTGGCGAATTGACATCGCGGTACGCCGCGAGTCGAACCACACGGTGGTGAACTTATTCGTCTTGGAGTCGAAGCCGGAGATTCCGGTGCCGGTGCTCTTCGTTCCGTCGGCATTGAAGAACGTGAAATCCGACTGCAGGAACTTGCCGTCCTGGATCATGTACTGCTTGCACGTCCCTTTCGTCACGAGCGGCTTTCCTTTCGCCGGAAAGAACGTCTGCACGAAGTCCCAGTCCCCTGCAAATTGCGCGAGCAGCGTCTGGCCGGCGCCGGGCCCGTTCGGCGGCTCATATTGAACGTGCGTTTGCTGCGCAAACGCCGCGGTGGCCATGAGCAATATCGCAGTGATCGAGTTCGTCAGGGCACGCATGGGACGCGATGATACACGAGAAACAGCGCCCTGGCACACGTTTGCGGGGCGCTGGTTGCGGCAGCTTGTCCACAGCGCTTCGATGCCGGAAGGCAAGGAAGAAGCCGACGGACCAGCAGCGCTACTTGCCGTCCGAACAGGCGGACGATAGCGCCGCAACGGCAATCGAAGCCGCTTCTCAAGAATTTCAATCGTACGGTGCTCTCTCTTGTGGGCAATCATGTGTCCTCTCCATGACATACGGCGCTAAGCTCTTTGTACCCAACCTGCAGCCGCCCGGCGCCGAATGTCATGCGCTGAGATCGGCAGCCGAAGGCTGTGGGCGCTCAGAATGTCACCTTTCCTGAAAATTGAAACTCGCGCGCCGGAAGCTGATTGGTGATACCTGCCAGCGGCTGCCCGAATCCGGGGCCCGGCGTCGACCCGTTGCCGTAGGTACCACTGTAGCCGACGAAGTTGGCGTGGTTGAAGACGTTGAATGCCTCCGCGCGCAGATCGAGACTCATGCGGTCGCTCAGTGCGAATTCACGCGCGACAAAGGGCGAAACGTCGTAGATCAGCCTGCCCCTGCCCGTGTTCCGGCCGATCACAACTCCGTCGATGACGGGGCGATCGGTCTCGCCGCCGTTATCTCCACCATTCGCCGTTCCGGTGACGATGTTATACGGCAGTCCCGAGGCCAGGGTCGCCACGCCGCCGAGCCGGATCTTCCAGGGCGCAGTATAGATTCCGCTCAGCACAAACCGGTGGCGCTGGTCGAAGATGGCGTTGCCGTTCTCAACCGCGCCGGTGAAGTTCGGGTCGTTCGGGTTCTGGCCGGGCACGTCAGGATCGACGTTATTGACGGCATGCGACCAGGTATAGCTCGCCAGCATGGAGGCCCCCTGGCTGAACCGGTGATTCAAGTTCACGTCCAGCGCGTGGTAGTAGGCATATCCGTTGTTCACGTCGCTCTGGATGAGGCCGTACGCAGGTTGAGGGCTGGTGGCCATCATGGGATTGCAGGTCAGGCCGTTTTGTTGATAGAACCAGATCCAGTAGGGTCTGGTGCAGTTCGCGGCCTGCGGGCTGCGCATCTCCCCCGGCTGGTTGCGAACGAAGGGCGCGGGCGCGTCCACGTCGAGCGGGCGGTTGATCTTCAAGCTGTGAGAACCGACGTAGTCCACGCTGAGGACCCAGGAGGGCTTGATCTCGCGCTCGACGCCGAACGTCCACTGCTCCGTATACGGGCTCAAAAGCTGGTCCGGGTAGCCCACGAGGGTTGACGTGGGGAAGAATTGGTCGAGGAAGGCGCTTTCGCCGGGCCGGATGTAAAGGCTCCGGACCGGCGCCGTGGCACCCGCCGGAAAGGCAGGCAAGGGGGCTTCAGAAACGCTGGCAGGGAAGCCGATCTGGCCCGGGCCGGCCGTGTAGTTGAAGACTCCCGTGGGTCCCGACAGGGCGTAGTTCGCGGCATTGTTGTCCACAATCTGGGAGTAGTAGATTCCAAACCCTCCCCGGACCACCGTACGCCCGTCGCCGCGCACATTGTAAGCAAACCCGATCCTGGGCGCTAAATTCTTGTCTGAATCGGTAAACGTCTGCTTTTCATAGCGCAGACCGAGGTTCAAGGTGAGATCGGAGCGCACGCGGAAATCATCCTGCACAAAGAGCGCCCAGAGCGTGTCATCCACCGTGTAGGTGGCATTGCCGTAGCTTTGGGTGTAACTCTTCACGTTATCGATGTCGCTCAGATACTCCGGGCCTTCGCAGAACGTCAGGCTTTCGGTGCACGTGTTGTAGACGAATTGGCCAAGGAAAATGGGGCCGCCGAACTCCTTGCTGTCGCCGCCGCTGTGGGCGCGGATCACGTCGCCCCCGAAGGTCACGCTGTGTCGCGAGCGCGTGGCAGAAACCACGTCGTTTATCTGGTATTGACGATTGAGCAGCAGGGCAGACTGCGAAGTGCCCGATGTGAAGGTGCCGCCGGTGGAGATCGGAACCGAGAACTGCGTACCATAAACCACCGGATCGAACTCGGTGATGGGCGACGCTAGTTGGAACTGCAAGTGAACGTTGTTGAGCAGGTTCGGACTGAGCGTTGCCGTGTCACCTAGCGCCACGGTGTAGGTGCGCCGCCGGAAGATGCGATCGACACTCGGAAGATTGTTCCCGCCCACGGTTCCGTTGGGATTGGTGTCGTAGAAACTGTCAGCGTTGCCGCGGAAGAACAGACTTTGCCTGTCGCTGATCTGATGATCGAGGCGGAACAGCGCCATCCAGTCGCGGTACTGACCAACGTAGTTGCCCGGGGCAACGGGTGAGGTGACAGGCGAGCTTCGATTCTGCCAGCTATATTCGCCCTGAGCGAAAAACTGCGTCTTTCCGTTCCTGCCGATGGGCCCGGACAGTCCAGCCGATGCCTGCGCCAGAGCGTCACTGGTCACGTCGTTGCCGCTCGAGGCCGAGGTAGGCGTAAAGCCCGACAGCTTGGCCTCCGCCCCTGCCGGCCGCCCGATACCCAACAACTCACCGTGGAACTGGTTGCCGCCGCTCTCGGTGACAATGTTCACCACGCTGCCGGCGGTGAGCCCGTACTGAGCTGAAAACGCGTTTGTGAGCACCGTCATCTCCTCGACGGCGTCGAGGGGTACGTTCGTCATGATCGTCTGGCGCCCCCACGTGTCGACCGCGTTCGCACCGTCAACCTCGAACCATGTCTGGCGGCGTCCGGTGCCGTTGGTGGTGAAGAGATCCTGATTCATGAAAGCGTCTCCCTGGTTAAGCGCGGGCCGATTGGCTGCGTTCAGCAGCGGGAGATAGGTGATCCTACGGTTCAGCAGGGGCGTATTCTCCATCTGCGGCGCGCTCAGGCGGTCGCCGAGCTGGGGTTCGTCGGCGCGGACGTCTCCGGCTACTCCCGTTACCGTGACTTTGGTCTGGCCGCCCGAAACGGCCAGTTGAAGGTTCAATTGCGCGGTTGTGCCTGCCACGAGCCCGACGTCAGTCAGATTCGCGTCCGCAAATCCCTGTTTGTGCGCTGTCAAAGTGTAGGTTCCCGCAATCGGCAGCCCGGCGAGTGAGAACGCGCCGGAGGCGTCGGTCTCGGTGGACCGCGCAAGACCTGTAAGTTGATTTTTTGCTGTAACTTCCACGCCGGCAACGGCGGCTGAACTCGGGTCCGTCACCCGTCCGGTGATGACCGCGGTGTCCGGAGTTTGCGCGCGTCCGGCTGCGACTCCTAAGATGAGCACGGCTACAATGCGACTGGCGATTCGAAGCATGAGATCCCCCAGCTCCTTTATTGGCTTTTGAACTGCGCGAAGCGCCGCGAGTTAGATCGCTCGCATCAGCCGTGAGGAAAGTTTGCGGGCACCCGATAGAAGTTAGACGGTTGAAGCGGAGATTTTCTTCCCTGCCGTTTGTTTGACCGCGCTCGTAGCACGCCCTCCCGGGGCGATTGAGTACACGGACTATCAAAGAACCTTCAGAGAAATTCGCCTCAGACGGCGGTCACCCCAAAAGCGGTTCTCAGTAGCACTTCGTTTACTCGGGGCCAAAACACTCTTCTCGGAAGTTTGTTCCCGGCGGTCTCTGAGACCTCAGATCGCGATTGACAGCCTGGTGTAGAACCAGCAGCGTGAGCCTCCTCGAAAGGCATGGGAACGTACCGTTTCCTTTTGCAGGGCGTCCATTCGACATATCCGAGACGTGCCGCCGAATCCGCCAGCCCAAGATTGCTGTTGGAAACAGCCTATGTGCTGAACTACGCGCCAAGCCTCCATCCAGGAAGATCGGCGCGATGGTAGATCTCGGGCAAGCAGCCTGGCCACAGTGTCGCTGAGTGCCATTTCCGGGGCGGGTCATTCTTCTTGCCACGCGGGCCCAGCACTGCAATAGCAGGCGTGGCCTGTATCCAATTCGAGGACTCGTGGCAACGATATACTTGCAAATTCGACTCGCGGCATGTTTATGCCTTAACGGTCTTTTTCAACGCAACCCCCGCCCTCTGGAAACAGGGGACTTCCGGCGACCGGCGCGGCAACGATATGCGTTATTTCGGAAAAGATATCCTCAAAGTCACA
>Ga0335083_10000779_pt1 | contig 45924 bp, 51 predicted proteins | sample Lox_Sample_42_FD_206716 | JGI IMG/M metagenome (GOLD analysis project Ga0335083, IMG submission 206716) | Soil microbial communities from Loxahatchee National Wildlife Refuge, Florida, United States - Lox_Sample_4.2 | ecosystem: Environmental > Terrestrial > Soil > Wetlands | place: USA...
CGCGACCCCCGCTTTGTCGAGGCCCAGGTCGCTCGTGTTAGGGATACGCCCAACCGCGAGAAGAACATGGGAGCCAATGACTTCGGGTGTGCCGTCCTCGCACGTGACGCTGACCGAGACGTTACTGTCGCGCTTGGCCAGTGAGATACATTTCGCATTCAAGCGGAACTCTATCCCCTCAGCCTCCAGTATCTCGCGCACGGCTTGCGAAACATCTTCATCTTCACGTCCGATCAGGCGTGGACCCATCTCGACAATCGTCACTTTGCTGCCGAAGCGGCGATACATCTGTGCAAATTCCAGGCCAACGTAACTACCCCCGACAACCACGAGATGCTCGGGCAGGAAGTCAACCTCCATCATCGAGGAGTTGGTAAGAAATGGGACGTCATGAATGCCCGGCATTTCGGGCACCGTGGCGCGTCCGCCGACGTTGATATAAATGTTTTCGGCCTCGAGAACGCCTTCATTGACCGCGACCGTATGGGGCGACGCAAAGCGAGCATGGCCCTGGATGACCGTACAATTCTTAAGTCCTCTCAGCCATTCCTCTATGCCCTTGTTTGAGCGTCCGGAGACAGCATCCTTGCGTGCCTTTACGCGCTTCATATCAACGCGCACGTCGCCGTTGATATTGAAACCGTACTCGGAACCGCGGCGAGCGACATGGGCCGCGTAGGCGCTGGCAACCATCGTCTTTGTCGGAATGCAGCCCGTATTCACACAGGTGCCGCCAAACTTGTGACGTTCGATGATCGCCACGGTTTTGCCTGCTGCGGAGAACCGCGCAGCCAGAGACGGACCGGCCTGACCCGTCCCAATGATGATGGCGTCGAAGTGCTTCATGCGATCAGAGCGAACCCTCGATGTGGAGTTTGCCCGCTTCGATCGCCTCGTCAGTAGTCTTCCCCTCTTGGCGCGCTACGATATAGGCGGCGTACCACCCTGACCAGTGATGTTTCGGAGCAGTCGGTTCGTAGGCACCATGATGTTCCTCTGCCTCACGCAAGAGCTCTGTCATCGTCGCGATGTCTAGATTGCTAAGTCCTCGTCCGGGCAATCGCGTGGTGATCTCCTGAAACAACCAGGTGTTGCCGTCGGGATCGCTGAACGTAGCAAAAGAGAAGTAGCTGCGGTGATTGGGATCCGGCCCACTGACTCGACCGTCGCTGTCGGGCCGGAATTGCGCCCCGGGTCGTGACGCATGGAAGACTTCACTGACCTCGACCCCGCGGGCGACGAGTTCTTTGCGCGCAACCTCAACATCAGAAACGATAAGGTAAAGTCCCTGGGCGGAACCCGGCGCGGCCGTCGTCATTTTCGTACCGAACTGCACGGAACACCCCGACCCCGGCGGCGTGAACTGCACGACCCTGAAGCCGTTGTCGAATGGGAAGTCGGCGTCGAGCCGCCATCCAAGGTTGGTGTAGAACGCCTTGGAGCGGTCAACATCGGTGACCGGGATGACGACTACCTCGAACTTAATGTCGACTCGCTCCGCCCTCGGGGCGCCAGCTGGTTCATTATTGAGTGCACTCAAAGTCGCCATTTTCCCCTCCTCCTGTCTCTCACTTGATGAAAGCTTGCGCTAGCTAGTTGCCGGCATCAGGTTGCGTAACGGGCAAAGACAAGGACGCTATTGTTGGTCTGCGCGTGGCAGGGGAAGCAGGTTTTCATGAACGTCTCATCCCCAGGTTTGCCGTCGCTTGTGTTGAAGTGACCGAATCCCCATCCGCCCGTTGCGGCGAACTTTGTTGAGTCCTTGATCATAAGCTGTATGTTTGTGGGTGTCCCCGGAACGAAAGATCGGGCTTGGCCAAAAGCCTTGTTGTTTTCTTCCGACGGAACGTGGGGGAAGTGCAAAGCGGCAATGATCGTAACCGTCTGGAAACAGAAGCTTGCCGTCGCGGTACAGCTTTGATGCTGCGTCGTTGCCCAAAATCGCACTAAAGCTGTTGAGGTTGCCTTCTTCTTGGGCCACCCAAATGACCCTCCAGTCACGGTATCCGGAAGGAATTTGGGTAACATAGATCGAGGCGGCTTCCCAGCACCGTGGCCGGATGCAGGGACGAAGGAGACGAGAAGGTAAGCTGCGGTCGCAATTGCAATTGTCAAAAGAGCAATCCGTTTCATGAAGGTTCTCCCACGATATGTTTCCGACGATGCGGGGTCAACATCACGCTGCGCCCACCTCTCTCGCCGTGCCGTTTCGGGCTTCGATGGCCTTGACCGAATTCTTGAATGCCTTCTCCAAAACTCCCTTTCCTACGGTCCCGAGCACGAGGCCGAGCAGCCATCCCTTTAGGTTCTTGCCATCGCGTACTGTGACCAGGTCAATGTCGGTCAGACCGTCAGCCCGGCGCATGAAGGTGTAGGCGTGTCCGGACGCGCCTCCCCAAGTATTGGAGTCGGTCGTCGTGAGCACGACGTGGTCAGGATCAGACCAATCGTAGTGCAGACGTTCCCAGATGCCGCCCGAACCTTCCGTAACGTCAGCCTGTGAGGGCCCACGGCTATGGACCTTCATGTATTCGTCGGCGCTATTACCAAAGAGCTTCGAACGCCCTGGCCCGAAGTCCGTCAGCCCAGCGATGTACTGGGTTGGTGTCAAGCTAGTCGCCTGGCGCATGTGGATTGTAGACATAAGTGCCTCTTAGAATTCTGACTTAGTTTTATGGCTCCGGTCCAAATGGCATACTCGCTTCTTCAGCTAGGCGGCCACGAACTGCTGTCCGCCGTCAATGTCGTAGGTTGCGCCCGTCAGGGCAGTGTTGGTCATGATGTGAATGGCGAGCGCCGCGACATCGGCAGGCCCGACTACGCGTCCGATGGGAAGCGTGGTGCGAAGCTGGTTGCGGCGTGTTTCCAGTTGATCGCCCAGCAGTTCCGCGGATAAAGGCGTGTCAACGAAGCCGGCGGCAATAAGGTTTACTCGCACTGGAGCAATCTCGAGCGCGAGGTTAGCTATGAGCGGGGGAAGCGCAGCGGTGACTGCTCCCGCAATGCTCATGCCGATGGCCGGGCGTCGACCGCCGGTGCCGCCCATGAAGATTAGAGTTCCTCCTGGTCTCACTTTATCTATGGCGTTGCGGGCGACGTAAAGCGCCTGTGAAAGATGCAGGCCGATAAGGTCGCGTACTTCCGTGAAATCCATCTCAACCAGGCGACCGTAGTACGGCCGGCCGGCTGTCACCATGACATGATCAATGACCGGCAGGTCGCGGAAAAAGCGCTCGATTGCAACGGGATCCGTGGCGTCGAATGCCGCGGTGCTCTTAGCTTCGACCTCACTCGCTGCTTGCGTGAGACGCTCGGGGTTGCGCGCGGTGAGAATCACTTTTGCTCCCTCCGCACGCGCACGGCGCGCTGTCTCAAATCCGATGCCAGCACTTCCGCCGATAACCACGACGGTTTGCCCCATCAATTCCGGTTCGCGCAGGGTAGTGGAGGCGATGGTTGCGATGCTCATGATTCCTCCGGTTCGAATGCGATATTTCTACTCTGAAGTCGATGACGTTTTTCAGAGCCTTCGCAGTTGCCCAAAGCGTGAGGTTGGTACAATTAGGCCAGATAAGCGGAAGAAGAGTCTATTAGACGAACGTATCGATCCATACCAAAGTATTGCTTGGACATTGCGTCCGGGCACGATACATCGTTGAGCCGACGAGGACGCTGCTAATGACCTTGCGCTGGAGGAATGCACCTGGTCCATGCAGTTGCGAGGTATACCCTGTCTAGCGAGGGACAATCCCTGGTCGGACGCAATGTCCGTTCTGTGAAAGAGATGAACATCGGCTGGCGGGGTTCGCCGTTGAAGGAAGCCCGTTGCGGATCGACTATTGCGAAGGATGTGGAGGCTATCTCAAGACCTACCACGGCGAAAGCAGTGAAACTTTGTTGCTCACGGACTGGATGTCCATTCACCTTGATATCTTCGCCCGCGATCCGCTTTGCGGGTTCCCTCTACCAATTCCGAGGCGCGGCGTAGTGTTTCATGCATAAATCGGCAGCCCTGTAACTCTTGCCAGTCAATCATTCGACGGAGATCGGTTAGCCTTACTTACACGATCGTCTTTTGGGGTTTATGAGTGTCACCAGTTCCAGACCTGCATGGTTTCTATTGACGCAGCACTGGCTGAGTCTTCTCGGTACTGCCCTCATCACGACCGCGTTGATTTCATGGCTCTTTGTCCTTCCGCTGCAAATCCGCGGCCATGCCAGTAATCCCTATGTTGGAATCATTGTTTTCCTCGTTCTTCCGATCGTGTTCTTTGCAGGCTTGGCTTTGGTCCCGGTCGGAGTCTATCTCAGCAAGCGGCAGATAAAAGAAGGACTCATTCTGCCGGAGTTCGATCGCAAAGCCGCACTGCGACGCATTGCGTGGTTCTTCGTGGTGGTCACGGTCGTGAACATTCTGGTGGGCACTCAGCTTACCTACCGTGCCGTTAGCTACATGGAAACGCCGCAATTCTGCGGCGGCAGTTGCCACACGATGAAACCCGAGTTGGCGGCATACCAGAATTCACCACACTCCAGGGTGGAATGTGTCGACTGCCATGTTGCGCCCGGCGCTGTGGGATGGATCAACAGCAAGACCAATGGTCTTCATCAGTTGGCCTCGACCGTATTCGGGACCATGCCTAGACCGATTCCTTCTGCTTTGGAAACCAATCGGCTCATCCCCGCCAGAGAAACGTGTGAGCACTGTCATTGGCCGCAGAACCTCGGGGGTACTCGTCTGCGGGTCTTAAGCAAATTCGCTGAAGACGAAACGAACACACGCACAGAGACAGTTCTCTTGATGTTAGTCGGCGGTAACCAAATCGCGGGAATTCACGGTGCGCATTTCGGTCCCGGAATCCACATCCGCTTTGCCGCCACAGATCCGGCACGACAAACCATTCCCTGGGTTGAATACCGCAATACAGAGACCGGCGACTACCGGAGGTTTGCTGCCGCCGATCCGCCATCCGATTCCTCCAGAGCCCTTCCTGCCTACGAGATGCAATGCGTGGACTGTCACAACCGCCCGACACACACCTTCGATCTACCGGAACGCGCGATGGATAAGGGGCTTGCTCTGGGCGAAATATCTGCCGGGTTGCCGTTCATCAAGAAGAAAAGCGTGGAACTCCTGAAGACTGCGTACACGTCGAGTCAGGAAGCTGCTGAAAAGCTGCCGGCCGCCCTCGTTAGCTTCTATCAGCAGGACTATCCCGACATCTACGCGAAGCGCGGGAACGACATTCGCCAAGCAGGACAATCGGTTCTCGCTATCTACGAACGAAACGTTTTCCCGGAATTGAAAGTTTCGTGGGGCACTTATCCAAACAATCTAGGTCATACGGATTTTCCGGGGTGTTTCCGCTGTCACGATGGATCGCATACAGCTGCAGACGGCAAGACGATCACTCAGGACTGCAATATCTGTCATGAACCGCTGGCGATGGATGAAGCCTCTCCGGAAATTTTGAAAACCCTCGGACTTACAGAGCGAATTCAGAAGATCCAAAAGCAGTAATGGATGCAACGAACGAAACATGTGTATGGGGTGAAATCTTTCACAAAGAAGGAGAATGCGCATGAGATACAAGCTCTTGATTGCTCTGACTTCATGGCTGCTGCCTGCGTCTTTAGCAGCATTCGCTGCAGAAGATGGTGCGGCCCTCTACAAGAAAAAATGTGCTGGCTGTCACGGGGCGAACGGTGAGGGGAAGCCGGCAATGAAGGCACCCGCGCTCAAGGGCTCTGCGCTTGAAACAAGTCAAATCGCGGATCACATCACGAAGGGCGAACCCTCAAGCAAAGCTCCACATAACAAAGGCATCTCCGGGCTTACCGACGAGCAGGCCAAGGCGATTGCTGATTACGTTAAGACCCTGAAGTGAGTTGAGCAGAGGTATCGCACTTTGCCCACTTCCGTATTTGCCCGGTGCTTTCCGTCCGAGGAGTCCACTTTGATGAAGAAAAAAGTATGGGAACAATGGCTGGCAGGTAAGACGGCAGTTTTGTTGCTGCTGTCGATCCAAGTTGCATTCGCCGCCAGCAAGCAGGAAAAGGCAGTCGCGTCTCCTCCGAATGAGTCAGCAAAGTATGTCGGCAGCGATACCTGTAAGACCTGCCACGAGGATCTGTACACGAACAAGTTCGAACGGACTCCACACTTCAAGACCACTCTACAAGACGGACATGGCTGCGAGTCCTGCCACGGTCCCGGTTCAGCGCACGTGGAAGGCGGTGGGGACGTCAGCAAGATCATCAGTTTCAAAGCCATGTCGAGGCGGGATGCGAATGCGCAATGCCTGAGTTGTCATGGCGAGAAACATGAGCAGCGTCACTTCTCGAGTTCACCCCATGCCAGCAGCGATGTCGGTTGCCTGGATTGTCACTCGCCGCACAACGCAAAAGAACCAGAGCACCTGCTGGCAATGGCCCAGCCAAAACTCTGCTACGGCTGTCACACAGCCGCCAAGGCTGATTTTGCCAAACCATACCATCATCGCGTCGACGAAGGCCTTATCCAGTGCAGTGACTGCCATAACGTGCACGGAACCACGACTCTCCGGCAAGTGAGGGCCTTGCCCAACGGCGACGCGGTCTGCGTCAAGTGCCATGCGGACAAGGCCGGGCCTTTTGTCTATGAACACGTACCCGTCAAAACCGAGGGCTGTAGTAGTTGCCATACACCACACGGATCGACGAACCCCCGCTACTTGCGCGTGAGTCAGGTGAACTTGCTTTGCCTGCAATGTCACTCCTTCCCGGCTCAGGGACCGGCAGGTCCCGGTCACAACCAGTCCACGAAGTATCAGGCGTGCACAATGTGCCACGCTGCGATCCACGGATCGAACGCAAGCAACGTGTTCTTTAGATGAGGCACGCATGAGGCTAACGTCCGTTCGAACAAGCCAGTTTCTAGCAACAATTGCCCTGTTGAGCATTGCGGCGAGTGCGCAAAATCAGGGAGGCGCTACTCAAACCCCGTCACAGCCGGAAGGATGGGAGACCGGCGGATACGTCGTGCATCAGTCCATCGAGATCGGCTATCGCGCAAATGACGTAACCGGGAGCCAGCAGATGTACAACTCGCTGGTCAACTTGCGCACCGGGCCGCGTCTGCTCGATCAGAGCCTCTCCATGCAATCGCAAAACCACGTTGCCACGCTTTTCGACAACCTTTTCGTCAATAGTTTTGGTTGGGGTGGCGATCCAAACAATGCCCTGCGCTTTCGGATGGATAAGAACAAATGGTACGACTTTCGCTCTCAGTTTCGGCGTGATCAAACCGATTTCGACTATAACCTGCTGGCGAACCCGCTCAATCCCTCTACTTCGAGTCCATACATTCCAGTTACGTCCTCAACGCACGCTTTCGCGACCCGTCGCCGGATTAGCGACTTCGATCTCACCCTTCTACCGCAATCCATCTTTGATATACGTCTGGGCTACTCACATAACAACATGACCGGACCCTCTTACTCTACCGTCCACGTAAGTACCGATGCGTTATTGCTTCAGGACTGGAATACGACGTTGAACTCCTACCGTATGGGAGTTGACCTGAAGATTTTTCAGCACACGGTCATCAGCTACGATCAGTTCCTCGATTACTACAAGGGAGACACGAACTGGCAGCTCTCTCCTTTTGCACCAGCCCTGCTGCCCGGAGGCGCCGGCACGGTAGAACTCGGGCTGCCGATCAATACCGTAAATAAGAATCCCTGCGCCATCAATCCCCCCGCGACCAGCCTTATCGACCCGACCGGAACTCTAACTAACCTGACCTGCAATTCTTTTATTGACTACAGCCGGACGAATCGCGTTCGCACGTCCTCGCCAACCGAGCGTGTGAGCCTCCGTAGCACCGACATTTCGCATGTCGAACTAAACGCGTCCTATGCCTACAGTTCGGCTGACATGAATGCCCCTTTGAACGAATTCTTCAATGGATACCAGTCCGGACGGAACGGCTCGCCGAGCACTCGTCAATCACTGGTGACCGACACTGTGGGTACCACCACCGGCGCGACGCGGATTTCGGACGTGGCAGACTTTACCATCACCGCGCATCTTACGAAACATCTCCGTTTCGTCGACATCTTCCGCTTCTGGGACTACCGCATCCCAGAGAGGGCCTTCTTCAGCGAGCAAGACTGGACGTGCACTAGTTGCACGTTGTTGACGCCAATCAGCGGCACCACCACTGCGGGACCAATACCAGATGTTGCCGATGAGATGTCTTTCAATCAGGACTGGAAGAGGAACGAATCTGACCTGGTCTGGGACACAAAGCGTGTGGGAGGTCGCATCGGCTTCCGCTACGGCGACAAAAGGTTTCTTCACATTAACGATTTCGCCACAGGCGATGAAGATCGCATCATCGTACACGAATACACTCCGTTGTTCGGAATCTGGGCGAGACTGATGACCAGCCTGCGATTCAACTTCGATTGGGAACATACCAGCAATGACGATACGATCGTGCGCATCGGCCCACGCAGCGAGAACCGCTATCGGGTTCAGGCCAACTACACGCCCAAGCCGTGGGCGGTGATCGGAGCCTCGATTAATCTCTGGGATGCATCGAACAACGACGTCTTGGTTGACTATCGTGGACACAATCGCAACTATGGCCTTACCGCCAGCCTGAATCCTCGGGAACGATTCGGAATTGACCTGGCATACAACTACAACGACTACCAGCAAAACACCTTCATCTGCTTCAACGACTCCGATACAACGCTTTCGGTGGTCGCAAATGCTGGCAGCTGCATCGCGAACGGTTATAACGATGACGGCAATCCGTTACTCACAAACGGCATCTATTCGAGCAAGACGCACTACGGCATGGCATCGGTGACCGTCAGACCAGTATCACGAGTCACCCTCCAGGCGGGATACAGCATCACCAGCGTCGGCGGCGATACCCCACAGTTCAATAGCCTTCAACCTTTTGGATCGTTGCAATACAACTACCATCAGCCGATGGCTCTTCTTTCCGTCGATCTCGGCCATCACTTGGCATGGAACTCGGCTTGGAATTACTACCAATACGGCGAGAAATCATTTGTCGGCCCCACAGATCCTCGCTACTTCCATGGCAATAACGCGACGTTCTCACTGCGTTGGGCTTTTTAGAGGTCTGTCACGTAGTCGATCATCGGTTGGCGCCTGCCCCTTTCCATTTATGGCCCATCAGCTAAGGCGCTCTAGTTGCCAAGCTCGATCACGTGCAAGGACATGGATCAAACGAACATTATTTTCAGCTCCCATAGTAGCGTCCGTTCACTTCGGTGCCCATGACGCCGAAATCAGATTTTGAAGTTTCCAACGGATCAGTCTTGAAAGTGAAATCGATCGAGGGTACGCGCACTGTTGCCTCCAGTTGTGCAGTCGCTTTGAAGCCTTCGAATCGGTACTGCCGCGTCGGGTCTTCATACTTGACCGGCTCGTCAGCAGTTGTGAAGACCAACCTGAAATCCAGGAAGGCCGGGGTACTTTCGGCATCCATCGCAGGCCAACGCGGCTGGTCAATGATGGGCGCATCGCTCACCTGCAGCGTGGCCGTTTTGCCGTCAGAACTAAACGTCAGGCCGTTAGATGGCACCGGCATAACCCAATAGAGGCCTTCTGGCGATATAGGAGAATGAAAATCATGGATCTGGTTCGCGGGGGCCGCCGGCTCCTTGAATACGGTGAGTCAAGTGTGGGCGAAAATGCCCTGGTGCGGCCGGCGCGCCGCCCAGTACTCACCCGCCATATAACTGTAGTCGGTTGTGGGAGTGCCCCAGGCGAGCCGGTTGCCTTTGTTATCTGTGCCCATTCCGTGAAAACCGCTGCAACGCGCCAGTTTTCCGTTGAAATGATAGATGCTTGAGAGTTCGACGTTCGGCATCGCGGCTTGGTTGTGGTTGCCGTTCTTGTCGAGCCATGGAATCGGGTACGGGCACAAGCCTCCGTTGGAGGGTTCGCGGTTTTGCGGGATGAGAGGAGAGCAGGCTAGCAGCGAAGATTGCGCGCCGAACAGCGCACCTGGCAGCGAAGCCGCCAAGCCCGAAGCGCCCCCCAGTTTCAGCCAACGCCGACGGTCTAATACCATCCGGGAAGTGTAATCACTGGCCACAGCACCCCCTCAGTCACGCTATTTCTTCCGTACAATCGAGGCATCTTCCATGCCAGCTCGCTGGTTCCAGCCGTGGAAACGCGAGAGGTCACCCGCATTCCACGCCTCGCAGAGTCCCGGAGCGCTCAGATCCCAGTCTGGGCGGATTTCACTCGTCACGGCGCGCAAATCGTGCCATAGGTCGATGACCGATGGACGCCCCCAGAACCAGTAGCCGTTATAAATGCTGTAGATGACGAGGCCCGGCTTGAGCACAAGCGTATGCGGGATCATCGGATTGTGTTCGGGATCGGTGTACTCCTCGATGCCGAGATCCTTCTGGACCGTTCGCTCGGTGTCCGAAAGGAATGTCCACTGGGCTCCGACTGACGCACGGAACTCCTGCAGGGTATGGTGACCGTCGGTAGCGATCGTGGCGATCTGAGTGTAGGCCACTGCAATTTTCGGGTAGAACGCGGCGAGTTCCAAATGCTGCTGGTGTTCCTTTGGGCAGTAGTGGCCGCGCGCGAGCGTGAGGATCATCGGGTCCTCGCCCTGTAGCTCGCTGAGCTTGCGCTGTGTACCAGTGTGATCGGGAAGTTCGTAATCGGGGAAAATACCTCCGGGGACGATATCGGAACGCACGAGTTGGACTCCTCTCATTTGTCTCAGAGTCGATTCTCTTAAAGATCCAGAGTGACACCGGCGTCTGGCTGGGAACAGCACACGAGCACATTGCCGGGAGCGGGCTCCTCCAGCGGTTCAGGGTTACAACTAACCGATCCCCCAATCAGACCCGTTACGCAGGTATGACAGACTCCAGTCCGGCACGACCATCTGACCGGAACGTCGCATGCTTCCGCCAGTTCAAGCAAGCTCGTGAATTTCGGGTCCCACGCGGCGGTAATTCCGCTGCGCGCGAATGAGACTGGAGGACCGGATCCCGGCGGTCCTTGTGGCAGGTGAGGAGTGTGAACAACCTGCGCCATACCCGGGGTAATAGCCTCGAGAGCACCGAAGATTTCCGTGTGCACATTTTCGGCCGGTACACCCCAGTTTCGTAGCCCATCGCGCATATTCTGCAAGAATGGAGAAGGGCCACACAGATAGAAGTCACTGTACCGTGAAACGCCGATTCGTTCCAGCAAAGCCACGTCAATGCGTCCGGGAGCATCAAAGTCTGCCCCAACTCGGTCAATTGCACCGGGCCTGCTGTAGACGATGTATCCTCGTCCGCGAGAGAGCTGCTTCAGTAATGAACGCGATTCTTCTGCAAACGGGTGGTCGACGCGATTGCGAGCTCCATAGATCCACCAGATCTCTCGTTGCGATCTTTCACCGGCGAGTGAGTGCAGCATCGACATCATGGGCGTCGCGCCTACTCCAGCACTTAGCAGAACCACCGGATTCTGGCTGGGACGCAGAGTAAAGCTTCCTCGCGGAGCACTAACATCCAACACATCGCCCTCTTTCGTGCGTTTGCATAGAAATAAACTTCCAATCCCGTTCAATTCGCTCTTGACGCTGATGCGGAGATGATCGGCTGCCGGCAGATCAGATAACGAATAGCTGCGAAGAACGGCTGGTTTCCCCGGATCGATGAGCAGCCGCAAAACAACAAATTGACCTGCTCGGAAGAGAGGAAGAGGCTGCCCATCGATGGGCGTCAGAAGGAACGAAGTCACGCTAGCGCTTTCCTTATGAATATTCGCGACCCGCATCTGTCGAAAGCCGGGCCACGCCGGCGCTTGCTCCTCATCGGCGAGTCCCGGATTCCCCGTCGTAGTTTTGGAGCTCAAATCTTGTTCGAGCATTGCCTGGAATGAACTCTGCCAACCCTCGCTAAGTGCAGGAATCCGCAGCGCGCGTTGCAATTGATCACTGGAATGTCCTGGCAAATACAGGAGGGCGTCAACGTCGGCCACACTCATCTTTTCTGGACCATCGGCGATCTTGACGATGTCATCTCCCGGACCGACTTCTCCCTCCTTCAGCACGCGAAAGTAGAATCCTGGTCTGTGATGTTCCACGAGCAGGGCTGGCATGCGAGGTTCGTTCAGACGAATGCCGACCCGGTAGCACGTCACGCGTGGCTGCGTTACTTCGAATTCAGCGTCACCAATTCGGTATCGATCGCCGATGCACACCTCGTTATCAGGGAGTCCCTCGACCGTGAAGTTTTCTCCGAACTGGCCCAAGGTAAAATCGTTGCGGCCCAGAAAGCTCTCCCAGTAATGGTAAGACTCCATCTGGTAGACGAATACTGCGCGGTGCTCCCCACCGTGACCGGCGAGATCGGCTTGCGCATCGCCATCGATATCGAGCTTGCGCACTATTCGCCGTCCCGTAACCGGAGACTTCCAAACTGATGTTCTGACTGTTTTGCCGTTCCAGATCACGTCGCGTGGAAGACCGACATTTACTGAAAGCAATCTGGGCATGCGTACCTCGTCGAAGCGATTGGCCGATCGGCTAGCGCCGCAGTGATGCTCACAACGCATCCCGATTTTTGTTTTAGCATCTCTTTTACAGTCCGCTGCGTGAAGTAGAAAAAACCGAACAGGCTGTTGGAGATTGGGCCGCCGAAGTCCTCGATAGTGAAGTCGAGGAAAGTCTTGCTTTGAAATATTCCGGCATTATTCACCAAGACATCGATGGTTCCGAAGTTGTTGATCGCCGCCTCGACAACTTCGGCAGCAGTTTGCTGCTTGCCGATGTCACCATCAACGAGAACCAGTCTGCCCGAGGCGGCCAACTCTCGACTGGCATGTCGAGACCTTCCGACGACGTTATACCCTTCTCTCAGGAACGTTTCGATCAAGCCTCCGCCAATGCCCCCTGACGCTCCGGTGATGATCGCCGTTTTCTCGCCCGACATAAGTAACCCTCCGCTTTGAAGGTCCGATCTGCACACCGCCGGGTTACCGGCCCCGTCTAAACGGCTTCATCCCGCCCGACGCGCCACAGGCCGCTCGTGCGAAGAGCCGACAAATCCTTGGACCAGTACGGCGATTTCGTCTGCGGCCGTGTCTAGGGCGAAGTGGCCGCCATCGACGATGTGGATTTCGGCCTTCGGGACATCGCGGCGATAGGACTCTGGCTCTGAGGGGTCGAACGAAGACTCATATTTACCCCAAATCACCAGCAGGCGCGGCTGCTTCTCGCGCATCCATGCTTGCCATTTCGGGTAGGAATCGACGTTGGTGCGGTAGTCGTAGAAGAGTTCGCTTTGAATGTCAGCCTGTCCGGGCTGATTTAAAAAATAGAATTCGTCGATCCAGAGATCCGGGTTGTGGCGCTCCACGTTGGGATCGTTCCCCGCGTGGCGGGACTTCGTGGCTGCGAGCGACAGGAGATTCGTACGCAGCGCGCTTTCGTTGGTAGCGCGATCGGCCCAAAAAGCGCGCCGTGTTTCCCAGTTCTCGCCGAGACCGGTACTGTGTGCTACCGCGTCCTGGACGATGAGAGCCTCGACTCGCTCCGGGTGGGCCAGGATCATGCGAAAGCCGACGGGGCCACCGTAATCCTGCATGTAGAGCGTGAAGCGGGAGAGGCCGAGCGCTTCGGTGAAGTGATTCATGATTTCCCCGAGATGATCGAAGGTGTACGCGAATTTCTTCGGGTCCGGCCAGTCGCTGTGACCGAAGCCTGGGTAATCAGGCGCGACAAGGTGATAGCGATCGGAAAGACGGGAAAATAGAGGCTCGAACATTCGCGAAGAAGACGGCAAACCGTGGAGCAGGAGAATCGTCGGGGCGTCTTTCGGACCACACTCCCGGTAAAAAATTGACAGTCCATCGATCTGTGCCATGCGATAGAGCGTCGGATACTTCATGGATTGTCCTTTCCGTTAGTTTTCAACATCACGGTGCGTAGCGAGTAAAGACAAGGTCGGTCGCTGCGGCCCTCTCGTGGCAGGGGAAGCAGCTCTTCATAAACGCCGCATCGCCAGGCTTGCCGTCTATGCTGAAATGTCCAAACCCCCAGCCGCCGGTTGCGCCGTACTTGGTTGAGTCCTTGACCATAAACTGAATATTCGTCGGGGGACCGGGAACGAACGATTGAGGCTGGCCAAAGACTTTGTTGTTTTCGTCCGATGAGACGTAACGGTAATGCAAAGCAGCAATGATCGTGCCGTCCGGATACGGAAGCTTCCCTCCTCGATATGCCTTAATCGCTACGTCGTTGCCCAAGACGGCACCCAAACTGTTGAGGTTGCCTGCTTCATGGGCAGAGGATATCCACTGAAAGTCGCGGTACCCATGAGGGATTTCGATAACGTACGGTGCGGATTGCGCGTCCGCGTGGCCTGGAGTGGGGCCAGGGAGCGCGACAATGCCGGCCGTTACAATTGCAAGCAAGAAGAATGAGAATCGTTTCATAATATTCTCCTTTCAATACGAATCGGATGCGTCGAGCGCATCACACCGGAAGCGCACAAGTGAACAATCGGGCGATGGTATTGGTGGCACCCTCGCATCAGTTGACGGGCCCAGGGCTCTACGATCTCGTGCGACAATCAGCCGGCTTGCCAATCGTGCCGAGGCGGCGACTGTGATTGCTCGCCAATCTCGACTGGTGGACCGAGGCGGGCTGTCAACTAACTCAGACTCTTCAACCCAGTCACCGGCGCAGAGCCGCGCCTGTTCCGGGCCGAATAACTCCGTCACCGCGTCGATGAATGACGCTAACTCACGCTCCGCCAGGTGTATCTGGTCTGCATAAATCGAATTGTCAAACGATTCGTCCGAGTTCATGGGATTCCCCGCTTTTTCCTGCGTGTGTCGTGCAATCCGATCGTATCCACTACGACAAACACATGACACCAGACTCGTAGAGGCAAAAACAATTGGACGATGGTATTGGCCTTTCCATCACGGCGCGTATTCAGTGAAAGCAAAGTCGCGAGCTTTGACAGGCTCGTGGCAGAAGAAGCAGGTCTTGAGTAGCGCTGCGTCCGCAGGCTTGCCGTCTTTGAATTGAGCAAACCCCCAGCCACCGGTCGCGGCATATTTTTTCGAGTCTTTGACCATGAACTGAACGTTCGTGGCGGGTCCGGCAACGAAAGATTGGGAACGGCCAAAGACTCTATTGCTTTCCTCGGACGGGACATAACTCCAGGCCAGGCGTGCGATGATTGTGCCATCTGGGAACGGCAGCTTCCCAACACGGTATGCCTTGATCGCTACATCGTTGCCGAGGAGGGCACGAAGATCGTTGAGGTTGCCTTCTTCGTGGGCCACTGAGATCAGCTTCCAGTCGCGGTATCCGAGAGGAATTGTGATTCCGAAGGCCGGATCAGCCTCTCCATCGGAACGTAGAGAGGCGTGAGCCATGTGGACGATCACGCTAGCCAACGCCACAAAGGCAAACAACCGGTAAGCAAACCCCTTCATGCGATATGTCCTTTCCCAAAATGCCTATTTAGCTTCGCGTTCGCATGTTATTCGGTCAAAACCCGTCGACTTCGACGACGGCACTCGCAAGAGTATTCTCAGGTGTTCCTTCTCCAGCTCTTATGAGCATTTCGATGGAATTCGGTCGATGCGAGTGATCAGAACAGAAGCTTAGAAGCTGGACAATTGGACGATGGTATCGGCGATACGTTGGTATCGTCTCTGCGCCATGTCCAGGCCCCAAAGTGGTCGGAAGGCAGTTCACCGGTATCGCTGCCAACGAGGCTGTGGGGGAGTGTCGGCCCCGAATGGTCCAAGTGTCCCTTTCGGTTTAGAATGCCTTAAACCAAGAACCTCGGGGCAGGGTTCACGAAGCATGACTACTGAAAGACAACATGCCCAAACCTGACCATAAACGCGACGAATCTGCCCTCAGCTACAGCGACGAGAACTATCGCCTCTTGGTCGAGACGGCCCCTGATGCTGTGATTAGCATCGACGAGCGCGGTGCAATTCTGTTTGCCAACCCCGCCACTTTGAGAATCTTTGGGTATGATCCGACGGAGTTGATCGGAAAGCCGTTGACCATCCTAATGCCGGAATTCCTGCGAACATTACACGAGAAAGGATTCAGTGACTATTTGGCTACCGGCCAGCGGCATATAAACTGGCAAGGCACTGAACTGACCGCGCTGCGCAAGAATGTCCAAGAATTCCCGGTGGAAATCTCGTTTGGAGAAGTATCTAGAGATGGGCATAAGGTATTTACCGGCTTCATCCGCGATATCAGCGAAAGAAAGCAGGCAGAGGAAATGCGAATAGCCCACGCCCGCCAGATCGCTGTTCGCGCTGACGTGAGCATGGCTTTCGGTAAGGATGAAAGTCTGAAGGCGACCTTGGGTGAGTGCAGCGAAGCCATTGTGCGCCATCTTGATGCAGCATTTGCGAGGATTTGGACTCTGAGTGGCGATGGAAGGATGTTGGAGCTGCAGGCCAGCGCGGGTATGTACACGCATCTCGACGGGCCTCACAGCCGCATACCGATAGGACGATTCAAGATCGGTATGATCGCACAAGAACGCAAACCGCATCTGACCAATGATGTCCTCAATGATCCTCGAATCAGTGATAGGGCATGGGCCAAGCAAGAAGGGATGGCAAGCTTCGCCGGCTACCCACTGACCGTCGGAGAACGCACGATAGGCGTGCTCGCCATATTCTCTCGAAAACAGCTTACGTCAGATGCAACAGAGACTTTGGCGTCGGGTGCGGACTTAATCGCGCAGGGAATTGAAAGAAAGCGTGCACAAGAAGCGTTGCAGATGACGCAAGCGGAGCTCGCGCGGGTTTCCAGGCTCACCACCATGGGCGAATTGGCAGCGTCCATCGCCCACGAGGTCAATCAACCGCTGACCGCTGTCACCAATAACAGCAATGCCTGCCTGAGACTGCTCGCTGCTGGCAAGCTTTCACCTGAAATTCTAGGCCGGGCTCTTGAGGAAATCGTTGCCGATGGCACTCGAGCGAGCGCCGTTGTTGCTCGAATCCGCGGATTCATAAAGAAGGAACCTGTCGAAAAGAACAGGCTGGACATGAACGACGTGATTCAAGAAGTGTTAGTACTAGCTGACCGTGAGCTTTATGATAATCGAGTCCGGATCGAACGCCGGCTGACGGAGGCCCTTCCGCCGGTGTTGGCGGATCGGGTTCAGATCCAACAGGTTCTACTGAACTTAATCATGAATGGCATTGAGGCCATGATCCCAGGTACAGATCAACCTCGCTCACTTTGGGTGGAATCCCGGGTTGACGAATCCGGAGACATATTGGTTGCGGTGCGCGACTCAGGCCCTGGCCTCGGATCGGCAGCAGATCGCGTTTTCACGCCCTTCTTCACAACCAAAGCGAACGGCATGGGAATGGGTTTGTCGATCAGTCGGTCACTTGTTGAAAATCATGGAGGGCGACTCTGGGCCACGCCGAATTCTCCCATCGGTGCTGTGTTTTCCTTTACGCTGCCCGTCAGTCCCGGGAGTCAAGCGTGACTGCTGCTTCCATCGTTTTTGTGGTCGATGACGACTCATCGGTACGTTCTTCGCTCAAGTTCCTCCTAAGCACCGTCGGGCTGCAGGTTGAGAGCTTTGGCTCAGCGGACGCCTTCTTGGATAGAAAGCCATCAGATGCGCCCAGTTGCCTCGTGCTGGACGTCAGACTACCCGGGCTGAGCGGGCTCGACTTTCAGCGAGAGCTTGCAGCGAGAAAGATTCATATTCCAATCGTTTTTCTCACTGGCCATGGCGACATTCCAATGAGTGTTCGCGCTATTAAAGCTGGGGCGGTTGAATTCCTCACCAAGCCATTCCGCGATCAGGATCTGCTGGATGCCGTTCGCATCGCACTGGAGCGAGATCGTGCCAGACGTGCACAGGAGAAAGAAATAACGGAACTCCAACAGCGTTTCGACTCGTTGACTTCTCGCGAGCACCAGGTGATCTCCATGCTTGCGTCGGGCATGCTCAATAAACAAATTGCTGGCGAACTGGGCACAGCGGAAGGTACTGTGAAGGTCCAGCGGAGCCGGGCCATGGAAAAAATGCACGCAGAGTCCCTTGTCGACCTGGTCAGAATGATCGAGAAGCTCAAAGGACCCTCGGAAAAAGCCTCGTAAACCAAAGTTTACCCGCATCATCCTTTTTAGGACCTGGATCTACCAATACCCAATAGATTCTTTTTCCCTCGGCGGATACTTTGGCGTCAGTGAGGAGTTCAGAGTGACGGAGAATCTGATCTCGGTGGTTGACGACGATGAGTCAATTCGCAGGACCACCACATTACTTATCGAGTCCTTTGGCTTTCGGGCGGTCGCGTTTGAATCTGCCGAAACTTTCCTGACGTCCGGCTACTTGCACGATACCTCGTGCCTCATCGTTGACGTGCAGATGCCGGGCATGAATGGCCTGCAACTTCAAAGTCACCTCGCTGCTTCGGGCTGCGACATCCCCATCATCTTCATCACCGCTTACGAGAGCCGAGATTCCCGTCAACGAGCCATGCAAGCGGGCGCTGCCGCTTTCCTGGACAAGCCTTTTGGCGACGAGCAGCTGCTCCAAATTATTCGTTCAACCTTACGGTTCCCCGGGACCAATGCTGAGGGCCAATTGAGGAGTGACTTATGAGTTTATCGCACGCGCTTTGCCATGAATTGAGACGACCTATGTTGGACGTGGGACCAATCGTTTTCGTGGTCGACGATGACATCTCGGTGCGCGAATCGTTGGAATTGTTGATCCGCTGCGAAGGCTGGCAGCCGGAGACTTTCTCTTCTGCGCAAGAATTCCTTGCCCGCCCACGACCTCTCGTTCCGAGCTGCCTGGTGCTGGATTGTTCTCTTCCAGGCCTCACTGGTCTCGAACTCCAGAAGCGCATCGCTGTCGAACGAACTGAAATGCCGATCATCTTCATCACAGGCCACGGCGATGTGCCCATGACTGTCCAGGCCATGAAGGCGGGGGCCGTCGAGTTCTTGACGAAGCCGTTCGATGACGACGTGCTGTTGACCGCCATCCGGGCCGCCCTTGAAGGCAGCCGGGTTGCTCTTAGCCTGAAGGCGGAGATGAGGGTGCTCCGGGACCGTTACGCCTTGCTTTCACAGCGCGAGCGACAGGTCATGGTGTTGGTGGTTTCAGGCCTGCTCAATAAACAGGTCGGTGGGGAGCTCGGTATCAGCGAAATCACGGTGAAGGCGCACCGGGGCAAGGTAATGCAAAAGATGATGGCTGGCTCTCTTGCCGACCTCGTGAAAATGGCCACGAGGCTCAGCCTTGCGCCCGGGGCTGCGGCGGCGTAACGCCATGTTCGGTTGTAATCGCTCGCCCGCTGTAGAAACTGGCGAGCGGCAAACCCTGTGGGAGGAGACAGCATGAAGAAGATGACTGCACCGATTTCCCTTGCCGGTTTTCAGCTCGGCGAAGTGCGCCATGTCTGCGCGTTTTTCAATAACGCCGATGAGGAATATCGCGTGTTGCTGCCGTTCATTAAGGATGGTTTCGAGTGTGGGGACAAGGCGGTCCACGTAGTGAATCCGGATCAACGTCACGACCATCTTCGACGACTGGCCGCAGTCGGAATCGACCCGGCAACTGCCGAGCAGAGCGGACAACTCGAGGTTCGCATCAACAGCGAAGCCTATCTTCGGGAAGGCCGATTCGATAAGGATCGGATGCTGACAGCATTCGAGCAAATGGCGAGCGGTTCCGCTAAGGGTAGTTTCTCGCTGAGTCGTATTTGCTGCCGCATGGACTGGGCGATTGAAGATCGATCGTACATTGACGATCTTGTTGAGTTTGAATCTCGAGTGAATGACGTCTGGCGTCGGCACGACGACGCCGTCATCTGCACCTACCATCTAGGCAAGTTCGGAGGCGATACGGTGGTTGACATTATGCGGACGCATCCGATGGTCATCATCGGCGGCATTCTGCGACAAAATCCGTTCTTTGTGCCTCCGGAGGAGTTTCTGCCCGAGCTTCGTGAACGCCGGGGTAGGCGAACTTCCCCATCCTCCGCGGCTGCCTGATATGGACGTCCAATACGAACAAGCCGCCGGAGAGATTAAGCGCCTTCAACGGTGCATCAACGATCTTGTCAGTCTGCTTGCGCTTCCTGGTATCTGGACTGTCAGTAATCCATCTCAAATTCTCCATACCTTGCTCGACGCGCTGATGCGAATGCTCAGCCTGGACCTCATCTCCGTGCGGCTGAACAATCCAGTCGGCGAGGCGCCTGTCGAGATCGTCCGGCTCGCCGAACCGCAAGGACCGTTACCCTCGACGCACGAGATGTGCGAGGCACTCAGCCACTCGTTGGCAGACAACTCACGGAAATGGCCTCCACTGCTTCGGAACCTTATGGGAGAGGGAGACGTCTCGATCGTGCCTCTGCCACTGGGGTTACAGGGCGAACTCGGCATCATCGTGGCAGCCGCTCAACGAACGGACTTTCCGCGGCAGACGGAGGCGCTCCTCCTGAGCGTCGCGGCGAGTCAGGCTTCCATCGGGTTGCAGGAGGCTCGCTTCCGGATTCAGCAGAAGCATATCGCCGACGAACTTGATCAGCAGGTCGCGCAGCGAACGGCTGAACTTGCCGCAGCGAATGCAGAGCTGCAATTCCAAGTTGGACTGCTGCAGCATATTCCGGTGGCGGCCTGGACGCTCAAGCCTGATGGCACTCCGGATTTCGTGAATCAAGTTTGGCTTGAATACGCCGGTCAGACCCTCGATTTCGTCCGGTCGCATCCCGAGGCATGGATGACCACTGTCCACCCTGAGGATCGGGAAATAGCAGAGAGGAACTTCTGGGAGGGAGTACGGTCGGGACGGGGTTTTGCAATGGAAACCAGGTTTCTCCGCGCTCGGGACGGGACCTATCGCTGGCACCTCAATCGAGCCGTGGTCTTGCGTGACGCAGGAGGAAAAGTCATCAAATTTGTCGGTACCTCGACCGACATCGACGACCGGAAGCGCGCTGAAGAGAAGTTACTGCGCAGCGAGGCATTCCTCTCGGAGGGTCAGCGTCTCGGTCAAGTCGGCAGCTTTTCGTGGCGTCCAACGACAGACGAAATCACGTGGTCAGCGGAGATGTATCGCATCTACGAACTTGAGATCGGCGTGCCCGTCACGCTTGAACTGATCCGTACCCGGGTCCATCCGGAAGACGTCACTTTGATCGAGAAAATGAAGATGGTGGATCAGGCACGAGAGGGCGGCCACTACTTTGAATGGCGATACCGCTTGCTGATGCCAGACCACTCCATCAAGTACCTGCATGCGATCGCCCATCCGACCCGGGACCAGGATGGTCAGCCGGAATACGTGGCCTCCGTTCAGGATGTCACAGCCCGCAGGCTTGCGGAAGAGGCACGCGATAAGGCTCAATCGGAACTCGCAAATGTGGCCAGGGTGATGAGCCTCGGAGCGCTGACAGCGTCTATCGCCCACGAAGTCAACCAGCCGTTGTCCGGCATCATCACGAACGCCAGCGCCTGTTTGCGGATGCTGGCGACTGATCCTCCCCAAGTCGAGGGTGCTCGCGAAACCGCCCGGCGTACGATTCGCGATGGCAACCGCATGTCCGACGTGATCACCCGGTTGCGCGCGCTCTTTGGCAGGAAAGAACCCACGATTGAATCTGTGAACTTGAATGAGGCTGTTATAGAGGTGGTGGCCCTATCCATAGTGGAACTTCAGAAGAATCGCGTAATGCTATGTCCCGAACTTGCCGACGGCCTTCCGCTGATCCTAGGTGATCGTGTCCAGCTTCAGCAGGTCATCCTGAACCTGCTCAGGAATGGCTCAGACGCCATGAGCACAGTCGAAGATCGTCCGAGACGACTCTTGATCAGAACCGAGCGGGACGAGGGTGACCGGGTGCGTCTGACAGTGCAAGATGCTGGAGTCGGTTTTGATCCTCAAGCCGCAGACCGTCTGTTCGACGCGTTCTACACGACCAAGGGCGACGGCATGGGAATCGGGCTTGCCGTCAGCCGCTCTATTATCGAGAGGCATCACGGCCGTCTGTGGGGGACTCTGAACGATGGTCCAGGAGCCGCATTTTCGTTCTCCATTCCTCGAACTCCCGAGGGCTCAGCCCACGCCGACGGCATACACAATCTTCAGGCGCCGGCCGTAGCGGGGTCCCGAGCAGCGTGAAGGCCATGCCAATCCTCACATCGCGGCAAACCAATACCAAGGGACAATGGACGCCCTCTCTTGGAGAGGAGCATTGTGGCTATGGAGTCCCGCTTCGAAAAGGAGCGCCATCGAAAACATACTTGTATGCGTAGTTGACGACGACGAATCCGTCCGTGAGTCGTTACCTGACCTATTGAAGCAGTTCGGGTTCGCGGCCCGCTCGTTCTCGTCGGCGGAAGAGTTCCTCGCGTCTGATTGCGTCGACCAGACCAGATGCCTGCTCCTTGATGTTGCTATGCCTGGAATGACCGGGCCTGATCTTCAACAGGAACTGATACGAAGGCGACAGGGGATCCCGATCGTCTTCATTACGGCTGATAGAGATATGATCGTTCGCCAGCGGCTGATCAAACAGGGTGCGGCGGAATGCTTGTCCAAGCCTTTCAGCGATACAACTTTGCTCGAGGCGGTTAATTCGGCACTTCACCCGAAGTGAGATTCCCGCGCCGTGTTAATTGTGCGGAATAGAATGCACCGAGTGCGGCATCGTCATAAGCACTACCGGAGTCACCCAAGCGTGAGTGTGTACCAACTGCGGCCGTCTTTCCACGTTCCTCTGATCGCAAAACCGACCTCTTTGAGGAGGCCACGAATGCGCTGGTCTGTGAACTTGTAACTATTTTCGGAGGCGACAATCCCGATGACGAATCTATTGGACGAACGTATCGACCACCACAAAGTATGAATTAGGGATATGGAACGGACTCGGGCGCACTTCATTCCAGGGGATCCAAAGGTATCGTCGATACCATCGTCCAATTGATTCGCCTGAGCATTCCGGGTGTAATCGGCCCATCGCAGCTGATACTGGCACTGCTGGGTATTAGGGAAAGGACGGTAGAGACATGCCGGAAGCGACTTGGAAGCCTTACGAGAAGCATGGACGGCTGACGACGCAGAGCGACTTGCCCGACAGCGCCTCCGCATTTCCGAAGCAGCGTAAAGAACCTCTGACCGACGCACAACATGTCCGCAATGCGGTCGCGCGTTTCGATCAAGTCATCGACGTTCCCGATGCTGATCGCGCTTTGGCATTTGCGAACATCGAGAAAGCTGCAAGCCACTACGACGTCAACCTCGCGGAAACGTCGTGGCACGAACTCGGCGTCCATCGTCACAAAAAAGGGGGCACTCGTTGACCGCATCGTGAGTTCAGCTCATTTCCTTTGTGGAATGTGCCTCGCGCCAGTTGGCGTGGAAAATGATTGTGGGAGTTGTGCAAGGAAGATAAGTCCATTCGATCCGGTTGGCGATGTGATAGTTGCGCCTTGCATCTCGTCAGTTTTTTTACTTGAGATCTGGGACGTGCTGAGGTGGGCAAAAGGCCGAATCCCAGCGAAGAAGTGTCAGGTTGAGCGCCAGAATCAGGGCGTCATTTCGCACTAAATTACGTCGAGTTCTAGTTTTGTTCGTCTAAGTTGTTTTTTGGACGTTTGCCGCACAGCCCGAGGAGATCAATATGAAAGCAATCGTTGTTCACGCCTATGGCGGTCCTGAGGTGCTGAAGTTTGAAGACTATCCTGATCCAATACCCGGCACGGGCGAGGTGCTGGTGCGGGTCGCCGCCGCGAGCGTAAATCCGATCGACTACAAGCGGCGTGCCGGATTAACGAGGGATTTTTATCCCATCCAGTTCCCGGGTCTCATAGGTGTCGATATTGCGGGGACGGTGGCGAAGATCGGGCCGAAAGTGGAAGGATTTTCCGTTGGCGACCAGGTGTTCGCTATGGCGGACAATACTTACGCCGAACTTTGTGTCGTGAAAGCCGCGGTTCTGGCAAGAGTTCCCGAGGGGCTCGATCTGATCCAAGCGGCGGCGCTGCCGCTGGTCACGACGACTGGCAACCAGCTCATGTCCGCTACAGGAATCAAAGCGGGCCAAACGGTTCTCGTAGTGGGCGCTGCCGGAAATGTCGGGCGTTCGGCGGTGTTCACTGCGAAGCAACGCGGTGCGACAGCGATCGCGGGGGTTTTGAAGGGGCAGATGGACGAGGCGAAGACTGTGGACGCGGCTCAGGCGGTCGCAACTGACGACGACACTGCGATTGCGAATCTTCCGCCGCTTGACGCGGTTGCAGATACTGTCGGCGGAAAAACCGCCGAGAAACTGATCGCCAAGGTCAAGCCCGGAGGAGTGTTTGCTTCGGTTGTCGGGGCACCGCATAACGCCGCGACTTACCCATCCGTAAAGGCGGTCTTCGTATTCTCGAAATTCGAAAGAAAGACGCTCGAATTTATGGCCGAAGCGGTGCGAGACGGCAAGCTAGTAATCCCGATTAGCCTGAAACTGCCACTTAGTGAAGCGGCCAAGGCTCAAGCCGCGGCAGAAAAGGGCGGTGTCGGGAAGATCTTGCTTGTGGCTTGACATTGTTTTGCGGACAGCGCCTTATGGGCGTCCCATGCCATGCAGGCGACCGCGGTGATCAATCAGCTGCCGACGAGAATCAAATGATAGTGAGCCCGCCATCGGGCTCGTCTTTTAGCTTGGGAGGAATCGGCTTTCGAACATCTTCAACGAGGAGGAATTGGCCGTTGAACGCAGCCAGGATTCACAGCTTCGGGGCGCCCGACGTCGTGGTGGTGGAGGATGTACCGATGCCGTTGCCAAGCCCAAGCGAAGTTCTGGTGCGCGTGATGGCCGCGGGCGTCGCTCCCTGGGATGCCATCATTCGTGAGGGCAAGAGCAAGGTTAGTCCGCAACCGCCGCTTACTCTCGGTTCAGACTTCTCCGGTGTCATCGAGAAGGTCGGCCCCGACGTTACGGGCTTCGCGCCGGGCGACGAGGTGTATGGCGTCATCAATCCGCAGTTCTGTGGCGCGCAGGCCGAGTTCGCCGCGGCCACGTCCGGGATGGTCGGCCGCAAACCGCAATCGCTGAATCACATAGAAGCAGCATCCGCTCCTGTCATCGCGGTAACCGCCTGGCAAATGCTGTTCCAGTATGCACGGGCGATGCGCGGACAAACCGTATTGGTTGTTGGAGCCGCGGGGAACGTCGGCGCCTACGCCGTACAAATGGCTTTAGACGCCGGAATCGACGTCGTTGCCATCGCCCACCTCAGTGACGAGGGCCTGCTCCGATCCTTGGGCGTGAAATCCATTATCGACTCGAGCAAGTCCGTATTCGAGCAGGATCTCCCACAGGTGGATGCTGTCCTGGACACGGTCGGGGGCAGTACCTTTCAACGCTGCGTCGCTGCGTTGAAACCCGGAGGCAAACTCGTCACCTCGGTCTCGACGCAGCCGCTCCCAGCAAAGGCCATTTTCTTCTATGCTGAGGTGACCACCGCGCGCCTGCAAACACTCGCAACATTATTTGACGCAGGTAGGATCACGGCGCGCGTGGGCTCAATCCTGCCGCTTTCGGAGGCGCGCCAGGCGCAATGCATGCTTGCGGGCGCACCTCACAAGCCGGGCAAGATCGTACTGCAGATCGGGCACCTGTAGGGATAAGCAGCGCGGCTTAGTGTGAATCACATCACACTAGGCGAACCGCTTTCTGCATTCGTATCGAGACTTAGCAGAACAGATGAATTCACGGTCAATTCTGATCTATGAATCGGATGGGAACGGGATCAACCTCTGGCAGACGCTCGATCAGCTCATAACTGGACGGCGAGCCAGTAATCGACACGGAACCTTCCCGATCCAGAGCAGAGCAGCCAGAAAAAGAAGACCACGAACAGGACCTCCAGAAGGTAGAGTGAGGGGCGGGCGGACCACCCTTTATTCTTGGCCAAATCGGACTATGACGGGGGGTGCCACATCCTTGCGTTATCTGCAAGGTGGGCACCTCGGCACCGTGCCTATCGGCTTTTTTGTTTTCCGGGGTTGCGGTCCGCACCGCCCTCTTTCGTACAAAACGCGAACAAGAAAACAAGGTCAGGAGGGCTCCTACCCCCGTCTCCGATTCTTATGCCGCTGAAAGCGATTTCTTCTTCGCATCGAGTGCTGGTAGGAGAAGTTTCAGAAGCGCTTCATCAGAGAACGGGTTCTGGCCCGAGATCAACTCACGATCTTGAAGGACGTAACTGTTCCATGGCGCGAGCACACTTACGTCACCGCCCGCCGTACTCAAGGCAAAGTCCGGGTAGAAGAGTACCTTACCACCAATCTCAAGCGGCTCCCGCTGCTGCTCTTCCGCTGTCGAAAAGATAGTCATCTTATATCCAGAATAGATCCAACCTTGGGCCTTTGCCCGCGCTCCAGCGGCATCACCCGCCGAAAGCGCGGCGACCACCTCCGTCGAATTCGGAAGCGCCGAGAGAAGTGAAATGGGGCCATGGCAGAGCACCGCCGTAGGCTTGGATGTTTCGTGAAAGTGCCTCATCACGGTGCCAGCGTTGGGATCATCGAGAAGATCGATCATCGGGCCATGGCCGCCGGGGACGAAGACAGCGTCATATTGATCCAGATCCGATGCGATGACATCCGAGATGCGAGTTGGATTTTTTAGCCCAGTCAGGGTGTCGCGGAATTTTAGATAGTCCTGAAGCTTGGCCTCGCTCCCGCCGAAGAAATCGGCCACAGCCGAATGGATATCCAATTGCGGCGTGTTGCCTTTGGGGTTGGCGAAAGTGATCTCGTAGCCCTCGTTCATCAGGGCGCGAACCGGAACCGTAAGCTCGTTGAGATAGTAGCCTGCGCCGGTATAAACCTTGCCATCTTTCAAGGGCAAGCCGTGACCGCTCGAGACTAGTACCAGAACTTTTCCTTTGGTTGCCATTTTGTTCTCCTTTTTGAAATCGAATCTGTTGCCCTGAAATTTCGAAAAGCTGGGCGCTGACAGGACGTTCACCGGTTTCCATCGTCGAAAAAGGGAAGAAGTCCCGAGTTTCCCGCCTATATGTTCAGCCCTTGAGGAATGCCAGCAGATCGGCGTTGATCCTCTCCGCCTGCGTAGTGGGCATGCCATGAGGGAAATCTTTATATGTAATCAGCGTCCCGTTCTTCAGCAGCTTTGCCGACTTCGGGCCGGCCGCCGCGTACGGAACAATCTGGTCGTCCTCGCTGTGCATCACTAGCACCGGAATCGTGATCTCCTTCAGGTCCTCCACAAAGTCCGTCTGCGAGAAGGCCACAACCCCGTCATAGTGCGCCTTGGCCCCGCCCATCATCCCCTGCCGCCACCAATTTGCAATGGTGGCCTCAACGGATTTCACCCCCGGCCGGTTAAATCCATAGAAAGGCCCCTCTGGGAGGTCGCGATAGAACTTCGACCGATTCGCCGCAAGCTGCGCCTGCAGATCGTCAAATACTGACTTCGGCAGACCCTCGGGATTGGCATCCGTCTTCAACATCAGTGGCGGCACCGCGCTAATAATTGCAGCCTTGTACACTTCCTGTTGTCCACGCCGGGCGAGATAGTGCACCACCTCTCCGCCGCCGGTCGAGTGTCCAACATGGATCGCATTTTTCAAATCAAGATGCGCCGTAAGTGCCGCCAGGTCGTCGGCATAATGGTCCATATCGTGGCCATCGGCCACCTGCGTCGAGCGCCCATGCCCACGTCGGTCATGCGCGATCACCCGATAACCCTTGCTCAGAAAGAACAGCATCTGGTTATCCCAGTCATCCGCCGAAAGCGGCCAGCCATGGCTAAAGACGATCGGCTGCCCCGAACCCCAATCCTTGTAATAGATCTCAACGCCGTCCTTGGTGGTAATAGTTGGCATTTGTCGCTCCTTCTTGCGAATTGACTTGATCATTCACGCTTAATGTGTTTGATGCAGGCGTGTTCAAGGCGACACGCGCAGTCATGCGCACGGCCTCTTTTAGTTCGTTTGTGACGACCATCTGGTACTCCTTTCGACGCCAGAGCGAGTGACTGTTCAAATCAAAATTGGTAGAAGCGCAACGATGAGGCCCAGAGTCGGCATACCACCCGGCCCGAGTTAACCGTAGGTCAGGGTAGTGCTCTGTCCGACCTCAATGATGTAGCCGTCAGGATCGCGTATGTAGCAGCGAATCTCTCCGTATTTGGGTATCGGCTCGGTGATGAACTCGGCTCCTCGACTTTTCCACAGTGCATAGCACGCTTGAATATCTGCAACGCGGAAATTCATAAAGCTGTTGATGTGATTCGGGTCGGGGACGCTAAGCGTTACCGCCGGCTTATCCGGGGTCGGCCCGCCCCCAACGTTCAGAATCATCCAGATATTCTCAAGTTGAAGGTACGCAGGCGCGTTGCCGTCACCCAGACTCAGAATGCGAGCGCCGAAGACCTTTTCGTAGTAGCGGGCCGATCGCTCGATGTCGGTGACCGTGAGAAACTGCGCGATGCTGATCCCTTCCCGCGGCGGCATGTCATAGCTCTTCTGGTCGACTTGTACACCGTTCATTGCTGGCTCCTTTCGATACGGTGCTCATTACAAATGCGGTGTCCGAGTCCCGGCTCCCATTCATAAGAAATCGATCGATGCCAGCTAGTGCAGCAGCGATTCCCAATTGTCTGGGACTCTCCCTGCTGGTCCAGGTGATGGTTGATCCTCCGGATGCGAGTGTGGCGGAAGCAAGGCCACACCCTTGATCATTCCCCGCTTCTCGTAATCGTAGAACCAATCCTCCCCCGGCTCGAAGCTGGCAATGATCGGATGTCCTGTTGTCGCCGCGTGCTTGGACGCATGCTGGCTCGGAGAACTGTCGCAGCAACCGATGTGCCCGCACTTCGCACACCGACGGAGATGAAACCACCAGCCTTTCGGTGACGCCAGGCACTCGGCACACCCATCGCCACTCGGCTTCGAAGCGGAGTTGATTCCGCGCTGTTCTTTTTTCATTTCCAGTTTTCCTTCCGTCTCCCGGCAAGCAATCTTGGGTTCGAGCGCGTCCCATCCGCAACATCTGGAGTTCGGAACCGCGTCGGACGCACCGGCCTACCGCCCGATTTGCCCCAGGTAGTATCCGAGCCGATCTTCGACATCCCCGGGCTTGTGGAAGCCTCGCTCCATCAGCGCTTTGATTCCATTTTGTGCGGCAGGTCGCCCGAGCGATGCGATGCACGCATCCCACCCGGCACTGAGCTCGACATCCGGCGGCAGGCTGGTATCGACGAGCCGCTTGGTCTGAGCGATCGCCCATTTGTCGAACTTGGCGATGCGCGTCGCGAGGGCCTCTACGAACGCATCTAGCTCAAGGTCAGGCAGCGTCCGATTGATGTAACCGTAAGCCTGCGCCTGATCTGCTCTGATGTCTTCCGAAGACAAGAGCACTTCGAGGGCGCGGTTCCGCCCGATGAGTCGTGGAAGCCTAGCCATGGGGCCGCCGCCGGCGACCATCCCTACGCCCACCTCCCATTGCGAGATGATCGCCTTCTCGCGGCTGGCAAAGCTCATGTCGCAGGCTAGCGTGATTTCGCTGCCGTTGCCGGTCGCTCGGACGCGGATGAGGGCGATGGACGCGACCGGCAGTCGGGTCAGACGCACAAGGAACTCCGGCCAAGGCGGCAACCCTGTGGGCCCTCGGGTAGCGAGGTCAGGTCTTCAATCTTGCACGTGAAATCGGAGTGATTCAGGAAGTAGTCGTCGACCGCGCTGTCGAAGACCACGACCCTGACCTGCTCGTCAGCCTCGAGAGCATGGATGACTTCCTGGAACTGCTTAACCATTTTTGCGCCCATGACGTTGATCGGCGGATTGTCGATCGTGACACGCCAATAGGCGGGCGACCGCCGGGTCAGGCGAATCTGTACGGGTTCTGCGGGTGCATTCGTCTGTGCGAGCCTTATAGGCTCGTTCAAAGTCGCCATGGGATTTTCCTCCTAGCCATTCAGCCAGAACAAAACGGGCCGCGCAATTGGACGATGGTATTGCCCATACTTTCGTATCGACCGCGTTCATGCCTGACGCATAGGGCATTTCTCCATCGCTAGCCCGAAAATCGATCAAAGCGAAGGAATCATCCTCCGCCAGGCTCGATACGAAGGTATCGCCGATACCATGGTCCAATTGTCTTACCCCCAACCCTCTGCTCTACTTGCGCCCGTTCGTGATGCAAGTGAGCGGGCTTAGCAAACTTCATTTGTGAGGAGAAGAGACCATGTCTGAACTTGTGACGAAATCTGTGCCGCAAGAACAACAGAAGCAGAGGGTAGAAACACGCATGACGGTGAAGCTTATCAGCCGCCTTACCATCGTTGTGACAGCGGTGGCCGGACTCTGCGTCCTCGGCACGGTGGCCCTTTTCGCGCAAGGCCAAGACAAGGATAAGTACTCGCTGAAATCGCCGAGCGGAATCGCGTTCTCCGACTTCAGGGGATACGAAGACTGGGCTCATGTCTCTTCCGCCCGGACCGACGAAATACTCAAGGTAATCGTCGCCAACCCCACCATGATCAAGGCGTTCAAGGCCGGCGTTCCGGGCAACGGCCAGTCCTTCCCTGATGGCTCCATGATTGTGAAGCTTCAGTGGAAACACAAGAAGAGCACTGAGGCCCCTTTCGTCGTGGAAGTGCCAGACGTCTTTTCCCAAGCTTTCGTGATGGAAAAGGACAGCAAGAGATTTTCGAAGAGCGGCGGATGGGGATACGCGGTGTTCAACTACGACCCCGCGTCCGATGAGTTCACGGCCGATGCCAAGAGCCCCTCAGACTGCGGATACGCGTGCCATACGCCTGTGAAGGCGAAGGACTACATCTTCCACCCATACCAGAAGCGCTGAAAGGGGCTCGCCTCCGACATCGAGCGCAGTGGGCGCGCTGTCGAGTGACAACGTCAACCATAGAGCCTCAACGTTGCACTACGCCTGAATCACAAGGAGCGGCTGATATGTCAAAGGAGAGAGCAGCGGTCATGACCGAACTACAACAACTTACGGTTGCTTTGCATCAGCCGGGCCAAGACACTTTCAAATCGGTCCTGTCCGAAGACATCGACTGGAAGCCCTTCGCGGCGTTTCCACCTTCGGTGAGCCTGGCTGTCATCGTCGGTCAGCCCTCGGAGGCCGGACCCTACACGATCAGGGTCCGAGTGCCGCGTGGCGTTAAGCTGATGCCACACCGACACCCGGAGGACCGAGTCTATACAGTAATCTCGGGTGTTTTCTACATCGGCCTAGGCGAGCAGTTCGATTCGAAACGGCTGGAGGCCTATCCACCTGGAAGTGTCGTCGTTCTCCCGGGCAATACGTCTCATTTCCACTGGGCGAAATCGAGTGAGTACATAACGCAGGTGACCGCGATTGGGCCGCTTGGGCTTGAATACGTCAGCGCGGACGACGATCCAAGAAACCACAACCCTTAGGAAGCATCTCCGTGATGTGCGCGACGGAGGATAGACCAGCTATGTGTTTCTCAGCCACCGCCAATTTCGTAGGCAGCGGAGTTTTGGGTGCAATCGGCGTCGTCACTTTGACCAACGTGATGCACCAGCGCGAACTGCTTCTCGCGGCGCTCCCCATTGCTATTCGCCGTTCATCAGTTTATGGAGGGATTCGTTTGGCTAGGACTGGATGGGATCGTTTCCCCCTGCAGTGGCGCATGACATGGGCGCGGCGTCCATATGCTCTACGCATGGACTTCTCCCATTTTTGCTGCCGCTTAGCGTGCTCCTGTTCGAGCCCAATCCAGAGAGCCGAGACGGATGCTGCCGTTCCTCGTACTTGGCGGAGCGACTACGCTCTATATTTTGTGGGCGCTGACGGCATTCCCGTACAGCTATACGTCAGGGGAAATAGTATCGTGTACATCAATCAGGCGGCCAATAATATTGCGGTTGCGCTGGTTTACGTAATCGCAACTTGTGGTTCGCTTTTTTTCAAAGATCAAAATGATGGTAATCTTCGGCGCGGCAAGCCTGGCGATACTGCTGGTTGTAATCGAGGTCAAGCGATACGCGTTCACGTCGTTATGGTGTGCGTGGGAGCAAATATGTTGGTCAAAGGCCGCCTACGACCAGCAGCGGCGAACGCAGGTGTACTGACTGAAGACGACCAGCGTCGCTTCGGATGTCACAACCTGCGTCGCAGCCTTGCCTCTTTCCTCGTGCGTAGCAAGACCGATCCGAAGACTGTACAAGCACTGCTTCGGCACTCGGATGTGAACACACCCCTTCAACTCTACGCACACAGCGTGAGCGAAGATCCTCTCGCAGCACAGGGGCAGGTGCTCCACGCTATCCTGCAATCGGGCAGCGCAGTAGTGAACTGATTGGCCTAGAGGGTTGGTATGATAAGCATGTGCATTGTTCTTACTACTTTTGTGCTGATCGGGGTCTGGATGGTCGTTGGATCCTGTGCAACTCTTGGACTGGTTGAAGAACGTGCGACCTGACCTGAGAGACAGCCCCGCCGAATGATGCTAGGCCAAATCAGTTGCGAAGTTTATTGGATACTGGTTCATCTGTCTGCCGATCTTGATTTACGTCTGTTTCCTCTTTGGACGAAATCAATGAGAAGGCAAAACCGTGAACCTTTGCGAATCATAGGCTGACACTGGGCTGAAGGTTTGCGAGGCAGTTTGACTTAAGTCCTTTGGAATGATGGTGGCCAGGGACGGAGTTGAACCGCCGACGCCAGCCTTTTCAGTTGGTTTATGTTGTAGTTTGAACGACTTACGTGACTCTGGGTGGCCGCCTAAGTATTTGAAAAATCGTTAGAGACGTGACGATCGTGGGTTGAAATCGTGGGTTCGAGAACTGGACACTCGCGCACTCGCTTGCCAATCCACTCTGCGTTCGCAGTGAACAAACTCCTCGTCACTTTGTGACTCTTTTTCCGCCTCCAGAATAAGCATTTCGTTTCGCAGGGCCACGAGACGCCCGAGTCTTTCTATGACGGCGGGCGTGGACTGTTGTGGACTTAGAAGAGGCGGCAGCGAACGCAGCAGGATTCAGTGCCGTGAGCACGGCGGCAGGATTCTTATCGATCACAGTCAGCAACGTGCGAGCTGGCGCTTCTGGGGTCCTGCGGCCTCCTTCCCAGTGCTTGATCGCGTCGAGGCTGAAGCCAAACGTGTCAGAGAATTTGGCTTGTGTCATGCCTAACCGATTACGGATCGCCTTGACGTCAACTTCCTGGGGCACATATGCCTTGAATCCCTCTTGCTCCCCGGCAAGGAACCTCTCAACGTCGTTAAGGCCATCCATCATCTGCTCGAATTGCGTTTTCATGCTACCTCCCATAGGTCTCGAAAATACTATCCGCGCGTTTCTTTAGCGCGTTGCGCTCTGCCATCGACAGGTTTTCTTTCTCATTCTTCGGAAATACAGTGATGAGAAAAACCGGAAATCTTTCGTTGCGCCAGATATATACGACCCGCGCTCCGCCACTTTTTCCCATTCCTTTGCGTGCAACCCGGACCTTTCGAAATCCGCCGGTGCCGCGGATCACGTCGCCACATTCGGGGTCCGCAGCGACGAGTGCCACGATGTCCGCACGCTCCTCTTCGCTAAAGAGCTTGTTCGCAATCGCGAGGTAAGTAGGCGTCTCGACGACCGTCTGCACAATTCATGGTGTACTCCATTGGACACCATGAGTCAAGGGAATTGTGTGCCATTGGACACCGTACCCAGGAGCAACTGCCTACCTACACAACCAACCAATTCGTCCCTAGCCGACCGAAAACACGCGACACAGACAGCCCCGTGAAGCGCATCTCGACCAGCGAGGAAGGATCGACCCATTGCTGTACGAACTGTTGATGGCCCCAAATGGCCATTGTCACACTGTCTTGTGATGTGCTAGCGTACGAATCCAGTATGCGGCGTGTACTTGCCATTTTCGTCCTGTCGCTCAATACCTGGGGCCTTGTGGCTCCGTTTGCGCTAGCAGCGAGCGCCGACAGTACGCCCGCATGCTGCCGCCGGAACGGTAAACACCACTGTTTGTCGGCGATGTCCGGTGCGGCTGTACCAACCGACAGCGGCCCGGTGCTTAGGTCCCAGTCCTCGAAGTGCCCTTACAACTCGGAGACTGCTAGACCTGGCTTCGTGGCGAAACTGGCAGTATCAAGCACTTCGACGTTGCATTCTCCGATTGAGGCCCTTGTTGCACCGATGGAGTCTGCACAGGTGGAGTCTCACTCTGCAGGTTCAATCTCTCCGCGCGGTCCTCCCGCCTAGCCCTACCCTCTGATCACTCCTGGAAGTTCACCTAAGGCTGTGCTGTCTCGCACATTGTGGGCGTGAGAACAGCGGCACTAAGAAGGCTTGTCTGGTTCGTTTTGGGGACTCAGTTCATTCGTTAGACCGTGGAGTTTGGTGTGCACGATCGTGTGCCACGCCGTGCTTCCCGTTATGCATTTAGCGAATTGATTCACTCCCTCACCTCAGACGTCGGCGAGCATGAAAAGGCGACGCCTATGAACAAACATGCAATCTCGCGAGCGCTCGCAGTTCTCCTGTCGATTGGTCTATTCGCGACCTCGACAGCCGCTACTGGCAAGGACAAAGCAAGCATTCGACACACAGAAATCCAACCTTCCTCAACGCAGGGATCTCTAGTGCTCTCTGGAGTCACGATCGCAAAAGGAGATCCACAGGAAAGCGTGATGCACCAATTATCAAGACTTTACACACTACAGAAGCTGAGAAGCGCCCAAGGTGAGGAAGACTCCTGGCTGATTTCCGACAAGGCGGAGCCTGACAACTACGTCGGCGTCGTGAGCTTCGACTCTGGCAAGGTGCGCCGGGTCGCTCGCTTCCGTAAATGGACCCAAGCTGATGACTCGGTCGAACTTGCGCAACGCCTCTGTGACCTCCTGGAAAAACTGACGCGCGAGCGCGGCACCCAAGCCAGCATTACGGCGCGGGAGAACGAAAGCGGAGGCGTCTCCGTTCGTGGCGTCGAGATGGTGTTTGGAGACAAGAGAGTTTCCTTCAACATCGTCAGCCGCGGCGATGGTGACGATAAGCAGACTGAAGTTCACTTGGATGAAGTGATTCAGTGATTCCCGAGATGGCCAGAGGCCTCTCGTACCATTTTTAGGCGAAAACGCAATGGCTGTGAGTTGGGGAACAACTCGAATTTGGGCGATCGCGATCCTGCTTGTGATCGCATCGGGGATCCTCTTTGCACTACGTCTTCGTCAAACAGGGCTGAGCACTCGCACGCCACCTGGGCCGTTCGAAAAATTGGCAGCCACGCAGGTTCGTGTCTGGTTGGTTCCCGCAAAGGCACGAACTTCGCTGAACCCTCTCGTCGCAAACGCAGAGACTCTGACGCAAGGGAGGAACCATTGGGCAGACCATTGTGCTACCTGTCATGCGAACAATGGAAACGGCGACACCGAGATGGGACGCCACTTCTATCCTCCTGCGCCCGATATGCGCACCGCCGCCACACAGTCTCTCAGCGACGGCGAGCTCTACTACATCATTCGCAACGGCGTTCCCCTGACTGGAATGCCCGCCTGGGGTGACTCGAGCTTGGGCGATTCGGATTCTCAAACGTGGGCACTGGTTTCATTCATTCGTCACCTTCCATTGCTCACGCCGGATGAGCTTGCGGAGATGGAAAAGCTCAATCCGAAAAGTGCAGCTGAACGAGAGGAAGAACAAGCCGAGGAGGACTTTCTTAATGGTAGGTCCAACACGAAGAATGCGACTCAACACTAGGAGGAAACGATGAAGCGTTCATTGATCGCAATTTGGATGTTGCTGCTTTTGGTGGTCTCGGCATCGGCCCATGGCGACGAACAGCACGTTATGGGTACTGTCACAAAAGTTGACGGGCTGAACATCACTGTCAAAACACACGACGGGAGTCTGAAGACTGTGATGGTCACAGACGAGACCAAGTACTTGAAGTCTGGCTCTACGGCAAAACTGGAAGACGTTAAGGTTGGCGATCGAGTGGTAATCCATGCCAAGAAAATGGACGACATGTTACACGCGACTGAGGTGAAGATCGGCGGTGAAGAAAACGCATCCCCTCAACAGCACTGAGGTGGATAAAAAGCAAATGGGGGAGTCATGGGGAAACAGTGGGGGGCGGTCTTGATTTTGTTGGCACTTTCTTCCAACTCGGTTCTTGCGCTGGAAAGCGGTAGGCAGCGCTCAATTGCGACGGAAGAAATTCAAGTGAAGGAACATCTAACGGGAACTATCAGTCGAATCGACGGAAAGCGGCTCCGGATTTCGGAAGATCCCGATCCAATGGGCTGTGCGACGTCTGGCATCAAGATGGTGGATATCGTCGAGCGCACCAAACTGTTCCGTGGTGACATAGCCATTAGCGACAACAACCTTCAACGCGGAGACCACGTCACTCTGGAAGCAACTCACCGCGGGGAGATTTTGGAAGCGATTGAAATTCGGGTACAAGCCCTGACGGTTCCTGATCCCTCGCACTGAGGAACTTATGCCTGAGACCAATACAAAGACCGGCGCGAAGGAGTGAATGAAACATCGTGGCAACTAAACATACGGCAATAACCCTGCTCGCTGTTTTGCTAAATGCAGGACACGTTCAAGCGCAAAAGACCACTGATCGTGATGCGCCACCACCATCTTCTGTCGCGCACGCAACTATATCGGGAACGGTAACAGATCAGTTAGGCGCCGCTCTCCCAGATGTAAGCGTCACTCTGCTCGACGCTGCGGGGGTACGTGTGCAGCGGACCAAAACCAGCGGGGATGGATCGTTTGTTTTCCATGATGTCGATTCCGGAGAGTACACAGTCACCACCGTAAGGGCGGGATTCAATGCTAGGGGTCAAGCACTGACGGTTGGCATGGATCGCGTGTCCCCGACATTATCGATCCGCATGAAAGTTGCGGGGCCTGGACAACAGATAACGGTGACCGCGGAGGTCGGGTCGTTCCGTCCGGATGAATCTTCAACGGCAACGAAGACGAATATTCCACTGAATGAAATACCGCAAGGCATAGGAGTGACGAATCAAGCCCTGATTCAAAGTCAGCAGAACATCCGTTTCGCCGACGCTGCCGAAAACATCAGCGGAGTGAATCGGGATTTCCTTACATCTGGGGACGTGGGAAACGCACTGACGATTCGCGGACTTCCGCTGGGTGTATTCAGCAATTACTGCCGAGATAGTTTTCCGTTCGACGGGATGGCGCCATCGGATACGACAGACGTCGACCGAGTCGAAATTCTCAAAGGACCATCCTCGGTGTTATACGGACGCGCCGCATCGGGCGGGGTGGTCACTCTGATTACAAAGGAACCGTTGGCGGCGACGCACGGTACGGTTTCTTTTCAAGCGGATCGTTACGGCACCATTCGCCCGACATTCGATCTCACTGGTCCTATCGACAACAATGGGAAGGTGCTCTACAGACTGAACGGAGAATTCGCGGACTCCTCCAACTTCCGAGATTACTACCATGATCATCGCTTCTTTCTCGCTCCCGCAGTGACCTGGAAACCAACAGACTCGACCACGATCCGACTCATGGCCGAATATCTGCACGCTGCCATCGTCAACGACTATGGCATTCCAGCGCTTGGCGATCGTCCGGCACCGGTGTCGATCAGCAACTTCTATGGTGAACCCTGGCAGCGGGGACTTTTTCAGAATCGGGTCGGAGGAATCGACGTCTCTCAAAATCTCGGGTCGAGATGGGTGGTGCGTAGCCGTTTTCGCGCAACTCTCGTCAACTGGGATGACCTCGATGTCAGCACGGGTTTTCTCGAGGCCGACAATCGCACGATCGCGAGATTCTCAGAGAACGCGCATTACCCACTGCGTTTCTACAACTGGCAGACTGATCTCACAGGGATCTTCAAGACTGGAAGGCTTGAACACAATGTTCTGATTGGATTCGAATATGGCTTCCAGCAAGTTGTGCAGAACGCCATTTTCGATGATGCGCCGCCGATTGACCTCTACAATCCAATTCCGTTCAGTTACCGTCGACCCGATCCAGCAACGCTGACGAGCGAATTCTTCAACCCTGCATCCCCGGACTACTTTCCGCTGGATGGAACAACAAAACTATTTACCCATGGCGGGTACATTCAGGATCAGGTAACGCTCTTACCTGGACTAAAGGTCTTGGCGGGAGTGCGATTCGAGGGTTTCACTCAGCGTTACGACGAGCTTGTCTACGGAACACACAATCGCCAGGACAACGTTGCAACCCTGCCTCGAGTGGGAGTGACTTATCAACCCATTCAACCACTTACCTTCTACGGCAGCTATAGCCGCAGCTTTAGCCCCACCTTGGCGGCGCAGTTCACGCCCGGTGGCCAACCCTTTAAGCCGGAATACGGCCACCAATACGAAGTCGGGGTTCGCGGATCGACACTTCACGGAAGAGTCACGTCAACCTTGTCTATCTATCGCATTCGCGCCTCGGATCTGTTAATCACGAATCCTGGGAATCCGCTGGCTTCGATTCAAATAGGAACAACTGAATCGAAAGGAATCGAATTCGATACGTCCGGACGCATTCGTCCCGGTTGGGACGTTGTCTTTGCGTACGCATTCAACCAGGCCCAAATTGTCGCCGACCCCGTCTATCCCATTGGGAATATTTTTCAAAATGCACCCCGTCACAGTGGCAGCATCTGGACCGTTTATGAATTGCAGCACGGGGTGCTTCGCGGGTTGATGCTCGGCGGTGGCATCCATGCACTAAGCTATCGCTTCGTCGACCCCTCCGACGATGTCGTTCTCCCCGGATATGGCCGCCTCGACGCGATGGCCGCATACCAGTTTGGACCACTGCGAAACGAACAAAGGTTGTTCAAGATCAGCGTCAACTTGCAGAACGTCGGCAACAGAAATTATTTCGAGGCGGGCAATACGCCCACCACTGTTTTCCCAGGTTCCCCCGTCAATGTGTTGAGCCGTTTCGAGGTGCGATTCTGAGTAGCCCGGCAAATTCGCGAACAATCATCGCGCAGAGTTTCAAGTTGGTGATCTTTGCAGCGATGTTGGCGCTAGCCTCTCCAGGATGTAATCGGGGCGCGACCAAGCTGATCGTAGAACAGCTACCGACGCCTGCATCAGCCGGTGTGGCACCAAAACTGGCAATCGACCGAAGTGGATACGCGGTCCTTAGCTGGGTGGAGAAACTTCCGGAATCGCGAGGGAGATTGCGCTTCGCAGTTCAACAGCCGAGCGGTTGGAGCGCACCTGTGACCGCAACAGAAGGTCCGCTTTCTACCGAAGAGTTCGCCTCGGCTTTTGTTTTAAGTCCGCGTCCCAAGGAATTCGTTGCATTCTGGACGGAGATCAGGAATCACGAGCACAACGATTGGACCGAATTTGGATATTTCTCACGCAGCGCAGACAGCGGAAAGACATGGTCCCCGGCTGAGTCCCTTGCTGCCGACTTCTCCAAGGTCGAACATAGCTATCTCTCTGGCGTGGTGCTCGACTCGGGAGCAGTCGGGGCCACATGGTTGGTTGGCCGCGAAGCCGCCAAGACTCCCTACCCAGCAGGCCATTACCACCTAATGGCCGCGATGCTGTCTCCCGATGGCCGATACAGCGGAGAGAAACTGATCGATGACAACGTCTGCACTTGTTGTCCAACGTCGACGATTTCTCTTGGCAACAAGATGTTGATCTCATACCGCGATCGCACGGACCAGGAAATCCGCGATATGGATACCGTCGGCTTCGACGAGAATCTGAAGATCGACGGGCCCTATTCGGTTCATCACGACGGCTGGCACATCAATGCATGCCCGACGAACGGTCCGGCATTGGACACTAAAAATGGCAACGTGGTGATCACGTGGTATACCGCAGCAACCGTGCCTCTTTTATTGTTCGCGAGTTCTGTCGACGGAGGCAAACATTTCAGTTCTCCAGAAGAAATAAGCGGGATACCGGCGACGGTTGGTCATCCCGCGGTTGCACTCTTGGCGGACGGGTCGTCGATCGTTGCGTGGATCGAGTCCGGTAATCCGGAATCCCACCTGCTTGCCCGGCTGATTCGAAACGATGGCAATTTAGAACCTGCGGTTGAAATAGCAAGCGGTTCGGCCTTCGGCTATCCGTCGATGCGTGCGCAAGGCGATGGCGTTCTTCTTGCGTGGATGCAGGCGGACAAATCTGGCCCTAAGCTCCAGTTGGCACGAATTGGCCTTGGTAGGCTTCGATGATGAACCCTTCGAAAAAGTCGATGCCTCAGGATCTGGCGAGGATCTTGTCCCGGCGATCGCCTTTACGAATCTCCAAGCAGATGTTCTCTCGCGTGTCAGTCAAATCCGCACTAACGGTTTCGTCACGGTCAGCGCTGGCATCCTTCCTCATTCTTATATTTGGCCTTTCAGCCTTATTACCTCTGTACAACAGTTCGGAGTCGTCGCTGCCCGCGTGTTGCCGGCGTGATGGCAAGCATCGCTGCATGATGGCCATGAAAGGCATACGCGCATTTAGCGAGGCCGGCCTTGCCTTCCGTAGCACTTCTCCCGAATGCCCCTACCGTTCTAATCCGCCTCATCCCGGCGGCGCACAAGTTGCGCCGTTTGTCTCCGAAACCTCAACCCACCTTCCATCGAGTGGAATCGCTCATTACGAGATTGGCAACGTTCACCTTACAGCGGTTAATACGCTGCCGCCGACGCGCGGGCCTCCTGCAAGCGCACACGATTTCAACTCCTAATTCCACGAGCACCAGCGAGCTTTCAGCCCCGGACGATACAGGGTTGTCTTCACGATTTCTGTAATGGTCTCTCGCTGCAAAGCGCTGGCTCCTGAAATTCACGATCACCCACTAGGAGGAGGAAATGAACTGCACAAAGGCCCGTGCCGGGCTTGGGATCGTCTACGGGGCCCTGGATGCCTGTGACGGTGAACAACTAAGAACGCACAGTGGCGATTTCCAGGCATCAAGCGATCCGCCGACGACCAAATCGGCTCTGAGTGTTGGATTCTCGCCAAATAAGTCAGAGGCCGAGGCGATTGCTCTTTGCCGGAATCTCCGACACGTCCTTGGAGAATTGCACGCGCTTCTCGAGGAGTATTCGCCGAGTTGGTACACGCAACAGCACAACGAACATGCGGAAACCGCACTCCATCGTCTCAACGGTCTGTGATCGGCTGGCAGACGTGTTCGCCCGTCGCTTATCCCACAGGAGTGTTTCTGCCGTGCCCCACGCGGCCACTTCGGCGACGGTTTATGCGGGCAGGTGCCCTACCCAGGCATCTGCCCGGCTTTAGAAAAACTCGTGTCGACTTTCGCGAATGGCAGGAAGGAGAGCGTGATGAAGATGACGGAACGAACAACGACTTGGGGTACCGCGACTCTGTTCTCACGTCGGATTGAAGTTGTACTTGTGATGTTCCTTCTGGGAATGAGCCATCTACAGGCGATTGCGCAAGTGTCCGGCTCTGTTCTCCAAGGAGTCGTCGAGGATTCCACGGGCGGGGCGATCTCAGGAGCACAGATTACATTGCGCAGCTCCAGCGGTCGCATCGCGGCAACCACATTGTCGAATTCTGAGGGGCGGTTCTCGTTGTCGGGCGTAAGTCCCGGAAATTACGTGCTTCAAGTGAAAAGCGGCGGCTTCGAAACACTGGAGAAAGACATCAGCTTGTCCGCGACCTCGTCGACTCCGGCGCTCCATATCGGAATGCACGTGGCTTCCGTTCGCGAATCCGTGAACGTGTCGGCGGCCGGCGGATATGTCGCTACGACTGCAGCTGCAGGAACAAAGGTCGACTTGCCACTCATGGAAACTCCAGTCGCTGTCCAGGTGATTCCTCAGCAGGTGCTGCGCGATCAGCAGACCGTCAATCTGGTGGAGGCACTGGTAAACGTCAGCGGTGTTGCTCCCACGAACGACTCCTACGGAACGTCAGACAGCTTCTCGATTCGCGGCTTTGACGCCAATGCGCTTCTCTATCAAGACGGTATGAAGCTCGATCAATACAGCGCTTCTGGCTTCCCACAAGACATGGCGAACGTGGAGGAGATTCAGGTGGTCAAGGGACCCGCGTCCGTTCTCTATGGACAGTCTGAACCTGGAGGGCTGGTGGAGATCGTGACAAAAAAGCCTCACTCCAACCGCTTTTTCAATTTGAATCAGCAGTTCGGGAACCACCAATTTTTTCGCACAACAGCCGATCTGAATCAACCTCTCATCAACGACAAACTGCTTTTTCGGTTTGTGGTTGACGGGACTGATGCAAACTCTTTTCGCAACTTCGTCCATACCAACCAGTTTGCAGTCTACCCATCGCTGACATGGCGGCCCTCGAAACTAGTTGATGTGACGCTCCAGGGCTCGTACGAGACCGGTTCCAACATACTCGACAACGGCGTGCCTTTCCTTGCTGATGGCACACCCGCCAAGGTCCCTCGAAGCAGCGACTTCATGGACTTTGGAACGAACAAATCGAACATCAGTCAATACTCATTCAGGCCGACGGTAAACCTCCATCTGGCCGAAAACTGGTCTCTCCGGATGCAGTACAAATCGGAGACCATCAACGCTCCTCTGCCTGTGGATGAGTACTACTTGGGTGAAGTCGATCAGGACGGCAATCTCCAGAGAGGTGTCTTCACCGAAACCTATTTCCGTCACCGCAGTGACCAGGTTTTAACTGACCTTCCAGGGAAGTTCTCCCTTGGCCCAATCAAGAACACCTTCTTGATCGGCTTTGATTTCTACAAACAGAGTGGGAAGTGGTTTGGCAACACAAGCATTACCGCGGCGCCGATCAACATCTACCATCCCGTCTACAGCCAGCCACTGGGCCCATCTGACCCGACCGGCGACATCTTTGCCGTTCAGGGTTGGACCGAGTACGGCGCGTACGTACAAGACGTTGCCGAATTGCCTGGGAAGGTCTTCATTCTCGCCGGAGTGCGGCTCAACTGGTCCGAGTTGCTGGAGAACATTACAACTCCCGACCCCTTCACATATTGGCCGAATGATTCGCACGACCGTCCGAATACGCCGCGCTTCGGTTTGCTTTGGCAACCGAACACACATGTGAGTCTTTACGGTTCCTACACTTCGCACTACGGCGATTCGGCTCTATTTGTCTTCACTGCGGATGACAAACCCCTCCCGCCGCAATCAGCGAATCAGACGGAGTTCGGCATCAAGACTCAATGGTTCGATCGACGGCTGACCGTCTCCACCGCGGTCTACCGCATCATGAAACACAACGTTCCGACCGCAGACCCACAAAATCCATTCAATACAGTCGCAATCGGTGCGGCTCGCACACAAGGCGTGGAGTTTGACATTTCCGGTCAATTGACGCACACCCTGCGTGTCATTGGGGGCTTCTCGAGCCTGCACGCATTGACCACGAGAGATTTCAATACACCAAGCTTGCAGGGGCTGCCATTCCCGAGCATTCCGCACAACATCGGAAGCCTATGGGGCGTCTGGGATCCACAGACAACCAGGCTACACGGATTCAGGCTGGGCGCTGGCATTCAGTCGCGCTCTGGCGAGCAAGCCTACGAGTCTCCAGACGGAATCACGTACTTGGCCGACCGAGTGCCATCGTTCGTGATCGTCAACCTCATGACCGGCTATGAGCACCCCGTGGGTCGAACACGAATCGGCGCGCAGATCAATATCAACAATCTTTTGGATCGGACGTATTTCACAACCGTCAATCCGAGCCAGGCGATGCCGGGGGCTCCATTCAGCATCATCCCGGCTCTGCAAATCACATTCTGAGCGAAATGCTCGCATCGAGGATGCATATCATGCCACGGAAATTCGGAATTAGAGATGTGGGAATCCTGCTACACCGCTGGACAGGCCTGCTGATTGCCGCATTCCTCCTCATCGTCGCGCTGACCGGTTCGATTCTCGCCTTCGAAGACAAGCTTGACCACTGGCTCAACCCAGAGCTTCACGTTTCCCATCCACCCAATCGTGCTCCGCTTGATCTTGCGACATTCGCCGAGCGCGCCGAAGCCTCAGATCCACGACTGCGCGTCAACTATTTCTGGGTCGAGGAAGACCAGGTGCACGTGGTGGTCAATGGACGAACCGACCCGTCCACGGGAAAGCCCTTCGAACTCGGTTACAGCGAACTCATTCTCGATCCTTGGAGAGGGGCCATCCTCGGAAAGTCGGTGATGGAAGGGCAGTGGAGGGATCCGGGACCGTGGCAAACCAGAGTTCTGCCGTTTGTCTATAGCCTGCACACAAGCCTGGCAACAGGCACCAGCACCGGCTGGACATTCATGGGTGTCATCGCTTTGCTCTGGACGCTCGACTGCTTCGTCGCCTTTTACGTTACGTTGCCGCGTGGCGCAGGTTCCTTCTGGCAGCGATGGAAACAGGATTGGAGCGTGAAGTGGACTGCGAATCCCATGCGCGTGCACTTCGACCTGCACCGGGCTGGAGGCCTCTGGCTGTGGCCGCTGCTCTTCATTTTTGGATGGTCAAGCGTGATGTTCGGTCTGCCGCAGGTGTATGAGCCGGTCATGAAGGATCTGTTCGACTACAACTCCATGAGTGAGCAGATTGCTAGAAACTCAGTGGCCAAGCCTCTCGACAAACCCGCGCTCAATTGGCGCCAGGCGCAGCAAGCGGGCGAACGGGCGATCGCCGAACAGGCGTCTTTATATCACTTCACAGTCCGCCGCCCTTACGGCATGGCTTACATCGCAGACTACGGCGCGTACACCTACAGCGTGCGGTCGAGCATTGACTTCCGTGGGCACGGATGGGACACCAGTGTTCTGGTGGATGGCAATACGGGTCAGCTGCGGAGCGTAGACCTGGCACGCGGCCAACATCTCGGCAACTCGATCTTCAATCTGCTTTGGGGCATCCACTTTGCGGACCTGCGCGACTGGCTGCCCTACCGCATCCTTGTTTGTCTCTTCGGGCTTTTCCTCAGTGTGATTTCGTACACCGGCGTTTACATCTGGTGGAAGAAACGTAAGACGCGCCAACTTGCCCGTTCGCGCGCCCGCGCACTTGCCCAGGAACCTGACCGAGTTCGGCTCGTGACCACGCTCACGAAAAGTAAATCCATGTTGCTAGTCCTGTTGCTTGTTGTTCATGTTTCTTTCTTGGTGGCGCACGGGCAGGATGCCAGGGCGCAAACGCCGCAACTTGCCCTCCACAGCAAAATCGTCGATCCGTCCGGCGCCGTCTTGACTGGTGCCACTGTCACAATAAAGAACAGCGATGGCATTTCCCTCGGAACCTTGCGCACCGACGACCAGAGAGCATTCTCATTCACGGCTCCCAAGCCTGGCGGCTATTTGATCGAAGTGTCCCATACAGGATTTGAGAAGCGTCCCCATGCATCCTCTCTTGGCTGGATTCCTCCTGGCATGGCACGAAAGAACAAAGTATGCCAAGGAGAGCGACTACGTGTTTCCCAGTGTCAAGCTGAGAGGCAAAAAGCCGCTCTCCGCGTCCGTTATGGTGCAGAAATATTTGCGCCCCGCGGCAGTCAGCGCAGGCGTGATTCCCGCGGGCTGGAAGGGACGCTTCGGCTTTCACAACTTTCGCCATTCGCTGGCAACTGCACTGGTGAAGTTGAAAGTCGATCCAAAAACTGTCCAAGGTGTGCTGCGTCACGAGGACTTCGGCACAACGATGGAACTGTATGCGCAGTCCGACATGGAATCTATGCGGGATGCGCAAGGCAAGTTCTTGGAACAGTTAATGGGAGACAGAATCCACCTTCTCACGGAGCGAGTTCAGTGAGAATCATGGGTTGGATCGTGGGTTGGAAATTTTGGCTCTGTGCTGCTAAGTTCTTTGGAACGATGGTGGCCAGGGACGGAGTTGAACCGCCGACGCCAGCCTTTTCAGGGCTGTAGTC
>Ga0335083_10000780_pt1 | contig 45886 bp, 61 predicted proteins | sample Lox_Sample_42_FD_206716 | JGI IMG/M metagenome (GOLD analysis project Ga0335083, IMG submission 206716) | Soil microbial communities from Loxahatchee National Wildlife Refuge, Florida, United States - Lox_Sample_4.2 | ecosystem: Environmental > Terrestrial > Soil > Wetlands | place: USA...
GGGTGAAGGCAGCGGTCACGATTGTGGCTGGCGAAGCGTTGTGCTGGGAGCACTGGTTCGAGACTGCGGTGAGGATGCGAGATGGCTAGGGGCGGCGCGAGGGTCGGCAAACCAGCGACCCCATACGGCAACCGCACCGATCTTCCTGGCAAGGTGCTGCCGATCACCGCCGCACCCGGGCAGCAGTACGGCGCTGCCGGTGCACAGATGGCGGCGCAGAGAGTCGTGCCCATGGCGAGCCCGCCCTCGCCGGGGGCACCTGCCGGCGGCGGTCCTCCTCAGGCGGGGCCGCCGCCGGTCCCACCTGGGGGGTTAGGCCACATCGCTCGCCCGTCAGAGCGCCCGGCCGAGCACGTCATGACGGGGGTGGCCTCCGGCCCCGGTGCTGGTCCGGAGGCCATCCCCGGCTACAACCCCAATCAGGTGCCGCCGTCGACCACGCGCACGCTCGGCACACTGCTCAACGGGCTCGCCGCCCAGCCCAACGCCACCCCTGAGGTGCGCAACCTGGCGGCGTTCGTCGGCCAGGGCAAGTTGTGAGCATCGACCCCAGTGCGCTGAGCGAGGTGCTGCGGGTCCCCGAACTGCAGCAGTCGCCGGGGGCGGCGGTGGCGCTGGCATCGTCGGGGACGCAGACGCCGACCGCCGACGCGCAGGCGGTCGGCTACACCCAGCAGGTGCAGGCGTACGGCAAGGCGTCCAACGAGTACACGCAGACGCAGGGCCACCCGCCGGCCCATCATCAGGGCATCCTGGCTCAGGTCGGGTCGTGGCTGCTGCCCTCGGCGCACCGGGTGCAGCAGGTGGCCGGTGCCGTCGGGACCATCGCTCACGATGTGCGCAACGACGTCATCAACCCGATTGAGCGACAGACCATCCCTGGCACCTCGATCCGCCCCGCCGGTCCCGTGCTCAAGGCCGGGTTGAACCTGATGCCCGAACTCGGCTCCGCTGCGCAGCAGGCGCTGGCCATCGCCAACATGCCGCTGCAGCAGGTGCAGCACAACTACCGCTACCTCCACGACGTGTGGGTGCGCCATGGTCCCGCGCCCGCCCTCGGCGAGCTCGCCACCATGATCGGCGCTGGCTACGCCGTGGGACAGACGACGGACTCTCCGCAGGCCGGGGTGCTCGCCGGTGAGGCGGTCGGCCAACTCGAGGGGCGGTTGCTGTACCCCGATTCCTGGGCACGCACTGCCAGCGGTACCTACCGCGACCCCCACACCGGGCAGTTGGTGTCACCCGGGCGCGATGTCGCCAACGCCCTGACCGCGGTGGGCGTCCCGGTCGGGAAGGCCGGCGCTGCCCACGGCATCGTGTCGGGCGCCTTCGACGCCGCCTTCGACTATCTGCTCGACCCGTTGCAGAACGCCGGCACCATCTACGGCGAGGCCAAGATCGCTCCTGCCCATGCGCCAGGTGACGCTCAGGCCCTGCTCGATTCGCACCTGCCGAAGCCTGACGTCATCCAGTACCACCGTGCGGTGAACTGGATCGCCGGTGAGGATTCCGCGGCGGCCATCGGCTCGCGCTTCAAGGGCTTGTCGGAGATCCCCGGGATGCTCAACCGCCTCGCCGAGGCTGACACCCCGCAGGCGGTGACCAACGTTTTCGAGGACCAGCTCGCCTTCGAGAAGGCGGTCAATGAGGGGCGCTTTACACCGCTCCAGATCCTGAACCCGATTACCAACACGACGACGGTCCTTCCTCGTCCTGCGTATAACCCGATCAGCGGCGAGGTACAGACGCTCGAGCAGGGCATCGCTCCGGTGTTCGCCCAGGGGTTGCCCACGCTGTCGTCGTTCAAAGCGATGCTCGACTCGTCGCAGGAGTGGCTGCAGAACGCTTCGCAACGGGCGCGGGCCTTTTCGATGGTGCCCGAGCAGGCCAAGGTGGCGGCGGTTGGTGACACCGGTGTCGAGGCGTTACGCCGTCAAGGGCTGATGGGGATGGGGCCGTCGTTGACGAACGACCTGATCGACCGCTTCCTCGCCACCAACGACATCGGTGAGCGCCGCAACATCGTGAAGTCACTGCAGAAGGCGGTGCTGCTGAGCCGTGCCGGCATCCGTGACGAGGCCATGGCCGATCCGTCGGTGATGCAGAAGGCGCTGTCGCTGATCGACGAGAAGATGGGCGGCGAGATCGCCTCTACCGGCGTCTACGACACCAATACCGCGGGGCAGGACATCTCACGGGTGGAGCTCCACGACGCTGCCGGTAATGTGGTCGGCTCCACGCCGGCTGCCGGCCACTCGGGGCAGCTTGCCACCGAGTTCGGCCTCCTTGATTACGGCGATGTGAAGGACCTGTCGCAGCAGTTGAAGAACGCCACGGGGCTGTTCGGCAAGGTCGATGACTTCGCCTGGGACCACTTCACCAGCACCTGGCGCAAGTTGGCGCTGCTGACCGGCGGGTTCGCTGCGCACATCACCATGGCTGAGGACCTGCTCAACGGCGCCCGGCTCGGGTTTACCGATGTCGTCGACAACGGGATCAAGGCGGCGGTGTCGGACCTCGGGTTCAAGGTGGCTCGTGAGGACGTCGGCCCCATCCGTGCTGCGGTGTACCACTTGATGGGCTCGCCGTCGGCCGATCAGTGGGACGCCATCTTGGGGAAGGAAGCGCAGGCTCACGCGGCTGAATTGCGCACGCTCGGGATGCATGAGGAAGCGCGGAACGTGCTTGAGGAAGCGTCCAAGGTACGGGCTGCTGCACTCGATAAGGCCGACCTGGCAACGCGTGTCACGCTGCTCACCGATGGCCATAGCCTCGTTCCGGCGGTGAGCGCCGGCTACGTCTTCCCGACGAGCGGTGAGGCCCCGGTGGAGACGGCTCGTACCGCCATCGAGGGCCGCATCAAGCTCGGGCCGTTCCAGCAGGTGGGGCCGACCTACCGCCTCTACTCGGCCGACGACAAGAACGCGTCGATCTGGTGGGGCCAGCACCTCAACATGCTCTCGCACGACGCCGTCGATCAGGTTGGTGCGGCGGCGTACCGCGGCTCGCTCATGAACGGCGAGGATGAGCAGGTGGCGGCCACCAAGGCGTACCAGGCCATGCGGGACAAGATCGTCGCCATGCCACAGTCGGAGAAGGCGATGTACACGCGCCTCACCGATCCCGGTGATGGTGGCATCACGCCTGAGGAAGCCTTCGCTCGCCACAAGGTGGAGGCGCTCAAGGGCGCCACGGTGGGCAAGGACGGCAACCCGCACCTCGATCTGCTCGGCAAGATCGCCACCGGCGATACCATCACCTGGCGGGACGTCAAGGATATCATCCCCGAGCAGATGCCTATGAGCATCCCCGGGCGGGAGATCGACTTCAACCCGCTCGGCGGGATCGACCGCCTTGCCGAGCTCGGGCACCAGAAGGTGCTGACGCCGATCATCAATAGCTTCGCTCGGCGCCCGATCTTCATGGCGCAGGTCGAAGATTCGTACAAGGCGTACGAGGTAGCGGTGGAAGCGGGGACGCTCGACAAGGGCGTCGCCACGGCCAAGGCTGTGGAGGACGCCTCGACCAAGATGATCCGCTTCATCCACAACCCGAACGAGCGGCTGCAGCTCACCGAAACGATGCGCAACGTAGCCCCGTTCTGGTTCGCTCAGGTGCAGGCGTACAAGCGGTTCGGGCGTCTGCTGCTCGAGGACCCTGGGGCGTTCCGCCGGATGCAGTTGATCCTCACCGCGCTCACCGATTTCTCGAACCGCCAGATCGCGGCCGGCGGCAACCAGCAGGTGGTCTACCCGGGCTCGGGGTTCGTCACCCACGGCATGCTCGCCGCCCTCACCACGCTCGGGGCCAAGGGGATGGACTTCACCACGGCGGTGCCGGTGGCGTTCGCCGGTTCCGTCAACTCCATGAGTGCTGTGGACCCGTTCATGTCCGGTGCGTCGGGGCTGCGTCCCTCGCTCGGGCCGTTGGTGGCGGTGTCGGCCCACATTATCGACGGCTTCGATCCACACGCCGCGTCCGTGGTGGCGAGCGCCGTGGGGCAGCAGACGGCCGCCGGGTCGTGGTGGGACCTCATCCCCAACACGCCGCTGCGTGACGCCATCATGGGCGCCGCGCCGGAACTGCCCGGTCTGGTGGTCGGCAACGATTCCATCTGGATGCACACGCTCGCCAACCTCGACTACGCCCAGAACGTGGCGATGGACAAATGGAAGGCGACCGACCAGTACAAGAGTTTCGTGGCCTCCGGTGGCGACCCCAACGATCCCAACGCTCCGGGCCGGCCGCAGATCGTCCCGTCGCCCGAGGCGTCCCCAGCGGTGCGTCAGGGGTTCGTCGACAGCGTCAAGAGCCAGTCGCGGTGGGTGCGTTTCATTCAGGCGGCGATGAGCGAGGTGACCCCGGCGAGCCCGCAGGCGCTGATCGGCAACCAGAAGATCCCTGCCGAGTTCCAGCAGATGGTGAAGAAGTCCGGCCTCAACCAGGCGTACGTTGACTTCGCCCAGAAGTACCCCGACGGTGCGCCGCTGGTGCAGTCGATGTCGAGCGTGGCGGGCAGTGGTGTGCTGGCGGCGTCGAAGGAGACGCAGGCGTGGATCGACAAGAACCTGTCGTTCGTCAACGCGCACAAGGACATCGCCTCGTTCTTCGTCCCCCAGAATCTGAGCGACACCTACTCGCCGGCTGCGTACAACGAGCAGGTGGCGATGGGGCTGCGGACGCGCAAGACGCCGCAGGAGTTCCAGAACGACTACTACGTCAACGCCGGGTGGGCCGACTACGACCGCAACCGCAACATCTACGAGTCGATGTTGCGTGATGCCGGTGCGCAGCAGCTCTCGCCCCCGACCCCGACCTCGCCGGGAACGTACTCGCCGACGGGGCAGACCACGGTCAACTCGGCGTGGGACAACTGGCTCACCATCTTCGAGGCGCAGCACCCGGCGTGGACGGCGGCGTTCAACGACCCCAACACGCAGATCGTCGCCCAGCAGGCGTACAACGAGCTCCGCACCGTGCTGGCGTCCGGGCAGCACCCCGCCACGCCGCAGACGGACGTCATCAAGTTCGTCATGCAGCAGTACGACAATTACGTGTCGCAACTCGTCCCGGGGACCAACGGGCTTATCAGTACGACCTCGTCGATCAACGATCCCAATACCCGGGCGTGGCAGGCGTGGCTCAAGGACGAGGCGCTGCAGCACCCGGAGACGGCGCCGGTCATTAACAAGGTGTTCCGGTGGTTGACGCCGAAGCTGCCGCCGACGCAGGCAGGAGGTAACGGATGAGCGATCTCGATCCCGGCTATGCCGGTGCCAATCAGCCGGCGCAGAACGGGCAGTTCGCGGGCTCGGGGACCGCCACGAACTACGCTGACCTCGGGATCACCGCCACGCAGGCGAACCAACGGGTGACGACCACCGGCGCCAGCACCACGACGCAGACCAATCCTGTCGGCCTCGGTGGCGGTGAGGGAGCGTCGACATCTACGCCGGTCCCGGCGCAGGTGGTGACCATCGGCACGGCGCTGGCTTACTACGACCAGGCCATCAACAGTGATCCGGCGCTGGCGTCGCAACTGCAGCAGCAGCTCATGGATGCCGGGCTGCTGCCGGCGGGCGTGGCGTTCGGGACCTCGACGGCCACGGGGCCGATGCTGTACACGGCGTTGAAGAACGCGGTGCTCAAGGCATCGGCTGCCGGCATCCCGCTCGACCAGTACCTGCAGAACGCTGCGCAGACGTTCCAGGCGTCCGGAGGGTACAAGGTCCCGCTGCCGACCCGGTTCTACCCGGCGCCGCTTACGTCGTACGACACCATGGCGACGGCTGCTGATAACGCGTACCAGCAGATCTTCGGCCACGACGCGCCGGCTGCGGTCAAGGCGGCGCTGACCCAGCAGTTGAACGTGCTCGAGACGTCGTCGAAGGAACAGGAGGCGCAGGTGGCGCTGCAGGGCCTGCTCGCTCAGCGTCAGGTGCTGTACCCGGGGATCACCGCCGGTGCGCCGGGGACATCGACTACCGGGACGCAGACCGGACTGCAGGATGCTGGGCTTGATACGGGTACGGTCGGTGGGGTCCCAGCCCCGGGGACAGCGGCAGCCGCGCTCCCGGCGAGCACGCCGCCGGCACAAGCGGCGGCAGCAGCAGGAGGTCAGCAGGTGACGAGCGCGTCCGGGCAGCAGGGGACGGTATCGACGGGGCCGTTGGCGGTGCCGTATCAGCAGGCGCCTTCGGCATCGGACTACGCCATCCAGGAGGCGAAGACGGCCAACCCGGCTGAGTACGAGGCGACGGCGATCGCCAATGCCATGCAGGTCATCTCTCAGTTCATAGGACAGAAGTAATGAGCATTCTTGAACCGCCGACTCCAGAGCAAGCGGGCCAAGCGAACGTCAACACGATTACGAACCCGGCGACGTTCGCGGCGGCGCTCTGTGATGCGCTCGGCGTCCCGGCGAACCAGGCGAACATCCAGGCGATCGTGGCGTGGCAGTCTGTCGAGGGCCAGTGGACGGCGCGGGGTTCGTGGAACGCGGCGAATAACCACAACCCGCTGAACATCGAGGTTGGTGGGCAGACGCAGAGTGCTGGTGGCGGTAACAACATCTCCGTCTTTGCCTCTTGGCAGGATGGCGTCGATGCTGCGGCGAACTTCATCAAGCGCAACACACCCGGGATCGTCGATGCGATGCGCAACTCGACGTCCGCAGAGAACGTCGCGAATGCCATCGACAATTCCGGGTGGGCATCGTCGTATGCGTCCGGGGTCGTTGAGCACGCGCTTGGCAACGTAGGCCAGGGCAATGCCATTGCGGTCAGTCCGGCCGGGACCGGTGCGGGTATGGGCACGCCGGGCGGGAACGCTGCAATCTCTGCTGACGTCCCGTACAACGCTAACCAGACCTACGCCATTACCCCCGAAGTCGAGACGTGGATCAAGCAGAACTTCCCCGAGGATTCGTGGATGTTCGACATGCCGGGCACCCAGGGCCAAGAACTCCGCAACATCCTCGGGTACATCGGGTCCGTCCACACGACGAACACGGCGACGATCACCGGGCTCATCGACCAGTCGGCGTGGTACAAGTCGCACTCCACTGCGCAGCGGACGTGGCAGCAGCTCTACGCCAACGACCCGCAGGAAGCGCAGCGGGAGATCCAGCAGTCCTCGGCGGCGATTACTGCACAGGCCGGCTCGATGGGCGTGGCGCTGACTCAGGACCAGCTCAATACGTTGGCCATCAACAGCAACTACTACGGTTGGACGCCGGAGGAGTTGCAGTACGCGATCTCGAGCTATCTGCCGTCGAACAAGGCACCGACGGCCGGTGGTGCAGCGGAGGTCAACTTCCAGTCGATGAAGGCCACGGCGACGCAGACGTGGGGCGTGCCGACGTCGGATGCCCAGATCGCCCAGTGGACGGCGCAGATCGCGGCGGGGACGCAGACGGTGGAGGGCGTCACGGCGTTGCTCAAGCAGCAGGCTACGTCGCTCTACCCCACGCTCGCTGACCAGTTCAACCGCGGCTTCACGTTCGCCGACGCTACCGACCCGTACAAGCAGATCGCCCAGCAGTACCTCGGCACGCCGGCCGACCAGATCAACTTCACCGATCCGAAGTGGATGGCTGCGGTGAACCAGGTCGATCCGAAGACCGGGCAGCGTACGGAGATGGGCCTCGACCAGTGGACGAATTACATCCGCAGCCAGCCGCAGTACGGGTACCAGAATACGAACCAGGCGAAGAATGAGATGGTCGGGTTGTCGAATGCAGCGGCAAAGACGCTTGGGGTGATCGCATGACCGACACGCTCACGCAGACTCCGACGCAGACGACTCCCCCGACACCTCCGCCGCCGGGGACGCCGACGACGCCAACCGTCGGGAGCCTTGATCCTGGGATCACGCCGGGGCAGCAGATCCCAGCGTGGGGGACAGCATCTATCGGGGGCCTCAACCCTGGCGGAGCGATGAAGTCTGGTACCGCTCCCACCGGGCGCATCGTCAACCCGCAGACAGGCCGCCCGGCCTACTCCGGTCCTGAGGGGCAGCCGGGCTACGGCGCTCCGCAGCCGGGCCAGAACCTCACCGCGTACACGATGCCCGACGGTACGCAGGTGTGGTACGACCCCAACGCCGCGCCGGACCAGGGTAACCTCGCTGCGCTGCAGGCGTACCAGGGCACCGGCCCCAACGGTCCGACGACGCAGGCCAACGCCATGCAGACGGCGCTGGCCTTGCTCGCCGCCTACGGGGTCACGGGTGCAGATGCCACCACGCTTGCCAACTGGATGTGGCAGCAGCACGTTCAGGGCTACTCCGATGACTCGATCTCCCAGTTGCTGCTCACGCAGCCGATCATCCAGCAGCATTTCCCCGAGATCGCGGCGCGCCAGAAGGCTGGGCTCCCGCCGATCAGCCCCGGCGACATCGTGAGCTACAAGAACCAGGTGGCGCAGTACGCCAGCCAGTACGGCATCCCCAAGGAGTTCACCGATCAGTTCACCAGCCAGTGGATCGTCAATGACGTGTCGATGGCCGAGGTCGGCCAGCGGATGCAGGACTACGCCCAGGCGGCGTACCAGTCCAATCCGGCGGTGCTCAACCAACTGCAGACGCTCTACGGTGTCACGCCCGGCGAGCTCACCGCCTTCTTCGCCGACCCAGCGACGGCGCTGCCGATCATCCAGAAACGCTTCCAGGCGTCACAAATCGCCGGTCAGGGGCAGATCGCCGGCTACGGCCAGCTCACCCAACAGCAGGCCGAGACGCTCGCCAACCAAGGCGTGACGCAGGCCCAGGCGCAGTCGGGCTTCCAGCAGCTCGGGCTCGAGCAGCAGTTGTTCAACACGCTGCCCGGTCAGGCGGGGCAGACGCCGATTACCCAGGAGCAGCAGTTGGGCGCCCAGTTCCTCGGTAACGCCGCGGACGTCCGTATGATCCAGTTGGAGGCGCTGCGCCGGCAGGCGGCGTTCCAGGGCGGCGGCCAGTATGCCGGTGGGCAGAAGGGCCTCAGTGGCCTCGGGACCGAGCAAGGAGCGCAGGCGTAATGGCGAATAGACGGTCTCCGGTCAAGCCGGTGACGCCGGCCAACAAGGCGATGTCCCGCAAGCACCTCCGCGAGTCGGTGGCGTTCAACGAGTCCCACGCGGCGGAGCACAAGAAGGCGGCGGCGCAGGACCGCAAGAAGCTGGCGCAGCTCCGCAAGGGTGGCCGCGCCTCGGGCTAAGTCCCCCCAGTCGGATTCGTCTGGCTGGTGAAAGGCCCCCGGCTACGTGCCGGGGGCCTTCTCTCAGGGGGGTTGTTGACGCCCCTGTTTGGATGTGGTTCACTTCCGCCAGCAGGTCTGTCCCGTTATTGCGTCCTCGTCCCTGACGAGTGTGAGCGGCGGGCGCGGTCCTTGGCTCGCTCACCCTCGAGTGTCATCGAGGCGGCAAGGCCACAACGATCCGTGCGCGGCCCTCCGTCGCGTACGCGGCGATAGGAGCGACAGCGTGCCAGACGAAGATGACGACGACCTCGAGCAACCGCAGAAGGCCGGCCTCCGTGAGCGGATGAAGGCTCTGGAGGAGAAGGCCAAGCAGTACGAGGAAGCCCAGGCTAGGGCCGAGAGGCTCGAATGGGAGCTCGCCGTGCGGGACTCCGGGGTCGACATGACCCCGACGAAGCGCAAGGCGCTCATGGCCGTGCACGAAGGCGACCGCGACCCGGAGTCCATCCGGCGCACCGCCATCGAGCTGGGGTTCATCCAGGAATCTTCGGGCGAACCGGTAGTACCGGAACTGGCGACGCTGGACAGGATCAGCCAAGCGTCCGCAGGTGCCACCCCTGGAGGCCAGGTACTGGACAAATGGGCCGAACGCGACCAGCGGTTGCAGCAGGCCAAGTCCGAGGCCGAGTTCGACTCCATCCTCCGGGAGTACGGGACCGTCATGCAACGATAAGGAGAGCCAGCAATGGCCGCAGGCCCGTACACCGGTGGACCGACGACTGTCGCGTCCAGCCTGGACTTTGACCAGACTGCGTGGGAGCTCAAGGCGTACTTTGCACTGCGCTACGAGCTGTACTTCGACGCCGTCGCCGACGTGAAGACGACCGACCAGTCCTACGTGGGCTCGGCCGTGACCTTCACCATCCAGTCGGACCTGGCGGCCGCTTCCACGGCGCTCAACGAGTCGACCGACGTCACCCCGGTGGCGCTGGCCGACAGCCAGGTCACCCTCACCCTTGCCGAGTACGGCAACGCCGTGCAGATCTCGGCCCTCGAGCTCGGGACGTCGTTCATCCCGCTCGACCCGGTGATGGCGAACGTGGTCGGCTATAACGCCGGCCTCTCGCTCGACACCCTGGCCCGTGATGTGCTCAAGGGCGGCACCTACGTTCGGTACTCTACCGGCACCGGTGTGGCCCCGACGTCGCGCAACACGGTGACGCCGCCCAACACCCTCGGCGCGTCCGATGTGCGCCGCACGCTCGCCGACCTGCGCGACGCCAACGTCCCCACCATCGGTGGCATGTACGTGGCGTTCATCCACCCCGACGTGGCCTACGACCTGCGGGGGACCACCGGTTCCGCCGCCTGGCGTGACCCGCACACCTACTCCCAGCCCGGAGAGATCTGGAACGGCGAGGTCGGTGTGTTTGAGGGCTCACGCTTCATCGAGACGCCGCGTGCGCCGATCTTCACCGACGCCGGCTCCTCGACGACCCTCACCGACGTCTACCGCACCATCTGGGTCGGGCGTCAGGCGCTGGCCAAGACGTGGTCGACGGCCAACGGCAACGGTCCCATGCCTCGCATCTTCCCCACGCCGATTATCGACATGCTTCGGCGTTTCCCCGGGATGGCGTGGTACTGGCTCGGGGCCTATGGAATATTCCGCTCCGCATGCGTAAGGGCTTACGAGTCTGCCTCAAGCATCGGCGCGAATAGCTGATGGCCATGTCCTGTGCGCACTGCCGTTCGGCAGACGTCACGCCGTTGTTCTCGACGTGGCAGTGCGCCAACTGCGGTCGGCACACGACCGACGACGGCCACAAGGTGCTGCCCGACAGCCTCTGCTTCGACCCGAGCCACAACCCCACGCTCGAGTCCTGGGGCTGGCCGTACGACGACACGGAGACGAGCACCGAGCGTGGCCGGACGATCTGTGCCGAGCAGTGGGGTGTGCCGTTCGGAGCCGGCGGCGATGCCGTCAGCGAGGAGGAGACCGCAGCATGAGCCTGGTCCGCGTGACGGGTGCGCTGCCTGTCGATGGTGCGACGGCGGAGGATTACCGAGCCGTCGTCGCTTCGCAGCGGGTGGTCGTTCCCGAGGACACGATTGACGCCGCGCTCCGCAACGCCAAGACCGAAGCGGACTTCGACGCCATCTACGAGTACTCGGGGCGCCCGTGCTTTGGTTGGGAGGCACAGGCCCGCGCTCAGCGGGAAGCCGAGGAGTGGACGCAGGAGCTCCAACAGGAGCTAGACGCGATGGAGGACGAATGAGCTACTGGGACGAGACATTGACGCCAGCTCCCCCGTGCGGAGTGGGCGAAGGGATGGGCGACAGCCCGTACCCCTTCAACGACATCGCCGATGTCCACCCGACGCCTCCGAGCGGAGCGAAGGACGGCATGGGTGACAGCCCGTTCACCGCCGGCAACTGGAACACCGAACCGCACGTTGCTGCCGATCGCCACGACAACAACGACTTCGACATGCACCGCGGCTCCGGGATCGAAGGACAGCCCAAGCCTGGGTCGTTCTAGTGGCCAAGCTCTCTGCCGCTGACCGCAAGAAAGTCCCGGCCTCCAAGACGGGGTTGCCCGGCAAGCGCACCAAGTCAGGGGGCGCGGTCAGCGGCAGTTACCCAATGCCCGACAAAGAACACGCCAGGGTGGCGAAGGCGTACGTGTCGCGCTACGGGACGCCGGCGGAGAAGAAGGCAGTGAACGCCAAGGCTAACAAGGTCCTCGGGAAAGGCAAGTAGTGCCTCCGAAGTCGAAGGCGCAGGCTCGGTTCATGCGAGCTGTCGCCAGCGGTGACATCAAGAAGAAGGGCCTGTCGAAGGCGCAGGCTCAGGAGTACGTCCAGGGCACGCCGACGAAGAACCTGCCGGCAAGAGCGAAGGCGAGGAAGTAGATGGACCGTTTCGGTGACACCGTCGGGCCGGCCGACAACAGCACGCAGAACTTTGCCGTCTCCACGCTCGAGCAGGAGACGATGGCCGGCGGGTGGACACGCCTCAACATGCCTGTCGGCGGCAAGACGCCGGAGCGTGCCATCACCGCCGGGATGCGCGGCGAGAGCCAGATGGATGACGACGTGGACGCCGGCCCGGGGAGCCAGTCGACGTACTCGGAGCGGTGAGTGCCGTACCCGTCCTCGACGCTCTACCCGTCAGGCGGCATCTACCCGGGCATCAGCATGGGTGACTCTGGGCATATCTTTACGCCCCCGGTTGACCAAGGCATGGCGTGGACGGTCGACTACTTCGGCAACCTTCCGCCTGACGCCGATCCGCTGGCCATCCGGCTGATGGGCTACTTCGCGCAGGGACGTCGCGCCTCGAATGTTTACGTCATGGAGGACGGGACGGTGACGACGGCGCAGCCGCCGAACTGGAACCCCTTCGATCCCACCGGTCCCTACGCCACGGTGTGGAACTACGCCGGCTCGACGCGGGGTGTGCCGTTCAACGAGGAGTTCGTGCACCCGGCGAACCTGCAGGTGCGCTCCGTGTATTACGGCGGCCACACCTCTCCAGTGGACCCCAATGACTACCAGTTGCTGATCGACGCCGGCTACGGCCCACCGGACCTCGTATGACCAGCAACTACACGCCTCAGACCTGGCACGACCTACCGGCCACTGACACCCCGATCGACGCTACTCGGCTGGCGGTGATCGAGTCGGGCATCCAGACGCACGTCCATTCTGGTGACTCCGCCGGGGGTGACCTGACGGGGGCGTACCCGAACCCGGCGCTCTCGCCTGCTGGGCCGGGGGCGATGGGGCCGGTTGGGTCATCGTCTGTCACTCCTGTCATCACCATCGACGCCAAGGGTCGGGTGACGGCGCTGACCACGGCGGCCATCACCATCACCGGGTTGGCGCTGACTGTGGTCAAGACGGCCGATTACCAGGCGCTTGCCGGGGACCTCGTCCTTGTCGATACCAGCTCGGGTGCTGTGGTGGTCACGTCTCCTTCGCTTCCTCAGAACGGCCAGTTATTTGGGGTGAAGTGGTGGGCCGGAAGCACAGCCCCGACAATCACCGGGACCGTCGACGGCGTGTCGGGGTTCACGCTGCCGGTGCTCAAGTCCTCTATCACGCTGCAGTACGACACCGCACTGACATCGTGGGTGATCTACTGATGAGTTACTCACCGAGGACCGTTTCGGGAACCAACACCGCCAAGAGCTACGGGGCGATCGGCGATGGGAGCTCGCACCAGTTGTCGAGCCTGTACGGCACGCTCGGCGCGGCGCAGGCGGCGTACCCCAATGCGTCGATCACGGCGTTGACGCAGCAGATCGACCGGGCTGCCATCCAGCAGATGTTCCATGACCTCGAAGGCAAGGCCATGGTCATCGAGCCGGGTACGTACCTGATCGACGTGATGCTCGTGATGAACCCGGCGGGTACGCAGGGTGGCACGCTCACCGGTGCGGGAGGGACCGGCGGCAACAACGGGACGATCCTCAAGTGCCTTCCGGGAGCGAACCTCGCCAAGCTGTTCCAGCTCCACGGGCAGAACGTCAAGGTAGACTCGGTCACACTCGACGGAGCGCAGTACACCGGCAGTTTCTCCAACCTCACGCAGGCCACCCAGGGGACGCCAGGGTGCGTATATGGTTGGTGGTTCCAGAACTGCGCCAACTCCTATTTCTCTTTCCTCGGAGCCAACAATTTCAGCGGGTTCGGGTTCTATTTCGACTCGACCGGAGGGATCTCCGATGGCGTCACGCTGATGAAGCCGTGTGCCCAAGGGAACGGCTGCGCCGAGGTGCAATCCTTGGTGAGTACCGCGACGGGTGGGACGTTCACACTGACGGTCTCTACCAACCTCGGGACGCAGACCACCGGCGCCATCGCCTACAACGCCAGTTACACAACTGTGCTGGGCGCGCTCAATGCGTTGTCAACGGTGGCGCCGTCAGGCGACCAGGGCGGGGCGACGTGCTTCACGACCGGTGGCCCGGGGTTGCCGGCGAACACCATCGGCCCGCTCGGGACACACCCCGTGTACGTCCTGATGCGTGGTCCCATGAACGCTCCGCAAAACCTGCTGACGGTGAATACCGGCGGGCTCAGCGGTGGGACGGTGACGTGTACCCGTATCCAGGCAGGGATTACTGGCGGCGGGTTCGGTTGGGGGTCGGGCACTGACGGCAACATCGTCTGCATGATCCAGCCGAGGGCCAGCGAGAACGTCGGCGACGGGATCTTCCAGCAGGAGTTCGCCGGGTTCATCCTGAACGCTGACTTGGAGAACAACGGGTGTTGCGGCTGGCGCACGAGCGGTGCAGGGTCGACCACTGTTGACGGTAATGCACTTGTGTGGCCCTACACCGAGGGGAATTGGCAGAGCCTGTATGCCGATAACCTCACCGGGACCGGCGGAACGGCCAATCTCGTCTTCCACGGGGACCACCCGTCACAGAACGGATCGGGGAACCTCCTTCGTCAGGGAAGTGGGAACCTCGAGATGGACGTGAAGTTCGGGCAGGTCGCGACCTTCAACAGCAATTACGCGACGATCTCTACCTTCTTCAGTTCTCCGATCCAGATTGGTGCGCAGACCACAGGGGGCGGGAGCGCCTCGCTCGGCAGCAACTCTCCTGCGTCGACCCCGGGAGCGCCGCATACCTGGATCGAGTTCCACGCGACTGACGGCAGTATCGTGTACGTCCCGGCATGGGCATGACGACGGTGGGCTTCACTTGTTCCGACAGCCATGAGTATGCCGGTGCCATCGTGGAGGTCGGGCCATGACCCGGGAAATCGTGCAGTCCCTGAACGTCCTGGCCGGTTCGTCCACCGTCATCTATGGATCGGCGCAGGCGGCGGCGATCTACGCCGGGTTGGCCAAGCCGTACCCGGAGGTGGTGTTCAGCCTCAACGTCAAGGCCGGCAACACGCTGCCCAACCTGAGGGAGATGGCTGGCGTGGCCAACCAGCTTGCCGGTACCACCGGCCTCGAAGTACAGGACGCCCTCGACCGTCTGGCGACGGCGTCGTTGACGAGCGGTGGTGCCGGCAACCAGGCCGGTGGTCAGACGTGGGCGTCCATCCTCGGGACCTGGGCACAGCAGACTAAGACCTGGGCGAACATCTGATGGCGAACTGCACGTTCACGTCAAGAAGACGCTGATGCCGACGACTACTACTCGGTTTGCTTTATCGAAGCCTGCTTCCGGCGACAACGTGTCGAGTTTCCAGGGGACCGTCGCCACGACGCTCGATGCGATCGACGCGGCGCTGATTGGCTTCCAGGGTGGGGCGTATGCGGGTGGCACCACCTACCACCAGGGCGATGTCGTGACACTCGGTGGGAACTACTACATGAGCACTACCACCCAATCGGGTGTATCTCCTCCCGGGGCGACGTGGGTGCAGGCGGTAGGCGTGCCCACGTTCACCACGGCAGCAGTGGCCACCTCGGGGACGAGCACGTCAGCGTCCTATACGAACAGCCTTACGACGGCAGGCGCGACCCCGTCGGTGTCCGCGGTCGTGACCGGGAACGGGGCGTTGAAGATTATCGCCTCAGCTAAACTTGACCTTGGGGTATCCACGTCGACCACCTTCTGCACGTTCGCCTTGTCGGGGGCGAATACTTTGTCAGCGGCGGACTCCAACGGTGGTGGGCCGATGTACTGGTCGGACGCCAACACGCTGTCGCTCTGGGTTATGAATACGTCCCATACCTGGCTGGTCACCGGCTTGGCCGCGGGGGCGACTACGGTGCAGTTGTACTGGAAGGTGACCGCGGGCACGGCGAACATCGCCAATCAGGTGCTGATTGTAGAGGCGTACTGATGGCGACGTCTACTACGCGCTATGCCCTGTCGAAGCCGGCCTCTGCCGATGTGGTGTCGACATTCCAATCCACGATCGGCACCAGCCTCGGTACTGTCGACACGAACATCATCGGCCTGCAAGGTGCCTACGCCGGTGGCACGACCTACTACCTTGGTGATGTGGTCACGTCGGCCGGCTTCTACTACATGAGTACAACCACGCAGTCCGCCGCAGCCCCGCCGGGTGCGACGTGGGCGCAACTCGGTCCGGTGCCGACGTTCTACGTGGCGAGCACCCTGACCGCCGGAACGACCAGTTCGAGTTCCTACACGAACAACCTCACTACGTCGGGGGCGACGCCGAGTGTGTCGGCAACGGTGACGGCCCGGGGGATCCTGCTCATCACCTTGTCGACCAACGTGAATATGGTGGGGACCTCTACAACCTCCACCTGCACGTTCGCGTTGTCGGGGGCGAATACCTTGTCAGCGGCGGACTCCAATGGCGGTGGGCCGTTCGTCGTGCAGGGGACGGGCACCGAGTCCTTTATCTTCGGCCCTTCCAAGATATGGCTTCTAACCGGCCTCACCGCTGGTGCTACGACAGTCCAGTTGTATTGGAAGAACAGTGCGGGGACGATCAGCATCGGTAATCAACTGCTGATTGTGGAGGCGTACTGATGGCGACGACAACTACACGGTTCGCTTGGTCGGAGCCGGCTGCCGGTGATAACGTGTCATTGTTCCAGGGGACGTTCGGCACGACGCTCGATTCCCTCGACGCTGCCCTCATCGGCTTACAAGGTGCGTACAGCGCAGGCACCACATATCACCAGGGCGATGTGGTCACCTCCGGCGGCGTGTACTACATGAGCACCACCACACAATCAGCCGCCGCGCCCCCGGGCGCGAACTGGGTGCAGATGGGGGCGACGCCCGGGTTGTACTCGGCGGCAGTCGCTACTGCTGGGACAACGACATCTACGTCGTACGTTGCCACGTTGACGACGGCAGGCGCGACTCCGTCAGTGAATGTGACGGTCACCCCAAATGGCATCCTGAAAATCAGCGGGTCCGCTCAGATCGCGCTCAGCGGGTCGTCGACGCTGCAAGTTCTCGGCACCTACGCGTTGTCGGGTACGAACACCTTGGCCGCGGCAGACAACAACGGGGGTGGCCGGATCAACTTCGACACGGCGAATAGCTATACGGAAGTGGTCAACATGGCTCGCGTGTGGTACTCGTCCGGGCTGACGGCTGGAGCGACCACGGTGCAGATGTACTGGAAAACCAATGCCGGGACGACCACGGCGACCATCTCCAATCAGGTCCTAATCGTGGAGGCCTACTGATGAACCACCGCGAGCGCCACTCTCAGTACGTCGACGGGTGTTGGGCGTGCAAGGCGCTCACCGTCTCGGTGGCCTCGCGCTCCGAGGAGGTGCGTGGCATCCAGCGCCGCGACGACCAGCTCTCGGTCGATCTCGATGCCTACAAGCGGCTCCGTCGTGACGGCCTGCAGCCAAAGACCATCGACGGGTCGGGCGAGCTCGAGAAGCGCGTGGAGTCCCAGACTGACATCCACCTCGGGCGCTACGTTCCCAAGCACGAACGCAGCCGTGTAGAAGAGGCGATGCAGATAAGTCGGGACCTGGGGTACATCACCGAAGCTGGTCGGTGATGAAGGAGCTCCAGCTCCTCTACGTGCACGGCGGTGCCATTGGCTACGGCCGTTACGGGACTGAACTAGCCAAGTACCTCACCCGCGCCAAGGTGGATGTCTACGACCGCATCCAGGAGGAAGCGGACGCCGCCGTCCCCGCGCCACGCGACTCCCGCTACGTGCTCGAGGAGGAAGGCGACCGTCGCTACAAGCGCACCAACGTGGCCTGCTGGGTGTCGACGCCCGGCCACGCCCGTGGCTGGTGGGATGGACAGCACGTGGGGATCTCGACCATGTGGGAGTCGTCCAAGCTCCCCGAGTCCTTCCGGGAGAGCCTCCACAACTTCGCCACGGTCATCGTCCCGAGCGACCAGAACGTGGAGCTGTTCAGCCGCTACCACCACAACGTGCGCAAGGTGCCCCTCGGCATCGACACCGACGTGTGGCGCTACCGCAGGCGCGAGTCACCCACTACCGAGTTCCGCTTCCTGATCGGCGGCAGCGGCGCTCGCAAGGGCACGGACCTCGCGGTCAAAGCGTTCCGCAAGGTATTCCCCAAAGGCTCTTGGGGTGAGGATGATCCAGAGCCTGTCCTCATCCTCAAGAGCCCCAAACCCGAGGACTTCTACGGGGATCGCATACGGCGCGTTCCAGGACGGATCAGCCCCGAAGACGAGGTGAGCCTGTACGCCTCCGCTCATTGCTACCTCCAACCGTCGCGGGGTGAGGGCTTCGGTCTACAGCCGCTGCAGGCCATCGCGCAAGGATGCCCGACGATCCTGACCGATGCCCACGGCCACGCTGACTTCGCCTACCTCGGCTACGGGCTGCAGACGACGATGAAGCCGGCGGCCTACTTCATCTACGGCGACGCCGGGGAGTGGTGGGAGCCCAGCCTGGACGACCTGTGCGATCACATGCGCTACGTCTACGACAACTACGACCGGGCCACGGCCTTCGCCGACGAGGCCTCGGGGATCGCCCACCGGACGTGGGGGTGGGAGCACACGGCGCGGCGGTTCATCGACGCCTTTGACGGTCAGTTGGAGTTCCCCTACTCGGGCGACGGCGAGTGGATCACGCCTGACTCCAAACTGTTCAAGGTCCGGGTAACGCGGGAGTGGAAGGCCGACATCGCTGGCAAGGTCTACATTTTCCAGCCCGGCGTCGACTACTACGAGCCGGCCGATACCAAGCGGATCATGTACGAGGCCGACCTGCTCGACCCCTCCTGCCTCGACGAGGTCGACACCGGGCTCACCGAGAAGCAGGTGGCCACTCTCGGGGCGTGGCGGGCCGAGCACTCGTTCTGCCCTACCTGCGGGCAGCAGCTCGGCTCCGGGGTACGCAGGGCCGACCTCATCTTCCGGGAGCTCGAGGAAGCATCCACCCCCATGCCGCGCCCACGGGTGACGCTGTGCTCCATGTTCCGCGACGCGGTGCCCTACCTGGAGCGGTACTTCGAGCAGGTCAAGGCACTCGAGGAGTTCATGGACGTGCGACTGGTGCTGGCCGAGGGCGACTCCACCGACCACACCTACCAGGCCCTGGCGAAGCTAGACCTCGAGCTCGTCAAAGTCGACCACGGCGGTGACCGGTACGGCTCGGTCGACCACCCTACGCGGTGGCAGAACATCGCCTCCGTTGTGCGCCCGTTGTTGGAAGCGGTGGGCGACCCGGGCGACGCCTTCATCTGGGTGGAGTCTGATCTCGTCTGGGAGGCCGGGGCGCTGGCCAAGCTGGTCCTCGACCTCGAGGAGGTCCCGGCGGTCGCGCCCATGCTGATGGCCAACAACCACACCCGCTTCTACGACGTGTGGGGGTACCGCAAGGACGGCAAGCGGTTCGAGGCCGGGGCGCCCTATTTCCCCGACATGCCGGCCACGGGGCTGGTACCCATCGACTCCTGCGGGTCCTGCTTCGTGCTGCGCCCTGACGTGTTCAAGCGTGCGGTGGCCGAGTGGGACGGCATCTGGCCCTTCCATACGAGCGACGGGCTGTGGCTCGACACCGAGGCCGAGGTGGTGCACCCGTGAACCAGATCAACACATCAAATGCGCTGCCTTATGTGATGGCATTCCCGTGCGAGTGTGGGCACTACGAAGACGACCACCACGCATTGTTCATCCCCAACGAATTACGAGACAAACCTGGCCGTCCACGGTGTGGATGCGCAGTCTGCTGGAACGCGTTCGGACGAAAGTCCAAGAGAACCCGATGACCACGCTACGTGACCTCATCCATCACAAGATGGCCGACCACCACCGCGGTGACCTCCCCGGCCGGTACTGGTACCCGCTGTCGATGGCCACGTACGGCATCGAAGAGGTGCTCGCAGTGGTCGACTGCCTGACCGAGTTCCGCACCACCATGGGTCGCGAGACCGAGGCGTTCGAGACGGCCTTCGCGCACAGAGTGGGCGCCGACCACGCGGTGATGGTCAACTCAGGCTCGAGCGCAGACCTGCTGGTGGCACTCTCGGTGGGTGGCATCACCCGGACAGTGGCGGTCCCGGCGGTGACGTGGCCGACGCACGCCTGGTCGTGGTTGATGGCCGGCCATGAGGTGGTGCTGGTCGACGTCGACCCCGGCACCCTCAACGTCGACCCCAACGCCCTGGACAAGCTGCAGGCCGAGGAGGACATCAACACCCTGTCGATCGTCCACCTGATGGGCAACCCCTCCTACACCGGCGACGGTGCCCTGGACCTCTACGAGGACTGCTGCCAGGCGCTCGGCGCTGATGTGGGGACCACCGGCATCGCCGCAACGTGGTCCTTCTACTTCTCCCACCACATGACCACGCTCGAGGGTGGCTGCATCACCACGAACGACGGCTCCCTAGCCGAGCACCTCCGCCTGCTGCGGGCGCACGGGTGGGCGCGCAACATGCACCACCCGCCGCCGGTGCCCAAGGACCTCGACCCCCGCTACGCCTTCCTCGACTGGGGGCTGAACGTGCGCCCCACCGAGCTCGCGGCGGCCTTCGGGTTGGTGCAGCTCGGCCGGCTCGAGGAGCTCAATTCCAACCGCCGGGCCAACTACGAACGCTTCGCCGACTGCCTCGGCAAAACCCGCGCCGTGCGGTTGCCGGAGACGCAGGGGCAGACGTCGCCCTTCGCCATCGCCCTCATGGCCCGGGAGCGGGACAGGATCTGCGCCCACCTCGAAGAGCACGGGGTGGAGACGCGGCGCATCGCGGCCGGGAACCTGGCCCGGCACCCGGCCGCGCGGCGCCACCATCTGTACCACGGTGCCCTGCCGGGGGCCGACGAGGTGCACGACCACGGGTTCGTCGTCGGGCTGCACCCAGTCATCGACCCTCAGGCCATGAGCACCATCGCCGAGCTCATCAAAGAGGCGGCATGAGTACCTTTGCTGGCCAATACGGGCCAGAGCCCTGCCTCGACGACAACGGCCGCCTGCTCAAGTCGACGCTGGCCTACGTGTACGTGCATGGCACCACCACCCCGACCACGCTCTACACCGACCGGACCAAGGCCCAGTCGACGCCCAATCCCACCGTCTCGGACCCCCTCGGCAACCTGACGTTCTTCGCCGTGCCCGGCGAGTACGACGTCCTGGTCAACACCACCACGCTCTCGGTGACGGTGGAGCGCGACCCGCTCGACTTCTTCGACGACGGCACCGTGGTCGGGCTGGCCGGCAACTCGGAACTGATCGTGCAGTTGGCCGACGGCACCAACATCGTCTCCGACTTCCTGCTGTCGTATTCGCCCATCATCGGCGACAACGTCAAGGTGGTCGGCACCACCGTGGTCGGCAAGACCGCCGGCAGCGGGACGCAGGTCATCCCCCTCAACGCCTCGGTCACCACCCCGACGCTGGCTGCGACCACGGCGTACACCCTGCCGGGGCTCAGCTTGTCGAGCGGGGCTGGCACTAATGCCTCGGTCACCACCCCGACGCTGGCCATCGGGACCACCTACACCGTGGCCAATCCGGTGATCGCCGCGGCCATCACCAAACTCCAGACCAGCCCGGCCGCGATCTCATCGGGTACGTCCTGCACGCTGGTGCTCCCCAACCCCGTCACCGTGGGCTCGCGCCTCATCGCCTGCTTCACCGACCCGGTGGGCGCCAATCCGGTGCTGGCGGGGTGGACTGTCGACGCCTCCTCCGGCTACAAGAACGGCGCCTACGTCCTCAGCCACGTCACCCAGGCGGGCGATGGCCAGTCCTACACCTTCACCATGGGCGGGTCGGACTCCGGCGGGATCATGTACGAGTACAGCGGCACCACCGGGGTGGCCGGCGCCAGCACCTCATACGCCACGGGCTCGACCGCCAACGGTCCGACGGCACCCACGGTGACCCCGTCCACGGCCAAGTCGCTGTCGATCCTGGCCTTCGGTGTGTCGTCGACCACGGCCTCGTCCCTGACCTACACGGCCGGCCAGACGTTCACCAATGACCTCGCCCTCGGTGGGCTCCTCCCCACCGGTGGTGGTGAACTGGCGACTGCCCATCTCATCCTGGCGGCGGCCTCGGGGGTCACCACCACGATCGGCTACACCGCCGGGGGCGCGGGGGCCAAGTCCTCGGACCTCGTCATCGCCGTCTACAACGGGTCCTCGGCCGCGCCCGGTTCGGCTGCCACCATGCAGGTGACCGGTCCAGCCGTGGCCACGGTGGGCCAGGCGCTGTCGTTCACGGTGTCGGCCATCGACTCCAACAGCAACGTCGCCACGGGTTACACCGGCACCGTCACGTTCACCTCGACGGATGCCGCCGCCACCCTGCCGGCCAACACCACGTTGGTCAACGGGACGGGCACCTTCACCGTCACCTTCAACACCGCCGGCACCCAGACGCTGACGGCCACCGACACGGTGACGGGCACCATCACCGGGACCTCGGGGAACTGCGTGGTGTCGTCTGCTGCGAACGCCGGCAACCGGTTCCGGCTGTCCTCGGGAGTGCTGCGCACCGGGGCGTCGGCTGCTGCCACCTTCGCGACGTGGTGCTCCACCTACCTCTCGACCGCGGACAAGGCCAACCTGCCGAACGGGCAGGTGTTCTTCCACGCCGAGAACGCCCAGGACTCCGGCGGCTCGGTCTACACGGCCATGGGCAACATCGTGTACCTCGGCGACTCGCCCGGCGGCAACTATCTCGACGGGCGCGCCGTGCCTGGGTTCGTGCTCGGGCTGGGCCTGGCGTGGACTGACATGACCATCCAGCAGGTGGCGGCCGGCGCCCTCGACAACCTCCTGCTCACCAGTGGAGGGTCGTTCACCAACCCCAAGACCGGGCTCACGGTGAGCGGTGCCATCCCCACGCTCAAGGCCATCGGGTTCTCACCGCTGGTCATCCGCCTCGGGTGGGAGGCGGGGCCACTCGCCTCCTACTACACCTGGAACAACTCCGGTGCCAACGCCTTCATCGCCGCTTTCCAGCATGTCTCCACCCTGCTCAAGAACAACATCCCCGGGGTGCTGATCGACTACAACGGGTTCAGCTTCAACAGCTTCGGCCCGGCGACTGCCGGCTACACCATCGCCCAGACGATCCAGGCCAACGAGACGTGGTACCCCGGCGACGCGTACGTGGACGTGATCTCGGTCGATGCCTACGACCGTGGGACGTGCGGGCCGCCCTTCGCCGCCGACCAGTTGTTCCTGCTCCAGGCGTGCCAGCAGATGGCGTCGAACCACGGGAAGTACTGGGGTTGTGGCGAGTTCGGGTGGCAGGAGGACAACGCCACGTCGTTCGCCAACGACAAGCAGTTCATCGACTCCAATCCTGCTGACACGAAAGGCACCGGGGCCGGCGGTCATGGCGGCGTGCCGCTCTACCTGAACATGTTCCAGGACACCCCGGGCGGCAACTCCTGTCTGCAGTACAACTTCCAATACCTCCCCAACATCCTGGCTGCGTACCAGACGAGGATGGCATCCGCATGAGCGCACGCGAGCGCGACGAGTGGCTGGCCCGTGAAGCGTACGCGGCCAAGTTGCGCAGCCTCGGCTTCCACGCCCGGGCCAAGCATGACAAGGTCACGCATATCGACGCCCGTGACACCGGGGCGGAGTCGGCCGTCATCACCGAGCACGCCGACGGTTCCCAGTCTGTCGAGATCACGCCGCCCACTCTCAACATCAGCATGAAGGAGTAACGATGGCTGTCAAGAACGGGGCGTGGACGACACCGCTCAAGCTGACGCTCACCGCCGGGACCAACGCTCCCGACTGGGACCTGACCGGGTCTACCGGCGTCTACATCGGGCTGGCCTCAGCCCTTGCCGACGAGGCGAACTTCGACCAGACCACGACCGCCTACACCACCTACACCGGCGGGACGTGGGGCATCACCGAACTGTCCACCTCCGGCGGCTACACCGCGGCCGGCATCGCCCTACCGACACCATCGTGGGCCACGGCTGGGGCGAGCACGGGGCAGTTGATCTACACAGCCGGGGCCGCGGTGTGGACGAGCTCGGGGGGCGGCTTCACGCTCAACCCCGGCGGCATGTTCGTGTACTCCAACAACGCCACCACCAAGTACATGATGTTCCAGCTCGTCTTCACCGGCGGCCCCTACACCGCGTCGGGTGGTGGGACTTTCACCGTCACCCCGCCTGCCGCGGGCATGGTCACCCTCACGGTCAAGTAGATGCCGGTCTTCACTCCTTCTCCGTCGGGCATCACGCTCAGCGATCTCGTCGAGGAGACGCGCCGGCACCTGCTGTCGGGGCAGGGGGAGATGCTGAACCAGCTCACGAACTCGATCGGCACGACCGACACCACGTTCACCGTCAACTACTCCCTCGGGGCCATCAACCAGCTCGGCGCCCTGCTGGCCATCGACCTCGAGGAAATCCTGGTCCTGGCCACCGACGGCAACCTGACGGTGACCTCCTGCATCCGGGCGGTCAACGGCTCGACCGCCGCCGTCCACGCCGGGGGCGCCATCGTCACGGTGCGCCCGAAGTTCTCCAACTTCCGCATCGCCCGCGCCATCAACGAGGACATCGCCGACCTGTCATCGCCGGCCAACGGCATGTTCCAGGTCATTCCCGTCGACCTCACCTACAACGCCGCGGTCCAGGGCTACGACATCACCGACGCCACGGCGATCATCAAGGTGCTCGAGGCCCGCTACAAGGTCCCGGGGCCGTCGAACAACTGGCCCTACATCCGCGAGTACAGCCTGCAGCGCAACATGCCGACCACGACGTGGCCGAGCGGGTTCGTCTTCGACACCTACCAGCGGGCCTACCCGGGACTGCCCATCCACCTGCAGTACGCCGCGCCCTACGGCACGCTCACCTACCTCACCGACGACATCACCGAGGTGGCCGGGCTGCAGGCCACGGCTTCGGACATCCCCCCGCTCGGCGCGGCCATCCGCCTGGCCGGTGCCCGGGAGATCAAACGCAACTTCACCGAGGCTGGCGTCGAGCCCCGCCGGGCTGAGGAGGTCCCGCCCGGGTCGGTGGCGCGCTCGCCGCTGGTGCTCATGCAACTGCGCACCGAGCGCATCCACGCCGAGGCCGCCGCCCTGCTGTCCCAGTACCCGGTGCTGATCCCCTCGCGATGACCTCGACGTACGGGATCGAGTGGTTCTACGGGATCGACCCTGATCCGTTCTATTCAGGGACCGCTGGCGTTACCTCGCTGGTCCCCGAGCCCTTCGACGTGGCCATCGGCGGGCGCCCGTACCTCGTCGACTTCGAGTTCACCCCGTTCCGCCGTGAGGCGTACCGGCACAAGTCCATCGATATCACCCGTACCCAGGCCGACACCCTCGGCGTGCCGGGCGAGCACACCCTCAACCCCGACGGGCTGTGGCGGCGCTCACAGCAGTCCTGGGGCCACGGCGCAGGCCAGCCCTACCTGGACCGGTCGACGTCGGACGAGGAGCGGTTCCGCTACTCCAAGGGCGTCGATGTGTGGTCGCCGTACCAGTTCCAGTTGCTCAACAACACCGGGCGCGTCCTCACCTCGGCCAACACCAACCTCAAGCTGGCGGTGACCGGCACCTACTTCTGGGTGCTCAACGGCACCACGCTCGGCTACACCACCGCTCCCCTGGCCAGCTTCACGCCCACCACGGGCGCGGTCGGGACCGGCTATGACCTGGCCTCCGACGGCTACAACGTGTGGGCGGTCACCTCGAGCGGGGTGTGGACGGGCTCGGACGCCGCGCCGACGCCGTCGCACTACATCACCACGACGCTGCACTCCACCGCTACGGTCGCCTACGTGCTCGGGCGGCTCATCGTCACCAACGACAACCTGTTCTACAACGTTCTCACCAATTCGCTGCCCGCCGCGCTCTACACCCACCCCAACGCCAACTTCGTGTGGGTCGGGCACGCAGCCGGGACGGGCTTCATCTTCTCGGCAGGCAACGCCGGAGCCCAGGGGATCATCTACAAGACGGCGGTGCAGCCTGACGGTACGTCCCTCGACATCCCGTCGGTGGCCGGCCAGCTCCCCAAGGGCGAGACGATCTCGGCCATCTCCGGCTACCTCGGCCTCATCCTGATTGGGACCAACCGCGGCGTGCGGGTGGCCACGGCCGACTCCTCGGGCAACCTCACCCTCGGCTCGCTTATCACCCCGGCGCCGGCGGTGGCCACCAACCTGCCGCCGAACATGCCCTACCCCGTGCGCTGCTTCGAGGCGCAGGACAGGTTTGCGTGGTACGGCTACTCGAACCTCGACTCGATCTCGACCGGCCTCGGGCGCCTGGACCTGTCCACGCTGGGCTCGCTGACCAATGCTCCCGACACCCCGGCGTGGGCCACCGACCTCATGTACCCCGCCCAGGGCGAGGTGACCTCGGTCGCCTCCTGGTACGACTCCACCTACGGCGTGTGGTGCCGGGTGTTCGCCGTGTCCGGCATCGGCATCATCGCCGAGGACCCGTCCACTCCGGTGGCCTCGGGCACGCTCCAGACCGGGCTCATCACCTACGACATCTCCGACCTCAAGTACGCCGTGTTCATCGACATGCTGCCGGGTGCCAACGCCGGGACGGTCACGGCCTACCTGTCGGTCGACCAGCTCGACTTCGTCAAGTGTGGGCTCACCAACACGGTGCACACCTCGTCGCTGGTGGAGGTGCCGACCCCGCAGACCGACGCCAACACGCTCGAGATGCAGTTCGTGCTGACCTCCACCGGCTCGGTGGCCAACGGCGGGTCGGCCAACATCCACCGCACGACGCTGCGCTCGATGGTCGCCACCCGCTCCTCGACGCAGTTCCTGATCCCGCTGCGCCTGTCGCCGGCCGAGATGACCCGCGGCGACATGCCGGTGTTCTTCGACCCCGACCAGGAGCGCGCCTACCTCGAGAGCCTGCGGCTCAACCGCACCATCACCACGTTCCAGGAGAACAACTCGACCTACGCGGTGACCGTCGACAACCTGGACTGGACCCCCGACCGCATCACCAACCCGCTGGCGCAACGCAACGCCGGCGTCTTGGTAGTGACGCTCACGACCATATCGTGATTTCTCGTGTTGAAAGGTGATATCTAGTGTCCTTCGATAGACGCCAGTACTCCGGGGGGGCGGTGAAGACGACCCTGGCTGGTGGCCTGGCGTCGAACGGCACGTCAATCTCGATTACCTCCGCCACCGGGTGGCCGGCCGGCTCCGGCAACTTCACCATCGTCATCAACCGTGGCACCGCCACCGAGGAAAAGGTGCTGTGCTCCTCGCTGTCGGGCACCACGCTCACCGTGGCCGCCTCCGGGCGCGGCTACGACGGCACGGCGGCCTCGGCCCACCTGACCTCGGAGCCGGTGGAGCTCGTCGCCTCCTCGGTCGACTTCGACGAGGCCAACAACACCGCCTCCCAGACCCTCGGGCGCATCACCACCAAGGGCGACCTCCTGGTCGGCACCAGCATGTCCACGACCGGCGTACTCGCCCTCGGCACCACGGGCCAGGTGCTGACCGTCGATACCACGCAGGCCACCGGCACGAAGTGGGCAGCCAATGCCGCGGTCCCGCTGACCACAGTCACCGCCAAGGGCGACCTCATCCTCGGCACGGCCTCGAGCACGGTCACCAACCTGCCCATCGGGACCACCGGCCAGTTCCTCACCGTCTCGGGAGGCACCGCAGTATGGGGCGGCCCGAACATCACGGCCGCGTCGGTGGCCACCGACGAGACGACGAGTTCGGTGAGCTTCACCGACCTGGCCACGCCGGGGCCGGCAGTCACCGTCACCATCGGCTCGAGCGGCATCGCCATCCTCACGCTGTCGGCGTACATGTACCTGGCGACGGGGAGCGCCTCGCCGTTGGCCCAGTGCTACCTCGGCTACGCCGCCTCAGGCGCGAACACCACCAGTCCTGTCCTCGGCAACACCCTGTGGATCTCCAACCCCGTCTCGGGCGCCGCCAACGTCGGGCACGCAGCGTCGCGGGTGCTCTACCTCACCGGACTGTCAGCGGGGTCGACGACCTTCACCTGCAAATACGCCACGGTCACGGCCACCGCGCACTTCTCCAACCGGACGATCCTGGTGCAGACGCTGTGAGTGGTGTCGATTGCAGCTCGCGCCTTGACGGGGCAGCCACGGCTGCTGCCGGCTACACGTTCGTGATGCGGTACCTCTCGTCCATCGCCGGGCCGAAGATCACCACCGCTGCGGAGTGTGCCGATCTCCGAGGCCATGGGCTGAGCGTCGGACTGGTCTACGAGGACGGCACCATGACCACTGCCGGTGGCACTGTGGCGGGCACGCACAGCGCGCAGGTTGCCATCTACGAGGCCGGGGTGGTGGGTTGCCCGCCCTTCTCGGGGGTAGTCATCTACCTGGCGTGCGACACACCGACTCCACCGGTCGGGACTCGGGAGTACCTGGCTGCTGCCGGCCCGCTGTTGCAGCAGTATGGCTACGCCCGAGGGTTCTACGGCAATCCCGACGCCGGCCGCGCTTTCCTCGGAGCCGGGCTCGTCGATGCCATCTGGTCACCAGAGACGTGGGGCTCGCGCAACATGACCAGCGTTGCCATCGTCCAGCGCGTCCGTCCGCCTGTGGTCATCGCTGGTGTCGAGTGCGACATCGACGACCTCCTCGGCCCGGCTGCCGGCCTATGGATGCCGGCCTCCCATCCTCCGTGCCTGGCGGCGTGAGATGCTTGTTGCCGCCTCGCGGCCTGTGTCGGTCGCAGATGTACTTGCGGCCACCTTCGCGGTCGTGGCCATGCTGGGCGCGGCGTTCTCGGTATTCCGGGCCAACGCCGCCCAGACGCTCATTGCATTACTCCGGGAGAACGTCACGCAACTGGAGACGAGCAGGGATGAACAGCAGCGCCGAGCAACGGCAGCCGAAGCAGAGACGAAGTTGTGCACGGAGCGCGCCCGGCAACAGGAGGAGCGCATCAAGATGCTCGAGAGACTCGTCACGGCAGCCGATGCCATCGCCAAGCTCACCGACCACGTCGACACCCTCCATGTGGAGACGATGGCCGCGATCAAGGCCCAGAGCCGTGCCTCTTGATGCCGCCCTCACCACATACCAGCGGACCAAGCGCCATGAGGAGATGTTCCTCGCCGTGTTCCTGACCGTGGTGGCCGTGGGCTTGATGGTTACCGCCGGCCTCGGCATCCTCGTCCTCCATAATCAGGGGCGCATCCTGCACGCCAACCGCGAGCTGCTGGTGACACAGACCTCTGCCATCCAGGGCGACCTGGCCCGGGCGCAGCAGCAGGTGACCGCCGACAACCAGCTCCTCCTCAGCTTCAACGCCCAGCGCAACAGCTACCTGCAGGAGATCAACCTGCTCGAGCAGCAGGTCCGCAACCTCGGGGGACAACCTACGCTGGTGCCGCTCACACCACCGACCACGAAAGGGCCATGACATGAACCAACCCGCCTACGTCGCGAGCTTTCTGCTGTGACCATACGCGGATCAAAATACGCGTGGCGTGTTGAGGCATCCCTTCCACCGAAGGACGGACGTTCCTACTCCACGAACATCAATTTGTACGTCATCGCCGAATCATTGGAGGATGCCATACACGCGGCGAGGACAAAACATCCAGACATCACGTTCCATAAATGCTGGCGTGACCGTTATGTCGAAGACGTGATCGTCTACGAACCCCAAATCAATCAAGCGAGGCTCGCATGACCCCGGCCCCTGGATTTACGACGACGGAGTTCTGGCTCAGCCTCGCCACGAACGTCCTCGCGCTCATCACCATTCTGCATCCGGGGTTCCAGACACCGCCCGGGCTCGCCCAGGCGCTCGCCGCCCTCGCCGCCTCCATCACCACCATCGGCTATTCGTTCTCACGCGCCGCGGTCAAGTCCGCGGTGGCCAACAACGCCACCCCAACGGCGGGGACACCGGCCGACAAGACCGCGGCGGCCCAGCTCCGAGCACTGGCCAACCAACTGGACCCTACGCCGTGACCCGTCGGGAGACGATCATCGAGGAGCTCCTCGAGGAGATCGAGCGTCTCACCGCCATCCTCACCCTGCACATGCCCACCGGCGTTATCGTTGACATCGACAAGGAGAAGACCGTGCCCCTCACCCTGGAAGACACCGACCGCGCAGCGCACACCGCCGCTGCCGGCTACACCAACGCTGACGGTAGCCCGTACACCGGCTCGACCGAAGGCTTCACCGTGGTGTGGTCCTCGACAGACCTCAACGTGGCCACCATCGACCCGACGTCGGGTGGCTGGACGCTCGTCGGTGGCGACGGGACGAGCTCCATCACCGCCACCGTCACGCTCCCCAACGGGACCACGATCACCGGCTCCGACTCCGTGACCGCGGAGCCCCCGGCCGTGCCGTTCCCCACAGGAGTCGTTGTTACCCTCACCTGAGACGTTCCCGTGATTGCTGTCGACGCAGCCCACTGGTGGGGGCCGGTCGGCTACCTCTACCGACAGACGCCGGGCAATCTCATCGCATCGTTCATCGCATTCGTGGCCGGCTACCTCGTCGGCCGCGGACCGGTGAAGCGCATCCTCGCCGAGCATCGTGCTCACCAAAAGTGGATGGCGGAGCACCTGGCGGAGGTGCACCGCCATACCACCGGCCACGCTCCGTCACCGCACCCGAAACACGGGGTGGTGTAATACCTCCCGAGTTTCGTCACATGACGTAATGACGGACTAGCGTCGGTGGATGCCCATACTCATCTCGTTCCTCATGGCGCTGCACGCGTGGGTGATGCCGCCGTCGCCCTTCGACCGAGTGGCTACCTGCGAGTCCGGCAACAACTGGTCGATCAACACCGGCAACGGCTACTACGGCGGGACGCAGGACAGAGAGTCGTTCTGGGTCACCTGGGGCGGCCTCGAGTACGCCCCACGCGCTGACCTCGCAACGCGTACCCAACAGATCGCCGTCGACATGCGTGCTCGCGACGGATGGCACGGTATGCGAGGCCGAGGGTACGAACCGTGGACCTGCGGCTACATGGCGTATAGATAATGCTTGCGCTTCTGTAGATACAACCGTACCCTAGGGTCCCGATGCCGATCGTCACCTGTCTGCGTTGCGGTGGTACCGGGAAGCACTGGGTAGCCAAGCCTCCGAAGCATGGCAAGAACACCACGTACGTCCTCGGTTGCCGTTGCCAGAAGTGCACCGCGGCACATGCGACATACGAGTTCAACCGCCTGAGGAGGAAAGAACAATGACCATCATCGCCTGGGAAGCACCGCCGGAACGTCCGAGCCTGGGCCGGGTGTCGAAGTGGGACCCGATCATGGTGGAGCTCCGTGCCCACCCGGGCCAGTGGGCCAAGCTCGTCGAGGCCGCCGACAACAAGAAGGCGAGCTCGCAGCGCCAGGCCCTGGCCAAGAAATACCCGGACATCACCTTCGCTGCCCGCGGCACCGCCGTCTACGGCACGTTCCCCGCTCCGCCAGCACCGCCTGCGGCATGACCGCCAACGAATGCTTCACCTGCGGCTACCCGTGGGTGCGTGCCGAACACGCTGAGTGGTGCATCGAAGTCGACGGCAAGCGAGTTCATGCCATGAACCGGTACAGCCACGATTACGTCGAATGGCCGAAGTGCCCGATCTGTGGTGGCGGCACCAGTCACCCAGGCGACCACCGCCGGACCAAGAAGCACCAGGCGGCCCTCCGGTGAGTGTCTTCGAGATCGTCAAGTTCCAGCAGGACATCGACGAGCTGTACCAGCGTGAGCGGCACATGCTGGAGACGCTGGGGGTCCTCCGCGAGGCCCTCATCAGCACCATCCGCGCCGTGGAGGCGATCGAGACGCGGCTCGAGGCGATGGAGGAGGAAACATGACGGGTCTTTACATCAAGTGGTTGAAGACTGGCCGCGTTGGTCCGTACAGCGGCGAGCAGTGGCCCGATCCCCGCTACTGGCTCACGGTCGACGGGCCGCTCGAAGCCTGTCGCAACGGCATCCACGTCTGCGGCCTTTACGAATCGTTCGAGTGGATGAGCGACGAGGCGTGGCTCGCCGAGGTCGACGAGACGGACGGGTTCTGGCATAAACCTTCGAAGTTCGTTTGCCGGCGTGCGCGACTCGTCGAACAACTGCCGTGGAACGAACGGACAGCAAGATTGTTCGCCGCCGACTGCGCCAAGCATGTTCTGCATTTCTTCGAGGACAAGCGACCGCGCGACGACCGGCCCCGCAAGGCCATAGCGGCGGCCCGTGATTATGCCGAGGGCAGGATCACGGCCGCCGCTCGGGCCGCCGCTTGGGACGCCGCTCAGGCCGCCGCTTGGGACGCCCCTCAGGCCGCCGCTCAGGCCGCCGCTTGGGACGCCGCTCAGGCCGCCGCTCGGGCCGCCGCTCGGGCCGCCGCTCGGGCCGCCGCTCAGGCCGCCGCTTGGGACGCCGCTCAGGCCGCCGAACGACAGTGGCAAGCCGAACAACTGGCTGACGTGCTGGGGCTCGAGAGCGTATGACCCCGGACCAGCTCCTCAGCGCCCCAGCCAGGCCCACGTTCGACGGCTGGGGGCGCTACCTGCTCCGCCTGCCGGGGGAGCCCAAGCCCAAGGGCCGCACCAGGGTGACCACCTTCGCCGGCACCTTGGACGAGAAGGACGCCCTGCTGCCCTGGAACGGCTCCAGGGTCCTGCTGGGCTACGACGCCTCCTCATCGCTCAGGGCGCAGCACGCGGCCCTTGTGGCCCGCTACGGCGACCCCTGGTACGCCTCGGAGACGGCCAAGGCTGAGGTCAAGGCCATCGTCAAGGCGTGCGCCGAGAAGGGCGGCTCCACCGAACGGCGCGACATGGGCACGGCGCTGCACGACCTGCTCAACGCCGCCATCACCGGCAAAGTCCTGGTCGACGACATCCCCACCGAGTTCCGCCCGGTGGTGGAGGACGTGCTGGAGATGGTGGCCAGCCGTGGCCTCACATTCACCGAATGGGCCGAAGTATCGGTCTACATCCCCGAGTTCGACCTTATCGGCACCCTCGACGCCATTGTCGACGGTGCTCTGGGGCTACTGGTCGCCGACTTCAAGACGGGCGGCAGCCACTGGGCACCACGGCGCAAGGACGGCGCCCAGGTGGGGTGGGTGGATGCCCACGCCCCCTCCGACCTGGCCGAGGCGTGCCAGTTGGCCCTCTACGCCCAGGCCAAGTACATCATCGGCTGGCCTGACAACCCGCAGGACGAGTGCACGCTCACGCCGATGCCCCCGGTAGATATCAGTCACGGGATCGTCATCCACTGCCCGGCCACCGGAGGTGGTGTGGCGCTGCGGCACCTGGACCTGGACGTGGCCCGCGAGGTGTGCGAGGTCATCGCCCAGGTCCGGAAGTACCGCAGCGCCAAGGTGCTCCTCAGCCGCGACGGGCCGCCGGAGCCGTCGAAGGAGGCCGACCTCAGGCGCTATATCGCCGAGCGCATCGAGCTCGTCAAGGCCGCCGGCCACGGGACTGACCTGGCCAGGCTGTGGCCTCGCGATGTCCCCACGTTCAAGCAGTCCACCGACCATACGTGGGAGCAGCTCGAGGCCATCGACAAGGCCGTGTGCGAGGTGGAGAGCGATCACCTGATGCCCTTCCACGACGCACCAGATCCGAGGATGACGTGAGGGTGGGGGAGGTAAGTGATGGGTGAACAGGCGACGACCATCGTCGGAAATAGGTGCGAGGGCTGCGGTCGCTTGCTGCCCCTTCGCCCGTGCTGCGACCACCCGCTCGCCCGCATCCTCTGTGCCAACTGCTACCGGGCGCAGCAGGACGGCGCCGACCCGATCCGGTGCATCCATAAGACCGACGAAAGCAGAGGAAGTTGAAACCGATGAGTAGGTTCCACAGCCACAGCGGATGGTTCTTCGAGCGCCGGGACGATGGTTCCGTCGAGATCACCAGACGCATCCCCATCCACGACGACTTCCGAGGGCCGGTCGACGGCTGGCCAGTCGAGTACGTGCGCCTCGACCCCGACACCTGGGCGTCGGTGGTGGCGAGCGTGTCGGCCAGAGGCGAGATGGACGGTCGGTTCTTCGACGCTCAGGCGTTCCATGCTGGGGACGAAGACCCCGAGTTCAAGCGGCTCGCACGCCACCACCTGGAGGCCGAGAACATCGCCGCACAGATGGCCGACCTGCTTCGCAACGTCCGAGCCCTGCCCAACCTCGACGCCAGCATGGGCACCGTCATTGACGATCACGTCCAGCGTTGGGATGAGCACCAGACCCCGGCGTGGCCTGAGGTGGAGAAGGGAGCCGTGACTGAGCCAGAGGAGGATGCCCACGAGGTCGACATTCGGCGCTTGGAGGACGCGCTACTCCTAGTGTGGGGCGAGCTACCGGCCGAGCAGAGTCTTGAGCTTCGCCGCGAGTTGCCTGCTTTGATGGATTTCTGCGCCCATCTGCATCACTCGATCGAACATGAGCGGGCGATGGTGCGTCGCAACGTGTGGGCCGATCCGCCAGGCGACAACGTCCAGTGACGGCCACCGAGGCGGCCGAGATGATGCTCCGGGCTTACCTGCTCATCGACAAGGCCGAAGCGGATGGGCGCATGACACCAGACGAGGCGAGGGCCAGCCGCGTCCTCATTCGCGTCGGGGAGGTAAGTGATGGCGGCGATTAGTCCTGGACCGGGCCAAGACGCGATGCCAAGGAGCGCCAGAAAGCGACTGTTCGCCTGCCCGCACCTCCGGCTGCTCCGAGATATGGACGATCCCGATGGCCGTTGGGTCTGCGCGGAGTGCGACATGGCCTTCCGGCTGGTCAAGGAGGATGCATGAGGTTCGCTTACGCCGACCCGCCCTACCTCGGATGCTGTGGCCTGTACGGCCACTACCACGGCGCCGACGGCCAGTGCTGGGACGACCCTGAGACGCACCGGCAGCTGGTCGACACGCTCGTCGCCGAGTTCCCCGACGGCTGGGCGCTGTCACTCTCCGCGCCGAGCCTCAGGGTCATCCTGCCGATGACGCCAGCCGACAGCCGGATCGCCCCGTGGAACAAGACGTTCGCTGCGTTCAAGAAGGGCGTGCGGCCTTGTTATGCGTGGGAGCCCGTCATCTTCTGGCGTGGCCGTAACCCGAACGCCGGTTTCCCGCACGCACCGCCCGAGAAGGGCGGCAAGCAGAACACCCCCAAAGACTTCTTGCTCGACGTCCACGGGCTCGCGGCGCCGATCACGCTCCAGAAGGGGTTGACAGGCGCCAAGTCCGAGGAGTTCTGCCGCTGGGTGCTGTCCCTGCTCAACGTCCAGCCCGGCGATGAGCTCGTCGACCTGTACCCCGGCACCGGGATCATGAGCCGGGTGGCCGCTGAGGTTACCGAGGCCGCAGCGTGAGGAGGAGGTTGAGTGAGACTCCGTAAGCGCCGTCACTGGGCCGAGGCGACCATGCACGACGTCAGCATCCTGCCGGGCGGCACCGTGCTGCACCACACGACCTGCCCGTGCCGAGCCGCCGAGCGGGCACGCTTCAACGAGCCGGCCGAGCCGCCTTCTGGTTCGGACACCACTTGCGTGGACGGCCGACTCGGGAACGACCCTATCGGGGCGAAAGGAGACGAATGACCGACGACCCAGCCGTGTGCAAGCTCTGCAACCACCACGGCCGCAACATCGACTGCAGGACCGCCTGCGAATGCGAGTGCTGGTGCCACGACACGCACCGGTTCGCTGTCAACGGCACGCCGTTCCCACCCATCACACACACCAAAGCAAAGGAGAACACACCATGACTATGGACATCGACCAGCTCCTCGGCGGCCCCGGCGCGCCGAACGCCTTCCCCGAAGGCACCCCTGTGGGGACGAAGATCTCCGGGCGTATCACCAACGCCAGCACGCGGCGGCAAACGACGATGGCCGGTGAACCGTTGTTCTGGGGCGACGGCAGCCCTCGCATGGAGCTCATCGTCACCCTTGCCACGCCCGACGGCGACCGGCGTCTGTTCGCCAAAGGGAACATGTTGAGAGCCATCAAGGGCGCGGTGAAGGCGTCGGGAGCGAAGCTGTTGATCGACGGCACGCTCGAGGTGACGCGCACCGGCAAAGACGAGCCGAAGAACCCTGGCTTCAAGGGGGCGTGGACCTACGAGGCGTCCTACGTCCCTCCGGCGCCCGGGATCGACGTCAAGGACCTGTGATGGCCGAGGACGACAACCTCATGCGTGGGTTCCTCTACATGAAAGGGCTCCTCGCTCGCTACGGGACCCAACGCACCGCGGAATTGCTCACGCTGGCCGACCGCCTCGTCAAGGAACAGGTGTTCCCCAACCGTCTTGCTGCGATCGCCGGTATCGAGGAATACATGGGACTGCCAGTGACAACACCTGTGAGCAAAGAGGTCGCCGACTACACGACAGGGCAGAAGCCATGATCTTCCTCCTCCTGGCCCTGCCGGCGGTGGTGCTGCTGTGCGCCATCGACGCGATCCTCGAGCGGCTGCTGTGATGGAAGACGCGCGGACTGCTCTCGTCCGCGCCATCGACGCGTCCTACGCACATGAGGTAGCCATCACTCGCGCCGCTGCAGCGTGGTTCGACAGTAAGCGCCCACTCGACTGGTCCTTGCGCGAGCACATCGCCCACGTCGAGGTCAACTGCACGACGCGTGCCGAAAAAGCCTTGGCGCGAGCCGTCGTCTACATGCTGATCGAAGAACTCAAGTGAAGAAGGGCCCGTTGTTCGAGTCACAGGTGGTGGACTACCTGCGCAGCCACGGCTTCCCCTGGGCCGAGCGCAGGGTGCAGGGCGGCAGCAAGGACCGCGGGGACGTGGGGGGCGTCCCTGCGGTCACCCTCGAGGTCAAGAACTGCGCTCGCTTGGAACCGGCGGCTTGGGTCGACGAAGCAGCGGTCGAGGCGGCGAACGCCGGCACCGAGGTCTACGCCGTTGTCGCAAAGCGCAGGGGCAAGGGTGACGTGGGCCAGAGCTACGTCATCATGCCCCTGTCGGTGTTCGTGGGCTTGGTCAGATGAACGACCCGCCAGGCTGGGGGTGGCGGCGCTACGCCGCCTGTCGGGGGCTCGGGACCGAGCTGTTCTTCGCCGAGACGGCCAACGCCTCGTTCGTGGCTGGGCGAAAGGTGTGCTTCGGCTGCCCGGTCCGCCAGGCGTGCCTGGACTACGCCCTCGAGCACCACATCCCCTACGGCGTGTGGGGAGGGACGTCGGAGCGGGAGCGACGGCGGATGACAAGGAGGAGGATACGTGACCAGGCCACGACTGCTTGACCTGTTGCCCGACGATCTGGCTGCCCGGATCGTCGTTAGCGACGATTGCTGGGAATGGACCGGTTGGCACAACAATCTGGGCTACGGCTACGTACGGTGGGGAGGGCGTGATCGTCCCATACATCGTGTGGTCATGGAATTGCTCAACCGGGTCGCGCCCGACCAAGACGTGGACCATCTGTGCCGCAACCCCGGCTGCACCAACCCTGAACATCTAGAAGGCGTTTCACACCGCGAGAACATTCTGCGCGGGCGTGGCGTAACGAAGACGCATTGCAAGCGCGGCCACCCACGTACACCTGAGAACACGTATACCCGAAAGAACGGACGTCATTGGTGCGCGGCCTGTGCCAGAGAGGGTTGGCGTCGTGGGTAAGCCTCGGCTATTGGATTTATTTTGTGGGGCCGGCGGAGCGGCGATGGGCTACCACCGGGCCGGCTTCGAGGTGGTGGGTGTGGACATCCAGCCGCAGCCGCACTACCCGTTCAATTTCGTACAGGGCGACGCGCTGGGGATCGCCGAAGGGTCGATGAGGCTCGGTTTCATCTTCGATGCCATCCACGCGTCGCCACCGTGCCAGGCGTACACAACGATGAACAACCGGCACGGTTCCGCGGGCCCGGCGCTGATCGCCGACACCCGCCCCCTAATGAAAGCGACCGGCCTGCCCTACGTCATCGAGAATGTGCTCGGGGCACGGCGCCACCTCCACCACCCGACGATGCTCACGGGCGAGATGTTCGGCCTGAGCGTCCACCGGCCGCGCCTGTTCGAGACGTCGTTCCTGATCCTGCGCGGCCGCGTCCCCTCGCGCCGTCAGTTGGGCCCCGTGGCGGTCTACGGGCGCGAGGACGGCCGGCGGCTGTCCACGCGAGCGGACGGGACCGAGCTCCACGTCGCCAACCTCGAAGAAGGGTCCGAGGCCATGGGCATCGACTGGATGACCTGGGACGAGCTCAGGCAGGCCATTCCGCCCGCGTACACGGCTTGGATCGGCGAGAGGCTCATGGACGCCCTGAAGGACGCCTGAGCCCCCCGTAGAGCCCTACAGGGGGCTCAGCGCCCCACGCACGGATGACTGCCTCCGAGCAAAGACGGGCTGTTCTGAGGGAAGGAGCACAGCAGTGACCACGCTACCCACGCCGCAGAACGGCAGGCACGACTTCGGCGCGCCTCTCGAGGGGGGCGACCGATGACGAGATTAGCTCATACCGGCGACATCCTGATGGCTGTCGGCTGCCCACGCTGCGGGTGGGCGGTACTGGTGGAACTCGATGCCGTCGAGGGTTACCTGACGGGCACCTGCACCGACAAGGTACGCCGGGGGCAACCATTGTCGGCCCTCTGCGGCACGCCGCTCGAGCTCACCGGCCGAGCCGCGCGCTTGATCGTCAGCGGCGACGGCCGGCCGGAGCCGTACGAAGAACGACTCGAGGAGCTATGACCGCCTTCGAGCGGACGACGGCCGCGCTACTTGCCGTCGGGTGCCGGGGCCGTGGTGGGAGTTGGACGTGCCCGGCCCATGAGGACCGCAACCCGTCACTCTCCGTGACCAATGGCGGTGGCAAGGTCCTGATCAAGTGCCAGGCCGGCTGCAGCCTCGAGGACATCCTCGAGCGCCTCGGGCTGGCGAAGGCCGACCTGTTCGACGAACCCCTGGTCAACGACAGACCGCGCATCGTCGCCGAGTACGACTACCTCGACGAGAAGGGCGAGCTGCTGTTCCAAGTGGTGCGCTACGACCCGAAGGCGTTCCGCCAGCGCCGGCCAGCCGACGGTGGCTGGGCGTGGAAGCTGGGGGACGTCCGGCGGGTGCCGTACCGGTTGCCGCAGCTCCTCGACGGCATCGCCGAGGGCGCGGCGGTGTTCGTGGTGGAGGGAGAGAAGGACGTCCACGCGCTCGAGGACGCCGGTTACGTGGCGACGTGCAACGCCGGCGGGGCCGGGAAGTGGCTCGAGCAGTTCACCGGCTATCTGCGAGGCGCGCCGGTGGTGTACGTGGTGGCGGACAAGGACGAGCCCGGGTACGCCCACGCCAGGGCGGTGAGGGACAGTTGTGCGCGCCACGGGGTGCCTGTCGTGCTCTGTGAGGCCGCTGAGGGCTTCAAGGACGTGGCGGAGCACCTTGGGGCCGGGCGGGGCGTTGAAGACCTCCTGATGGTCGTGGAGGAGCCTGAAGTGCCTGAGGTAGCTGAGGAGGCGCCGGCTAACCCGTTCCTGGCGGCCGAGGTCAACTGGGACGAGCTGTTCAACGCCGACAACGGCCCGGAATGGCTGCTCGAGCCCTTCCTGGCGCGTGGGAGGACCCATGCGGTGTTCGCGGTGGCGGGAGTCGGCAAGTCGTTCGTGGTGCTCGCTGCTGCCGCGGCATTGGCCAGTGGACGTGCCTTCCTATCGAAGCCGCAGACAGAGCCACAGCATGTGCTCTATTGCGACTACGAGATGACCCCTGATGACGTCCGCGACAGGTTGATGGACTTCGGGTACGGACCTGGGGAGCTCGGCTATCTGCACTACTGCCTGCTGCCGGTGGCACATCCACTGGACACGGAACAGGGTGCCGCGGAGATTGTCGAAGCTGCCGAGGCGGTGGGTGCGGTCCTGGTGGTGATCGATACCGCTGGACGTGCGGTCGGCGGTGAGGAGAACGAGGCGGACACCTATCGCGCATTGGCGAGGTTGACGATGTTGCGGCTGAAGTCGCGGGGGATGACGGTGGTGAGGGTCGACCACGCGGGAAAGAATGCCGAGGCCGGTCAGCGTGGCTCGAGCGCGAAGAACGATGACGTAGATGTCGTCTGGCGCGTAAACAAGGTAGACGGCAACGGACGCGTGCTCGAGGCGTTGAAGCGACGCGTGAACTGGGTGCCGGAGCTGGTGGCGCTCGACGTCATCGAGGCGGCTGACGGCTGTTGGTCGATCAGCCTGCCCGCGTCGGGCCACGGGTGGCCAGCGGGGACGAAGGAGGCGGCTGACGCCCTCGACGAGCTCGGGGCGGACGAGGATATCGGCTCGAACGCGGCGGTACGACTGCTGCGCGAGGCGGGCCGGAGCTACCGCCGGCAGGTGGTGCTGGCGGCCGTCAGGTGGCGCAAGTGTGACCCGCGCCGGATGCTCGGGTTCGCGGAGAGTGTTCGGAAAGTGGTTCCGGAACCAGCTGGAACCGCCGGAACCGAAGTTGGGAACTCTGGTGGGAACCAGGATGAGGAAAATTTCTGAATTCGTCTCTGACCAGCACAAAGAGTGTCGGGAACCACCAAGCGGAACCAGCGGAACCACTTGCCGAGCTTGACAGACCGTTTACGATGGCGGCGTCCACGAAGTGCGCCTACGGCGGCCGCCTTCGTAAACGGTCGAAGCTGCCACTTTTCGTGAGATTTCTCTTAGGAAATTCTCAGACGCGAAGACGCCCCCGGACTCGTTCAGAGCCGGGGGCGTCTGCTGCTCTTGGGAGCGTCTAGTAGCCCTTGTGGATGCTTTCGTGCTGCCAGCCCCAGGCCTCGCGCTCATAGCCTTTGCGAGCCGGCCTAGGTTCGACGTTGTGGACCTCACGTAGGTGAGCGGCGATCTTGCGAGGTGCGAGCCGGCCCGTTTCGAGCGTGTGGTGGTAGACGTCAGGTTCACCCCTGGTGAACGCTGCCGCGGCGCGGTCGTCGGCGCTCGCAACCAGCTAGGCAGACTGCAGATCCATAACGGATCTGGTATGGATCGACGCAGAGTGGTCGCAATATGCACACAAACCGTGCACATCTGCAGCGATAGCATCACTCACAGTGTGTGCGGCCGCAATCGCACGGCTGGCAGCAGTCGCGCCTCAGTCAGACAATGTGCTGGATCGTCTGACCGGCCGTGTGCCCTCGACGGCCTCGATTTTTGGCGTACTAGGCGTCTGAGCGGGGCGTCAAATCTCTGAGAGCCGCCGCTCCGAGAGCCAGACGGGACACCGTCAAACCACGGACGGTCGGCTGCTGCTACCCTGTGCGCCGCACGGAGGACCGCTCAATGGCCAAACGCGGGCACCCACTTCAGCCGGAAGAGAAGCAGCGGATCATCAAGCTGATCGAGGCCGGGTACACGCAGACTGCCATCGCGGAGCGGCTCGGGCGCTCGAGGCCGACGATCTCATCGTACCTGTCGGGGCTGCCTCCCGGTACCACGGGCAAGGGCATCCGCCAGGCCAAGGACGCCGCCGAGGCCGGGGCGCCCAAGGAGGAGGCAAAGTGGAGCCCCGAGGCCCGCAAGGCCATCGAGGACATCGCCTACTTCGCCCGGCGGTACTACGGCTGCATCATCATGCCCTTCCAGGAGGAGGGCCTCGCCAAGATCATGGAGCTGCTGGACACGCCCCAGCGCGAGTACGTGGTCATCAACCAGGCGCCGGGCACGGGGAAGTCGATGTTCTTCACCCGCATCGTGCCGGCCTGGCTCACCGTTCAGCGGCGGGACATCCGCGGGATGATCGGCTCGATCAGCCAGGGAATGGCGACCCGTTACCTGGAGGCGCTGAGAAATGATTTCACCAGAAGGCAACCAATCCAGCCCTCTTCGAGCGACATCGCCGCAGGAATCTCAGTCGACGCTGAGGCTTGTCTCGTCGATGATTTCGGGCGCTTCCGCCCGGAGGCTGGAGGAGAGGATTCCTGGACTCAGCGGGGCTTCACCGTCGCGCAGCTCGGGAGAAGGCCGACGCCGCACAAGGAGCAGACGTGGATCGCTGTCGGAGCGGAAACGGAGTACATCGGGACCCGGGTGGACATCGCCATCTGGGATGACGCTTGGTCCGATTCGTTTACGACGGTGGAGTCAAAGCAACGCTTCTACCGGTCGTTCGATATGGTCGCTGAGCGCCGCCTGGAACCGCACGGGCTTCTCGTTCTCCAGGGGCAAAGAATGGCGTCGGACGACATTTACCGTTACTGCCTCGACAAACGGGCGCCAGCGGACGATGACGATGACGACGATCTTGTTTTGACGGGGCAGATGTACCACCACATCAAGTTCCCGGCGCACTTCGACGATCGCTGCGAGGGGAAGCACGACAAGAGAATTGCCAAGCCGTACCCCGACGGCTGCCTGCTGTACCCGAAGCGCGTGCCCTGGAGCGACCTGCGGATGATCCGGGACAAGTCGATGGCGGAGTACCAGTTGCTCTACCAGCAGGAGGACGCCGACCTCGACGACTGTCTGGTCAAGGAGATCTGGGTCAAGGGCGGCGAGGACGCCGACGGGAGCTACCCGGGCTGCTGGGACTGGCGACGGGACCTGTGCCAGTTGCCCGAAGGGCTCAATCGGGGCTTGAGCGTTTGCAGCGTGGATGTCTCGCCGACGCAGTACTGGGCCGTGCAGTGGTGGTACATCGTCGACACCGGCGTGGGCAACGTCCGCTACCGGTACCTGCTCGACCTCGAGGGCGTGAAGATGCAGTCGGGGCAGTTCCTCGACTACGACACCCGCACGCGCACGCACACGGGCCTCGCTGAGGAGTGGATGGCGAGGAGCCACAAGCTCGGCTGCCCGATCCGGTACTGGGTGGCGGAGATCAATGCCGCGCAGCGGTTCCTGTTCCAGTACCAGCATGTGCGCGAGTGGCAGGCGAAGTGGAACTGCCAGATCCTTCCCCACACCACGGGTAGGAACAAGAGCGACCCTGAGCTCGGCGTGGGCCAGCTCGGCAAGCTGTACCGTAACGGCCTCGTCAGGCTGCCCGGGCTCCCGCAGAACGTCGGCGGGAACGCCGCGAGATGGAAGTCGCTGCGCCTTGTCGATGAAGGGAAGAAGTGGAGGCCCGGCGTGAAGACGCGTGACGATCAGATCCTCGCACAATGGTTCGTCGAGTTCAACCTGCCGAAGATGATGACCGGGCAGCAGGCGGTGCCGGCAGTGCGCGATGACATCCCGTCGTGGGTGCAGGCGTCGGCATGAACCGTTTGCACTCCCGACGTTCGCGCTACCGGCGCGATCAGTTGAACGGCTTGCGCGAGCAGGTGAAGGCAGAGCGGTCGCGGGCCGATCGGTGGATGGAGCAGACATTCCTGGTTGACGCTGCTTACCGCCAGCTCGTCAAGAAGTCGTACCCGATCTACCCGATCGAGAAGTGGGAACGATGATCTCCGTTGCCGAGATCGTCGAGCTCTACACCGAGCGCCAACAGGCCCAGGGGCCGCTCATCGCCCAGATGCGCGAGCTCACGATGGCCTACGAGGGGTCCGTTGCCGTGCCCCTCCCCGAGCTCGACCGCAACGAGAAGGTGGCGGTGGCCAATCTGATCGCCCAGGGGCTCGACCAGACCGCCATGCGTATCGCCTCCACGCTGCCCGACGTCTGGTTCCCGCCGACAAAGCCCGGCGTGGACCTGCAGGAGAAGAACGCCAGGATCAGCCGGCAGGCCGTGCTCGGGTGGTGGGACGCATCGGAGATGGACCTCAAGCTCGGCCGCCGGGCGCGCTGGCTGATCGGCTACGCCTGCTCCCCCGTGCAGTTGTGCTGGGACGACAAGCGTGGCTGCCCCAAGTGGAAGCTCAGGGACCCGGTGCAGTTGTTCCCCGCCCGTGGCGAGGATCCCGACTGCATGGTCCCCGACAACGCCATCTACGCCTTCAAGCGCAGCCTGTCGTGGCTGCGCACCCATTACCCCGACGAAACGCTCAAGCTGCAGAAGGGGAAAGATGCCCGACCCGATCACCTTTTCGAGCTTCTCGAGTACAGCGACGACACCGAATGTGTGCTGGTCGTGGTCGGACGGGCCAGAGATCCTTATGATCGCCAGGGACAGTGGGGGACACAGCCGTACATGGAGTTGGAGCGGGCGCCCAACCGAGTTGGATCGCCTCTCACCTTTGTTCCAGGACGTCTTACGCTTCATGGAAGGCACGGGGCCTACGACGGGCTGATCGGGCTGTACCAGCAGCAGGCCAAGCTCATGGCGCTCGAGGTCATCGCCGTCACCCGCGGCATCTTCCCCGACGAGTGGCTCGTCTCGAGGCCCAACGAGATGGCCCGCGTGGTACAGATGGCCAACGGGCGCAAGGGCGTCATGGGCCAGGTTGAAGGCGGCGAGATCATGCCCATCACCGTGCAGCCGGGCTACAAGACCGAGGGGACCATCGACCGCATCGAGCGGTACATGCGCGTCGAGGGCGGCATCCCCGCCGAGTTCGGTGGCGAGTCGACCACCAACGTCCGCACTGGGCGCCGCGGCGATTCGATCCTCTCGGCCACCGTGGACTTCCCCATCCAGGAGGCGCAGCGGGTGCTCGCCCGTTCCATGCAGCACGAGAACTCCGCCGCGATCAACATGGCGAAGGCCTACAGCCCCAACCGGGCGCGGACCTTCTACATCGGGCGCTCGTCACAGCGCGTCGACTACGTGCCGTCGAAGAACCTCGTCTCCGACGTGAACATGGTCGTCTACCCTGCCTCCGGCTCCGACATCAACCAGCTCGTCGTGGGCCTCGGGCAGCGCCTCGGCCTCGGCGAGATGAGCCTCTACACCGCCATGCGCCTCGACCCCATGGTGGACGACCCTGACCATGAGAAGGACCTTGTCATCGCCGAGAAGCTCGAGGCTGCGCTGCTGAACGGCATCGCCCAACAGGTGCAGTCGGGGCAGCTTGGTGCCGCCGACGTGGCGCAGATCGTGGCTGCCGTGCGCGAGGACAGATCGACGCTCGAGGATGCCGTGCTCAAGGTGCAGAAGGCCAAGCAGACCGAGCAGGCCACCTCAGGACCGCCGGGTACACCGGAAGGTCCCGTCGCTCCCGGCGCGCCGGAGGCGCAGCCAGGCCTCACCCCACCGGGCCAGGCTCCTCCGGCCGCCGGCACCATCGGGCCGCAACCCAATCAGCAGGGGTTGGCGCAGCTTCTCGGTGCGTTGAAGTCCGGGGCGCAGTCCCCCGTTCCGAGGACCGCAGCGTAATGCTCTGCGGCGCCTGTCTGCTCAAGCTGCTGTTGAAGTCCGACGCGACTGACGGGATGACGTTCGCTACCAAGGAGCTTTGGAACGGCGAACGGGTGAAGGCAGCGGTCACGATTGTGGCTGGCGAAGCGTTGTGCTGGGAGCACTGGTTCGAGACTGCGGTGAGGATGCGAGATGGCTAGGGGCGGCGCGAGGGTCGGCAAACCAGCGACCCCATACGCAAACAGAACGGACCTGCCCGGCAAGGGCGCTCGGGCAGTGAGCGATCTTGTGCCGCTAGGAGAGACCTGTTGGTCCTGCGGCACTGAGGGGTCGATTCCTGGGTTGAGGATGCCGTGCCCGTTCTGTGAGAAAGGGCACTCATTGAGAAATCAGTCGATTGAGGATCGAAAAGCGGCACTAATGGCTAGCGGTCATCGTGCGACGTGTGATGCGGTCCTCTATGCGGAGGATAATTCGGACTGCAACCTGGGGTGCTTGGGATGAGTGACCCAAGCGTCAATATCGACAACCTGATCGCGTCGGTCAACGCGGCGTCGAACAGCGAACGGGTGAAGGCAGCGGTCACGATTGTGGCTGGCGAAGCGTTGTGCTGGGAGCACTGGTTCGAGACTGCGGTGAGGATGCGAGATGGCTAGGGGCGGCGCGAGGGTCGGCAAACCAGCGACCCCATACG
>Ga0335083_10000782_pt1 | contig 45784 bp, 44 predicted proteins | sample Lox_Sample_42_FD_206716 | JGI IMG/M metagenome (GOLD analysis project Ga0335083, IMG submission 206716) | Soil microbial communities from Loxahatchee National Wildlife Refuge, Florida, United States - Lox_Sample_4.2 | ecosystem: Environmental > Terrestrial > Soil > Wetlands | place: USA...
TGCGGAAGTAGAACTGCGGACGATAGTTGGCGAAGAACGGCGTGTGACGGCCGCCTTCGTCCTTCGAGAGGACATAGACCTCGGCCTGGAACTCGGTGTGCGGCTTGATCGAGCCGGGCTTGGCCATAACCTGGCCGCGCTCGACGTCCTCACGGCCGACACCGCGGAGCAGCGCACCGATATTGTCGCCGGCTTCGCCCTGATCGAGCAGCTTGCGGAACATCTCGACGCCGGTGACGGTCGTCTTCTTGGTGTCGCGCAGACCGACGATCTCGACTTCCTCGCCAACCTTGACGACGCCGGTCTCGACGCGGCCGGTCACGACGGTGCCGCGGCCCGAGATCGAGAACACGTCCTCGATCGGCATCAGGAAGGGCTTGTCCAGCGGACGGGCCGGCTGCGGGATCCACTCGTCGACGGCGGCCATCAGCTTCAGAACCGCGTCATGACCGATTTCCGGCTGCTTGCCCTCGAGCGCGCAGACCGCCGAACCGGCGATGATCGGGATATTGTCGCCGTCGAAATCGTAGCTGGAGAGCAGCTCGCGGACTTCGAGCTCGACGAGCTCCAGGATTTCCGGATCGTCGACCAGGTCGACCTTGTTCATGAACACGACCATCTGCGGCACGCCGACCTGACGGGCGAGCAGGATGTGCTCGCGGGTCTGCGGCATCGGGCCGTCGGTCGCCGAAACGACGAGGATCGCGCCGTCCATCTGGGCAGCGCCGGTGATCATGTTCTTCACATAGTCGGCGTGGCCGGGGCAGTCGACATGCGCATAGTGGCGGGCCTTGGTCTCATACTCGACGTGAGCCGTCGAGATGGTGATGCCGCGCTCGCGCTCTTCGGGCGCCTTGTCGATATTGGCATAGTCGACGAACGTGGCGCCGCCCGTCTCGGCCAGCACCTTCGTGATGGCGGCGGTCAGCGACGTCTTGCCATGGTCGACGTGACCGATGGTGCCGATATTGCAGTGCGGCTTCGTCCGCTCAAATTTAGCCTTGGCCATTTCCTACCTCTTCTCGTGTCCAAATAGCTTGGTTTCAACCGCTCGGGGAAGCCTCGCGAAGGCGCCCCCATAGCAGCAAATTTTCATAAATCCAGCCTGAAACTGCCTCCCCGGAGGGAGCGTCAGGCGAGCTTCGCCTTCACCTCGTCGGCCACATTCTGCGGCACTTCGTCGTAATGGCTGAACTGCATCGAATAGCTCGCGCGTCCCTGGGTGAAGGAACGCAGCGAATTCACATAGCCGAACATGTTGGCGAGCGGAACCATGGCGTCGACGGTCTGCGCGTTGCCGCGCGTGTCGGTGCCCTGGATCTGGCCGCGCCGCGAGTTCATGTCGCCGATGACGTCGCCCAGATATTCCTCCGGCGTCACCACCTCGACCTTCATGATCGGCTCGAGAATCTTGATGCCGGCCTTCTGCGCCACTTCGCGCATCGCGCCGCGACCGGTGATCTCGAACGCCAGGGCCGAGGAGTCGACGTCGTGATATTTGCCGTCGACCAGATGCACCTCGAAATCGACGATCGGGAAGCCGATGAGGCTGCCGGTCTCGGCGGTCTCGCGGAAGCCCTTCTCGACGGAGGGGATATATTCGCGCGGGATGTTGCCGCCCTTGACCTCGTCGACGAAGACGAAGCCCGAGCCGCGCTCGCCCGGCTTCACCTCGACCTTGACCTCGCCGAACTGGCCTGAGCCGCCCGACTGCTTCTTGTGGGTGTAGGTGAGGGTGACCGGCTTGGCGAGATATTCGCGATAGGCAACCTGCGGCGCGCCGACATTGGCCTCGACCTTGAACTCGCGCTTCATGCGGTCGACCAGAATCTCGAGGTGAAGCTCGCCCATGCCCTTGATGATGGTCTGGCCGCTCTCATGGTCGGTCGAGACGCGGAAGCTGGGGTCCTCGGCGGCAAGGCGATTGAGCGCGATGCCCATCTTCTCCTGGTCGGCCTTGGTCTTGGGTTCCACGCTGAGTTCGATGACCGGCTCGGGGAATTCCATGCGCTCCAGGATGATCGGCGCACGCTCGGCGCACAGCGTGTCGCCGGTCGTCGTTTCCTTGAGGCCCGCGAGCGCGACGATGTCGCCGGCATAGGCCGTGTCGATATCCTCACGGCTGTTGGCATGCATGAGCAGCATGCGGCCGACCTTTTCCTTCTTGTCCTTGACCGAGTTCAGGTAGCTGCCCTTGGTCAGCGTGCCCGAATAGACGCGCAGGAAGGTGAGCGAGCCGACGAACGGATCGTTCATGATCTTGAACGCGAGGCCGGCGAACGGCGCATCGTCGGCGGTCGGACGGCTGTCCGCCTCGTTGGTGTCGGGATTGATGCCCTGCACGTCGGCAATGTCGAGCGGGCTGGGCAGATAGTCGACGACCGCGTCGAGCAGCGGCTGCACGCCCTTGTTCTTGAACGCCGAGCCGCACAGCACCGGCACGAAGCTCTGGTTGAGCGTGCCCTTGCGGATCAGCTTCTTGAGCGTGGCGGCGTCGGGCTCATTGCCCTCGAGATACTGCTCCATGACATCGTCGTCCTGCTCGACGGCGAGCTCGATGAGCTTCTCGCGATATTCCGCAGCCTTGTCGGCGAGATCGGCGGGGATTTCCTCGTAGAAGAATTCGGCGCCGAGCGTCTCTTCCTTCCAGATGATCGCGCGGTTCTCGACCAGGTCGACGAGACCCTTGAAATCGCTCTCAGCGCCGATCGGCAGATAGAGGACGGCCGGGGTCGCGCCGAGACGGTCGATGATCGTCTGCACGCAATAATAGAAATTGGCGCCGGTGCGGTCGAGCTTGTTGATGAAGCACATCCGCGGCACCTTGTACTTGTCCGCCTGGCGCCACACCGTCTCCGACTGGGGCTCAACGCCCGCAACGCCATCGAACGCGGCGACCGCGCCGTCGAGCACGCGCAGCGAACGCTCGACTTCGATGGTGAAGTCGACGTGACCCGGCGTGTCGATGATGTTCAGGCGATGGTCGTTCCAGAAACAGGTCGTCGCCGCCGAAGTGATGGTGATGCCGCGCTCCTGCTCCTGCTCCATCCAGTCCATCGTGGCGGCGCCGTCATGGACTTCGCCGATCTTGTAGGACTTGCCGGTGTAATAGAGGATGCGCTCGGTCGTCGTGGTCTTGCCGGCGTCGATATGCGCCATGATGCCGAAATTGCGGTAACGCTCGAGCGGGTGGCTGCGGGCCATGATATTCACTCCGTTGCCGCAAGTGTCGTGCGGCGGTTGGCGATGGTGATGGAGAAGGCGGGGCAGCGCGCACGCCGCCCCGGCTTTCTGATATAGTGCTTACCAGCGATAGTGCGAGAAGGCGCGGTTCGCTTCCGCCATGCGGTGCGTATCCTCGCGCTTCTTGACGGCATTGCCGCGATTGTTCGCGGCGTCCAGCAGTTCGCCGGAGAGACGCGCGGCCATGGTGGTCTCGCTGCGGCCGCGAGCGGCCGTGATGAGCCAGCGGATGGCCAGCGCCTGGGCGCGCTCGGGGCGCACCTCGACCGGGACCTGGTAGGTCGCACCGCCGACTCGGCGGCTGCGGACCTCGATGCCCGGCTTCACATTGTTGAGGGCGTCATGGAACAGCTGGATGGGATCCTTCTTGGCCTTGGCCTCGACAGTCTCCAGGGCGCCATAGACGATGCCCTCCGCGACGGCCTTCTTGCCGTCCAGCATGATGTTGTTCATGAACTTCGAAAGCACCTGATCGCCATAACGCGGATCGGGCAGGATGATGCGCTTTTCAGGGCGACGACGACGTGACATGGTTCTGTGTCTCCCTTACTTCGGACGCTTGGCGCCGTACTTGGAACGGCTCTGCTTGCGGTCCTTGACGCCCTGCGTATCGAGCACGCCGCGCAGCACATGATAGCGCACACCGGGAAGGTCGCGCACACGGCCGCCGCGGATCAGCACGACGCTGTGCTCCTGGAGGTTGTGGCCTTCGCCCGGAATGTAGCTGATGACCTCACGGCTGTTGGTGAGGCGCACCTTGCAGACCTTGCGGAGCGCCGAGTTCGGCTTCTTCGGGGTCGTGGTGTAGACACGGGTGCAGACGCCGCGCTTCTGCGGGTTCTGCTCCATCGCAGGGACCTTTGACTTGGCCTTCTGCGGTTCGCGGCCCTTGCGGACCAGCTGGTTGATCGTTGGCATGAAGCCCTTCACCTTTCATTGCCGGGAAAACCCGGCGGTTACTTTTGCCGTCTGCCGCTGCCGCCGCTTCCGGGCGCAAACCCGAAACGACAAGGGACCCGGCGGTCACATGACCCCCTGGCCCCGCAAGAGCATAGGCAATGTTCAGCTCTGTTTTTGCCCCGCCAGCTAGCGCCCGAATCCCTGCGAAAGGGCCGATTCACGGGCCGCGAGGCAGGCGCGCCTATACAGAGGAGGGGGTATCCGGTCAAGCGGGGGACGGACCAACCGGCGGCACCATGGCCGCCGGCCAGTCGTCCGGCCTAGAGGAAAGCTCCGTAGATCACGTCTACGATCCGCCGACTGTGACGCCGGACCAGAAGCAGATCCGGGCCATAGCGCACCCAGTAGCAGCCCGGCGGCGGCGGCCCGACGCCCAGGTCATAATAGTCGGAATAGATATAGGGAGACGACAGGAAGATCAGCGGCAGGAACCCGCCAATCGACCAGCGCTGATAATGATAGCCGCGCGGATAATGATAGACCGGCCCGCGAATGGCGTGAAAGCTCGGCGGTCGGCCCATGCCGGGCCGATGCTGGGGCGGGCGGACCATGGGCGGTCGGTGCTCAGGCGGACGGCCATATTGCGGCGGCCGCGGCGGCTCGGGGGGGCGGGCATGGGGCGGCCCAGCTTGCGGCGGTCGCGGCGGTTCCGGCGGACGACCCTGGTCGGGACGCCCCGGTCCCGCATTACCGGGCCCGCCATGATCGGGGCGCGACGGACCGGAATTGTTGGGCCGGCCATGATCCCGGCCGCCGCCATGATCCCGGTCCCGGTCAGGCTGTGCAGGGCCCGCCTGCGCGAGAACCAGTCCCGATGCCAGGACGAGCGATGTGACGATGTGGCGGTGCATTTTCATTGAAATCCACTCCCAAGCCAGAATGCCGCGCATTCGGACGCAGCCCTTTCGCTTACCAAGCTTATACGAGAACCGGAAAGCGCTCGTGCGGCAAAGCGTTCCCAAAGCTCGACCCGTTACCCGGCGCAAGCGGTCCGCATGAACGCGCGGACCGCTTGCGATAGATTCGCCTCAATATTTTGCGCGAATGCCGATGCGCCATGTCCGCCCATAGGTATCGAAATAGACAGGGTTGGTCGGGTAGCCATTGCCGCCCGGCGCGATCGGCGGATCCTTGTCGAACAGATTGTTGACCGAGCCGAAGATCTGGAAGTGTTTGGTCATATCCCAGGACGCCGACACGTTCGTATAGATCGCCTGATCGACATGGTTCTCGTTGATGCTGTTCGGGTTCGTCGTCGAATAGCCCGGATCGCCCGGCGCAACGGCGAGACCGCCCGAGGCAGTCGTTGTGAGATAGCGCCCGGGCCCGACGTAACGGAGCTGCACTGTGCCGCTGAACCGGCCCCCTGTGTAGGTCAGGAACGCATTGCCCTGCCAGTTCGGAGTCGTGTTGAAGCTGCCGAACGCTCCGGTCGGCCCGGACTGGCCGGCATAGTTATAGACTTGCGAACCGAGCAACCCGGACGAGAACAGCTGATCGTAGAGATAGGAGGCCAGGACGCGCACGGTGAGCGTGCCGCCCCAGTCCGAGCGCAGGCTGGACATGGGCTTGGAATAGGCCAGTTCGAAGTCGACGCCCCGTGTCGTGAAGCCCTGCAGGTTGACCGCGGTGTTGTTGATCGTTGCGATATCGGCCTGGGGATGGGTGGGATCGTAGCCCGGGTCTCCCGGCTGTGTGAACGTCAGGCGGTCGCAAAAAGCGCCGATGCCGTTGCAAAGAGAGACGATATTCTGGGCGCCGAGACCGAAGGGCGGGCCCACGATCGCGTCACTGATCTTGATCTGGTACCAGTCGGCCGAAAAACGCAGCCCCGAAAGAAAGCCGGACTTGGGCTGGACGACGGCGCCGATCGTCAGCGTGTCCGCCTTTTCCGGCTGCAAATTGATGTCGCCGCCGCTACTGATCAACGCCTGGTCCGCGGCGCTGCCGCCCGGAAACGGATTCTGCACCGTCCCGAACGGGCCGCCGGCCGCCACGGCATAGGCGGAATTCAGCTCGCGGAACTGTGCGGCGCGCACGTCGCGCGATCGGGTGCCGCGCAATCGCAACCAGTCCGTCAGATCCCAGATCCCGCTGAGCTTCCAGGTCATGAAGTCATGGGAGGCGGATTGACCGGCCTGCTGGCCCAGTGTCTGCTTGTTGCGATTGTTCGTCTCGCGAATGGCGCCGTCGAGCTCGAGATATTTGCCGATCGGAGCGTCCTTGAAGACCGGGACGTTGACCTCGCCATAGCCCTCGAAAACCTCGGTCGTGCCGGCATAATCGAGGCCGTAGCTGAGGGTGTAATAAGTGTACCAGGGCTGGTTGGCGAGATCGTGATAGACCTCGCCACGTTCCCGGCGATACTCGAGACCGGTCGCGAGCTTGACCGGGCCGGCGCCCCATCCCTGCAGCAAATTGCCGCGCAGGTTGAGAGCCGCATCGTCCTGCGTGTAGCTTGACCGTTCCTTCAGTTCGCGGAAGGCATAGTCGATCGCTGCCTGGCTGGCATTGCCGACACCAAACAGGTTGAGCGGAACGCACGTGCCGCCCGACGCGGCGTTGGCGACATCCGTCGCGGTATAGGGCGCGCCCGTATTGGGATTGATCCGGCCCGGGATGGTCACACCGCAGACGATCTGCCCCGAGCCGTTGTTCACGGCATCGAGCGCGTAGTTCAGGAAGGTGCTGACGACGCTGTGATAGAGATGCTGGTTGTTCTTGTTGACGCCGTGCTCGAAGGAAAAATCCCAGTCCCAACTGCCGGCAAGCTTGCCGTCCAGGCCCGCAACAATCCGAAATGTATCATTGTTGGTCTCATTGCGCGCGTTCTGGACATTGGCCATGCTGCGGCCGAATTCCGCGCCATTGGGGCCGATTGCCGTCGCTTCCGCAGGCGTCAGATAGGCATTGTCGGGCGCGATGCGGAAACCGGCGAAAACATCGCTCGCCACTTCCAGCGCATAGGGTCCGATGGCGCCGTTGGCGACCGGGTTGACGGCGCGGCTGCGCGCATAGGAACCCTCGATGAAGGCGTTGACGGAGCCAAACTCGTAGCTGACATGACCGAGCGTGCTCCAGCGCTTGACCTGGGGTCGCATGGTCGTCGTGTCATAGGCGCCGACGCTGTCGCCACCCTGCTGGAAGCCGAAGAAGCCCGCACCATCCGAATAGCCTCCCGGCGTATAGGGTGAGAGGGCCGAACCCGCGGCGTTGAATTCCAGGCGGCCGCCGCTGACCGGAGGCACGTTGACGCACACGCCGACAAACGCAGTACAGGGCACCAGCATGCCGGTCAGGCTGCTGTTCCCGTTGGTCGCGTTCATCCCGACGATATAGTGCGGCTGCCCGTTGGTCAGATAGCCGGTGTTGGTGAACAGGCCATAGCTGGTGCCGCACCATGGCCGTTCTTTCGAACAGATGCCGATCGCGTCCTGATTGTCATATTCGCCGCCCAAGACGATATGGCCGGCCCCACCGGCGAAGCTGCCGCCCCAGGCCAGCGAGGCATGCCAGTCATTGCCGTCACCATAGGTCGTGCGGCTGAAGTCGGTCTGTCCCTTGAAGCCGACCAGCTTGGTATCGAGAATGATGTTGACGACGCCGGCCACGGCATCCGAGCCATAGACCGCTGATGCACCGCCGGTGACCGTCTCGGTTCTGTCGACCAGCATCGACGGGATCAGCGTGATGTCGACGCCGCCGCCGGTGGTCGTGGGAACGACTCTGCGGCCGTCGACCAGCGTCAGGGTGCGCGTTCCGAAGAATGGATTGAGCCCGCGAAGATTGACCAGCTGCGCGCCGACGTTGAAATTGCCGAGGCCGACATTGTTGCCCGCGAAGAAGTTGGAGTTCGCGGGCAACTGGGCGACGACTTCGCCGACATTGTTGAGGTTGAGATTCTCGATATCCTTCTGATCGAGAACCGTGACCGGACTGGTGCTGTTGAATGTGCTCCGCGCCAGGCGCGACCCGGTGATGATGATATCACCCTGATCGTCGCTCTTCGATTTGTCAGACGTTGCGGCGGAAGAACCAGTGTCCGAACCGGCATTGCCCTGGCCGTGCGCCGGACTGCTTGCCGCGGATGCCAGCCCGATTGCCAATGCAACCGCGCTGAGTTGAGAACGCATGGATGATGCTCGTAAGGAAATGCCCGTCATTTGCCCCTCCCAGCCATGTTTTTTACAGCCATTATTTCCGGCCTTCGTCGATGAGCCGAAGTCGAGGAGCGCATACCCGGCGCGCCTGCACGCGGCCAAAGAGTAATCCGGTGAGGAAAATCTAACCCCTTATTTTCCGGAACCAAATAGTCGGGCGACCTATTGGTTTCATTCTGCGAAATCCATGTTCAGCTGCAACCCGCTTGATACTTCAGATTCTATTGAAATCGGTTGACGGCACATTCGTCTGCGCCGATGAAAATTTCGCCCCGACCTGACCACAGGAGAGTATGCCATGGCCCTATCCATGTACGACGTCAGCATTCCCGTCCTCATCAACATGCTCGGCAACATGAAGGCCTGGCTCGACAAGGCCGCCGCCCAGAAGAACGAGGCCGACCTCGTCGATGCGCGGCTGATCGCCGACATGCGGCCGCTGACCGCCCAGTTCCAGTCCGCATCCGACAGCGCCAAGAACGGGATAGCCCGGCTCGCGGGCATCGAGAGCCCGAGCATGCCGGACACCGAGACGAGCTTCGCCGAGCTGAGGGAGCGCTGCGACAAGACCATCGCCTTCCTCAAGACGATCACGCCCGCCCAGCTGAACGGCAGCGAGACGCGCGAGGTCGAGATCCGCTTTCCGAGCGGCCATGGCTACCGCTTCACCGGTCTCGACTATCTCACCAAATTCATGCTGCCCAACTTCTTCTTCCATGTGCAGACCGCCTACGCGATCCTGCGCGCCCAGGGCGTGGATGTCGGCAAGCAGGACTATCTGATGCACATGGGCATGCCCAATATCGTGCCCGAGCCGGCCGCGAGCGCCTGACGTTCGCGCGCCCGCGCGCGAACGTCAGGCCGGCTGGTATGTTTAGCGGCGAATTAACCCTGTCTCGCTAAGGTCCACGCGGGCAATTCTGCCCAAGAAAGGACCAACAATGACAACCACTGTCGCCGGATTCGATTCCGGCCAGAGCTGGTCACCGCTCACGCGGATGCAAAACCAGCTCCAGAGTGCCGTCAACAACGGCACGGTCCAGGCGGGGGATCAGGACGCCCTGTCCGCCGCCTTGACCGACATCAGCTCAGCACTTCAGGCAAACGCCACAGGGTCGACGGGGACCCCTGCGCCGGGCAGCGCGAAGTCGACGATCGACAACATCATCTCGAATGACGTGTCGTCGGGCAAGCTGACCAGCGACCAGGCAACCGAGCTCAAGTCGGTCTTTGCCCAGGCCGCTCAGAAGATGCATGGCCATGGTGGCCATCATCATCATGGCGGCGGCGGCATGCCCAGCGTCGACAGCGACAGCGACACTGATGGCTCCAACACCGATCCGATCACCGGTGCCACGCAGACGGCGGCGACAAGCTTCGGCGACTTCCTGCAGCAGCTGGAGACGTCGCTCGCGGACGCAGTCAACGGCGTGACCGGCACCTCGGCGACCGGCACGACGGCGTCAGCGACGTCGACGACTGGAACGACGAGCACCAGCTCGACATCGTCCACGTCCGACACATCGTCGACCGATCCGCGCCAGCTCATGCTGAACTTCCTGAAGCAGCTCGAGACGGCGCTGAGCAGCAATACCTATGGCTCGGCCGGCGGCAACAGCGCAACCAACGCGCAGGGCGTGCTCGTCAGCGCCTTGGCATAAGCTGCCATGAACAGGGGAACCATTTGAGGTGCCGGCGGACTCGTCGGCACCTCTTTCATTGACCGTCCTTCTCTCTTTGCGCGCCTCCCATAAGCGGTTAGAGCGCTCGCCATATGAGCGAGACTGTTTCCTTCGGCTATCGCGAGGTCGACCGCGACGAGAAGACACGCCTTGTCGGCGGCGTTTTTTCCAGCGTCGCGAAAAACTATGACCTCATGAACGACGCCATGTCTGCGGGCATGCATCGGCTGTGGAAGGACCAGTTCGTTCGCCGCGTGAAGCCACGCAAGGGCGAGACGATCCTCGACATGGCGGGTGGCACCGGCGACATCGCCTTCCGCATGGCGAAGAGCGGCGCCGCGATCACGGTCAGCGACATCAATGAGGACATGCTCGCCGTCGGGCAGGAACGCGCCGCAAAGCGCGGCATCGAGGGCCTCACATGGAAGCCGCAAAATGCCGAGAAGCTCGACTTCGCCGACCGGCAGTTCGACGCCTATACGATCGCTTTCGGCATCCGCAACGTGACCGACATTCCGGCGGCGCTGCGCGAGGCGCATCGCGTCCTGAAGTTCGGCGGACGCTTCTTCTGCCTCGAATTCTCGACGACGACCTGGCCGGGCTTTTCCGACATCTACGACGCCTATTCGCACAAGCTTGTGCCCCAGCTCGGCAAGCTGCTCGCCCATGACGCGGAGAGTTATCGCTATCTCATCGAATCGATCCGGCGCTTCCCGGACATGCCGACCTTCGCGAAGATGATCGGCGAGGCCGGCTTCGTGCAGGTCAAGGCCGAACCCATCCTCGGCGGCCTTGTCGCGATCCACTCGGGCTGGAAGGTGTGAGTTTCCAAACGACGATAACCCCTCCCCTTCAGGTTTGGCGGAGGCACGGGACTCCGCCAAAGGGCAAGGGGTGGGGGCGATGCGACAGCATTGCTCGCGAAGCGATAAATCGCGTTGCTCAACACCACCCCAACCCCTCCTCTAAAGAGGAGGGGCTATAAGACCGTGACCGCCCACGCCACGCATCTCTGGCGGCTGCTCAAATGGGGCCGCACGCTTGCCCGCCATGGCGCCCTCAAGGGCATCGAGCAGGACCGCAACACGCCCGCGCCGGTGCGCCGCCTCGCTCGCATCGCCCGCTTCGGCGCGCGCGTGCCCAAGGTGCCGCGTTATGCCGAGGCCTTTCAGGCGATCGGTCCCGCCGCGATCAAGCTCGGCCAGTCGCTCGCCACGCGACCCGATCTGGTCGGCGAGCAGGCCGCGCATGATCTCCTCACCTTGCAGGACGCGCTGCCGCCGGTCCGTTTCGATTTCATCCGGGCGGAAATCGAAACCAGCTTCGGCCTGCCGCTCGAAGAGATTTACTCGAGCTTCGAGGAAGTACCCGTCGGCGCCGCCTCGATCGCGCAGGTCCACCGCGCCGTTACGACCGAGGGCCGTGAGGTCGCGGTCAAGGTGCTGCGCCCGAAAATCCGCGAGCGCTTCGCCCGCGATATCGAGACCTATGAATGGGCCGCCGCGCATCTTGAGCAGCTCGGCGGCGAGGCGGCGCGGCTGCGGCCCCGGCTCGTCATCGAGAATCTGAAGCGCTGGACCGCGCGCGAGCTCGACCTGCGCCGCGAGGCAGCTTCGGCGTCCGAGCTGGCCGAGGCGATGGTCGCCGTGCCGGGCTATATCGTGCCGGCGATCGACTGGGACCGCACCAATGGCCGCGTCATGACGCTCGACTGGGTCGACGGCATCAAGATCAGCGACCGCGAGACACTGATCGCGGCGGGCCATGACCTCAAGGCCATCGCCGCGCGGCTGGTGAATACCTTCCTGCGCCAGGCCATCGCGGACGGCTTCTTCCATGCCGACATGCACCAGGGAAACCTGTTCGTGACCGCGGCGGGCGACATCGTCGCCATCGACTTCGGCATCATGGGGCGGATCGACAGACGCGCGCGGCTCTGGCTCGCCGAAATCCTGTACGGCCTCATCACTGGCAATTACCGCCGCGTCGCCGAGATCCATTTCGAGGCGCAATATGTGCCGCCGCATCATAATGTCGGCGAGTTTGCGACGGCGCTGCGCGCGGTCGGCGAGCCGATGCGCGGCAAGCCGGTCAGCGAGCTGTCGGTCGGGCAAATGCTCGACGGGCTGTTCGCGATCACCCGCGACTTCGACATGCAGACCCAGCCGCACCTGCTGCTGCTGCAGAAGACGATGGTGATGGTCGAGGGCGTCGCGACCATGCTCGATCCCGGCATCAATATGTGGGACGTCTCCGGGCCCTATGTGAAGGCCTGGCTGCGCGACGAGCTGGGACCCGAAGCCAAGCTCGCCGACCGGATCTTCGACTTCGCCGACACGATCAGGCGCCTGCCCGATCTGCTCAAGCGGCTTGAGGATGCCTATCCGCCCGCCGGCGGCGCACCGCCCGAGCCGCCGTTGCCGGAGGTCAAGTTGGTCGATATCGGCGCGGGAGCCCGGCTGCTGCGCTACGGAGCGGTCGCGGTCGTCGCGGCAGCGATTGGCGCTGGCGCCATGCTATTGCTACATTAGCGCGATGACCCAACCTCGCATCCTCCTCATCGTCTCGGGCGGTATCGCCGCCTACAAGGCGCTGGAGCTGGTCCGGCTGCTCAAGGCCAAGGATATCGCCGTGCGCGCGGTCATGACCGAAAGCGCGGCGGCCTTCGTGACGCCGCTGTCGCTCGGCGTGCTCACCGAGGATCATGTCTATGGCGACATGTTCGATCTCAAGGAAGAGCGCGAGATCGGCCATATCCAGCTCAGCCGCGAAGCCGACCTGATCGTCGTCGCCCCGGCCACCGCCAACATCCTCGCCAGGATGGCGGGCGGCATTGCCGACGATCTCGCCACCACGATCCTGCTCGCCACCGACAAGCCGGTGCTGGCCTGCCCGGCGATGAACGTCCGCATGTGGCATCACAAGGCCACGCAACGGAATATCGCGCAACTCAAGGCCGACGGCATCCACATCTTGGAGCCCGGCGTCGGCGCGATGGCCTGCAACGAATGGGGCAAGGGCCGCCTGCCCGAGCCGGCCGAAATCGCCGCCGAGATCGAGCGGCTTCTCGCCGAAGCGCCACCGGTCGGCGAACCGCATCATCTGCTCACCGACACGACCCGCACGATCAACGCGCCGGACCTCTCCGAGCATAATCTGTTCGGCCGGCATGTGCTGGTCACCGCCGGGCCGACCCACGAGCCGATCGACCCGGTGCGCTACATCGCCAATCGCTCGTCCGGGAAGCAGGGCTTCGCCATCGCCGCCGCCGCTGCACGGGCCGGGGCGAAAGTGACGCTGGTCGCCGGCCCGGTGATGCTGCCGACCCCGGCCGGCGTCACCCGCGTCAATGTCGAGACCGCGCGCGAGATGCTCGACGCGGTCGAGGATGCGCTGCCCGCCGATGTCGCGATCCTCGTGGCGGCGGTGGCGGACTGGCGCGCCGCCGACGAAGCGCCGCAGAAGATCAAGAAGGACGGAGGCGCACCCGCGCCGCTGCTGCTCGCGGAGAATCCGGACATTCTCGCGACCTTGGCCAAGCATCCGCAGCGCCCGGCCCTGCTGATCGGCTTCGCGGCGGAGACCGAAACGGTTGTCGATCACGCCACCGCCAAGCGCGCACGCAAGGGCGCCGACTGGATCGTCGCGAACGACGTGTCGGGCGATGTCATGGGCGGCGCGACCAACCAAGTGCATCTGGTCACCGGCAAAGGCGTCGAGGACTGGCCCGAAATGCCCAAATCCGCCGTGGCGACGCGGCTCATGGAGAGGATCGCCGATGAACTGGCCGGCCCCAAATAACGCCATCGTCATCAAGGTGAAGCGCCTGCCCCATGGCGAGGGCCTGCCGCTGCCCGATTATGCGACCGACGGCGCGGCGGGCATGGATGTCGTCTCGGCCGAGGATGTGACGCTGGCCCCCATGGCGCGCCATGCCGTCGCGACCGGTCTGGCGCTCGCCATTCCCGACGGTTTCGAGGTTCAGGTGCGCCCGCGCTCGGGCCTTGCGCTCAAGCATGGCATCACCCTGCCCAACACGCCCGGCACGATCGACAGCGATTATCGCGGCGAGCTGAAGTGCATCATGATCAACCTCGGCACCGAGCCGTTCGAGATCAGGCGCGGCGACCGCATCGCCCAGCTGATCGTGGCGCCGGTCCAGGTCGGCCGCATGGTCGAGGTCGCCGATCTCGACGAGACCGTGCGCGGCACCGGCGGCTTCGGCTCCACCGGTGTCCGTGCGGTTTAGGCGCCTGGTCTAGGGCGCCGTCCGAGGCCGGCTCAGCGCTTCCTGGTGTAGGGCGTGAAGTCGTTGAGGAAGATGATTCCGGTCATGAAGCCGGACGTGCGGTCGACCGTCTTGATGACATCCTGGCTGCACAGCTGGCTGGTGCGGCGGTCGATGATCAATATGTCGTTTGCGTTCAGCGAGCGCGGATCTCTTGGGCGGGCGACATAGACGGTGTTGCCGCCATCATAGACCACCGCCGTCTGGTCGATCACCTGCAGGCGGTTGCTATCCTGCTCGGGAATGCAGGTCATCGGCTTGCCGGCGACGCGCCCCTCCAGCATCTTGGCCAGCTTGGCTTCGCCTTTTTCGGCGATCGGGTTGGGCCCCTCGGTCTTGGCCTGGGCGCCGGTGCCAAACACGAGCGATGCGGCGGTTAGCGCGAACAGGAATTTTTTCATGTCAGCTCTCCTTTGCCGGTCTTCTAGCCGCGCCGGGCTGAACCGGACCTGTCTTTCCTCTCCCCAATATAAAGCTGGAGGACTTGTCCGGCGAGTCCCGCTAGGATCGCGCCATGACTCTCACCGACAGCCAGCTCGAGCGCTATGCCCGCCACATCGTCCTGCGCGAGATCGGCGGCGCGGGACAGGCACGGCTGCTCGGCGCGCATGTCGCGGTGATCGGCGCGGGCGGGATCGGCTGCCCGGCCATCGCCTATCTGGCGGCGGCGGGGGTGGGGACGATCCGCGTCATCGATGCCGATACTGTCTCGCTCTCCAATCTCCAGCGCCAGATCCTGTTCGGCGCGAAGGATATCGGCCATCCGAAGGCCGAGATCGCGCGCAAGGCAGCCGCGCGGATCAATCCCGATTGTCACGTCATTCCGATCAACCAGCGGCTGACCGGCGAGAATGCGGCCCTGTTGCTGCGCGACGCCGACGTCATTCTCGACGGCTGCGACAATTTCGAGACCCGCCTCGCTGTCTCCGCCGCGGCGACGGTGCTGCGCACGCCGCTGGTCACCGCCGCGGTCGGCCAGTTTGAGGGGCAACTCGGCGTCTGGCGCGGCTGGGAGAAGGACCAGCCCTGCTATCGCTGCCTGGTCGGCGACAATCCGGGCATGGCCGGGCAGAATTGCGCCGAGGACGGCGTCATCGGCGCGCTCACCGGCATTCTCGGCAGCATGGCGGCGCTGGAAGTCATTCGTGCGATCGTGCCGTTCGGCGACGATCCGGCGGGCAAGCTGCTGATCGCGGACCTGCTTGGGCTGCGCTTCCGCACGCTCGCCATTCCTGCCGATCCGTCCTGCCCAGCCTGCGCGGCCTTGCCCCAGCCCGCATGAGTCGCGCGAAGCTGGCCCTGCTCGTGGTGAGCGCCGATGCCGCGCGGCTGCGCGCCGCGCTGGTTCTCGCTCGCGCGGAAGTGGCGCTGGACGGCGGCGCGCGGATCTTCCTGCAGGGGGAGGCGGCTGCGCTACTGAAGCCGCCCTTGTCCGACCCAGCCGACCATGTCTGGCGCGGGGCAGGCGAGCCCAGCCTTGCCGAGTTGCTCGATGCGGCCTTGAACGATGGCGTCGCGGTCAGCCTCTGCCAGAGCGGTCTTGCCATGGCGGGCATGGACGGCAGCGCGATCGACGCGCGGATCGAGATCAGCGGGCCGATTGCTTTCCTTGCCGGAATCGGCGAGGAGACGCGCCTCGCCATTGTCTGAAGATTGCGCCTGTCTCTCGCATTGCGTAATTTTAGAACATTGTTCATGACATATTCGCATTATTATGTCATATGTTGGTAGTTTCTGATAAGAAAATTCCCGGAAAGACCTCGCATGCTGGACTTCAAGACCCTGCCCCATCCCAACTCGACCTCGGCCGAGGACCGTGCCGCCGCCATGACGAGCCTCGGCTTCGGCACGCTGTTCACCGATCATATGGTGACGATCCGCTACACGCAGGGCCAGGGCTGGCATGACGCGGTGCTGGGTCCGCGCGAAGCGATCCCGCTCGATCCGGCCGCGGCGGTCCTGCATTATGCGCAGGAGATTTTCGAGGGGCTCAAGGCCTACCGGATGCCGGACGGCAGCATCGCCAGCTTCCGTCCGCAAGCGAATGCCGCGCGCTTCAATGCCAGCGCGACGCGTCTCGCCATGCCGCATCTCCCCGAGGAACTGTTCGTCGAGAGCATCCGCAGGCTCGTCGCCGCCGACGCGGACTGGGTGCCGGATGCCGACAAGGGCAGCCTGTATCTCCGCCCGTTCATGTTCGCGAGCGAGGCCTTTCTCGGCGTGCGGCCGGCGAAGGAATATCTCTATGTCGTGATCGCCTCGCCGGTCGGCGGCTATTTCAAGGGCGGCAAGAGCGTCGTCACGCTCTGGGTGAGCCATGACCAGGTGCGCGCCGTCCCCGGCGGCACGGGCGCGGCCAAATGCGGCGGCAATTATGCCGCGTCGCTCATGCCGCAGGCGGTCGGCATCGAGCATGGCTGCGACCAGGTGCTGTTCCTCGACGCGGTCGAGCGCCGCTGGATCGAGGAACTGGGCGGCATGAACATCATGTTCGTGTTCAACGACGGCACGATCGTGACGCCGCCATTGAACGGCTCGATCCTGCCCGGGGTGACGCGCGATTCGCTGAGCACCGTCGCGGCGGAGGCCGGCTATACCGTCAAGGAACAGCCTTACAGCTTCGAGCAGTGGATGGAGGATGCGAAGAGCGGCCGCCTCAAGGAAGCCTTCGCCTGCGGCACGGCAGCGGTCATCACCTCGATCGGCGAAGTGCGCTCGGCGCGCGGCGATTTCGTCGTCGGCAATGGCGATGGCGGCGAGGTTGCGCGCGCCCTGCGCGAGAACCTGGTCGGCATCCAGCTCGGCCAAAAAGCCGACAGCCATGGCTGGATGACGAAGCTGGCCTGATCGTCAGCGCGCGAAGGCCTCTGCCAGCGCCCGTCGCCGGTCCGCCTCGGCACGGATCGCGATATCCGCCCCGAACACCATCTCGAAGCCATGATAGGCGCCGGGATAGACCTGCAACTCGACCGGCACGCCTGCCGCCATCAGGCGCCGCGCATAGTCCAGATCCTCCTCGAGGAAGAGATCGAGCGCGCCAAGGGCGATATAGGCGGGCGGCAAACCTGACAGGTCCGTCGCACGGGACGGCGCTGCATAAGGCGACACGCCGTCGCTGCCGGGCTTAACGCCCAGATAACAGCTCCAGCCGAACGCGTTATATTCCGGCTTCCAGACGAAATGGCCGACATGCGGATTGCCGGCCTCCCGCGCGCAGGTACGGTCGTCGATCATCGGATAGATGAGCATCTGGAAGCAGAGCGGATACGCGCCCCGGTCGCGCGCCAGCAGCGCGGTCGCCGCCGCCAAACCGCCGCCCGCGCTTTCACCGCCGACCGCAATGCGCGCCGGGTCGATCCCGAGCCGGTCGGCATTATCGTGGAGCCAGGCAAGGACCGCATAACAGTCCTCGGCCGCACCCGGCGCCCGCGTCTCAGGCGCCAGCCGATAGTCGACCGACGCGACCACGCATTTGAGCTCATCGGCGGTGCGCACGCTGCCCGCGCCGCTGCGCGACGCCGCGCCGAACAGGTAGCCGCCGCCATGGATGTGCAGAAACACCGGTAGCGGGCCATCGGCTTGCACTGGCCGGTAGAGCATCACCGGCACATCGGGCGCTCCGGACGGTCCGGGCGCGAGAACGCGCTCGATCGTCACACTGGGCCGCATGTAGCTTTCGACGGGCTGCTCCAGGGCAGCGAACATCGCGCGCGTTTCTTCGATACGGGATGGGTCCACATCGAGCGGATGGAACAGCGCAAGCGCATCGACGAGTTGGGGATCGACCAGATGACGGCTCATGTTCGGATACTCCTCTCGCCTGCTGTTGGGCCAGACTAGGGAGCGACGGGTGAACGGGCAAGCGGCTGCGGATGGTTCAAATTATGCTGTCCTACAGCCGACCGGCCATGCCATCGCAGCTGCGATGACATGCCCGACTCAAATTCCTGCCAATGGTGAGCACTCCGCTCGGAATCGCGTTTCGCGGTCGACGCGCCACATGTCGAGGGAGGCAAAGTTAGCGATACGTGTCGTCAACTTTGCAAACTTCCGCAGCGATGCGAATCGACGGATTCCCCTCAATTCTTCAGGTGACTCTTGACGGCGAGTCCGCGAAAGAGGATTTATCGCACCCGGAACATTTCGAGCACGCGCCCGGTTGGGCGCCGCTCATGAGCGCTATTGGAGACGCACTGGATGGCGAGCCGTTCGGCCCGACGGACCCCGGAGTGGCAAGGCGTGCTGCGCCGCAGCCTGCTGCGTCTCGCGACGCTCGCCGGTTCGGTCGCGCTCTATGCGCTGACCGCGTTCCTGATCGTCGCGCTGGCCAGCTACAAAGTCTCGGACCCTGCGCTGAACACGGTGGCGGGAACGGACGTCGGCAATCTCATGGGCGCCCCCGGCGCCTGGGCGGCCGATCTCATGCTGACCTTCGGCGGCCTCGCTTCGGTCCTGTTGCTGCCCTTGATCCTTGTCTGTGCGCGGCGGCTGTGGGGTGACCAGGACATGGCCGGCTGGAAGGGCCAGATCGTCAAATGCCTCGCAGGCGTCATGCTCGTCGGCACCGGCCTCTGGCTGCTGCAGCCCGATCCCATCGTCGGCCTCCCGGCGCGCTGGGGCGGTGTGCCGGGCTTCCTCGCCGCACGCGGCATCGCCACGCTCACCGACCTTGCCGGGCCGACGCCGAGCTACTGGCTGCAATGGGCAATCCTTGCCATCGCGATCGGCGCGGGATTGTGGCTGTGCGTGCGCAGCCTCGCGCTCGAAAAGCCGCTCTGGCATCTCGCGAAGCCCGCGATCTCGCCGCTCCAGGCGCTGCGCCTGCCGAGCTTCGGCTTCCTGCGGCGGGAGAAGGATGTCCTCGACGGGCCGTCGCGCGAAGCCGCGCCGCGCCGCGCCGTCGAGAAGGGCGAGCGCACACCGATCAGCATCCAGCAGCCTGCCCATGCCGTCGCGAAAGCTTTTGCGCCGGTCTCCAACCAGAACGACCTCTTTGGCAACAACGACCTGCCCTCGCCCGATCTGCTTTCGCCCGCGCCGCCCGCGCCGGCCGGCAAGCTCGACAAGCAGGGGCTGGAGCGTAATGCCCGCCTGCTCGAAAGCGTGCTCGACGATTTCCATGTGAAGGGCGCCATCACGGAGGTCCGGCCCGGTCCGGTCGTCACCATGTACGAGCTGGAGCCGGCGCCCGGCATCAAGGCGAGCCGCGTCATCCAGCTCGCCGACGATATCGCGCGCAACATGTCGGCGCTTTCGGCGCGCGTCGCCACCGTGCCGGGCCGCACCGTGATCGGCATCGAGCTGCCCAATGCCAATCGCGAATCCGTGGTGCTGCACCAGCTCATTACGTCGAGCGCCTTTGCCGAGAACAAGTCGGGCCTGCCCATCATCCTGGGCAAGAACATCTTCGGCGAGCCGATCGTCGCCGACCTCGCCGCCATGCCGCACCTGCTCGTCGCCGGCACCACCGGCTCGGGCAAGTCGGTCGGCCTCAACTGCATGATCCTCTCGATGCTCTACCGGATGACGCCGGACGAGCTGCGGCTGATCATGATCGATCCCAAGATGCTGGAGCTGTCGACCTACGACAATATCCCGCACCTGCTCTCGCCGGTCGTTACCGAGCCGGCCAAGGCGATCCGCGCGCTCAAATGGGCGGTCGAGCAGATGGAGGACCGCTACCGCATGATGGCCTCGATCGGCGTCCGCAACCTGCACAGCTACAATGAGAAGGTCCGCGCCTCGCGCGCCAAGGGCAAATCGCTCGGCCGCCGCGTGCAGATCGGCTTCGACGAGGCGACCCGCCAGCCCATCTACGAGGAGGAGGAGCTCGACTATCAGCCGCTGCCACAGATCGTCGTGGTGGTCGACGAGCTCGCCGACCTCATGATGACGGCGGGCAAGGAAGTCGAGTTCCTGATCCAGCGCCTGGCGCAAAAGGCCCGCGCCGCCGGCATCCACCTCATCCTCGCGACCCAACGCCCCTCGGTCGATGTCATCACCGGCGTCATCAAGGCCAATCTGCCGACGCGCATCAGCTTTTTCGTGACCAGCAAGATCGATTCGCGCACCATCCTCGGCGAACAGGGCGCCGAGCAGCTGCTCGGCAAGGGCGACATGCTCTACATGGCCGGCGGCAAGGGCCTGATGCGCGTCCACGGCCCCTTCGTCTCCGACGACGAGGTCCGCGCCGTCGCCGATCATTGGCGTAGCAAGGGCGTGCCCGACTATATCAGCGCCGTGACCGAGGAGCCCGAGGAAGGCAGCTTCGCGCTCGACGGCGTCGATCTCGGCGACGACAGCGCCGACGCCAAGCTGTTCCGCAAGGCCTGCCAGCTCGTCTTCGAGAGCCAGAAAGCCTCGACCAGCTGGCTGCAGCGGCAGATGCGCATCGGCTACAACAGCGCGGCGCGGCTCATCGAGCGGATGGAGGATGAGGGCCTCGTCGGCCCGCCCAACCATGTCGGCCGCCGCGAAGTGTTGCGCGACGAGATGGGCCAGCCGAAATAGGGAACCGCCGGTCCGCCGGCGGGTTCAGTGGACATTCAAGACCCGCCCCCTATAGCAGCGCCATGACCGCCCTCGCCTCCCCGATCCTGCGTGCGATGTTGATCGCGCTCGCCTTGCCGGCCGCGACAGTCCCCTTGACCGCAATCGCCGCCGAAACGCAGCCCGACGAACTTGCCGCCGTCAACCGGGCGATTCGCTCGATCACGACGCTCAAGGCCACTTTCCAGCAGACCGACGCCAATGGCGGAGTCCAGACCGGCATGCTGCTCCTGAAGCGGCCGGGGCACGTTCGCTTCGACTATGGCAAGGGCGACTATCTGATCGTCGCGGACGGCAAGATGCTCTACCTGATCGACTATGCGGTCAACCAGGTGCAGCCCTATCCCATCCGCAACTCCCCGCTTGGCGCCCTGCTCGATCCCGCCGGCGACCTCACACGTTATGGCAAGCTGGTTCCTACCGGCGATCCCCGCACCGTCTCGGTCGAGGTACATGACAGCAAGCATCCCGAAGCCGGGGCACTGACGCTGGTCTTTGCGCGCGTCGCTTCCGCGCCGGGCGGGCTGGAGCTGACCGGCTGGCTCGCCAAGGATGCCCAGGGAAACCGCACGGTGGTCCGCTTCTCCAACAGCAGCTATGGCATTGCGATCCCCGACAGCGCCTTTGCCTGGCGCGATCCGCGGCCCAGCCAGGTCGGTCCGCGCCACTAAAAATCGTCGATAAATCGTGCCGATCCGTCGATAGACAGCTTTCTGACAGTTTTCATTCATCCAGCGCTCATCTGGAACCGGCTAGACAAGAGACGTGGCGAGGGATCGCTCCCGGGATTCCCCCCTGTTGCCCGGCCCCCGGTCCCCGCCACTCCTGCGCCCCCTCAAAGCGCATTTTGAGACCCCCGTTCCATGCCCCCCGGAGCGGGGGTCTCCCTTTGCCTGACGCAAACGGAACACCGAACGCAATCTCGACCATTGCCGACCGGGAGGACAGGCCCTAGGGAACGCGCCATGCCTGCCCCCACCAAAATCAAGATCGCCTCCTGGAACATCAATTCGGTCCGCGCCCGGCTCGACATCGTCGAGAAGTTCATGGTCGACTATGCACCGGATATCCTCTGCCTGCAGGAGACCAAGGTGGTGAACGGCACCTTCCCCGAAGGGCTGTTCCGCCGCCACGGCTATAATCACCAGATGCTGAACGGCCAGCCGATGCATCATGGCGTGGCGATCCTCTCCAAGCTGCCGATGCGCGACGACGACCGGCTCGACTGGCAGGGCAATGGCGAAGCGCGCCACATCGGCGTGCGCCTCGACAACGGCCTCAGAATCGAGAATGTCTATATCCCTGCCGGCGGCGACGAGCCCGATCGCGCGATCAATCCGAAGTTCGGCCAGAAGCTCGATTTCCTCGAGCGCATGATCGACTGGTCGAGCAAGCTCGACGTGCCGACGCTGCTGCTCGGCGATTTCAACGTCGCGCCGCTCGAATGCGACGTGTGGAGCCACAAGCAGCTCATCAATGTTGTCAGCCACACGCCTGTGGAGGTCGATCTGCTGACGCGGCTGCAGGCGAGTCACAACTGGGTCGATCTCGGCCGCAAATTCTATCCCGCGCCCAAGCGGCTCTACACCTGGTGGAGCTACCGCGCGCAGGACTGGGCCAAGTCGGATCGCGGCCGGCGTCTCGATCATATGTGGGTGAGCCCGGAGATTGCCGACAAGGCGGTGAGCCATGTCGTGGTCGAGGAAGCGCGCGGCTGGATGCGCCCGAGCGACCATTGCCCGCTCATCACGGAGTTCGTCATCTGATGGATGCCCGCGCGGCTGCTCGCGCGATCGACGCGCTGCGCCGCGGCTGGCCCATCCGCCTCGCCGGAGACGGCGGCGCACTGACCCTGCTGCCGATCGAGGGCGCGACGGCGGAGAGCCTGGCCAGCTTCGATCCCGACAAGAGTGCGCCGCTGCTCATCTCGGCATCGCGCGCGGTAACGCTGAAACTCGCCAACCAGCGCGAGGCCGCCGACCCGCAGGCGCCGGTGCTGATCGCACGCGAGCGCTGGATTGCGACCGCCGCCGACGCCATGGCCATTGCCGATCCGGTCAGCGACCTTGCGACGCCGTTCAAAGGGCCGTTCCGCGCGCTGCATATCGACCAGCCCGACGCCGCGAGCGCGGCGCTCAATCTGGCGCGGCTGGCGGGATTGCTGCCAGCCTGGTTCGTCGGCGGCGAACATGCGGCGGTAGAGGCCACGTGCAGCATTGCCGACATCGCCGCCTTCGCCGATCCGCACCGGCTGTTCATCGCGGCGCGCGCGCGCCTCCCCGTCGCCGATGCCGAGCATGCCGACATCGTCGCCTTCCGCAGCCCCGAGGATCCGCGCGAGCATGTCGCGCTGATCGTCGGCAAGCCGGACGGATCGCCGCCGGTCGTGCGCCTGCACAGCGAATGCTTCACCGGCGACGTGCTCGGCTCCCTCAAATGCGATTGTGGGCCGCAGCTCCACGCCGCGCTTCATGACATTGCCGATGCGCCATGGGGCGTGCTGCTTTACCTGCGGCAGGAAGGGCGCGGCATCGGCCTCATCAACAAGATCCGCGCCTATGAACTGCAGGACCAGGGTTTCGACACGGTCGATGCCAACACGCGCCTCGGCTTCGCCATCGACGCGCGCGATTTCGGCGTGGCGGCGCACATGCTGACGCTGCTCGGCATCCGATCGGTGCGGCTCTTGACCAACAATCCGGCCAAGGTCGCGGGACTGGAGGCCGAGGGCGTGCATGTCGCCGAGCGGCTGCCGCTCACGGTGCCCAGCAACCCCCATAATGAGCGCTATCTCGCCACCAAGCGCGACCGCACCGGGCATCAGCTTTGATTCTCGTCGATGGGATGGCGGGCAAGCTGACGCTGGGCGGCTTCTCCTGTCCCTGCGTCATCGGCAAGGGTGGACTTCTCCCTGCCGCCGACAAGCGCGAGGGCGACGGGGCAACGCCGATGGGCGACTGGCCGATCCGAGCAGCGTTGTTGCGACCCGGGCGCATCCAGCCCCCCCTGCTGTCCGTCCCTTGGCGTTGGATCCGCGACGAGGACGGCTGGTGCGACGACCCCGCCGATCGGGCCTATAACCGGCCCGTCCAGCTTCCCCGCGCGACCAGCCATGAGCGCCTCGCCCGTGACGACCAGGCCTATGACGCGATCGTCGTCCTTGGCCATAATGACGCGCCGCCGGAGCCCGGCCTGGGCAGCGCGATCTTCCTGCACCAATGGGTGATCGGCGCGGACGGGCACCCCAAAGCCACAGAGGGCTGCGTCGCGGTCGCGCCGGAAGCCATGCGCGCGGTCCTGCCGATGCTCGAACCGGGCATGGTGATTCGGATCGGGTGAGCCTGGAAGTTTGCAAAGTTGACGACACGTACCGCTCACTTTGCCCTCCTCGACGTCTGCTCAACAGGTTGGCCAGGCAGGCCGGACGAAAGAGAGACAAGGATCATGCCTCCCCCATGCCATGGCGAAAGGCGTGTAGGACAGAGGCAGTTTAGAGAAAGACGCTAATCAGATTGAGGCAATGATGCATTTTGGATATGAAGGCCCAATGACGCTGCAAATGCATTTGGTTCGAGCACTACTCATCGCGATAATTCTTGGCTCCGCAATCGCCTATTTCGGAGACCTGTTTGAATGGTGGTCAACGGGTGTCTTTCATCGAATTTGGTGGCCGTTGATAATTTTCTCTTGGCTTGCGAGTATTCTCTTCCATCGGTGGGTGGAAAAATCCAAGCAATTGTCAACGATCGACGAATAAGAAGCATTGCCGCGACGAGTTAACTTCGGGTTCCATCACCCCGCCCCCTCCGCGATCTTGCGCACCACAGCCTCGAAGGTCTCGGGCGGTTGGGCGCCGGAAATGAGATATTTGCCGTCGAAGATGAAGGCGGGCACGGCGTGGATACCGCGCTGCTGCCAGAGGCTTTCTTCCTGCCGCACCTCATCCGCATAACGGTCCGACGCCAGCACGGTGCGCGCTTCAGCGCCATCGAGGCCGGCTTTTTCCGCCGCTCCAACCAGCACGTCCGCATCGGCGAGATTCTCGCCTTCCGAGAAATAAGCCTCGAACAGCGCGCGTTTCAGTGCCTGCTGCCTGCCGGACGGCTGCGCCCAGAGCAGCAGCCGGTGCGCATCGAACGTATTGTAGATGCGGCTCTCGGCCGTCGTCGCCATCGCGAAATCGAGCTCCGCCGCCTTGGCCTTCAACGTCTTGCGGTTTGCCGCGAGCTGGTCGGGCGAGACGCCCATCCGCTCGCCGAGATGCTCGACGACATTGCGGCCCTCGGGCGGCATGTCCGGATTGAGCTCGAAGGGATGGAAGCGGACCTGCGCGTCGACCGCATCGCTTGCCCGCGCCAGTCCTTCCTCCAGCCCGCGCAGGCCGATCGCGCACCAGGGGCAAGTGACATCCGACACGATGTCGATGGTCATGGAGCGAGGCATGAGCGAGTCCCTTGGCAGCGCGAGCAGCGCTATCGTACAGGAAGCCGCGCCCCAGATCGAATCCCGTTCGAATTGGACGGGACGGACGGAGAAAAAACTACTCCGCCGCATCCTCCAGCGGTTCGTCGCCGGCCGGCTCGCTTGCCTCGGGATTCATCCGCTCCGCCTGCTGGCGGGCCCACATCGCGGCATAATGGCCGTCTCTGGCGAGCAGCTGCGCATGCGTGCCCTCCTCCACGATCCTGCCGTCATCCATGACGATGATCTTCTCGGCATGGGCGATGGTCGAGAGGCGATGCGCGATGATGAGCGTCGTGCGCCGCGCGGCGGCATTGTCGAGCACGCCCTGGATCGCCGCCTCGGTGTGGCTGTCGAGCGCGCTGGTCGCCTCGTCGAGGATGAGGATCGGCGGGTCCTTGACCAGCGTCCGCGCGATGGCGACGCGCTGCTTCTCGCCGCCCGAGAGCTTGAGGCCACGCTCGCCGACGCGCGTGTCATAACCCAGCGGCTGCGCGTCGATGAACCTGTCGATGGCCGCGCCCTTGGCCGCCGCCTCGACTTCGGCCTGAGAAGCACCGTCGCGGCCATAAGCGATGTTATAGCCGATCGTGTCGTTGAACAGCACCATGTCCTGCGGGACGATCCCGATGGCGGCGCGCAGCGAGCGTTGCGTCACTGTCGCGATATCCTGATCGTCGATCAGGATGCGGCCGCCCTGGATATCGTAGAAGCGATACATGAGGCGCGAGATGGTCGACTTGCCCGCGCCCGATGCGCCGACGATGGCGAGCGTGTGGCCGGCCGGCACGACGAAGCTGACGCCTTTCAGGATCGTGCGCCCCGGATCGTAACCGAACACGACATCCTCGAAGCGCACCTCGCCGGCGATGACGTTGAGCGGCCGCGCGCCCGGCTTGTCCTTGACCTCGGTGTCGGTGTCGATGAGCTTGAACATCGCTTCCATGTCGATCAGGCCCTGACGAATGGTGCGATAGACCATGCCGAGCAGGTCGAGCGGGCGGAAGAGCTGCGCGAGCAGACCATTGACCCGCACGACGTCACCGGTGGTGAAGTGCCCCTTGCTCCAGCCCCAGACCGTATAGGCCATGGCGCCGCCCATGATGAGGCTGGTGATGAACCCCTGACCGATATTGAGGAGAGCGAGGCTGTTGTTGCTCTTGGTCGAGGCGTTCATGAAGCGGATTTGCGAGGCGCTGTAGCGAGCCGCCTCCCGCTCCTCGGCGTTGAAATATTTGACCGTCTCATAGTTGAGCAGGCTGTCGACGGCATGGGCGATGGCGCCGGTATCCATCTCGACCATCTCGCGGCGAAGCTGGTTGCGCCAGGCGGTCACGGCCTGGGTGAACCAGATATAGACGCCGACCATCACCAGCGTCGCGGCGACCAGCGGCCAACCGAATTTGATCTTGAAGTAGACGCAAACGATTCCCAGCTCGATCACGGTCGGCGCGATGTTGAACAGGATGAAATAGAGCATCGTATCGATGGTCGAGGTGCCGCGCTCGATCACCCGGGTGACGCCGCCGGTCTTGCGATTGAGGTGAAAACGCAGCGAGAGATTGTGAACGTGCGAAAGCACCTGCTCCGAAACCAGCCGGGCGGCATTGCGCTGCACCCGCTCGAAGGCGATGTTGCGCAGATTGTCGGACAGAACGCCGCCAAAGCGGGCGAGCGTGTAAACGCCCACCAGCGCGACGGCGAGGCCGATCGCGCTCTGCATGCCCGGCGCCATCCGATCGACCAGATCGCCAAAAGCGAGAGGCATGGCGAAACTGATCGCCTTCCCCAGCACCACCAGGATCAGCGCAACGACGATCCGCGCGCGCAGGCGCGGCTCGTCCTTGGGCCAGAGATAGGGCAGGAAGCGCTTCAGCGTCGCCCAGCCCGAATCCACCTTCTGGTCCGGACTGCCATGTGTCGAATGCGGATTATGCGCCATGCGCCGCCAATGCCCTCAAAATGCGTCGTGCTTCAAGTGGGAGAGCGGGGCGGGATTCGCAAGGCGGGGTCAGTGCGGCTTTCTCGCCGTACACCACCAGACGCGGTGATGAACGTGGAGCGGGTCCTGCGGAAAACGCGCGGCCAGAAGCGCGGCATGATCGGCATCGAAGCGGGCGACGGCCTGCGCGTCGAGGCTGCCCTTGACGCCCGCGCTGGCCCGAATGCGCCCGCGCCAGCCCTCATGGGTGTAGAGCTGGTCATGGTCGAAGGAGGCGGTCTCCAGATCGCGCAGTCCCGCATTGCTGAGATCGGCCAGCCAGAAGCCATAGACGCCATTGCCGCGTCCCAGATTCCAGTCGGGGCTGTAGGTCCGGATGAGGTCCTCGGTCGCTTCGACGACATTGCCGGGCAGCGGAATCCAGTCGAAATGGCAGATGACCAGCGCGCCGCCGGGCTTCAAGACGCGTGCCACCTCGCGTGCCGCCACGGGCCGGTCGAACCAGTGCCAGCACTGGCCGGCGGTCACCAGATCGAAGCTGGCGTCCGGGAAAGGCAGCGCCTCGGCCTTGCCTTGCGTGTAGGCGACCCGCACCCCCTCAGCCTCGCCAAGCACGCGGGCCTCGGCCATCAGTTCCGCGCTCGGATCGAGCCCGTCGACGGCGAGGCCCAGTGCGGCCAGCCCCCGCGCCACGGCGCCGGTCCCCGTGCCGATGTCGAGCGCGCGCATGCCGGGCTTGAGGCCCAGCTGCGCGGTGATCCGCTCGTAGAAGCGCGGCGGAAAACCGGCACGATATCTGGCATAATCGTCGGCGGCGCGGCCGAAATCGACCTTCTGGCCGAAGATGCGGGGATCGATGAGCTCTTCGTCGCTCATGCGGTCGCGGCCTGTTGCCGGCAGATAAGATCGTAGACGTAACGGACGCGCTCGATCCGGATGAACTGGGGCGTGCGGCTGGCCGCAGGCTGCCAGCTCTCGAAGCCTCTGTTGCCCCAGATTGAAGGAGCAGAATCGAACCGGATCGTCCCGCTTCCATCCGTACGCTCCTCCAGTTCCAGCATCGGCAAGGAGCGAATGTCGAGCGAGCGGACGGTGCTCGAATAGACACGCATGATCAGGACGCGCCGGTCAGTAACGGCGTAACGCAGCTGACTGCGCATCCACATGTCGAAGATGAACCGCCCCACGGTGATGTAGAGACCCACGGCCAGGAACGGCAGGCCCCAAAGCTTGAAGAACCAGTCGTCGACGCCGGGCGCTGCATTCCAGACACTCACGTTCCAGAAAACCGCAAAGCCGCCCCACAACAGAGTGAACGGGATGGCGACGATGTCGGAAGCCTGCAGAATCAGTCCGCCCGCTGGCCGACCCTCCCACAACACGCGTTCGCCCGGTAGCAGGACAGTTCGCAACTTGTTGTCCATCGTTTCTCCTTGCGCTTGACCTGTCGCGACGGTGGTGCGCTCACGAGCCCGCCGGCTCCTCCCCCGCCAGATGCAGCCCCGCCTTGCCATGCTCGGGCGTGTGCGAAGGGGCGCGCGGCCCCTCGATCTCCTCGGGCCGCTCGATCTGCAGCATGCCTTCCCATCTGGTGACCACCGATGTGGCGATGGCATTGCCGATGACGTTGGTCATGGTGCGGCCCATGTCCATGAAATGATCGACGGCGAGCACGAAGGCGACCCCCTCGACCGGCAGCTTGAACTGCGCGAGCGTGGCGGTGATGACGACGAGGCTGGCGCGCGGCACGGCGGCGATGCCCTTGCTGGTGATCATCAGCATGAGCAGCATGGTGACCTGCGTGCCGAGCGGCATGTGAATGCCATAGGCCTGCGCGATGAACAGCACCGCGAAGCTCGAATACATCATCGAACCGTCGAGATTGAAGCTGTAGCCGAGCGGCAGCACGAAGCTGGAGATGCGGCGCGGCACGCCGAAGCGGTCGAGCTGCTCGAGCAGCTTGGGATAGACGGCCTCGGACGAGGCGGTCGAGAAGGCGATCAGGATCGGCGTGCGGATATGCCCCAGCAGATGCGTCATCCGCTTGCCGAGGAAGACATAGCCCGCCGCCGCCAGCACCAGCCAGAGTGTGAACAGCGCGAGATAGAAACTGCCGAGCAGCCGCCCGAAATCGAGGATCACGCCAAGGCCGCGCTCGGTAATGACCGACGAGACCGCCCCGAACACCGCGACCGGGGCGAAGCGCATCACATAATCGGTCACCTGCAGCATGACGTCGACAAGCGATTCGACGAGAGTGACGATCGGCTTGCCCTTGTCGCCGATGGCGGTCAGCGCGACGCCGAAAAAGACCGAGAAGACAACGATCTGCAACACGCTGTTCTGCGCCATCGCGTCGGCGATGGAAGTCGGGAAGACATGCAGCACGAAGTCATGGACATTGAGCGCGCTGGTATCGACCCCAGCGTCCTTGCCCTTGGCGACGAGCCCGACGCCGTCGCCCGGGTGCAGCAGGTTGGCGAAAACGAGCCCGATCAGCAGCGACAGGAAGGCGGCCATGATGAACCAGCCGATCGCGCGGCCACCGATGCGCCCGAGCGCGCTGCTGTCGTGCATGTGCGCGATGCCGGTCACCAGCGTCGCGAAGACCAAAGGTGCGATGATCATCTTGATGAGGTTGAGGAAGATGTCGGCGAGAAGGTGGAGATGGCCGGCGGCCTGCTTCGCCGCCTCGGGGCTCAGCGCCGCATTGAGCGCAAGCCCCAGCAGCAGGCCGAGAATCATGCCGGCGGCGATGCGAATGGTGAGCTTGTTCGTCATGCGCCGCCTCGGCCCCCTGTGCTTCCGCCCGCAGGGGTAACAGGGCGCCCGTGGCAGCGCAAATGCCACGGGAAAGGCCGCGCTCCATGCAGGAACGCGGCCTCCCGGGACTGAAAGGCGGAGCCCGTTCGGGTTCAGTTGCCCGTCGTGGAGGCGCCACCGGACGCGGAAGTGCCGTTCTTCGAGGTCTTCGCCTTGCCTTTCGCCTTGGTGCTGCTGCTGTCCGGCGTGGTGACGTCGGCCGTGCCGCTGCCACTCGCACTGGGCTGGGCGGGCTTGAGCCGCTCATCGCTGCGCGTGTCCAGCGGCAGGGCGCGACCGCCCGGATCGACGGCCGATGGCGGCGTGGGCGGGATGGCATTGGGCACGGAAGGCGTCGCCGGGACGGCATTGGGATCGACCGCGCCGCCAACGGACGCCGTGGGCTGCGCCATGGCGCTCGTGGCAAACAGCAAGGCCGTGGCAACGCCCGCGATAACATATTTCATGAGATGCTCCTTTGAATGACCCATCCGGGTAGGAGGCAATGTTCTCGGGCTGAGGGGGGTTCCACGGACTGTCGCGGGATTCCGGCAGGCGGGCCGGGAGCGGTGGTGCAGGAACGGCGAAGTGAAAAATGCGTGCCGGTACAATCAGTTCCCGATGAGATGCAGGGCAATCTCGCGCCGATGCGGCGCGCGGCGATGCTCGGCGAGATAGATGCCCTGCCAGGTGCCGAGCAGCGGCCGCCCGAGGGCAACAGGCACGGTCAGGTGAACGCCGGTCAGCATCGCGCGGATATGGGCCGGCATGTCGTCCGGCCCCTCGTCGTCATGCGCATAGGACGCGTCTTCCGGGGCGATGCGCGCGAGCCAGTCGAGCAGGTCGGTCTTGACCGCCGACGCGGCATTTTCCTGGATGACGAGCGAGGCCGAGGTGTGGCGGCAGAACAGGGTCAGCAGGCCCTCCTCGATCGCCTGCTCGCTCACCCAGCGCGCAACATCGCGCGTGATCTCCACCAACGCGCGGCCCGGTGTCGCGACTTGCAGCACCCCGCTCGCCTGCCGCAGGTCGCTCACATGCAGCGCTCGGCCTGCTGGACGAATGTCCAGCGGCCTATCCGGTAGCTGACGACCTTCCTGCCATCGGTCTCGACAATGAGGCCCAGCGGCGATTTGGCATCGTGCACGATGAGATCGCGGCTGCCCGATGTCGCATTCGGTGCCGGCGTCACCTTGGCGCGGTCGCCGAGGCGCGACATGGCTTCGCCCTGCGCCATGCCGACCGCCACACCGCCGAGCGTGGGATGGCCCGGCGTATCGACCTCGATCCGCACAACCGTGTCGCCGTCGAGCATGAAGAACAGGTCCTTGAGGCTCGCGATGCGTGCATAGCCGCAGCGATTGTCCGGGTCGGGGCCATTGTCCTTGACCGCGTCGAAGCCCGCCTTGCGCAGGTCCGCCATGGTCATCCCGACCTTGACCCCGGCCAGCGCATCGAGCGGCGCTTCAGCAGCGGAAGCCTTCTGTGCAGCGTTGGGCGCTTCACCGACATTGGCTTCCGCGCCGGGGGCCACGATGGTCTCGTTGGTCGGTGTGGCGGTCTTCTCGGGCGAACGGCCGCAGGCTGCGAGCAGGCCCAACAGAGCCAGCGCGCAGGCCCGGTTCAGCCGCATTGCGCCCGGTGCATGAGCATCTGGTCGGCAAGCACCAGCGCCATCATCGCCTCGACGACCGGCACGCCGCGGATTCCGACGCAAGGGTCGTGGCGCCCCTTGGTCATGATCTCGGTCGCCTCACCCTCGCGCGTGACCGTCTCGACCGGCGTCAGGATCGAGCTGGTCGGCTTGAACGCGACGCGCAGCTTGACCGGCTGGCCGGTCGCGATGCCGCCCGCAATGCCGCCGGCATGATTGGCGAGGAACACGGGCTCATGATCGCTGCCCGGCCGCATCGGGTCGGCATTTTCCTCGCCGCGCAGCCGCGCCGCCGCGAAGCCGTCGCCGATCTCGACGCCCTTGACCGCATTGATGCTCATCGCGGCAGCCGCCAGCTCGCTATCGAGCTTGGCGTAGAGCGGCGAGCCCCAGCCGGCCGGCACGCCGGTCGCGATGCACTCGACCACGGCGCCGAGCGAAGAGCCGTCCTTGCGCGCTGCATCGATCATCGGCATCCAGCGCGCGGCAGCCTCGACATCCGGGCAGAAGAACGGGTTCTGGCCGATCTCGGCACGGTCGAAATTGGCGGGGTCGACGGCATCGCCACCGATCTCGCTCACATAGCCGGTGATCTCGACCTGCGGGATAATGAGCCGCGCGATGGCACCGGCTGCGACCCGGCAGGCGGTCTCGCGCGCCGAGCTGCGTCCGCCGCCGCGATAGTCGCGAAAGCCATATTTGGCGTCATAGGCATAGTCGGCATGGCCTGGCCGATAGGCCTTGGCGACGTCCGAATAATCCTTGGAGCGCTGGTCGACATTCTCGATCATCAGGCTGATCGGCGTGCCGGTCGCGCGCCCATCGAACACGCCCGAGAGGATGCGGACCTCGTCCGGCTCCTGCCGCTGGGTGGTGAAGCGCGACTGGCCGGGCCGGCGCTTGTCGAGCCAAGGCTGGATGTCGGTCTCGCTGAGCTTGATCCCCGGCGGGCAGCCGTCGACGACGACACCGATGGCCGGGCCATGGGATTCACCCCAGGTCGTCATGCGCAGTGCGCGGCCGAAGGTGTTGAAGCTCATGGGTTCAGCCTGTTCGTGCAAATGCCAGTGCGTGGATTGCAACGCCCCTTTGCGGTCTCGGCATCGCGCTGTCCAGTGGGCAGGCCATGAAATGCGCGCCGGCAAAGGGGCTGGCGAAGGGCGCGGCGAGCGCGAGATCGTAGCCGAAGCGGCTGTAATAGGCGGTGTCGCCGAGGACGAAGGCAATCTCAGCGCCCTGCTCGCGAAGCGCATCATGCCCGGCTTCGATCAGCGCCGCGGCGATGCCCTGGCGGCGATGGGCCGGATGGGTGGCGAGTGGAGCCAACGCGGTCGCGCGGATCGGGGCACTGTCGGCCGTCACGTCCATGCGGCTGAAAAGGACATGACCGATCAGCCACTCATCCTGCCAGGCGCCGATGCTGGCCAGCACATCGCCGTCCGCATGCAGCCAGCGTACGAGGTCCGCTTCACCATTGTGGCCATGAGGCGATGCTGCGAACGCCTCGGCATGGAGGGCGCAGATGGCGTCGAGATCGCCCGGCTCGGCAGAGCGGATGTTCACTCGGTCAGGTGTTGCTCAGCGCGATGTCCGGCGCGTCCTCGGCCTTCATGCCGATGACGTTATAGCCCGCGTCGACATGATGGATCTCGCCGGTGACGCCCGCCGAAAGGTCGGAGAGCATGTAGAGGCCCGCGCCGCCGACATCCTCGATGGTGACCGTGCGGCGGAGCGGCGAGTTCAGCTCGTTCCACTTGAGAATATAGTTGAAGTCGCCGATGCCGCGCGCCGCCAGCGTCTGGATCGGCCCGGCCGAGACGGCGTTCACCCGGATATTGTCCGGCCCCATGTCGACAGCGAGATACTTGACGCTCGTCTCGAGCGCGGCCTTGGCGACGCCCATGACATTATAATGCGGGATGACCTTCTCCGAGCCATAATAGGTCAGCGTCAGGATCGAGCCGCCGTTCGGCATCATCTCGCGCGCGCGCTTGGCGACCGCCACCAGGCTGTAGGCGCTGATGTTCATGGTCATCAGGAAATTGTCGAGCGTCGTGTCATAATAGCGCCCGCGCAGCTGGCTCTTGTCCGAAAAGCCGATCGCGTGGACCACGAAATCGATCGTCGGCCAGCGGGTCTTGAGCGTTGCGAACGCAGCGTCGAGCGCGTCCATGTCTGCGACATCGCAATCGAACAGGAAGTCGGAGCCCAGCTGCTCCGCAAGCGGCTGCACGCGCTTCAGCAAGGCTTCTCCCTGATAGGAGAAGGCCAGCTCAGCGCCCTGTGCGTTCAGTGCCTTGGCGATCCCCCAGGCAAGCGACTTGTCATTGGCCAGCCCCATGATGAGGCCGCGTTTGCCCGCCATTAGGCCGGTCATGAACCTTGTTCCTCCGTCTCGTCCGCCAGCTCTCCCCCAGCAGGAAATTCAGCCAGCGCCGCATTGAGTTCGGCGCCAATTACCACGCCGAGCCCGATGATGAAGAAAAAAATGAGCGTGACCATCGTGCCGGCGAGGCCGCCATAGGTCAGGCTGTACGCGGTCAGATGGGCGAGGATGAGGGGCAGCAGCTGCGCCGTGCCGAACCACCAGAGCGCTATGAACAGGGCACCCGGCCATTTGGGGAAGCGCCGCGAGCGATAGGGGGTCGGCGTCAGCGCCATGAAGAGCAGCTGCAGCGCGAAAAAGAGGATGACCGTGGGGCCGACACGCGACACGGCGGAGAGGCCAAGCGCCACGTCGAGGCGCGGGAAAAGCCCTTCGACGACGGCATCGACGGCGGAGACGAGAACCTGCAGCGACAGGGCGAACATCGCGCCCAGCACGGAGAGGATGATGATGCCGATCGCACCCAGGCGATAATGCCAGAAGGGCTGGGTCGACTTGGTGCCATAGGCCCGACGGAGAATGTCGCGGATCGTCTCGACCAGGCTGCCGGTGGTCCACAGCCCCACCAGCGCCCCGATCCAGAGCAGATTGCCGGTGCGCACGCTCAGCACATCGAGGATCGCCGGCTTCAGTACGCCCGCCACGCTGGGCGGCACGGTCAGCAGGAAGCCATTGACCGCCTCAAGGCCCGCCTGTGTTGCCCCCAGGATCTGAAAGATCGCGGCGGCGACAATGAAGAAGGGAAAGATCGCGACCAGCGTCAGATAGGCGAGATTGCCGGCATGGATGAAGCCGTCCGAATAGACGCCGATCGCGACGCGCTTCAGAACCTCCCACGCCCCCAGCCTCCCTCCGCCCCGCTTGACGTCGGCATGCTGCTGACGGCGGGCTTCAGGCGACCTGGGGGAGCGGTTCAGCATCCAGGGCTCACGGCTTTCGCGCGCTGACCAGCGAATAGTAGCCGCAGGTGGCGGTCGCCTCGACATCGACGAAGCCGGCCTTGCCGAGAATGCCTTCGAACTCGGGCAGGCTGTATTGCTTGCCCTGGGTGCCGATCAGCATCAGGATCGAGAAGGAGGCGGTGACCGCGGGCCCGTCGAGATTGTCGTTCATGAGCTGCTCGTGAAGGAAGATGCGGCCGCCCGAGGGCAGGACATCAAACGCTTTCTTCGCCAGATCGACGCACACTTCGTCGTTCCAGTCATGGAAGATGTTGGAAAAGAACAGCGCGTCATAGCCGGTCGGCCAGGGCTCGCGGAACATGTCGACGGCGGCGGTGTCGACGCGATCGGTCACCTGGCCATCCTCGACATATTTCATCGCCGCCTCGCACATCGTCCCCAGGTCCATGATCGTCGCGCGCAGGTCCGGGAAGGCCTGGGCGGCGGCAATGCTGAAGACGCCGGAGCCGGCGCCGACGTCGAGCAGGCGCTTCACGCCCTTGAACGCACCGCTGCGGGCGGCGCCAATGGCGGGCGCGCAGCTGTGCGCATGCATGAAGGCAGCAATGCCCCTGGCCTGCTCGAGCGGAATCTGGCCTGCCTCCCAGCCCTGGGCATGGTCGCCCCCCTTGTGCCTGGCGTCGAGCGCCAGCGCTTCCATCATCTGGTCGTAAACCGGCAGCCGCGCCCGGAAGAAGCCCAGCAGCGCCCCCCAGTAAAAATTGCTCGATTTCACCAGATAGTTGCGGCTCGTCACCGTGAGCGACAGGCGCGCGTCGCGGCGATTGAGCAGCCCCAGCGCGCAAAGCAGGCCCGAGATGATGCCGAGCGCCCGGGCATTGACCTTGCAGACCGTCGCCAGGTCCTGCACCGACAGCGGCCCGGCGGCCAGCTTGTCGAACAGGTCGATCTGGTCCGCCGCCAGCAGCGCCGGCAGATTGTGGCTCGACAGCCAGACGTCCCAGATCAGCCGATCATCGACCGGCGGCGACAGATATTGTCCCTTCATGTTTCTCTCCCTGTCCCGTCGCCCGGCAGACCGTCTCGTGCCGCAACGCGTGGACTCGAATTTCGTTACAGGGAAAGGCCAGCGCCTGTCACCTAGGGGATCGAGGATCAGCGCGTGAACGGCAGCGTCAGGAGATAGAAGAGAGCGCCGACCGCCGCCGATGCGGGGATGGTGATGATCCAGGCGACGATGACGCTTTGCGCGACGCCCCAGCGCACGGCCGATGCGCGGCGCGCCGTGCCCGCGCCGACGACGCAACCGGTGATCGTGTGCGTGGTCGAGACAGGGATACCGAGCGCCGACGCGCTGAACACGATGACCGACCCCGCGGCCGACGCCGAAAAGCCCTGATGCTGCGAGAGCTTGGTAATGCGTGACCCCATCGTCTCGATGATCTTCCAGCCGCCGGTCAGCGTGCCAAGACCCATGGCAATGTAGCAGAATATCGCGACCCAGTGCGGCACGTGGAATGCGCCGGTCAGATAGCCGGTCGAATAAAGCAGGACGGTGATGACGCCCATGGTTTTCTGGGCGTCGTTGAGGCCGTGGCTGATCGAATAGGCGGCCGAGGAGGCGAGATGGAGATAGCGGAAGCTTTGCTCCGCGCCGCGCGCGCTGCTGCCCTGGAAGCCCCAGCTCGTCGCCAGCATGACCAGCATCGACAATATCATGCCGAGCAGCGGCGAGAGCACGATCGCGATCAGGGTCTTGTCGAGCCCGCCCCACTGGATACCGGCCACTCCGGCATGCGCGACGCCCGCGCCGACCAGCCCGCCGACGAGGGCATGGCTGCTCGACGAGGGGATGCCCTTGAGCCAGGTCACGACATTCCAGAACATCGCGCCGGCCAGCGCGCCGAACACCACCGCCGGCGTCACCAGCTCCTTGGCGATGAGGCCCGCGCCGATCGTTTCGGCGACCTTGTGCAGGCTCGGGAAGATCAGCATCAGGAAATAGGCGGCGAAATTGAAGAAAGCCGCGAAGCCGACGGCGGTGACCGGGCCCAGCAGCCGTGTCGCCACGACCGTCGCGATCGAGTTGGCCGCGTCGTGCAAGCCGTTCAGAAAGTCGAACGACAGCGCCACGACGATGAGGCCGATGAGCAGCGGGAAGGCGAGATCGTGCATGCGCGCCGGATCAGCTGTGGTCGATGACGATGCCGTCGATCTCGTTCGCGACATCCTCAAGCGCGTCGACGATGCGCTCAAGATGCTTGAAGACCTCGCGCCGGACGCTGAACCCCATGGCGTCGGTAGGGCCAAACGCCTTGAATGCCCGCTTCAGTCCATCGGCATGGATGCGGTCGGCATGGCCCTCCATGCGCACCACCCGCTCGGTGAGTTCATGAAGCCGCTTGCCGTTCTGGGCGACATTGCGCAGCAGAGGAATCGCTTCGGCGAGCACCCGGGTCGAGTCCACGATGATCGCCACCATGTCCTTCATTTCGGGCTCGAAATCGGTGAAGTCGTAAAGGTCGACCGCCGCCGCCGCCGAATGCATCTCGTCGATCGCATCGTCCATCGAGCCGACCAGACTGATGATCGCGCTGCGGTCGAAGGGGGTGAGGAAGGTCTGGCGCACGGTGCGCAGCACCTCGCGGATGACCTCGTCGGCGTCCTGCTCGCGCTCGGCCACCTCGCGGATGTGGTCACTGCGCTGCTCACCATCATGGAACAGCCGGGACAGCGCATCCGCGCCGGCCACGACCGTCTGCATGTGCGCCTCGAACAGGTCGAAAAAATTGCCCTGCCTGGGCAGCAGGCGATGAAACCAGCCGAACATCCTGTTTATCCCCGATTTGTGAGCGACTGTGCTCAGGATTGTGTTGCGCCGTGTCGCGGCCTGGAATTCTGATGCCGCGAAGGAGCGGATCAGCTCGCGAAGGTCCGTCTCCTCGACCGCGTCGGCGGCTTCGGACAGGCTGAACCAGCGCCGCTCGCGTTCCTTGCCTTCTTTCCAGTCCGGCAATTCCCTGCTGACCGCCAGCGGAAAAACCTCGACGTCAACCATGAGCGAGGCGCCGTTGCGGCGACGCTTGCGATAGCGGTAGGAGCCGAGCGGCGTGGGACAGACCGGACCGACGACCCCGGCCTCTTCCTCCGCCTCCGAGGCGGCGGCCTGATGTGACGTGGCGCTCGCCAAGGGATTGCCCTTGGGAATGACCCAGCGCTTGCTCTCGCGGGAGGTGATCAGCAGAATCTGGATCGACGTATCAGCCCCGTCCCCGGTCGCGCGATAAGGCAAGGCGGCAATCTGTCTGATCGTGATCCTCCGTCCGCATCCACTCCGGCGAGGTCGCTTTGTGACACTTTCAGGACGAACTCAAGCGGGGGCTATTTGGAAAAATGCGCGAGGCGATGCTAGCGTCGCGGCGACCAACCGGCAAAGCGGCGAAAGGATCTTGGGGGAGATGGCGATGATCGGGCGAGCTGCCGCATGGGCGGCGGCACTGACCACTCTTGCTTGCGGGTCGGCAGCGCTGGCCGAGGGAGCGGACTATTATCGCGGCGGCTGGCGGACGGCATCGGGCGAACCGCACATCTACGAATTCGTGATCGACGGCGCGAAGTTGAGCGGCATCGCCTGCACCCAGTGCTCAGACGGCACGACACTGGCGCGAATCGAGGGCAGGTTCAGCGAAGCGGATGGCCTGACTTTCACGGTCCGCCATCTGAAATCGGACGGCACGCTCACAGGCGAGGATCATCTGCGGGCCCGGCTCGCCAATGGGCGATTGCTCGTCACAGGCACGAAGGCCGGAGGCGGCGCCGTCAATCAGGTCACGATCAAGGATCCGCGCGGACCGGCGCCCAGCGCCTTCCCGGTCGCGATCCTTCCGCCCGGCGCACCGCCGGTGCCGATCGTCAGGAATGCCGGTGGAGGCGGTGGCGGCGGCCCTCCGCCAGCCTATGTGCCGCCCGCGCCCTGGCGCACCATCTCGTCTGCCGATGTCGTCGGCGTGTGGCTCGGCTTCGGCACCGGCATGGACAAGCAATATTTCCTCATCCGCAAGGATGGCGACCGGCTCTTCGGCCTCGCCTGCGGCCGGTGCGACAATCCCTACACCTTCGGCGCGCTGGAGAATTTCAGGATCGAGGGCGATACTTTGACCTTCGACATCGAGCATCAGGACTGGGGCGACGGCACGGTCCTCCCCTTCCCCCGCCATGTCACCGCCCATATCGCCATGAACGAGATGCGCATCGACGCGCGGCGACCCGATCAGGCCAACAGGCCGGGCATCGTCTCGTCCTTGCTCGGCCCGATCGCGATCGAGGCGACGAAAGGCAATGTCGTCGGGAACTAGACGCCGAGCTGCGAGCGAATGGCGCGCTCGTCGCTCCATTCCTCGGCGAAGCGCTGAAGCGCGTCATCATCCGAGGGCAGGTCGATCATCAGCGTGACGAGCTGGTCGCCGCGCCCACCGCTTTTGGTGGAAAAGCCCTTGCCCTTGAGCCGCAGCGTCTGGCCCGAGCGGGCGCCGGCGGGAATCGCGAGCATGACCGCGCCATCCACCGTCGGCACCTTGACCTTGCCGCCCTTGACCGCCTCGACCAGGCTGATCGGCAGGTCGAGCCGGACATTGTCGCCGTCGCGCTGGTAGAAGGCATGATTGCCGATCTCGATCGTGACCATGGCATCGCCCGCGCCGCCCGGCCCCTGTTGGCCCTTGCCGGCAAGCTTCATCTGCGTGCCGTTCTCGACGCCCGCGGGAAGCTTGAGGTCAATGGTCTTGCCGTCCGCCAGGGTGATGCGCTGGGGCGCCAGCGTCGCGGCATCCACGAACGGCACCGCCAGGCGATAGCTCACATTGGCGCCGCGCTGCGGCGGCGCGCTGCGGGCATTGAAGCCGCCGAAGCCGGCACCGGGCCGGCCACGGCCGCCGCCGAACAGACCCTCGAAAATGTCGCCGAAATCAGCGCCACCATTGCCGAAGTCAAAGTCCGACATGTCGGGCCCGGCGCCGCCGCGCGTATAGGTGTAGCGCTCGCCGCCGAAGCCCTGGCCGCCACCACCGCCGAAACCGAAGGGATGGGCTGGATTGCCGTCCGCGTCGATCTCGCCGCGATCGAATTTCGCGCGCTTGTCCTTGTCCGAGAGCAGGTCATAGGCCCGGGTCACCTCGGCGAACTTCTCGGATGCCTTGGGATTGTCCTTGTTCTTGTCGGGATGGAGCTCCTTGGCGAGCTTGCGATAGGCCGACTTGATCGCCGCCTCGTCCGCGCCGCGCGATACCCCCAATGTCGAATAAGGATCAGCCATGCCGCACCATCTGGCAATTCGGCGCCTTTGCCGCAAGTGCCAGTGCCCGCCGCGCCGCTTCTCGACAGCTTGGCAACCGCGGCGTAGGGACTCGCCCATGACTGGCGAAGAGACATTGAACGCCGAAGCGACGACGAGCGGCAGCGATCCATTCGCGCTGTTCGAGCGCTGGTATGGCGAGGCGCGGATAAGCGAGCCCAATGACAGCAATGCCATGGCGCTGGCGACGGTGGACGCGGCCGGGCAACCTTCGGTGCGCATGGTGCTGCTGAAGGGCCACGGACCGGACGGCTTCGTCTTCTATACCAATTTCGAGGGCCGCAAGGCGCGGGACATCCTCGCCAATCCGCGCGTCGCCTTGCTGTTCCATTGGAAGTCGCTGCGCCGGCAGATCCGCATCGAGGGAACGGCAAACCGGGTCGACGACGCGACCGCCGACGCCTATTTCGCCAGCCGCTCGCGCGATTCGCAACTCGGCGCCTGGGCGAGCGACCAGTCGCGGCCCCTGCCCGACCGCGCCACCTTCGAGGCCCGCTTCGACGAAATGGCAGCGAAGTTCGAGGGCGAGCCGGTGCCGCGCCCGCCGCACTGGTCGGGCTTTCGCGTCGTCCCGCAGGCGATCGAATTCTGGCTCGACCGGCCGCACCGGCTGCATGAGCGCACGCGCTATGAAGCGGATGGGTCCGGCGGCTGGCGCTCGGGGATGCTCTATCCATGAGCGGCTTCCATTATCCGGGGCCAGGGCAAGCCCATGACAGCCGTCTCGCCACCCAGGGCGCGCTGAACAGCCGCGCCGCCCTGTTCAGCGCCACGGTCGCGCTCATTCTCGGCGGGCTCAAGGGCTACGCGGCCTGGCGCACCGGCTCCATCGCCATGCTGGGCTCGCTGGCCGACACCGGGCTCGACCTCATCGCCAGCCTCGTCACCCTGTTCGCCGTGCGCTTCGCCGCGCAGCCGGCGGACTTTGAGCATCGCTTCGGCCACGGCAAGGCTGAAGCCCTCGCGGCCCTGTTCCAGGTTGCGCTGATCAGCGCGGCGGCGGTCGCGATCATCGTGCGTTCGGTGTCGCGCTTCGGCGACGGCAGCGAACCCAGCGAGGCGGCCTATGGCATCGGCGTCTCGCTGTTCGCCATCGCGCTGACTTTCGCGCTGCTCGCCTATCAGGCGCATGTCCTGCGCCGGACCGGATCGATTGCGATCAAGGCCGACAATGTCCACTACAAGAGCGATCTCGCGCTCAACGGCTCGGTGATCCTGGCACTCGCTCTGGAAAGCCGGCTGCACTGGCATGGCGCCGACGCGCTGTTCGGCGTCGGCATCGGCCTGTGGCTGGGCTGGAGCGCCTGGTCGACCGCCAGCCACGCCATCGACCAGCTCATGGACAAGGAGTGGCCGCTCCAGAAGCGCGCGCATTTCCTGGCGGTGGCCTCGAAGCATCCCGAGCTGATCGGCATCCACGATCTGCGCACCCGCACCAGCGGCACGCATGATTTCGTGCAGTTCCACATGTGGGTCGATCCTGGCATGACCGTCGCCCAGGCCCATGAGGTGATGGACGAGGTGGAGGCCAAGCTGCGCGCCGAATTCCCCGGCCTCGACATCCTCATCCATCCCGATCCCGAGGGCCATGTCGACCGTGACGATCCGATCGCGGCGCGTCCGGCCGAGGATGTCGTGGCCGATCTCAAGGCCGCCGGCGAATAGTCACAAACAGCTTCCAGAGACCCGTCATGACCATGCTGCCCTTCACCCAGGTCGATGCTTTTGCCCACGCACCGTTCACCGGCAATCCGGCGGCGGTCATGCCACTCGACGCCTGGCTGGACGATGATGTCCTGCAGGGCATCGCGGCCGAGAACAATCTCGCCGAGACCGCCTTCACCGTGCCACTGCCCGAGAGCGCGGGCGCCGACTATGAGCTGCGCTGGTTCACGCCCGCGGTCGAAGTGGCGCTGTGCGGCCATGCCACGCTGGCGAGCGGCCATGTGCTGATGAGTCCCGAGCAGCCCTCGATTCGTTTCCGCACCCGCAAGGCTGGCGATCTGGCGGTCATGCGCGAGGGCGATGGCTATGCGCTCGACCTCCCGGCCTGGGAGGTGGCACCGACACGCCGGCCGAACCTGCCCGCGCTGCTTGGCGGCGCCGAGCCGCTTGAGGTGCATTGGCGCGACGGCGGCTATCTGTTGCTGCTCTATGCCGATGAGGCGCAGGTGCGGGCACTACAGCCCGATTTCGCATCGCTGGGCGCGCTCGGCGACATCCTGACCATCGCGACGGCGCCGGGGCGGGACACCGACATTGTGAGCCGGGTGTTCGCCCCGGGCGCGGGAATCGACGAGGACCCGGTCACCGGCTCCGCCCATGCGCTGCTGACGCCCTATTGGGCGGAGCGGCTGGGGCAAAATGAGTTCACAGCCTATCAGGCGTCCCCACGCGGCGGCCATGTCGGCTGCCGGCTGGAGGGCGAGCGCGTGATATTGTCGGGTCAGTGCCGGACAGTGATTGAGGGACGCTTCTTCCTCTAGTCCAGCGCCTGAGCCAGCCGGGCGAGCGCATGGCGCAGCGCCGGCACGTCCGGTTCATTGGTGTTGCCAAGGCGCACGATGGTCAGGCCGCGATCCGGCACGACGATGACATATTGTCCGCGATAGCCGACGGCGGCGAAGATGTCCGCGCTGGCCTCGCCGGGGAAGAGCTCGTTCGGTTGCCCCGTGCGATTGAGCCAGAGCTGGCCGCCATAAGCGCCGTTGGCGGGCGACGGGCTGGTCATGAAATCGATCCAGCGTTCGGGCACGACCTGCTGCTCCCCGACGCGGCCATGATTGCGCAGCAGCTCGCCGATCTTCGCATAATCCCGCGCGGTCATGTGCAACATCGCGCCGCCGAGCATCGTGCCGCTCGCGTCATATTCGGCGAACAGGCTCTTGATGCCGAGCGGCCGGGCGAGCCGCGACTCGATGAAAGCGGCCATCGCGTCGCGGCGAACCTGCGGAGTCCGGTCCGGCGTCAGCAGGTCGGTGACGATGCCCGAGAGGATCATCGTGGTGGCGCTGCTGTAGTTGAACATGCTGCCCGCGGGATGGACCAGCGGCTTGGCCTGCGCATATCCCGCCTGATCGCCTGAACCGGGGCCGACCAGCATGCGCAGCGAATCCGCCTTTTCGCGCGGTTCGCCCAGTTCGACATGGGCAAGGCCGGATCGCATCTGCAGAAGCTCGCGCAAGGTGATGGCGCCGCGCGGATCGCCGGGCTGGCGCCAGGCCGCGACCGGCGCGGGATCGTCGAGCGCGAGGCGCCCGTCGCCGACCATGATGCCGACCAGCAGGCTGGTCACGGTCTTGCTGACCGACCAGCCGAGGAAGCGCGTGTCGGGCCCGAAGCCGGGCGCATAACGTTCGGCGACGATCTTGCCGTCGCGCAGGATCAAGAGAGCCCTGGTCTCGCCGATCGACTGGATCGCGGCAGGATCGAAGAGCGGATCGGTCGCGCTCGTCCATCGCGAATGCGCGGCGGCCGAAGCTCTCTCCTGCGGCAGGGCGTGTGCGGCGAGGACCAGACTCGCCGCGACGCCGCCCGCGATCCAGCAAAGGCTTTTGATCTTCATCGCGCGCCGCCCTATCACGGCCGCCATGGCGAGGGGAACGGTGATCGGGGAAAAGGCAGGCAGGACGCATGTGCTGCGCTGGCTGCTGCTGTTCACGGCCGCGCTCGCCCTCCTCTATCTCGCGATCAACTGGCCGCGCTGGCAGCTGCGCGCGCAGATGGCGGCCGGCTTCGGCGCCCGCATCGCCTGCTCCTGCCGCTACATCGAGGGCCGCAGTCCCGAAAGCTGCGAGAGCGACTTCAAGGCGCTGGACGGCATGGGGCTGGTGCGCTTCGCCGACGATCCGGCGCACCGCGCGGTGCAAGCGTCCGTGCCGCTGCTGGCGAGACGCAGCGCCACGTTCCGGCAAGGCTTTGGCTGCATTCCGGACAAGGCGGAATGAGGAAATGGCCGACTGCGCCCCGCTTACCTCAAAAAGAACGGGCCCGACCTGCGCCGACTCTTTCGCTCGGAGCGCGATTCGAGTAAGGTCTTGGCAAGGTTCGAGGCATTAAAATTCCTGCGAACCGGCGACCCGGAGCGGATGCCGGCATTGCAAGGAGCGCCTTTCCTATGGGTGCATTCAGACCGGTCAGTCCGGACCAGACCTTCAAGCTCGACCTCTCGGCACGCGGCTATCTCGTGCTGTTCCATCCCGACGAGACCAATCACTGCCCGGGCTGCGGCCATTCGCAATGGTATATCGGCCGCGTCTCCGCCGAATGCGGCATTTGCGGCACCGCCCTGCCGCTCGCCACCGAAACGCAGCAGAGCCCGGTCAGCGGCGCCCCGAAGAAGGCGGTGGCGCTGCATGTCCTGCCCGAGCGTCCGAAGCAGGCGGCGCCCGCTCCCGACGAGCGGCGCAAGGAAGAACGCAAGCCCGCGCGCGGACGCACGCTCGGCCTTTACATCGACGGCTCGCCCCATGCCTTCAAGCTCGAGAACATCTCCGACGGCGGCGTCATGGGCAAGGCGATCCCCGGCCTGCGCAGCGCCAAGTCGCTGATGATCGAGCTGGAGGACGGGCGCATGATCCCCGCCGAGCTCAGGTGGAGCGACGGCAAGTTCGCGGGGCTGGCGTTCCTGTCCGAACCGGAGAGCTAGTGCGCCTTGCCGCGCAGCTTGTGCGCGGCGTGGACGATGGCGGTCAGTGCGAGGCCGATGGCGAAGCCGATGATGGCGGCAAGCAGCGCATTGGCGATCCAGACGATGATGCCGCTTGAGGACAGCGCTTCCGCCCAATGATGCAGCGTCTCCGGCAGGGGCGCGAGCGGTGTCTTTTCGAGGCCGTGCAGGATGATGCCGCCGCCGACCCAGAGCATCGCGGCCATGCCGACATTTTCGAGAATGCCGAGCAGTTTCGGCATGGCATGGACGAGGCCGCGGCCCAGTGCGCGCACCCCGGCGGCGCGGCGACGGGCGAGATGCAGGCCGATATCGTCGAGCTTCACGATGAGCGCGACAAGGCCATAGACGCCGGCGGTGACGGCAATGCTGACGATCACCAGCGCCGCGGCCTGGATGCCGATCGGGTGCGCGGCGACATCGGCGAGCGCGATGGCCAGGATCTCGGCGGAGAGGATGAGGTCGGTGCGGATCGCGCCCCTGACCTTCGACGCCTCGAGATGCGCCGGGTCTTCACCTGCCATCCCCTCTTCGGCCTCAAGATGGCCGTGCTCACCGGTGCCCAGCGTTTCGAGAATTTTCTCGGCCCCCTCGAAGCAGAGGAAGGCGCCACCGATCATCAGCAGCGGCGTGATTGCGACGGGCAGGAAGGCGCTGAGCAGCAGCGCGACGGGCAGCAAAAGGAGTAGTTTGTTCCGCAGCGAGCCGAGCGCGATCTTGCCGATCATCGGCAGCT
>Ga0335083_10000783_pt1 | contig 45677 bp, 36 predicted proteins | sample Lox_Sample_42_FD_206716 | JGI IMG/M metagenome (GOLD analysis project Ga0335083, IMG submission 206716) | Soil microbial communities from Loxahatchee National Wildlife Refuge, Florida, United States - Lox_Sample_4.2 | ecosystem: Environmental > Terrestrial > Soil > Wetlands | place: USA...
AGCCATGGATACACCATAAAAAATGCGGCCGATTGCAGACAGGGTTCTCATGTTGAGCAGTTTTCCCAAGATATGGATTTTTTGGGGTATAGCGATATTTTCCGGGTATGGAGCGGCTGCAACTAGTTCCGGATCGCGCTGGTCCAGCAAAAGGATTATCTTTATTTCACGACAACGCCTATGGCATTTACGATCCGTGAGGCTACGGCCGACGATATACCGGCTCTTCACTTGCTGATAGCGCTTTCCGTTCGCGGGCTGCAAAAGGATGATTATTCACCGGCGCAGATCGAGGGGGCGCTTGGTCACACGCTTGGCCTGGATACTCAGCTCATCGAAGACCGGACCTATTTTGTAGCTGAAGCGGTGGAGGATGGCGGAATGATCGTCGGATGCGGGGGATGGAGCAACCGGAAAACACTCTTTGGTAGCGACCATGGGCCGAATCGTCTGAACGCATTTCTGGATCCCGCCACCGACGCGGCAAAGATCCGCGCTATTTTTGTGCACCCGCAGTGGGCGAGAAAGGGTTTGGGAACGATGATCCTGAAACATTGCGAAGAGGCGGCGCAAAAGGCGGGGTTCAGCAAACTCGAAATGGGATCGACGCTAACCGGGGTGCCGCTCTATTCGCTTAAAGGGTATGTCGCGACGGAGCGTGTTGAGGTGCCGCTACCGAATGGGGAGACGCTGCCGGTTGTTCGGATGGCAAAGGAGTTGTAAATTACTATATGAATTTTCTCCTCCTTGTGACGGTCGGTGTTATGGTGTGCGGGGCTGTGAGGGGCCAACCCTCCTTCAATGACAGCCTCGCGCATGACCGCAATCGTGTTACGAAGACGGCCATGCTAACTCTTGGATCGTGGGCGGTCGCCAACATCGCGACAGGATTTGTCGCTGCCGGTCAGACCTCCGGCACCACGAAGTACGGCTGGCAGATGAATGCGTACTGGAACTTTATCAACCTGGGGCTGGCCGGCATGGGGTATTTGCGCGCGTTGAAGGACGAGCGGAAAACGCACTCGCTCCTGGAGAACTACGACGCGCAAAATGCGCTTGAGAAGATCTACTTTTTCAATTTCGGGTTAGATGTCGGTTATATCGGCGCGGGGCTGTACCTGCACGAGCGGGGACTGAACAGTACGAATCTCAAAACCGCGGCGCAGCTGAAAGGATACGGGACGAGCATCATCGTCCAGGGCGGCTTTCTGCTGCTGATGGACGGGGTCATGATCCTGGTGCACCGTCATAATACGGCGCGGGTCCGGCAGCGCCTCGCGCGGGTCGTTCCTTAAAGGACCTCATAGATCTGGATGTTGTTCCCGCAGATCAAAGGTCATGATCGTTTTTTGCAGGACTAATTTGTCACTTTCACCCAGTCGACATACATATGCGCTTTGTGCCGGCGGATCAAATCGACAGTCGACTGCGGGAGACCGTCATAGGGCTGTTTGACGTGATTGACTGCCGACGGATAGGCGCCACCGAGTGCAAAGTTCAGGATGAGAAATTCTTTTTTGTCAAAGACCCATGGACCATATTGACCGGTCATACCGCGCGTGACGCTATACATGGGATGGCCGTCATAACTGAAATTCAAACTATCCGGTGTCCAATCCACCGCGTAGTTATGCCAATGGGTGATATCGTTATCTCTTGGAAAATAATTCCGCTTTACAAATGGCGTGTTGCCGAAATACTTTGGCCCGTGAACGGCGGCGCTGGCCCAGTCGTGCTCGCCGACAAACTCCATGATGTCCTGTTCACCGCAGGCGGGCCACGCACCATATCCAAGCAGCCACCAGGCCGGCCAAAGCCCCGCGCCGCTGTCGATCCGGATCCGCGCTTCGGCACGGCCGTACTGGAAGTCAAACTTATCCTGGGTGTTGATCCGCGCGGAAATGAAGTCAAAATGCTGGCCGTCCCTTGTCACGAATCCCGGGGTATAGTCGGGTTGGAAAACGAGTTCGCCGTCCTTTTCATACAGCGTCGTGGCCGAATCGACGTAGGCCTGGAGTTCATTGTTGACATGGAAGCCCGTGACGACGACGTTCCATTTTGTCCGGTCGAGCCGGCCGGTGTTGAAGTCGTCGAAAAAGATAACTTTGGGTGTGCGGGGGGAGCCGGTAGGAGCTTTGGGTCCGCGCGGGGACGGGATCGGGTGTTTGGATGCCCGAGGTGGCACCGTGGCGCCGAAGAGAAAAAGGAGGGCGAGCGTGGACAGCAAGCGAATGTTGAGTTTCATATAGTATAAAAATACCAAAGAAATGGATATCCGAATGACGCGGGTAGCAACAGTCCGAAATACCCGGACCGAACCCGGGGATGACTTCTGGGGAGGCACGATTTCCGAGATCGAGCTGGCGGAGGGGGTGCCGACGGAGGCGTTTGATGGCATCGGGTCGTTTTCGCATTTGGAGATCATCTACTATTTTGACCAGGTGGGGGAGGGGAACAGAGTGAGGGAGGGGAAGAAAGTGGGGGAGGGGAACAGCGCTGGCGAGGGGGCGATTGTTTATTCGCGGCGGCCGCGTGGGAATGCGGCGTACCCATCGATGGGAATATTCGCGCAGCGAAATAAGGACCGGCCGAACTGGATCGGGCTGGCGATGGTGGAGTTGGTCGGGCACCGGGATCGGGTCATCCGGGTGCGCTATCTCGATGCGCTCGACGGGACGCCGGTGCTGGATATAAAGCCGGTCTACCGGGAGTTTATGCCGAAGACGGCGGTCAGACAGCCGGAGTGGGTGGAGGATTTGCTGAAGGACTATTGGAAGTGACGGCGATTATCAGGAGGTTAAACCAGCTCACCGTGATCATGATAGCAATGCCCGGGACGAAAATGGTGAGCATCCGGCGACGGAACTTCCGGTATTGTTCTTCGCTGACCTTGAATACTTGCATGACAACGAATTTAACGCTTTATCTCCCACCAAACCGGCAACCGGATCCGGCACCGATCCAACAGCCATCGGATCTGTAGTGGCTCGCCGGCATCTTTTATCGTCTCGTCATTTACATCTTTCCCCGTTCCATAATTGATCTGCCAGTCGGAATTTTTGTTGACGCCCAGCAGCAGGATCAGCCGGCTGCCCTGTTCGATGTGACGGCTGGCAAAGAAACTGTTTTCAAAATAGAGATGTGTCGGTTGACCGGGTGTCAGCAGGTGTCGATGGGTGGGATCGGCCAGATAGCTGCAACGAAAGACATTGTTGCTAAGCTGGAAATATCTTCCGTCGGCAGTTTGCTGGTAGAGATCCACTGCAATGTCCATATCCTTTTTGTTGATGCTCGCCTCCAGGTCGGAAACAAACGACCCGTTCAGGTCGAAGGCCCGCCGGATGGTATCGCTGACAAAGGTCAGGTAGTTGCCGGGGTTTAGTGTTTTACTCAAGATCGGGCCGTTCCCGTTTATATAGTAACCGTCAAGGTTCGCGGAGTCGCTCCGGTCGGCGAGATAGACGGTTTGAATGAGCGGGTCGGCGTGAGGGGAAGCATGGGGGTCGGCGGGTGCTGAAGCATGGGGATCACCGCGGGGTGTGATGAGGTCGGGTTCGGCAGAGACGAGAAGATGGCGATTGCCGTTACGGTCAAATCGCAGATAAAAATCGAGCGTGTCGTTGTTTAGCCGCTGCAACGCCGGCACGTGCCGCCAGCGGTTATCGCCCATGACCTCCACATTGATCCTGTCTTGCAGCAAATCCGGCAGCGGCCCACCTTTCAGCACATGGTCAAACCATTGGAAGACCACGTCCATGATACTCACCTGGGCCACGCTGTCGATGTGATAGCCGAAGAGGTTGACCGGGGGATCGGCGGGATAGCCCTGAACGCCGCCGTGGTCATAGGGGCCGATCAGCAGATAGTGTTCCGCCTTTGGGTCATAACGATGATGCTGATCGAAATAATACAAGGCGCCACGCTGGTCGTCGTCATAGTAGCCCGTGATCGTGAGGATCGGGATGTGAATGCGGGCAAAATCGGTTCGGTTTGGGATCATCGAGGACCAATAGCTGTCGAATCCCGGATGGCGGAGGATCTCCTGGTAGGTCGGATTCGGGTGGCCTTCGAGCGAATCGACGGAGCGGAAGGCGACGCCGCTTGTATAGTATCGCCGCGCGACGCTGTCCCAATGCGACTCCGGCCCGCGGCCGTTCCAGTTGGTGAATTTATTGTCCATGACCAGGCGCAGCCAGTGCAGTGTCTCGGTGCCGCTTTCCTGCACACCGGCAAGGGCAGGCCAGTCGATGCCAGGGCCGACGGCGGCGATGGGAACGATCGTTTTTAGTGCAGGATGGAGGTGCCGCGTCGCGGCCCAGGTGGCAAAGCCCACATAACTCCCGCCAAACATCCCGATCTTTCCATTACACCACGGCTGGCGGCTGATCCAGTCGATGATGTCGTATGCGTCGTTGGCGTCATGAATAAACGGCTCGATGGATTGTGGACTAAGCCTTTTTCCGCGGGTATCGGCTACGACACCGATAAAACCATGGCCGGCGATGTACTTTGTTTCGGAGATCTCGCTTGGTGAAGCATAGATGCCGAATTTCAGAACGACTGGTTGGGGACCGGTCACCGATCTGCTGCGTAATATTGTCGCCGCGATCTTTGCGCCGTCGCGTGTAGGGATCAGAATGCTGTCTTCGACGACGTATTGGCGTTTGGCGATCGTCCGCAGCAACCCGTCGACCAATGGAATTTCCGCGCCGTAGACGACATAATTCATCCAGTCGAAACAGAGACGGCGCGCCTCGGCAAGAGAGAGGCTATCCTTTTGCGAAGCTTTAATGCGCGAGATATCGTTGAAGTACCCCTGGCGGCGGGAGGACAATTCCGAGCGGTAGTAGTTTTCGGCCCAGTCACCGGCTTTTAGGGACAATGGCTCGTAGAGGCTGGTGAAAACAGGTTCGAACGATCTTGGGAAATCAGTGTCTCCCAACTTGTCCATGACCAGTCGGGTGGCGGCGTAGACGCGAAAGGGGAATACGTTGCTGGCGGCGGCGGCTGAATCCTTTGGCGGGAAGAGGGCTTTTGCGCTGTCGGCAAAGGCAAGGGCGTCTGCGTACTGGCCCGTGATGATACGATAGCGGAGGAACTCGGCGTAATAGGGAATGTTGTATTGGTGCGGGCGGCTGGCTATCACCGCGGCCGTTTGCCTGGCCAGGGCGGACATGGCTTGGGACATGGCGGTGCTGTCGTGCACGGCGTCGCGGGGAAAATATAATTGTTGTGAAAGCGCGGGGAGGGTGAAGAAAAGAAGAATTAAAATAAGGCCAAGACCGTTGGGTTTTCGACGAGTCGGTTTGGATTTGGGGCGGGCGGTTTTGGCTATCGGTCCGTTGCGCTTTGAGGCGGGGCGTTTCCGCTTTGGCGGCGGAATCCGGCCGATGCGCGGATCGCGGTGGACAATCAGCTCGCAAATCCGGATAGCCAGCTGCTCGAAGTTGTCCAGGTCGGGGTGGATCTGAAGCCAGCCATTGTCTTTTTTGCCGCCATCGGATCCCGGATAGGGGCGCAGGCCGGGCATTTCGGCTTTTAATGCCGCATGGCCGCTGCCCACAGCGATCCAGATGCCATTCATCTCCGGCTCGTTGTTTCGTTCGCGAAGCATGAGGAGAAGTTTCTGACCGGAATAGACGGCGAACATCCCGAAGAAGGGGCGGACCTCCGTCTCGATGCGGAGCAAGTAATCCAGGATAAAATCGAAAGGTATTTCGCGGTTCATATGATGCTCCACAACAATTCTGTCTCCAGCTTTGCGGGATCTTCCGTCCAATGACCGTAGATCTCGATATATGGCAGGCGGACCCGGATACCCACTCTTTTGAATTCTTCCCGGGCAGCCTCATGGGTGGATTTTAGTTGATCATAGGGGCCGATATGTTTAGTATAGGCGTATTGAGGCATAAAGACCGTCTTATGCTCCAGTGGGCTGTCAGCAGGTGGCGACGCTGTCAATTCGACGCCAGTGAACAATTTGTTGTCTTCGTCGTATACCCAGACGTTCAGCCCATTATTCGGAAGATGTTTGGACCGGACTTCTTTCCAAAGCCGATCCATCAGTGTTCTCCCGGTTCCCGCCCAATCCTGCAGGGTGGCGACACCGGAAAATCCGTACAGAGAAACGCTGAAATCCTTGCGAATGCTGATGGATAGAGGGGTCATGGGCGTTCAGGGTTGAAGGTTAGCGTCATTGAAGGTACAAAATATCGCAATAACCGGGTTTGTCAGCGGAGGTTGGCGGATGATCTTTGTCACATGAAAAAAACAATTGACCCTTCTATCTTGTATTTCGGGACGCCGGTCGTGTTGGTCAGCACGCGTAACCCGAACCATACCGACAACCTTGCGCCGATCTCTTCGATCTTTTGGTTAGGATGGCGCGCCATGATCGGGATATCCGCTTTTTCGAAGACAACGGAAAATCTCTTGCGGACGCGGGAATGCGTCCTTAATCTCCCTTCGATGAACGAAGTGGCGGCGGTCAACCGGTTGGCGTTGACGACCGGGTCAAATCCGGTGCCGGAGGGGAAGCTGCAAAAGGGCTATCGTCATGAGCCCGACAAATTTGGCGCGGCTGGGCTGACAGCGGTTCCGGCGGATCTGGTGAAGACGTCGATGGCGGCGGAGTGTCCGGTTCAACTGGAGGCCAGGTTGATGACGGTTAACCGGGTCGCGGAGGATCAGGAAGCACAACGGGGAAGAATATTAAGTTTGGAGTTACGGATCGTTCGGGTCCATGTGGCGGAGGAGATCATCATGGACGGGCACCGGAACCGGATCGACCCGGATAAGTGGAGGCCATTGATCATGAGTTTCCAGGAGTTCTATGGCCTCGGCGAGAAATTGCATTCGTCGACTCTTGGCGGGATCCCGGAGCGGTTGTACCGGACGAAGGATATCGAGGAGGCGGTGGCAGGACAGGTCCGGGGAAGCGTGTCGGGACAGGTCCGGGAAAGCGTGGCGGGACAGGTCCGGGAGGTGGTGGCGGAGTGAGCGCATCTGTTAAATATTTGTTAACACAAACCTATAACCTTTTTCGTACGTCAAAAATTATATCTTTGGGTCAGCAACGAAGAATTCCCCATCGTATGAGTAAAGAAACGCGTTTGGACGAAATACCGGAACCGACCCGGGCGCAGCTGGAGATCCTCCAGGTTTTGTGGAAGCATGGCCCGTCGACGGTGCGGTTTGTGAATGACCAGCTCAATGAACAGCGGCAATCGCTCAGCTACACCTCTACCCTGAAGCTGATGCAGATCATGCATGAGAAAGGAATGCTCCAGCGCGACGAAAGCAGTATGACGCATGTCTACAGCACCCGGTTGGAAGAAGGAAGAACGAAGGGGGTGGTCCTGAAGAAATTTGTGGACTCGATGTATAATGGGTCGGTGAAGAGCCTGATGCTGGAATTGCTGGGCAACGAACAAGCGGGCAGCAAGCAATGGGATAAAATAAAAGACCTGTTGAATCAACTGGATGAGAAAGAATAAAAATATTGTTTTATGACCTGGATCCCGTCAACGATCGTTCGCGCGCTTTGCTGGACCCTCCTGCATTCGCTTTGGCAGGGGCTGATCCTTGCGCTGGTAGCCGGAGCGGTCATGTTGTTCACCAGAAAGGCAAAGTCGTCGACCCGTTATAATCTCCTTGGCCTTCTTGTCCTGGGGTTTTTGCTGGTAAGCGGGTATACTTTCTTCCGCGAGCTTCAGCCGCTTAAGACGGCCACGCCGAATCCCGCGGAGCCGGGGCAAGTGATGCTGACGGCACCGGTTTCCGCAACTCCGGAAGCGGTTGCTTCGCAGCCGCAGCCCGGTCTGGTGGAGACGATGGTCCGGTATTTCAACGAACATGCGGCGGTGGTCGTCCTGGTCTGGCTGATCGTGGCCCTGGCGCGGTTTGTCAAGGTCCTTTCGGGGGTGGTGTATGCGCAGCGGATACGACATTATGGTACGCGCCCCATTCCCGCGGAATGGCAGGAGCGTCTCACGGCGCTGTTGCAACGACTGAGGATCAACCGGCCGGTCAGGATGCTCGAGTCGACGCTGGTGAAGGTTCCGGCGGTGGTGGGATGGCTAAAACCGATTGTTTTGGTGCCGGCGGGAATGCTGGCCCAGCTTTCGCCGGACCAGGTCGAGTCCATCTTACTACATGAGCTGGCGCATATCAGTCGCCGGGACTATCTCTTCAATCTCGTACAGCACGTCATCGATACGCTTTTCTTCTTTAACCCGGCGCTGCTCTGGGTCTCTTCGCTGATCCGCACGGAACGCGAGAATTGTTGTGACGATGTCGCCATCCGGGAGACGCGGAGCCGTCGGCGGTTGATCCAGGCGCTGGTGTCCTTCCACGAATACCAGGAGATGGGGTGCGCACTCGCTTTTTCGGGCGAAAAAAATAATATGGTGAAGCGCGTCGAACGGATCGTACACAAGAAAAATCATTCGCTGAATGCGGGCGAGCGGGCGCTGCTAATGGGTGGTGTGCTGTTGCTCTGCGGGGCTTTCATGACGATTAACGGTGCGCGGAAGCCGACGCCGCTCAAGACAAACGTTCTTATTCAGGCGAAGACGGAGCGGAAGGCGGGGCAGATAGCGGAACAGAAGCTGGAGCAAATGGCGGAACAGAAGCCGGAGCAAATGGCGGAACAGCATGTAGCGGTTTCCGGAGCGAAAACTATGGTGGTCGCCAGCCAAAGAAATGTAGAACCGGTTAATTTGCCAATCAAGGACCGGGGAAACGACACGACAAAACCCGAAACCACAAAAGCCGACACGACAAGGCCCGACGCATCAAAAATAAATACCCTGACAAAGGCCGATATCGATCTGCTGATCCGCGCCCGCGATCACGGTGTCACGCCCGAATACGTCGCGGAACTCCGGCAAATGGGTTATAACATTTCGCTGGAGCAGGCGATCCGGCTTATGGATCATGGTGTCAGCGCGGAATTCATCCAGACCATCAAAAAGGAAGGTTTTGGTGTCATCTCGGTTGACAAGGCCACCGAGCTGCTCGATCATGGCGTCTCGGCCGAATTCATTTATGAGATCAGGGCGGAAGGTTTTGCCAACCTCACCCTCGACAAGGCGATCCAACTCCTCGATCACGGCGTGACCGCCGATTTCATCCATCGCGTTCGTGCGGCGGGGTTCCCGAAATTAACGCTGGAACAGGCCATTACCCTTGTCGACCACGGCGTGAACGGCGAATTTATAGAAAAATGGAAAAAGAAGACCGGATCGCAGCTGGAGCTCGATGATTACATCCATCTCCGGGATGCGGGTATCGATCCATCGTAATATCACCTACTAAATATCACTTTTTATGAAGAGAATATTTCTTATGGGCATTGCCATGCTTGCCCTGACGACCCTGCAGTGGTCATCCTCGACGGCGCAAGACACGAAACACTCCAGCGACGACGACGATAACTGGTATAGCGACTTCCCCGACAACCCCGGGCTTTGGAGCGCGTTGGTCCGGGAAGACAAAGTCTATATCCAGTTTGGCGGCCACCACTGGAGCTCGGGAGCGACCTTTTCGCTGGCCGAACTGGGGCCGCTTCCCACGGACAAGCAAGGTTCGTTCACCGTCAAACGCGATGCGGGCACGGTTACTTTTAACGGCGTCTTCGATGGCAAGCGCGGCCACGGCACCTATTCCTTTGAAGAGGACCCTGCGTTCAAATCATACCTGTCGCAGGAAGGCTTTACAACGATCAGCGAATCGCTGATGATCCACCTTTATTTCACCAATATCAACAAGGCCTACTTTGCCTTTATGAAAGAGAACGGTTACACGGGTATCACGATGAAGGAACTCAAGGAACTGGCGGAGCACAACATGAACCAGCATATCATGACCGGCTACCTCGAGCTGTTCAGAAAGGACAACTATGGCCGCGTCAACCTGGAGCGGGTGGTGGAATTACGGGATCATGGTGTAAGCCCTTCCTTTATCGTTCGATTCCACGAGATGGGATATAAGGAAGTGCCACTTGATAAAGCCGTCGAATTGCAGGATCACGGGGTTAATCCGGAATTTGTGGAAGACATGAAGAAGCTGGGTCACCGCGATATCACACTCGACGAGGCGATCGAGTTGCGTGACCATGGCGTGAGTGTGGAATTCGTCAAGGAACTGACCGATATGGGTTATTCGAACATTTCGCTGGAAAAGGCGGTGGAGTGTGTGGATCACGGCGTGAGCGCCGGTTTTATCCGCGGATTTCATGAACTCGGGTACAAGGATATTTCGCTTGACAAAGCTGTCGAGCTGGTTGACCATGGGGTAAGCGTCTCCTTCGTGAGGGAATTCAAAGGGCTTGGATTCAGCGACCTGACCTTGTCCAAAGCGGTGGAGCTCCAGGATCATGGCGTAACGGCAGGTTTTATCAAGCGAATGCAGGAAAAGGGGCTAAAGAACATGTCGCTGGATGAGTATATCCGGCTTCGCGACGGAGGGATGTAGGGCGTTTCATCGCGAGGCGCAAAGGGATGGGCGGCACGATAAGGTACGGGAAAAATCGTACCTCGTTTGCCATGAAACGTTCTGAACGCTGGTTTTTCTATGGCGACACGACAGAAATGATCCGGCCGATGCTCTTTAAGAATGGCGGGGTCTGGCGAGGTCAGCAGGTTGGTCATCGTCGTGACGGCGACGGCTTACGGCATGCCGTATGCGCATCCCCAGGTGGACCGGATGATGCCGGATTATATCCTACCCGCAGTTTTGGGCCACCAGATCAATTTGTCGTATCTTCTGGGGCCAAACACGATCTACACATGAGAAAATTGTCGTGGTCCCTTCTGCTCCTGCCGATTTCGCTGGCGGCGCAACAGACCCCTTTTCAGAATTTCAAGAAATATCCCTATCCTACCGAACTCACCGCTGCTCCCGCGGGTCAGAAAATCGCGTGGGCCATGGATGAAGAGGGTCGCCGAAATGTCTTTGTGGCGGAAGGTCCCGACTACACGCCGCGAATGCTGACCGACTATTCCGTTGACGACGGGCAGGATATCACGTCCCTCAGCGTGTCCCCGGACGGGAAATGGGTGGTCTTTGTACGCGGCGGAGATCATGGCTCCAATTGGGACGGCAGTTTGCCGATCGATCCTGCTTCCGATATCCAACCCTTCAAAATGCAGGTTGCCGCCATTCCGTGGGAAGGTGGCAAGGTGAAATATCTGTCGGAAGGGGATGATCCGGTCGTTTGCCCGGACAGCAAGACCGTCGCCTTTACCAAGAGCGGGCAGGTCTGGACCGCGCCGGTAGACGGGAATGCCGCGGCAACGAACCTTTTTACGACCCGCGGTAACGTAAGCGGGTTACAATGGTCGCCGGATGGCCGGCGGCTGTTGTTCGCCACAGCCCGGAACGATCATTCGGTTGTAGGGATATACACGGTCGGAAGTCCGACATTGAAATGGATGGGCGCTGCGTTTGCCTGGGATTATTTGCCGCAATGGTCGGGGGATGGAAGCCGGATTGCTTTTGTGCGGCGAGCGGGTGTGGGCGGTGCGCCGGATTCGCTGACGGTCAATCAGCCGGTCCCCTGGAGTATTTATACGGTCGATACGGCCAGCGGCCAGGCGAAACTTTTGTGGAAATCGCCGATGACGCTCCGCGGCTCGTATCCGTCGACTGACGGCGGATCAAACCTGCACTGGGCCGCGGGCAACCGCATTGTATTTTCAGCTTACCTGGACGGTTGGCCGCACCTGTATTCCATCGATGCGGGCGGCGGAAAACCAATTCTATTGACCCCCGGTAACTTCATGTGTGAACATATCCGGATGAGTGCGGACGGGCGCTATCTCGTTTGCAGCGCGAACGCGGGGGATGATACGTCGGATATTGAAAGAAGGCATGTACTCATGGTCAGCGTCGACAAACCGGATATGAAAGTGATGACACCCGGGAAAGGCAATGAATGGACGCCGGTGGTTACTGGCGACGGGAAGGCGCTTGCTTTTCTCAGCGCAACTCCCCAGCGGCCACCTTTACCAGCTGTCATGCGACTGGATGGCAACAATACTTCGATCCTTTGTCAGGACCGGATCCCCGCGGATTTCCCGATGCAGCAGTTCATCGAACCGAGGCGGGTGATCTTCCGGTCCTCTGACGGCATGATGGTGCATGCCGATCTTTTTTTGCCACCCGGCGGCGCTGCGAGAAAACCGGCCATCGTCTACCTGCATGGCGGACCACCGCGCGAAATGCTGTTGGGCTGGCACTACTCCGCCTATTATTCCAATGCTTATGCCAGCAATCAATATCTCGCCAGTCTTGGATTTGTCGTGCTGGCCGTCAACTACCGGCTCGGGATCGGCTATGGATATGAGTTCAATCATCCTCCGCATGCGGGTCCGCAGGGCGCGTCCGAATACCTCGATGTCCGAGCAGGGGGAATGTGGCTTCGGCGGCAACATTTTGTCGATACGGCAAAAATCGGCGTCTACGGTGGATCCTATGGCGGATTTTTGACGGCGCTAGCGCTGGGCAAGGACTCAAAGCTCTTTGCCGCGGGTGTTGACTTTCATGGGGTTCACGACTGGCTTGCCCAGTCCCCGCTGGTCACGGCATTCAGAGACAGATATGAAAAGGCGCCGGACTATGACCTTGCGTTGAAAACGGCGTGGCTCTCGTCGCCGGACGCCTATATCAGCACCTGGAAGTCGCCGGTGCTGATCATCCAGGGCGATGACGACCGCAATGTCCGTGTCGGTCATAGCATCGATCTCGTCAACCGGCTGGAGAAAAAAGGAGTTCCTTACGAAAGTATGATCATCGTAGACGATACGCACGAGTGGATGAAGTGGACGAACGCCGTGAAGGTGTATGGGGCGGCCGCCGATTTTTTTGTGCGGAAGTTATTGCAATAGGCCCCGGGGCGCTACTTAAATGAACATTCCGGAATATGGTCGTTGACCATGCCGACGGCCTGCATAAAGGCGTAGCAGATCGTCGTGCCGAAGAAGGTGAAACCTCTTTTTTTCATGTCCTTACTGATCGCGTCAGAGATGGGCGTGCTGGCAACCAGCTTATGGCTGTGGTTGACGATGGGTTTTCCGCCGGGCATAAAACTGTACAGGTAATTATAGAAGGTGCCGAATTCCTCGCGGGTCTGCAGGAATAATTTCGCCGTATTGATCGCGCCGCGGATCTTGAGTTTGTTCCGGATGATCCCTTCGTCATTCAGGAGTCGTCGCACGTCCGCCTCCGTAAAGGCAGCCACCTTTTTTACATTGAAATTCGCAAAGGCCTTCCGGTAATTCTTACGCCGGCGAAGGATAGTGATCCAGCTTAATCCCGCCTGGGCCGATTCGAGGATGAGGAACTCAAATAGTGTCTTTTCATCTGTCGTGTGTTTGCCCCATTCTTCGTCGTGATATTTTATATAGAGCGGATCATTTCCGGGCCAGTGGCAACGTATGAGATCGGCGGTCATTTTTGGCTAAATATAAAAAAGAAGCCCGGATAAAAATCCAGGCCGTTGCTAAATTCCAATATCCTATTAAGAGTCGCATAGGAGTAATTCAAAACCCGAGCCTTTGTTAAATTTTAGACACATGCATTTATATTAATATGTAAAATCAATTGAAAATATGAAAGGGGCAAATTCGCCTACAGAATCTAGCTAGTTTCTTGCCGTTAGTTTTCATTCATCCCCCGTCAATTCGGGTAAAATCCACCCCAAACTGACTAACAACATCCCCGGGGCTGTTGCAGGTCATCAGTGCGGTTCCCGGCAACGTGTAAATTTCAGGAAACAAACTATCATGCGGATGAAGAAGAAAATTGTCCTGCCATTGACAGGCATGTTGCTGGCTGCCTTGCTCGGAGCGGGTTGTCAAAAGGCCGTCGTTTATGAAGAGAACCACCCCGGGGTGTACAATGTCTGCCGGGTGGCGGGTTTCAACCTGGGCCCAAACGGAGCGGGTCAGGTCGTGACCTATAACCAGGCGGGTAATCCGGTCAGTGTGCTGGCGATCACGCCCCCTATTAACGGCGCGGGCGTGAATCTTTACTTCAACTACGATGACCATAACCGCGTGCGTGACTACCAGATCATCTATTACCAGGGGACCACCCCGGTAGTTTGGCATCGGTATACGTATCCGAGGCCACATATCGCGATCGACTCGGAGTATGCCTACGATACGGGACCCCGCACTGCGCCTTACCCTGAGCTCTCCTCCTTTCAGGGGTTATCCGTGGACTCTTTTGATGATGAAGGTCGGATATTGAGGCAGGGAAACGGACCCACCGATCCTGTATTCGTATATGATGAGCGGGGCAATAACACCGCAGATCCCAACTTTCGGACCTTTGACGACAAGATCAATCCTTATCGGACTAATTACACCTGGATGTTCGTCTTTCATAGCTTCAATACGAACAACCCGCTTGCCGACAGCATAGCTTCTTATGACCAATATGGTTTGCCGACCGCCTTCCGTAGTAAGAATATTTATGATTATTTCGGGCTAATTTATGGCGAGTCCTTTACAGTGACCTATTCCTGCGATTTGGCTCCCCAAGCTGGCTTGTGAGCGGGCTCCTCCGTGTCGTTGATCCGCGTGCGCCGCATGAAAAAAAGAAGCCGCCTTCCAACCCACAGGAGGCGACTTCTTTATACAGGGACAAGATTTGGTACGGAGGAACTCGTTGTGCTATTTAATAAGGTGCGATCCAGGTATATGTCTTGCCGCTACCGTTAAGCACCCAAACAGCCTTGTAATAGTAATATCCGTCTCCGGGGCAGCCGGTCGGATCGCCATTGGCATCAAGTCCATAGGTGATCGTCAGGGTCAGGGCGGGCCGGAGGGTTTCGGTCTGGCCGCTGGTCAGCCGGAAGTCGCAGGATTGGGCAATAACCATCGGCTGGGTGATTAGGGTTTCGAATGAATTGCCAAAGCGGTTGGTACCCCAAATGGCGACGTTATTGTTCGTTCCATCAGAATGGGTGCCGGTCGTGGTCGCGACAATGCCGTCATTATAGGTGAAGACGCGTTGTTTTGCCACGCTCCAGATCCGGGTAGCGCTGTCGGCAAATTGGATGGTCACACTGTCCGCGGCAATAGTGTGGGTAATGCTGCCAAGGGTAGCCAGATCTTTCAACAAACCGCCGCTTACGTTCGTATAGGTGTATGTGCCGTTCAGGGTAATGGTTTTTTGGTCCCTGACGCGGGTGATCTTCAGGTTTTGAATGCTTACCGTGACGACTGCCCCGGTATCACGCCAGCGGACGCCGACGGGGATGGAGATAACGACGACACCGGTGCGGATCCGGTTGCCCCGGCAGTTGACGCCGTTATAGGTGATGATGATCTCGCGCAACCCGTTGGCGGTGTCGGTCGTTACGGTGGCGTCGCAGATGCCCAGATCCAGGTTGAGTGAACCGCCGCCGCCATCGGCGACTACTGCTTTACCGTCGACTACGCCGCCGTTATAGTTGGCGCCGCTAAAGGTGGTTGAGGAATTGAGGCTGTTGTTCACGTCATCGTTAACGGCATCCATTTCGTTGGATACCTGGGTGTTGTCGTCAGACTGGGCCTGGATCTCCGTGGCGGTGGTACCGTTCGAATTGTTGCCGGAGCTGCCGGTACTGTTGTTCTTTGTACAGGCGACGATCAGGCCCGTTGCGGTAATAACCGTGGCGAGCAACATTTTTCTAGCTTTCATAATAGAGTGTTTTAACAGTTTATTCAGTGTATTGCAGGCATGAGATTCGAAATAAGGGGGGATGGTTTAAGCGGGTTCATATATATTTTTTATTTTATAAAATAATGTGTCGGGAGGTTAAACCAATCGGATTTTTATGGGTCTTAGCGCGTTCGTACCTTGGATGGCCGGAGACGCATTTTCCCCACAATAATTTTGGCGCATGGATCACCACAAGCACATGACGAATCTCTCCACGGCGGGCCTGCTCGTCGCGCTGGGTATTATCTATGGGGACATCGGGACCTCGCCGCTTTATACGTTTCAGACCATAATGGCGGAGGGCGGGGAGGCGAACCGGCTGCTGGTGCTCGGCGCCATCTCCTGCGTCTTTTGGACGCTGACCTTGCAGACCACGTTTAAGTATGTGATCATCACGCTTCAGGCGGACAACCATGGGGAGGGAGGGGTGTTCTCGCTCTATGCCCTGGTCCGGCGGTACAGTAAAACATTGTTTTATGTCGCGATCATCGGCGCCGGCACCTTGCTGGCCGACGGGATCATAACGCCTCCCATCACCATCGCTTCGGCGGTCGAAGGGTTGAGCCTGGTGAAGGGGCTGGCCCACCATATCGCTCCGGGCAACACGCTGACGATCGAAATCGTCATGGTCATACTCCTGTTGCTTTTCATTTTTCAGCGATTCGGCACCCGGATCGTGGGCGGCTCATTCGGGCCGGTCATGTTCTTGTGGTTCTTTATGCTGGGGGCGACGGGGCTGCGCCAGATCGTTCAAAACCCGATCGTGCTGGAAGGTCTCAGTCCGGTCTACGGCATCGAATTGCTCACGATGCATCCCAATGGCTTCTGGCTTCTCGGGGCCGTTTTCCTTTGTACGACCGGTGCGGAAGCATTGTACTCGGATCTCGGGCATTGCGGGCGTAAGAATATCCGGGTAAGCTGGATCTTTGTCAAGACGACGTTGGTGCTCAACTATCTTGGTCAGGGCGCCTGGGTGCTGTTACAGCATAAGGCGAGTATCGGAACGGTGAATCCCTTCTTTGCCATCGTACCGGAGCCTTTGCTCGTACCGGCAATCGCGCTGGCGACGGCAGCCTCCATCATTGCCAGCCAGGCCCTGATCAGCGGATCATTTACGCTTATCAACGAAGCGATGAGCCTCGGCTTCTGGCCGCGGATCAATGTCAAATATCCCTCCAATATCCGCGGACAGATCTATATCCCCAGTATCAACTGGATCCTCTTTACGGGTTGTGCACTGGTTCTATTGTATTTCCGCACCTCCGAGGCGATGACGGCGGCGTATGGCTTCTCGATTACGATAGCGATGCTGATGACGACATTCCTGATGTTTTATTACCTACGGTATGTGCGGCGGATGGCGTTCTGGGTCGTCGGAGCGATCCTGACGATCTTTGTTTGCGTGGAAACAAGCTTTTTTATTGCCAACGCGGTGAAGATTGTGAAACGATTGTTCTTTCTCGTCTTTGAAATAGGACTGATCTCCACGATGTATATCTGGTACAACGCGCGGCGCATCACGCAGCGGTTCCTGACGTTTGTGAACTTGTCGGATTATATCCCGATGCTTGAGGCGCTAAGCCGCGATCCGTCGGTCCCGAAGTACAGTTCGCATCTCGTGTATTTTACGCGGTCGGCGTATTCGAAGCTCATCGAGAAGCGGATCCTCGATTCCATTTTCGATAACATCGAAAAGAAGGCTGACCTATATTGGTTTGTGCATATCGAACGTACGGATGACCCGTACACGATGGAGTATGGCGTAGAGGAGATCCGGGACGACAAGATCATCCGCGTGGATTTCCGGCTGGGTTTCCGGGTGCAGCCCAAGATCGGGTTGATGCTCCGGAGGGTCGTGCAGGAAATGATCAATAATAAGGAACTGGACATCGTCAGCCGGTATCCGATCTTCTCGCATATTCGGCCAAACGACTTCCGGTTTGTTATCATGAAACGGTTCCTTTCCTATGACAATGAGTTCTCCGCGCGGGAAGGGTTTATCCTTAATGCCTATTTCAGTATCTCGCGGCTCGCCCAGTCCGACAAGACGGCCTATGGACTGGACAATAACCAGACGGTGGTCGAGTATGAACCGCTTGTCGTCAATCCGGTGACGAATATCCAGATGAAGCGCGCCTTTTATAAGCTGTCTAATGCGGGGGATGAGGAACACCGGCAGGCGAATTAATGCCCAATTGTATCATATCGAAACATTCAAAAATTTCGATTTATCAATTTATTTATTATCTTTGTGCCCTCAACGCTTTTTAAGATGACAAGCACAAAGACAATTCTCCCCCAGCACCGGGCTTACGCGACCTTCCTCTCCCTGGCCCTTATCCCGCTCTCGGGTTTTGCGACCGATATCTATCTTCCTTCCTTTCCGGCGATGGTTACCGGTCTTCATGCGACCAACGCGCAGATCCAGCTCTCGCTGATGATCTTCCTGGTCAGCGGCGGGATCAGCCAGCTCTTCGTCGGCGGGCTTCTCGACAGCTATGGCCGGTACCGGCCAAGCAACGTGGCGCTGCTGGCTTTTGCGGCGGCGAGTTTTGCGATCGGGTTGTTCCCAAACCTTTACGTCCTTTATGCGATGCGCGTGGTGCACGGGGTGGCCGTCGCCTTTATCGTGGTGGCGAAACGGGCCTACTTCCTGGATATGTTTACCGGCGATAAACTTAAAAGCTATACCAGTCTCTTCTCGATCGTCTGGGCGACTGCGCCGATCATTGCGCCCTTCCTGGGTGGGTATCTACAGGAACTGTGGGGCTGGCAGTCGAACTTCTACTTCCTGGGCGGCATGACCCTGCTGATCCTGGGATTGACCATGATCTATGGCGGTGAATCGGCGAAACAGCATCACCCTTTCCGGCTGCGGCCGATCTTGCAGGTATATCGTTCGATGCTGCGCACCACGGACTTTGTATTGGCGTTGGTGATCAACGCGCTGGCCTATGCGATGTTGCTGGTTTTTGGAATGAGCAGTCCATTTATCATTGAGCAGGTGTTTCACTTTTCGCCGGTGGTTACGGGATACAGCGCGTTGTTGTCGGGTGTGTCGCTTATGGCAGGCGGGATTATTTCCAAGTCGATGATCCAACGGCCGCTGGACCGGAAGATCCCGGTGGCGATGGGCGTGCAGGGTTTGTTCGCCGTGAGCATGGTCCTGTTTTCGCCAAATTCGATTTATACGATGCTGGTGTTCGTGGCGGTCATCCATATGCTCGCGGGGTTTGTTTTCAACAGTCTTTTCTCCTATTCGCTTGGCCGGTTTATCAATCATGGCGGGATCGTGAGCGGGCTGACCGGTGGTGGGAATTATGTGATCACTTCCATCTTCAGTTATGGGATGGTTGGGTTGCTGGCGATCAAAAGTCCGATGGTGCTTGGGGTGGCTTACCTGCTGCTCGCGTTGTTGAGCGGGTTGGCGTTTACCCTCTTCCAGCGGGCGCGGGGCGCGGCGGTGGCGCAGCGCAGGGTGATGGTGAAGGCGGCTTAAAAAAAGACCGCCCCGGAAACGGGGCGGTCGTCACAATTAACATGAAAATAAAACAAGCAATAATTAGAAAAGGGCGAACCTATTTTCTAAAATCGTTTATCCCGTAGTAATAGACTTCCTTGCTATCCGGGTAGATGCCCTGGATCTGGAAGTTGCTACCTTGTTTGCTCAATGCGTCCTTGAATTCGTCTACACTCCGGACCGGCAGGTCGCCGACCTTTGTGATAATAAACCCGGGATGCATATTGGTCTGGTTGCTGAGGACGCCGCCATCATGGATATTGTTCACGACAACACCGCCGGAAATACCGAGTTTTGCCGCATCATCCTTACCCAGGTCGGTGAAATCGGCGCCAAGCGATTCGACCGCTGCGGTCTTATTGCTGGCAAACGATCCCAACTTTGCCGTCAGCTTTGCAGAAACGGTTTGTTCGGCGCCATTGCGCTCGAAGGTGATCTTCACCTCGTCGCCTGGTTTCTGACGGGCGATCATCTCGGCCAGCTGCGCGTCTTCATCGACCTTCTCGCCGTTGACCTTCGTAATCACATCACCCTTCTTCAGCCCAGCCTCACCGGCAGCGCCCTTGGGATCTACATCGATCACGAATACGCCATCGACGTCACTGTTGATCCCCAGTTCTTTCTTTTTTGCGTCATCAAGACCTTCCGGCGCCATGCTAATGCCGAGGTAACCGCGCTGGACGCTACCAAATTTCATGATGTCGCCGATCACCTTCCGCATCAGATTGGAAGGAATGGAGTAGGCATATCCGGCAAAGGATCCGGTCGGCGAAGCGATCGCCGAGTTGATCGCGATCAGTTCACCGTTCGTGTTGACAAGCGCGCCGCCGCTGCTGCCGGGGTTAACGGCCGCATCGGTCTGGATAAAGGCTTCGACCGGCGCGGCAGCCTGCGTATTGATCCCGATGTTCCGGGACTTGGCACTGACGATCCCCTGCGTTACGGTGACGTCGAGGTTGAGCGGATAACCGATGGCCAGGACCCATTGTCCAAGCTTCACGTCGTCGCTGTTGCCGATGGCCATGACGGGAAGGTCGTGGCCGTCGATCTTGATCAGCGCAAGGTCCGTGTTCGGGTCGGCCCCGATGACTTTGGCCTTATAGTTCTTTCGGTTGTTCATCGTGACCGTAATCTCGGTGGCGCCGTTCACCACGTGATTGTTGGTGACGATATACCCATCCTGGCTGATGATGACACCGGACCCGGATGCGCGTTGGTCGGGTTGCTGGAACATGCGGCCGTTGCCGTCGCCAAAGAAGTGGCGAAACATGTCATCGCCGCCGCCGAACATTCCGCCGAAAGGATCCTGATCCGGCGCCTGGCGGCCGGCGGTTTGTTTGAATTTCGTTAAGGTTTTGATATGTACGACGGCGGGTACGGCCATAGCGGCAGCTTTTTCAAAGTCTACCGGCTGGACCCCAGGTCCGTTCGTCGTAGTGTACCCGGTCTTTATGACCGGCGCAGCCGTTGCATCCAGGATCGTGTTCACTGGCTTCTTGGCATTGGTCAATAGGGTCAGGCATCCGACGGCTACAGCGGCGCCCAGTAGAGCGGCCCCAAGTTTGAATTTCATTTGTAAAAGTTGTTTTTGTTCAAAAATCGTTATACACCTTTATTAACGTAGGTCTTCGTAGATCGTTGAACGGGGTTTGTTAAACAATCTATAAAGAGTTCGTTAACTGATGGTTATGATAAGGATTTGTTAGAGGCTTTTGAACGGTTTGTTAAATTGAAGGGGAGAACGTTTGAGCGCGCAAATGCCTAGCATTTCACCGTCTTTTTCTTTTTTGTCAGCGACCCGCGGTCGATGGCTTTTTGAATGTACTCGGTGGCAAGCGGCGTCTTGCAACAGGTACCGCCCATGTCGATGGTGACGGCGCCGATCTTCTTTGCTGCGGCAACGCCTTCTTTGTTCAGCGGGGGAACGTAGGCCGCGACGCAGATCACAAAATTGTTCATGACATATCGGACGCGATTTGGCGCGGTGTGGATCTCTTTCACGGCGCGCGTAAGGAGTTTTGAAATGCCCGGCAGGTCGAGTTTCGCGTCGGGCTGGAGCGCGACGAGGTTGGCGAGCGTAGACCAGCCTGCGGCGGCAATGTGTTCCTTTGGTGATTCGATCCACTCCAATGCAAGTTCGTAACCGTGGGCGCTACCGGCGGCTACCCAGGGGACGGTATACTCACTGATGTTTTGGGACAAAGCGCCTTTGACCCAGGTTTGGAGGTCTGCTTTTGTCATCTTTGCGTCGTCGGTAATGAGACCGGCGAAGTATTGGGCGTCGGCGTTACCGGTCGCGTAAAGGTCCTTGGCGAGCTGGTAGTCCATCTTTATCTTTTTCTGGATGGGCTTCATGTCGGAGATCTTGACGCCAAAGAACGGTTCGCGGACTCCATGTTGTGTCAGGACTTTTTTTATACTGGGGGAACCGAGCGATTCGAGCTGGGTCATTACCTCTTTTGCGGTCATGTGCGGGGGTTTGGGTGATGACTAATTTACGGAAATTTTTTGTGGGGAGGGCGGAGGCCCGGCGCGGGTGGTGGGGCGGACGTGGGCGGAGGTGGAGGCACGCGGGGTGGTGGGGCGGACGTGGGCGGAGGTGGAGGCACGCGGGGTGGGCGGTTCAGTACACCCTGATCTCGACACGCATATTGGCGTTCATCTCCTGCTTGGTCTGCGGGTGGGGGTTGACCGGTGACGCGTTGCCCATCCCTTTGTAAGTCAGCAGGCTGGGGTCGAATCCGGCGGTGACCAGACAATCATAGATGAATTTCGCGCGGTTGACGGAAAGTTTGAACAGGGGGTCGTTGGTCCCGTGAAGCGGCACGATGGAGTTAACATAACCGTCAATCTCGAGGCGATGATCTTTGAATTGCCGGAGCTCGGTGATGAATTGCGGCAGGATTCGACGGGTCGAGTCGGTGGGGATCGGGGTGTCGACGATAAAGTTGATGCGGCGGAGCGCCAGGACGGCGCTGGGTCGGGCGCTGTCGGCGGTGGTCGTGTCGGCGGGAGAATGTTTTATGACTACAATACTGTCGGCGCGATCCGTGGGAGTGTTCGGGTTGATATTATTCCGCGCAACGGTATCGTAATGCGGCGCATTGATAATACGATAATATACTATCTCGACGCGGCGGTTTTCGCTGTCGGAGCGCTCGGGCGTAGGTGCGACGCCCCCGCCTGCCGCCCGTCCATGATGAATGAATCGATATGCGGCGTTGGCGCGCAGTTGCGAAAGCCGCGCATTGTAGGCAATAGTTCCGGTTTTGTCCGTGTAGCCGGTGATCGAAACAGGGTTGGCCGAAAGGCTGCCCAACATGGCCCGCAGCCGGGCGCTGTCGTCGGGCTGGATCCGGTAGCTATCCAAAGGGAAATGGAGGATAAGGGTATCCCGGCTCCTTTGCTGCGAATGGGACAGAAGGGAAACGAGGAGCAGCGGAAACAGGAGGATGAGGTGTTTGTGGTGGCGAAGCATAGGGGTCAAAATTACGGAAAATCGAGATGGGGGCGGCGGCGGGACGCCGCGGCCTCACCGGCTGAGGCCGGACAGAAGGTGTATCGAAAAGGGACAATCTCCGCGAGATCCGTGTAAATAACTGGATGGTATTCAAATGCCTGCAAAAAGGGCATGGCTTTCGTGCTCCGAAGGCATATTCCATTCCAATGCTAAGAAACTTCTTCAAATCCGCCTGGCGCGGCATGTGGCGAAGCCGGGTCACCACGGTCATCAATATCGCAGGTCTGTCCCTCGGGATTACTGTTTGTCTCATCATCTTTCTTCTCGTTCGGTATGAGCTGTCTTATGACCGCTTCCATCCTGAGGGCGACCGGATTTACCGCGTCGTCCTGAAAGCGAATAGTCCCGATGGCGAAAGGAGCATGGGTTTTGTCACACCGGCGCTGCCCAATGACCTTCGCGCTGAAGTCACCGGGCTGGAAGAAGTTGCGGCTTTTGATGACCTGACGAGTTCGGTGATCGTTCCGCGCCCGGGTCACCCCGACAAGATCTTTGATCCGACCAAGCGCGGGGAAGGAGCTTCTCCCATCATCATAGTCCAGCCGCAATATTTCCGGATCTTTTCCTATCGATGGTTGGCCGGGAACGCTGCGACGGCATTGAATGAGCCGTATAAGGTCGTGCTTACGGTGAAGCAGGCGACAAAATATTTTGGGGCAGCGACAGATCCGGACGACTATGTCGGCCGTCCACTTATCTACCGGGATTCGCTACGCGTGACGGTATCGGGGATCGTAGCCGATTGGACAGAAAACTCCGATTTTGCTTTCGGCGATTTCATTTCGTATGCAACGATCGTACATAGCTTTTTAAAGAACGATTATGATCCGGCGAATTGGAATATGTGGGATTATGATGCACAGGCGGTGGTCAGATTGGCGCCGGGCGTTAGCCCGGCGCGAGTGGAAAGGCAGTTTCCGGCGTTCCTGCTGCGCCACCTCCCGCAGCGGCCGGGAGAACGGGAAGATAAAATGATGATTGCGTTGCAACCGCTGAAAGACATCCACTTTAATGAGAAATATGCCGACGATTTTTCACGGAAGACCAGCCTGCCCACCCTTTACGGACTGTCGGCGATCGCCCTGTTCATTCTCGTGATCGCGGCGATAAATTTTATAAATCTTTCGACGGCGCAGTCGGTGCGGCGCGCCCGGGAGATCGGAGTGCGCAAAGTACTGGGTAGCAGGCGGGGCGCCCTGGTTTTCCAGTTCCTCGCCGAGACCCTGGTGATCGTACTGGCGGCGGCGATATTGTCGCTGTTGATCACCGACCCGATCGTGGCAGCTTTCCAATCTCTCCTCCCGCGAGATGTTCATCTTACCTCGTTTCAGTGGCCGGCCTATGTTTTTTTACTGATCACCGTCGTGGTCACCAGCCTGCTGGCGGGCTTGTTTCCCGCACGCGTACTTTCGGCCTATCGGCCGGTGATCAGCCTAAAGGGGCAAGGAATGCAGCAGCTCAACAGCAGGAGTTTTTTGCGAAAAGCGCTCATCGTGTTTCAGTTTACGATCTCGCTGGTATTTATCATCGGTAGCATGATCATTTCGCGGCAAATCCACTATGTACTTACCACCGATCTTGGTTTTGACAAAGACGCCATCGTTGTCATCCGGACGCAGCAAGACGGCCCGGAGCATTACCGGACCACATTGGCAAACCTTATCCGGGAGATACCTGCGGTGCGATTGGTCGCTTCGAATGTGGAGATGCCTTCGGCGCCGGGTCATCCCGGTACGATCGTCGAATATCACGGCGCCCAGGATCACAAAACAATGTCCTCCTGTGACTTTGTCGATACGAACTATATCAAGCTCTATGGAATGCGCCTCGTGGCGGGGCGCAATCTTCTGGGTTCGGGTAAACAGGATGATTCGATCCATGAATTCCTGATCAATGAAACCTGTTCCAGGCAATTGGGATTCCGCCAGCCGGCGGATGCTCTCGGCCAAATCATCACGACCGGGATGACCAGGGGGCACGGCGTTATCGTGGGGGTGATACGGGACTTTCATTTGAAGTCACTGCACGAGCCGATCACACCATTCTTCCTGACCAGTTCCGGCAGCCCCAGCCGGGACCTGAGTGTGAAACTGGCTACAAAGGGCGGGTCGGCCGATCAACTTACGGCGACGCTTGGGAAGATGGAAAAAGCCTGGAAAGCGGTATATCCGGGGAAGAAATTTGAATACGTATTTTTTGACGAGTCTATCGCGCGCTTATACGATACCGAAAATAAAACGGCGCGGATCATGAACATCGCGATGGCGGTGGCGATCTTTATCTCATGCCTGGGTCTCTTGCTGCGTTCGTAGCTGAACAGCGCACGAAGGAGATCGGGATCCGAAAAGTGCTCGGGGCGACCGTTCCCCGTATCGTCGCGATGTTGTCGAAGGATTTCATCGTGCTGGTCGGACTAGCCATCCTGATCGCCTCGCCGGTGGCCTGGTGGTTTATGCACCGGTGGCTGGAGGATTTTGCGTATCGCGTTCCGATCTCGTGGTGGATCTATGCGATGGCGGGGATCGCGGCGATCGGTATCGCACTGGTGACGGTAAGTTTTCAGGCGATCCGCGCTGCGTCGGCAAATCCGGTGGATAGTTTGCGCAGTGAATAAAAAAAGGAGATCGCCTTACCGGCGACCTCCGCGGATATGTGAGCGGGTGGCGAGATTAAGCCCAATGACCGGGAACCCAATGTTCGTGATAGTAGCCGGGAGCCCAGTGCCCGGGGACCCAGTGTGCACCGTAGGGGTGGGACACGTAGCAAGAACTAAAGCCTGCGGCGATTATCAGCGCGAGAACGCCCAGCCGGATCGCGCTAAAGACGTTGTTTTTTGTGGTGTTCGTTTTCATGATTTTAAGTTTACCAATTGGATTGCGCGGGACAGGCGGGGTTTAACCGGATTTTACCGGCGAATCGGGGATTAACATTTGGGTAACCGCGTTAGCGGACGCGACGGCGTCCGTCAATTTCCAGCATTCACTAAATGGTGGAGCTTAGACGTCAATGTCGTCGCGACGGGATGGGCGACGCCGATCGGAATGTCGTCGACATGCGAAACGGGAACGATATGACGGCTGGTGCTGGTGATGAAGGCCTCACGCGCTGTGGCGAGCTCGTCAAGATGAACGTCACGTTCTTCCAGGGGGATGCCTGCGTCGGCCGCGAGCGTGAGGATATGTTTGCGGGTGACGCCGTTGAGAATGTTGCGGTTGGGTGTTACGAGGGTTCCCAGCGCGGTGACGAGGAAAAAATTGCAGCGCGGGCACTCTGTGACGATACCATCACGTTGATACAGCACGTCGGAGGCCCCACGGTCACGGATATGCGGTTGCAGGTAGATCGCCATGAGGTAGTCGATGGTCTTGACGTCCGGTAGCTGGCGCTGGTGCGGATAGCTGATAAGACGAATGGGTGGCGGGCAGGCCTTGCCGGGCGCGGGCATATTGAACTGGGTGATGACGAGGTTGGGCCGGCCGGGGGTGATGCTATCGGTTGAGATGCCACCGGTGAGGGTGATGCGGACGCCAGAGTCGGGGATGCGGTTTAGCTCCCGGAGTTCGGCGAGAATGGCGGTGAGCTCGTCGCGGGTTTTGCCCGGGTCGAGGCGCATACGGGAGGCGGAGTGAAAGAATCGGTCAAGGTGGTCGTCGAGGAAAATGGGTTTGTCGCCGACGGTTTTGAAGAAATCGAAGATGCCGTAGCCGCGTTGGATTGCAAGGTCGTTAACGCCAAGGGTGGCGTCGGTCGCGGGAAGGAATTTATCGTTGAGGAAGGTGTACATTCAGGCGGTATTTTATGAAGGTAATTCAAAGTGTTCAAAACCGGATCTATGAAGTTCGGGGCGAACGGATGATGCTGGATAAGGACTTAGCGTTGTTGTATGGGACGGAAGTCAGGACGCTCAACTTTTCTGTGAGGCGAAATTTAAAGCGAGTGGGTAGGCTTTAGAATGCAGAAATAAATTATGTGTACGGGGTTGATAGTATTCCAGAAGTGGCACCACTTCGGCAAAACTTTGGATGTCGCACGGCCTGCCGTGCAGGAACATGAGGTCCATGCCGGTTGCGGAATCGGTGTCGGCCTGGCCTATGTTGAGGTGCCGTTGTAGGAAGATTTTCGAAATTTCCATATATTCAATGGATCATTGCCGACCGGAGCGGGGATAACAAGATCATTACCGGCCGAAGGCCGGATAACACAAACTGCATATGAGAAACTTCATTCTATTTTGTTTTTTTTCGTTGGGACTAGCGGGAGTTGGCTATGGGCAGCGGCCGCCAACCCTGGCCGCCTTCACGCAGAATCTCCAAAAGTTCGACGGGTTCTATCCTTTCTACTACGACGATAAGACGGGTAAAGTTTACCTCGAGATCGACCGATGGGGGCAGGAGTTCCTTTATTTCAGCAGTTTGCCCGCGGGCGTGGGAAATGGAGGCGCGGAGCGCGGGCAAGCCTCGTCGGTGATCGCAAAATTTATAAAAGCAGGTCCGAAGGTTCTGCTCCTGCAACCGGACTATCAGCATCGTGCGGTGACAGGCAGCGAGGATGAGCGCCGCGATGTGGCGAATGCGTTTGCGCAGTCCGTCCTTTTTGGATGGTCGCCGGTGGCGTTGGAAGGGGATAAGGCGCTTGTCGACCTGACTCCTTTTGTCGTGCGGGATGTACTGCATATCGGAGAGTCGATCGGCACGGGCCGGGGGAATCCGGGGAGTGCGTTTGCGGCGGCGGCGAATAGCCGCGGGGGTGGGGGCGCAGGCGCGGCGTACCGGCTAGATGAGAGCCGATCTGCGGTATATATGGACAATACACGGAATTTTCCAAAGAATACGGAATTCGAGGCGTTAGTGACGTTCACGGAAAGCGGCGGTAGCGGTGGCGGGCGCCGATACGGTGTTGCGCCCGATCCGGGTGCGGTGACGGTCCGGATGCATCAGGCGTTTGTGGAATTGCCGGATAGCGGTTACCGGCCGCGGCGTTACGATATCCGATCGGGATTTATGCCGTTTTCCTATTATGATTTTTCCGCACCCATGACGGAGCCGCTCGAAAAGCGATTCATCGTTCGCCACCGGCTGCAAAAGAAAGACCCCAATGCCGCCGTCAGTGAGGCGGTGGCGCCGATCGTCTACTACATCGACCGCGGTGCGCCGCCGCTCATCCGGAAGGCGTTGATCGAGGGCGGGTCGTGGTGGAACCAGGCTTTCGAGGCCGCGGGGTTTAAAAATGCGTTTATTGTAAAGGAGCTGCCGGAAGGCGCCGACCCGATGGATATTCGCTATAATGTGGTCAACTGGTTGGACCGCAGCGGTAACCCGCAGCGCGCCTTCTCTTACGGTGCCGGGTATGCGGACCCACGAACGGGCGAGATCATAAAGGGCGTGGTGACGCTTGGATCGGACCGGCACCGGCAGGACTACCTGATTGCCGAGGGACTCCTGCAACCATATTTGGACGGCAAGCCCGTCGATCCGCGGATGCAGGAAACCGCGCTTGCGCGCATCCGGCAGCTTTCGGCTCACGAGATCGGTCATACGCTTGGATTGGAACATAATTTCACGGCCAGCGTGAAAGACCGTGCGTCGGTCATGGACTATCCTTTTCCCAGGTTTTCGATGAAGGACGACGGGACGATCGACCTCAGCCAGGCCTATGCCACGGGGATCGGCGGTTGGGACAAGCGGGCCATTATCTGGGGGTACTCGGTTTTCCCCCCGGGGACGGATGAGGATGCGGCGCTGGACAAGATCATGAACGAGACCCTGAAGGAGGGGTACAAATATATTCCCGATGTCGGCGGGATGGCGCACCCCCAGTCGAATCAATGGGACGATGGTGTGAACGCCGTCGATCAGCTCAATAAGCTGATGGCCATCCGGCGGCGGCTGCTCGACCGCTTCTCGGAGAAAGCGATCCCGCAGGGCGCACCGATGGCGACGCTGCAGGAAGCGCTCGTTCCTATCTATCTGCTGCAACGTTACCAGGTGGAAGCTGCAGCGAAATCGCTCGGTGGTCTTTATTTTACCCATGCGGTAAAGAATGACGGGCAGGAGCCGACGAAGATGGTGGAACCGGCGGAGCAATGGCGCGCCTTCGACGCCCTGATGAATACGATCACGCCCTCGGCGCTAGAGTTGCCGGAGACGTTGATAGAGAAGATCCCGCCGCGGCCGACGGGTTATCCTTCGACGATCGAGGATTTCCGCGGGCATACGGGACCGTCTTTCGATCCCATCGCAGCCGCGGAAGCGGCGGCGGACAATACGCTGTCCTATTTGCTGGATGGGGAGCGAGCGGCGCGCCTGATCGAATTCCAGGCCCGCGATGATAAGCAGCCGGGACTCCTCCCGGTACTGGATAGTGTTGTGTCGAGGACGTGGAAGACGGCGGTGCCGGTAGGCTATGCGGGTGAATTGCAGCTTCTGGTTGACAACCTCGCGCTAAAACGAATGCTCGCACTGGCGGCTGATCCACGGCATGCCGACAATGTCCGGGCGGAGGCGCTTGTGGAAGTCGATGCGCTCAACCGATGGATGCAATCGCAGGAAAGCGGGGCGACGGGAAAGTGGAAAGGTGCGCTGCTGCTGGGTTTGCAGGAGATCCGCGAATTCGGTAAGGATGCGGAAAAGTTTGTGATCGAGCCGGCGGTCGAGATGCCGCCGGGCGCGCCGATCGGGATGCCGAATTTTTAGTATATTAGTTCCCCTATGCGGGTTGCCCTTGGGAAACAGGTGAATAATGCCGTCGTGATCACGGTGACCGTCGTGCTGGCGGTCGTCGTTTGGTCGATCTTTCAATATCGGCGGATCCGCGACGAGGGGGCGTTAAACAGGCATATCGATTCGGTGTGTTTGCGGGCGGGGGAATTGTCCGCTGCGTTCCTGCAGGAGGAGATTGATCTTAAGAGTTTCCAGTTAACGCATGATGGCAGTCTCCTGCCGGATAATCCAACCGGGCGGCTGGCCGGCAAAATAGAGGGGTTAAGGTCTCTTACGGTGAACGACCCGGATGTCCGGTCGCGGGTTGACTCTTTAGTAGCTTTTTTTAACATGGGCCCTGGCGGTTATCCGCGTATTACGAACATCTTGTCGAACGTGGAGGCCGACGAGCGGCGGCTTTTAGATCGTCGCCGGGCAATCAACCAGGGCAGGGCATCCCAATTGCAGTGGACACTTTGGGCGCTGTCGGTCGCGGTACTGGTGCTCGGGGTGCTGGTTTTCCGGCGGATGCGGATGGACATCGGGCGGGCGAATGAGGAGCGGGAACGTGCCGACGAAGAGCGGAAACGCGCGAATGAAGAGCGGGAACGCGCCGACGAAGAGCGGGAACGCGCGAATGAAGAGCGGGAACGCGCGAATCTGGAGCGGGCAAGGTCGGAGGACAAATATAAGATGCTGTTCTACAAGAGCCCTTTGCCGAAATGGATATACGACGAAGAGACCCTTGAATTCCTGGAGGTGAATGATGCAGCGGTCCGGTTGTACGGTTATTCGCAGGAGGAATTCAGCAGGCTAACGTTGGCGGATATTCGCCCGGAAGAGGATGTGGACCGGCTGATGAACGACATCCGGGAAGTGCGGCGGAACCCCCAGTCCTATAAGGAAGGTCAGTGGAGGCACAAGCGCAAAAACGGCGATGTGATCGATGTAGAGGTGACAGCGCACCCGGTGGAGCTGGACGGACGCAGGGCCCGGATGGTCGCGGTTGTGGATATTACGGAGCGAAGGCATCATGAGCGGCAACTGGAAAGGCTATATGACGACATGCAGCGGCTGAACGGCGATCTGGCGAGAAGGGCGGTCGACCTGGCGGCCTCCAACGCAGAGCTGGAACGATTTGCGTACATCGCGTCCCATGACCTGCAGGAGCCATTGCGGATGGTGACCAGCTTTCTGCAACTGCTACAGAAGAAATACGGCGGGCAGCTTGACGAGCGGGCGGACCAATATATTCATTATGCCGTGGACGGGTCGGAGCGGATGAAGGCATTGATCATGGACCTCCTCGAATATTCGCGGGTGGGGACGGGAAAGGAGGCATTCGATTGGGTCGACAGCGCGGAGGTGATGAATGAGGTGGGCGAGGTCTTCCGCGAACAGATCGTGGCGGCCCGGGCCCAGGTCGAGATCGGGCCGCTGCCGCGGGTTTGGGGCGACAAGGTGCAGTTGACGCAGCTCCTGCAAAACCTGCTCAGCAATGCATTGAAGTATGCGGGGAAGGAACCGCTGGTGGTTGCGATCCGGGCGGTAGAGAAACCGGAAAGCTGGGAATTCTCGGTCGCGGACAATGGGATCGGGATCGACCCGCAGTTTTTCGACAAGATCTTTATTATCTTTCAGCGGCTCCACAACAGGAACGAGTATTCGGGAACGGGTATCGGTCTGGCGATTTGCAAAAAGATCGTGGAGCGCCATGGGGGGAAGATCTGGGTGGAGTCAGGAGCGGCGGGGAGTACTTTTTATTTCACTATTCACAAGAAACCATAACCTTATCGAATATGTATCCAATTCACATCTTATTGGTTGACGATAACGAGGGAGATATTTTCCTGACAAAGGAGGCGCTGGACGACGCCCAGATCATCAACAAGGTTTCGATCGCCAATGACGGCGTGGAGGCGATCGGTTTTTTGAAACGCTGTCTGGCCGGCGGCCCGGTCTACATGCCGGACCTGATCCTGCTGGACATCAACCTGCCGAAGATGGATGGGACGGAGGTGCTGAGTATCATCAAGAACGATCCGGATCTCAAACGCATCCCGGTAATCATGCTCACCACGTCTTCCGCGGAGAAGGATATCCTGACGTCATACGACAACTATGCGAATTGCTATATCACCAAGCCTGTCGACCTTAACCAATTCATGGATGTGGTCCGGACGATCGAGAACTTCTGGATCAGCATTGTGAAACTCCCTAAAACCCACGCCTGATGGCCGGCGATAAGCATGCCCTTCGAATCCTGGTAGTAGAGGACAATCCGGGCGATCTCTTTCTGTTGCAGGAATTCCTGCGATCCACCGACCTCCACATTTTGGAGATCGTGCACGCGACCGCGCTGGCATCGGCGAAGGAAATGCTGAAGACGGAAGTTGTCGACCTTGTCTTCCTTGATCTTTCGCTGTCGGACAGTTATGGTCTCGATTCGTATGCGGGTCTCCAGTCCTATACAAAACAGGTGCCTGTTATCCTGCTTACGGGGTTAACGGATACGGAGATCGCGCCGCAGGCGTTGATGATGGGTGCGCAGGACTACCTGATCAAGGGCGACTTCGACGAAAAGTTACTTTCCCGGGCGATCCGGTACAGCCTCGAGCGGATGCGCAACCTGCGGCATTTGCGTGAGAGTGAGGAGCGTTACCGGGAGCTTTTCAACAATAACCCGATGCCGATGTGGGTTTTCGATGCGGCTACCTATCAATTCCTCGAAGCCAATACGGCGGCGGTCAATCATTATGGATACACGCTCGAGGAATTTCTGGCCAAGAATGCCGCGGAGATCCGGCTGAACGGCGATAAGGAAACGCTGAAGGCGGAAGTGGAGGCAATCCGGGGCGAGACCGCGGGAGTAAAAAAGGGTATCCGCCAGCACGTAAAGAAGTCGGGCGAGATCATCTTTGTCGATATCGCCTGGCACAATATCGTCTACAAGAACCGGCCGGCCATTCTCGCGCTGGCCAGCGACGTAACGGAGCGCATTCTGCTCGAAGAGGAATTGAATGAACAGCGGTTGTCGCGGCAAAAGCAGATCACGGAGGCGGTCATCCTTGCACAGGAGAAGGAGCGGACGGAGATCGGGAAAGAGCTGCATGACAATGTCAACCAGATCCTCGGGGCGAGCAACCTCTATATCAATACGGCAATGACCGACGAGGAGATGCGACAGGAGTTGCTCGAACGGAGTACGGAGCTTGTGAGCAATGCCATCAATGAGATCCGCAAGATCTCGAAGTCGCTGATCACGCCCGGGCTGCGCGAGATCGGACTGATCGAATCGATAGAGGTTATCATCGACGATCTGAAGGTTGCAGGGGACAAGCTGATGATCGACCTGGATCTGCAGAACATCTCGGAGGAACAGATAGAGGACAGGATGAAATTAACGGTGTTCAGGATTGTTCAGGAGCAACTAAACAATATCGTCAAGCATGCCCGCGCCACGCGCGTGCTAATCCGGTTGTCGGGTGAGCAGGGCCATCTTGTCGTGACGCTGTCGGACAATGGGGTAGGATTTGACGTAAGCCGGCACCGGAAAGGGGTCGGGATAACGAATATTACCAGCAGGGCGGAGATGTTCAATGGCTGGGTGGATATACAGTCGGCGCCCGGGGAAGGGTGTACGCTGACGGTGAGTTTGCCGATGTAAAATCAAAATTCTATATTTATCGGGTTAACCAAACCCGCGCATGAGATTCTCTATAGCTTTTGCCTGCTTTTTGCTGGCCTTGCCTACCGCGTGTAAATTCACGGCGAGACGGTTCAAAAGCCCTCAATTCAATTCATCCACCGACGACTTGAGCAGGGAATTGAATCATATTGTTTCCTGTCAGCATATCCACATCGACGGAAATGAGGTCACCGCCAATGGAGAAGCTACCAGTGAACTGGAGATCGACATTATCAATGGGAGAAATGTCTCCACAGATACTGCAAAGATGCAGTCGATGGGGAATTCCATCGCGTCAATTGTCAGGTCCGCCCTGCAGGATGTCAACGAATATGATACTTACCAGGTTCGTTTTGTCAAAGTAGATTCGACGGAAATCGGGACGAAGCGGCAATGGACAGGAATACGATATGCGGCAGCGGATCTGGTCCTTAGGAAACCCAAAGACCCGGTATTTGCCCGCTCTACGGACAGCCTGTACGTAAGCCTGTACAGGCTGGTGGCGTGCAAGCAGTTCAGAACACGCGGCTGGATATTTAGCAGGGGCGATGAGCGCAGTTCAGAGTTGGATATCGAAGTCGTCGACAGTAAGAGCCTGCCTGGTGAAGACGATGGGTTGAGGGCACTTGGTGAAAGAATTGCCGCGGACTCCAAGCGCGCCCTAGCGGATACAATGGAGTATGGGGTTTATAAAGTCTCTTTTGTAACGGAAAGGGAAGATGGTTCCTGGGAAAAATATGCCATCGTTGCCTTCAGATCATTTGAATTATGAGTTCCTGAAGGTGTCCGGCGGATTTTGCTATTTGGCCATTCTAAACTATAGATCATGAGATTCCCCTCCCTGCAATCGCTCGCCGGCGGTGCGTGGCAAACGTTTCGTAGATTTCCCATCGCTATTTTGCTGGCGTTCAAAGCAACCGTTCTTGGTATCTGGTGGACGCATCTTTCTGCGAACTATGCGCGCACCTATATTGACACGACTGTTGAAGCAAGGGCATGGCCGCTTCAATGGTACTGGAATGCGATCGTCAGTTGTTATCTCGGGATGTTGTTATCGGTGGCGATGGCCAAGTGGGCGGAGAAGCGACAGTTTAGCCGCCGGTCTGTCATCGGATTGCAGGCGGCCGTGCTCGCCCTTACGACACTTTATTATTGGAGCCTTCCGCCGGATCCCAGTCAGTATATGGTGATCCGTACGGTGGTGTTGGCGCTGGGGCTGCATTGGCTGATCGCGGTCATCGGTTTCGGGCAGGGCGAGGTCAACGGATTCTGGATATTCAACAAGCGACTGTTCCTGCGCGTGCTTACGACCTATCTCTATTCTATGGTGTTGTATATCGGCGTGTCGCTGGCGTTGCTGGCGATCGACAAGCTGTTCAACGTGGATGTGCGCAGCGAAGTATACGAAGAATGCTGGTGGGTGCTGGGCGGGTTATTTACCGTATGGTTCTTCCTGGGAGGTTTCCCGAAAACCTATGAGAACCCGGGTGAGATCAGCGACTATCCCAGGGGATTAAAAATCTTCACGCAATATGTGCTCCTGACACTTGTGACGGTCTATTTCCTCATCCTGTACGCGTATATGATCAAGATCATCCTTACGCGGCATTGGCCGGCGGGCTGGGTGGCGTGGATGGTGATGGCGTTTGCGGTCGCAGGTATCCTGTCGCTACTGCTGATCTACCCGCTGCGGCATATGGAGAACAATACCTGGATCAGAGGATATACGCGGTTCTTCTACCAGGCGCTTCTGCCATTGATCATCCTGCTCTTCACGGCGATCTATAAGCGGATCGGTCCTTATGGGATTACGGAACAGCGGTATTTCCTGCTGGCGCTGGCCTGGTGGCTGCTTTTCATCACCATCTATTTCCTGGTGTCCCGAAAAAAGGACATCCGGTTGGTGCCGTTGTCCCTTTGTGTCCTTTCCTTTCTGTCTTGCTGGGGGCCTTGGGGAGCTTTTGCGGTTTCGTTGAACAGTCAGCGGCACCGGTTGGAAGAATTGCTGGTGAAGAATGGGCTGATGGCAAATGGGATTGTAGTGGAAAGGAGGGCGGGTGCGGCTCCGGTGAAGGTCCGGCTGAAGGACCGACAGGCGATCAGTTCGGTGACGGAGTACCTCGTTGGCAATCACGGGTATCGCGCGCTGCAACCGCTTTTCAAGCGCAACCTGGACTCGATAATGCGGGGAGATAGTTTGACGGAACGCTGGCAAGCCTTTCAGCAGACACAGAGAATCTTGAAGCTGATGAATATTGGGTACGCCAACAGGTGGATGGATGAAACGGAGGCAGACTCTGTCGGCCTCGCAGATATGCCAAAGCGATTCTATTGTTATCGCAACCAGGGGGATGTGGTTTCATCAACGGACGGAGCGAACTTTGTCGCAAATTTCACGGTGGATGCGAACATTTCGGATAGCTGTGAATTGCTGGAATATACCCGCGGTCGGCTGCGGATTTGTCCGGATACCGCGCGAAACCAGTTGCACGTTAGTCTTGCGTCGGGGGCCGGCGAAGCAACGGCCGATCTGGCGCCAATTTTCAGGGCCGTGCTTTCGAGCAATGAACTTACAATCAGTCTGGCAGTGGACCAAATGACCTTGCCGCTGAAGGGTGGGGAGGTCACAGGGAAGGTCGTGCTGTCGGATGTGCGGGGGATGAAGGCGGGCAGCCGGTTGACGGTAAGCCGGATTCAGGGGATCGTTCTGTTTTCGAAACGATAAATAGTCACGGGAATTTGATATTATCGGGAATCTTGAATTCGTCGGGTTTGATGGTGTAGGATTCGTCGATCATGGTCGGATATTCCTCTATCCGCATACCGCCGGGAAAGGCGTCGATCATTTGCTTCTTAACGACATAAAATCCTTTCCAGAGCCAAAGGCGGAATGCGTGAGGTTTTTCCCAAATCAAGCAGGGCTTTCCAAGGAGGGTGTCGGGCCGCACAAATCTAAACCCCATTTGTTTGAAATTTTGTTCAACGCTTCCCCGGAAGCGAAGCTGGACGGAGCTTTTTGCGCCGGTATGCCGGTCGAGGTCAATGGCATAGACTTCCCTTTCCACCGTTATTTTGATAACGTGCTGTACCGGAACTATGGGCGGAAACCGCATGCTGTCAATGGCTAAGGACGGTTTCATCAGAGTAAGATAGACATTTTGGCGCATTCCGGGAACGGACACGGGTTGTATCGATTTCGGACGGTCAGGCGCGGCGCCGGTTCGCGCAATCGGCTGATTGCTAACGGCAAAAAATTCCGGCATTCGGTTGGCGTCGGTCGAGTATGTTCCTTAACTACTTCAAGGTTGCATGGCGCAATCTTCTTCACAACAGGGTATATAGCGGGTTGAACGTCGTCGGTCTGGCGCTCGGGATGGGGGTGGCCTTGCTGATCGGGCTGTGGGTCTATGTCCAGGTGTCATGGGACCGGTGGTTGCCGGATCATGACCGGGCGGCGCGGGTGATGCTGCGGGCGAAGGCCAACGGCGATTGGGGAGTATCGCCGGCAACGTCGCTGCCGCTGGTAGACGTGCTAAAGAAAGAAGTGCCGGGCGTCCGATATGCGGCGGTCACCGATTGGATGGGGCCGCATAGCCTGGTCGTCGGGGACCACAAACTTTACTCCGGCGGGGCAATGGCCAGCGCCGAATTCCTGCAGATCTTTCGCTATCCGCTGGTAAAGGGACGGGCCGATGAGGTGTTGAAGGGGACGTATTCGATCGTGCTGACGGAGACTACGGCGAAGGGGCTGTTTGGAACGGAGGACCCGATTGGAAAGACCGTGCGGATCAGTAATGAACAGGACCTTACCGTGACGGGGGTGTTGAAGGACCTGCCGAATAATACGAGCTTCAACTTTCAGTATATCGTGCCGTTCGCCTATTATGCGTCCCGCTTCGGCTGGGTGAGGAGCGATGCCGCTAACTGGCGGGACCGGTCCTTTCAAACTTTTGTCGGGCTCGCGCCGAATGTGACCTTTGCGCAAGTAGCGGCGCCGCTCCGGGAGATCATGAAGAAATACAACGCGGTCGACTATGCGAATACGCAGGACGAGCTTTTTCTGCAGCCGATGAGCCACTGGCATCTGTACAGCGATTTCGAGCATGGACAGGAGGTTGGGGGATTTGTCCAGTATGTGGAACTTTTCAGCGTGATCGGCGTGTTGGTGCTCCTGATCGCCTGTATCAATTTCACCAATCTCTCTACGGCGCGCTCGGAGAAGCGGGCGCGGGAAGTCGGTGTGCGGAAGGCGATCGGCTCGCGGCGGGTCCACCTGGTCATACAGTTCCTTATCGAATCGCTGGTGATCACGGTGCTGGCGTCGGGGCTGGCGCTCCTATTCGTCCAGATGGCGCTGCCGGCATTCAATGCGTTGGCAAAGGATGAGGTAAGAGTGCCCTATGGGAGCTGGGTCTTCTGGGCGGTGATGGCGGGGTACGTGGTATTTACCGGGCTGATGGCGGGGAGCCGTCCGGCGTTTTATTTGTCGGGGTTTCAGCCGGTAAAGGTATTGAAAGGAGCGTTGAAGGCCGGGCGCGGGGCGTCGCTGCCGAGAAAGATCCTCGTTGTGATACAATTCACTTGCAGTGTTGCGCTGATCACGAGCACGGTGATCATCTACCGTCAGATCCGGTATGCCAAGGGCCGGCCGCTGGGTTATGATCCGACGCGGCTGCTCATGACGGATGCCTCCAATGACCTGAATAAGAACTATGACGCGCTAAAGAACGACCTCCTTAGCTCGGGATTGGTGACGGGTGTGACCCGGTCTTCCAGCCCCGCAACGGATATCTGGGCGAACCAGCGGGTGGATGACTGGCAGGGCAAGCTCCCGGGTGAGACGCTGGGACTGCCGACGATCGGGGTTTGTGACGCGGATTATTTCAAAACTCTTGGGATGACGATAAAGGAAGGGATGGGCTTCTCGGGTAACCTGGCCAAAGATTCGCTGAATGTGGTGTTGAATGAGTCGGCGGTCAGGCGGCTCCGGTATACCGAAGCGATCGGGCAGGTGATCACGTGGCACGATATCCCGCAGCGGGTACATGTGATCGGGGTTGTAAAGGACGCGCTGATGACTTCGCCGTATGCACCGGCGGAGCCGACGATCTTTATCTATGATCCGGGCTGGACGAATATCATTTTGTACCGGCTCAACCCGCGGGTTAATACGCGGCAGGCGCTGGCGAAGCTGGCGGGGATCTTCGACAAATATAACCCTTCGTATCCCTATGGGTATCGTTTTGTAGATGAGAGCTATGCGGATAAGTTCACCTTAGAGACGCTGATTGGGACGCTGTCGGGATTGTTTGCGATACTGGCGATCCTCATTTCCTGTCTGGGGTTGTTCGGATTGGCGGCCTATATGGCGGAGCAGCGGACGAGGGAGATCGGCATCCGGAAGGTTTTAGGGGCGTCTATGGGCCAGGTGTGGGTGCTGTTGTCGCGTGAGTTTGTGGTGCTGGTGGGGATCAGTTGTGTGTTCGCGGCGGCGATCTCCTGGTATTTTATGTCGGGCTGGCTGATCCGGTATGCGTACCGCATCGATATCGGGTGGAGCGTATTCCTGCTGTCGTCGGCGATGGCTTTGGTGATCACGGTGCTGACGGTCAGCACGCAGTCGGTGCGGGCGGCAAGGGCGAAGGTGGTCAGGAATTTGCGGAGCGAGTAGGGGAGACGGGAAGGACCTCGAGATGGAAACGCGGATAGGTGTTGACCGCCACCGCCAGCAGGACCAGGGAGAGCGTAATTCCTACCGGCAGGAAGAGTTTGTTACGCATCTCACGAATATATCACTATTTTCTATATTTCTTTAGCGCCGCGTCGATGGCTGGATACGCTTCCACCTTCTGGATGGTCAGTAAGGCTTCTATCGTTGATTCGGCGCCGGAGTTCTGATTGACGCCGGCCGGCGAGGAGATGCCGTCGAAGCAGACGCCCGTGGCAACGGTGTACATTACTGTATTGGCTGCATTGGCGCCGAGGAGCCAGGCGGCGAGATGTCCAGCCATATCCGCATAGTTGGACTGTCCTGTTTCCTTATACGCTTCGGCGGCGGCGAACACCATTGGTTCGATATCGTATGCGATCTGCGGGTAAGCCGTATCCGACAGGATTTCGACGACGCCGCCGCTTTCGCTGACGGAAAAGGAAGACTGATAGCCATGCTGCAACAGCCACGGATAAAAATTGTCTATTTCGGTCAACGCCGCTTTATTATACTGCGGAGCGTTTAAGAAGTTACCTGCCTGCATCAGCGCGTACGCCTGCATGTTGCCGTATGCGTGCCAGGTATTCTGGTAGCTGAGGAAAGCGCCGTAGGGGAAGTTGGTGGTATCGGCCGGCTGCATCAGAACGATCCCGTCTGCAAGACTTTTTACCAGCCCGGTCATTACGGGATCGTGGTTGGCTTTGCAATAGTTAATCAGGCCAAGCATCAGGACGGCCGACTGATCGGTGGCGCTGCCCGCCGGCAGCCATTGCGGGATCGTGACCCCGTTCGCCACTGTTGTCGTTTGCGGAAGGCCCGCGAAGTCTGTCGCCAGCCGGTTGACCAGGTTTTGTGCAGCTGTGTTTGTCTTGTCATACAGCGCCGGGTTCAAGGTCTTTATGGCAGGGGCGACCTCGGTGAGCGCCAACAACGCCCGCCAGGACCACCAGTTCGATTGATTGGTGCTTGTGGGTCCGGACGTGTTGATCTGCCCGGACGCCGATAGAAAATTATAGAAATAGCCATTGGCGGATTGCATCTCTACCAGGAAGGTGATCAGGTTATACAACTTGTTACGGATGGCGGTATCGGTTGTAAATTGACTGCTTCTTAAATAGACAAGGGTCGCCCGGGCAACATCATCCACACAGGTAAACCCTTCGCCCGTGGCCTCGACATTGATATAATCCGGGTAATTCGAATATATCCATACGCCGGCGGCAGCGGCGCCATCCGGGAAGGTGACGGGTGTATACAAATGATCGAGGTGGGCCAGGTTGACCATGCTGGTGTCGGCGGGTTGGACCGGCCCCGGGGTTACGGCTCTCTTTTTGCAGGAAAAAAGGGCAGCCCCAAAGAGGACTGCCCAACAGAACGAGTATTTCATATCGAATACATTAGCCTACTGCGAAACCTGCTGGTTGTAGATCTCGGTAACCTGATTTGCCGTCAATGCGACATTATAGATCATGATATCATCCAAATCGCCCGTCCAATACCCGCCCCATGCAATATAATATCTGCCGGTCCCGTCATCTGAAGCCGTGTACGCCGAATTTGGCAGATCGGTGCCGATCGAGATGTCTTCCGTCGGGGTGAATACTTTTATCGCTCCGGCGAGGTTGGTCCAGGTCTTAACCATGGTCCCGTCGACGTAAAAGGTTTCTGTTCCCGCACCGTCATATGTTACCACCAAGTGATGCCATGGTCCGGCACCGACGGTTGTGCCAATGGTGATATCAAGCGCTGCGTCGCGGTCATATATCGACGTATCGGTGTGCACAGTAAAGAATGGCCTGGTGGGTTGCATTTGGAATTTCCAGCCATTCCAGCGGTTCAATGCGATCATATAGCAGTCCGCAGGGTGATCTGTCCTGCCGGCAGTGTCCTGTCTTTCCCACAGGCTAATCGTCATCGCTGTTGGTTCGAGCGCGGGGCTGTAGGGGACATCGATATTTCCACCACCCGAGAAATGATAAGCCGAATTCGAATTTCCAAAGCGGTCGGTTGTCAGATTGGGAACTGGACCGGGAACAGCCGCCAATCCGGCCGGACCGGCTTCCAGTGTGCCGTTGTGTCCATTTCCTGAAGAATCATTGGCATTTCCATTGAATTTCCAATATGCCATCAATGATGACCCGGCGATCGGGGTGATCAGTCCGGCCTTATACGCTGCGATGGCTGCGTTGAGATTTTGTGTCGCAGCGGTGACCTGCGCCTGGGTCCCGCTCGTGGCCGCGGCAGTCAGGACGGCTTCCGCGGCGGTCAGGGCGGTTTGAAGCGTGGCCTGGCTGCCCTTCGTGTATTCTCCGGGTTGCGTGCCTTCGTGTGTATTTGCCAAATACCATTTTGCGGAGTCGATCGCTGCTTGTAAACCGGTGGTAGTCGGCGGCGTAAATGAGCTGCCCTTCTTACTGCAGGAAGAGATCGCCATTGTCAGCGACAACCCCAATCCCATCGCAAGGGCCAGGTACTTCATTTGAGTGTTGAATTTCATGATTTATTTAATTTTTAAAGTTGAAAGACGTAATTGTTTTTAGTGCAGTGCCTTGTCGATATCGGTTTCGCTTTGCGGGATCGGGAACGGATATTTTGCAGCGTATGAAAAACCGGTCACCCCGTCCCTGTTGACCAGCGGGTTTATATAGTCCGGACCCAGCGCCGGATTTGCCCCATAACGCATCAGGTCGAAGTACCGGTGAAATTCGAAGCCCAGTTCCATTCTTCGTTCATGGATGATGGCGAGCCTGACCTGGCCTTGCGAGACGGCGGGCACAGGCGGCAGGAGACCGGTGGGAACCGTACCGTATCCGGGTAAGGTGCTGTCGTAGAGATAACTTTCCCTTGCCCGCTGTCTGACCTGGTTCAGCGGGACGACCGCGGCGGCGATTTGCCCCAATTCATTCAGCGCCTCTGCATTGAACAGCAGCAGATCGGCATACCGGATCGCTACGTAGTTGCAATTACCCTGACCGATGATGGGCGACTCGGAAAGCGGTTGCTGATGTTTCCGGGTCAGAAAGCCGGTTTGCGGGGACCAGGAACTAAGAAAGATCTCACCATTGTTCCAGAGGGTGCTATCCACCGCTACCGTATAGTTCAGCCTGGGGTCGGCAACGCCGGAGTCGGTCACTTCAAATTCATTCACAAAATTCTCATTGGGGGCATCACAATAATAGCCGCCGACCACCTGGGGTGCAAACCATTGGTTCAGGGCATTGCCGACATTTGGATTCTGGCCTCCCTGCATTTGAACTTCAAAAATCGATTCCTTGTTATTTTTATGATTGCCGTCAAAATCCTGGGAATACACCGGCATCAAACTGTATTGCCCGGAATTGATCACGAGGTTAGACCAGGTCACGGATGAGTCCCATTTTTGCTGGTAGAGGTAGACCTTTGCGAGGAGGGAAGCGGCCGCTCCGCTTGTTGCCCGTCCTATATCCGCACCGGTATACCCGGCAGGTAAAGCGTGAAAGGCCGCCATCAGATCCGGTTCGATAACCGTCTCATAGATCAAACTCGCGGGAGATTGTGCGATTTGCATTTGAGCGGGGCTTAACGGAGTGAGAACGATCGGTACTTCGCCATAGATGTTGACCAGCATAAAATAATACCATGCCCGCAGGAACCTGGCCTCGCCCAATATTCTTGAACGGAGCGCGGTGTCCATATTTATGGTGGGGACATTTGCCAGGACGAGATTGCAGTTCGTGATCCCTTCATAGAGATTGCCCCATTCGTTGGAGAGGTGGGAATTGGTTGTGGTAAAGGAAAAATTATCTATGGTGGCGGCATCCTGGCTTGCGGCGGGGTCACCGCTCGCTGCGTCGTCGGAAGCTACGTCGCCGAATACCCAGAGGGGGTTGGTGGTTCCGCTGGTGAACGTCATTTGAACATAGGCTTCATTAACGGCCCGGACCGCATTGGCGGATGTATTATAGAACTGGTCGGCGGGAAGTACTCCCTTCACATCCTTATTCAGAAATTTTGAACAGCTCATACCTGCCAAACAGGATGCGCCGATCAGGAATCCGTACAGTAATCGTTTTTGCTTCATGGGTTGTTGACTTTATCAATGCTCAAAAACTAAGGTTTGCGCCGAGGATATAACTTCTGGCAGACGGGTAAGTCCCCCAATCGATACCTGCCGCCACATCACTCGGGTATTGCTCGACCTTGACGTTGTTGCTTATATACATTTCCGGGTCCAGGCCCGTATATTTTGTAATGGTGACGAGGTTGGTCCCGGTCGCGTAGATCCGTAATCCTTTTATGTGTAGTTTGTCGGTCAGCTGCTTGGGAAGGGTATAGCCCAACTGAATGTTTTTTAGCCGGCAGTAGGAAGCGTCTTCGAGAAAGCGGGAGGAAGGTTCCTTTATATTGTTTGGCTGGTCCAGCCAGGATACCAGGGGCATCGTGTTGCCGGTGCCTTCCCCATGCCAGCGCGTGTCGTACACCCTTTTGGTCAGGTTGAAGGGACGATAAAACCCTTCGATATCCTGGTTGACCTGCAGGTAGATCTTGTTGCCGTATCCTCCCTGGATGAGCACGAAAAGATCGAAATTCTTATAGCTCAGGGTCGAGGTTGCTCCATACGTGAATTTTGGGATGGCGCTTCCGAGGAAGGTCCGGTCGTGCGCGTCTATCTTGCCGTCGCCGTCGATGTCCTTGTATTTTACATCTCCCGGTCTTACGCCCGGTCCCTGATAAGCGGAGGTGAAAATGTCGTTGGCATTTTGAAAGATGCCGGTCATCTGGTAGCCGTAAAACGATCCGATCGGATGCCCCGCCGTAGTCAGCGTGGCATAGATGCCATTATCGATCCGGCCGCCCTGGATGGGGACCGGGATCGACACCACTTTATTTTGAATGGTCGCCAGGTTGGCCGTAAAGGTATATTTGACGGCGTGGTTTGCATTCGAGTATTGCAAATTGAATTCGAGTCCCTTGTTCTGAACGCTGCCGTCGTTTACAAAGGGCGCGGTCGCGTCGCCGCCGATCATGGGCAATGGAACCGCCACCAGCATGTTACTGTTCACTTTATTGAAATAGTCAACCGTTAAAGACAGCTTGTCTTGCAGGATCGCGATATCCATGCCCACGTCCGTTTGTGTGGAAGTCTCCCATTTGACGTCCGGGTTTCCCAATACGGATATGGTGTTGCCCTGGACTACCGCGGAGGGGGAGCCGAAAACGTAGTTCTTAACCGTGGAGGAATTCAGTGCCGTTCCTACAATCGACGCCCAGGGGTAATTACCGATATTCTGGTTGCCTAATTGTCCGTAGCTGGCTCGTATTTTAAGTCGCGAAATGATCGGGAATTTATCGGTGAACCATTGCTCGCTGGTAACGTTCCATGCGACGGCGCCGGAAAAAAAGTCGCCCCATCGGTTGGAAGGACCGAAGCGGGATGAGCCGTCACGCCTCGCGCTGCCGGTCACCAGATATTCGTTGTTAAAGTTGTAGTTGACATTGGCCAGGAAGGACATCAACGACCATTGCTGCAGGCTTTCGGTAGGAATCCCGGCCCCGAGGCCATTTCCAAGGAATTCCAGGGAGGGTATCTGGGTCGGGAAGTTTTGTTGGGTTTCTGAATTGTAGGTGGTGGAATTGGCGACAGCTTCCGTACCCACCAGGAAGCTCAGGTTATGCTTGCCGTAGAACGTGGTGTTGTAGCGGAACGTATTGTTCCACACCATATTTTCATTGGTGATCTGGGATTCCGTGAGCGTATTCGGGTTATTTATCCTGCCGTTGGTCCCCCAGTTCAGGTCGAATGTCTTGTCCCGGGTGATGAGCACGTCGCCGCCAAAGTCCGTTTTGAAAACCAGTTTAGGCAGGATCTTAAATTCTGCAAAGACGTCCCCGAACCCGCGGAATTGTTGTTCCCCGTTGTCGGTATTGTTGGCCAGCCCGACGGGATTATAGCCGTCGCCAAAAAAACCCGGGTATTGGGGCAGATCGCTATACACTCCGGGGGAGGAATAAATGGGGATAGCCGGGTCACGGAAAAGGGCGTAGCGGATAACGCTGCCGCCGTTCCCGCCGAGGCCGTCACCGGAGCTCCCGATCGAATTCTTGTTATAATAGGAGAAACTCAGGTTTGTCCCGACTTTGACATGGGCGGTAAGCTCGGACACTAATTTTGTGCGCAGCGTATACCGCTCATACCACGAATTCAGGATGATGCCGTCCTGTCTGAAATAATTCCCGGAAACCGAATATTGTGTCTTATCGGTCCCGCCGCTGACGGACAGTTGGTGATCCTGCTCGGGGGCTGTCCGGAAAATGGCGTCGACCCAGTTGGTATTGGCCATGGCGATGGAGTCCGGGATAGGGGATTTCAACAAGGGATTGTTTGGCGCCAGGCCGGCGTTGTCATTGGCCACCATTTCATTGAAGAGGGTCTTATATTCCGCGGCATTTGTCATGGGTGTCAGGTAGCCATGTGTTTGAACGCCGGCGTATACGGAATAATTGATGGATGCCTTGCCGGATTTACCGTTTTTCGTGGTGATCACCACGACCCCGTTGGATGACCGTGCACCGTAGATGGCCGCGGAGGCCGCGTCTTTCAGGACCGTTATACTGGCTATATCATCTGCCGCCAGGAAATTGATCCCGTCCTGTGTAGGAACTCCGTCGATGATATAGAGCGGATCGTTGTTATTGATCGATCCGACGCCCCGGATACGCATCGCCAGGCCGTCTCCGGGTTGACCCGTTGTTTGAGTGATACGCACGCCGGAGGCCTGGCCCTGCAAGGCCTGGTCGGCAAATCCGACCGGGATCTTGGCGACATCGTCGACATTTACGACGGATAC
>Ga0335083_10000784_pt1 | contig 45665 bp, 42 predicted proteins | sample Lox_Sample_42_FD_206716 | JGI IMG/M metagenome (GOLD analysis project Ga0335083, IMG submission 206716) | Soil microbial communities from Loxahatchee National Wildlife Refuge, Florida, United States - Lox_Sample_4.2 | ecosystem: Environmental > Terrestrial > Soil > Wetlands | place: USA...
CCCGGATCATCGAGACGGAGGGGAACGACTTCACCGCGAAGCACACCGTGGCGCGCGGATGCCGGCTGGTCATCGCCGTGCGGTACTCGCGGGCGCGCTCGCGCAGCGAGCCCTCGTCGATGACGAACGCGGGCGTGCCGTAGCGCTCCGCGATGGCGCGCAGTGAGCAGCCGCCGATCAGCAGGTCCTCCCCGTCCACCAGCGCGGACGGCGGGAACAGCGAAAGATCAAGCACGTGCCTTGCTCCTCGGGGGTTCTGCGGGGGGTGATGTCGTGGCAGGCGGCTCAGTGGGTGGCGGCTCGGCGGATGGGTGGGCGGGTGCCCGGTGGGCGGCTCAGTGGGTGGCGGTGACCTTGGCGAGGCCCGCGGGGGCGTCCGGATCGAGGCCGCGGCGCAGCGCCGCGGCCAGGGCGAGCTGCTGTCCGCGGACGGTGGCCAGGACGGGCTGCAGAATCTCGCCCGCTTCCGGCACCGGCAGGTCGGCGCCAGGGGCGGGACCGCAGGTCGCGGTCGGCACGCCGATCCGCGCGAGCCTCGCCGCGAGTTCCGCCTCGTCCGCCGCGAACCGCTCGCCGCCGGCCACGATCAGCACCGGGAGGCCGTCGTCGAGCGCGGCGATCGGGCCGTGCAGCAGGTCGGCCGAGGACAGGCCTTCGGCGTGCACCCGGGCCGACTCCTTAATCTTGAGCGCGGTCTCCAGCGCCGCGGCGTACGCCATGCCGCGCCCGGTGACCACCAGCCGCCCTGCCCGTTCCCAGCGCGCCGCGAGCGCGCGGGCCGGGGCGTCGTCGGCCACGACCCGCTCGACCGCGGCAGGGAGCGCGGCCAGGTCCGCCGCCGGGACGACGCCGGGGTCGAAGGCGGCGGCGACCGCGACGATCGCCAGCATCTGGGCCGTGACGGTCTTGGTGGCGGGGACGGCGAGCTCGGGACCCGCGCCGGTGGGCAGGGTGACCTGGCACGCGCGGGCCAGCGGGCTGTCCGGCTCGTTGGTGATGGCGACGACGACGGCGCCGGAGCGGCGCATGACGGAGGCGGCCTGCACGATCTCCGGGGTGGCGCCCGACTGGCTGAGCGCCACGACCAGGTAGCCGCCGTAGTCGGCGTCCGCGCCGTACCTGGTGTGCAGGCTGGGGGCGGCGAGCCCGGCGGGCCGGCGGGAGGTCAGCTCGATCAGGTAGCGGCCGTAGACCGCTACGTTGTCCGATGAGCCGCGGGCGAGCAGCGCCGTCCCTGCCAGCCGCTCCGGCAGCGCCGCGCGGATCTGGTCGAGGAACTCGGCGTGCCTGGCGGCGAGGCGGCCGAGCACCGTCGGCTGTTCGGCGATCTCCGCGGTCATCAGCGTGCCAGGTCTCATCTCGTGTCCCCCTTCATGTCTTCGGATCTTCCGCTGCCGACCCGTCAGCCGTGGCGGCCCGGTGGTAGAGCGGGGCGGCGGCGGCCAGGGTCGCCTCGTGGCGGCGGGCGAGCCGGTCCCACCGGGCGGCGCGGGACGGGTCGGGCAGGACGACACCGCGGACGGCGGGCGGGGACGCGGGTAGCGCCACGCCGTCAACGCCTGCCGCCGCCACCATCGCGGCGCCGATCGCCGAGCAGTCGACGCGCTCCGGGTCGGGCGGGCTGACCGGGCGCCCAGTGGCGTCGGCCAGGTCGGCGGCGAGCGAGGAGGCCGTCGCGCCGCCGCCCGCCAGGAACACTCCGCCCGCCACGCCGCTCGCCTGCTCAAGGACCGTGAGGCAGTGCCTGCTCTCCGCCACGATCCCGGTCTGCAGGCCGCGTGCCAGGTGGCCGGGGCCGTGGCCCAGGTGCAGCCCAGTGAGCGTCCCGGCCAGGTCAGGGTCCCAGCGGGCGCCCTGCTCGCCGGGCAGCAGGTACGGCAGGAAGGACGGCGATTCCTCCGGGTCGACGCCGGCCGCGAGGCGGGCGAGCGCGTCCTGGTCGCCGCCGGTGAGCAGCCCGGCCAGCCAGCCGTGCGCGCTGCCGGTGGCGAGCAGGTCCATCTCCAGACCCCAGCCACCGAGCACCGGCATCGGGGTGATCAGGTAACGGTGCGCCGGATCGGCGGCGGCTGTGCCGCTCAGCCCCAGGATGACGTTGCTCGTCCCCGCGATGTAGGCGACCTGGCCCGGCTCGGTGATGCCGAGGCCGAGTGCGCCGAGCACAGAATCGGCGCCGCCGACGCAGACGGGGATGCCGGGCGGCAGCCCGGCAGCCGCGGCCGCCTCCGCGCGCAGCGGGCGCCACGCCTGCGACGGCTCGATGTCTGGCAGCGCGGGCAGCCCGTCGGCGATGCCGTCGATCCAGGCATCCGCGGCCAGGTCGTAGCAGCCGAAGCCGGTGGCCGTCGACGGGTCGGTCAGGTACTCGCCGGTGAGGGCGCCGAACAGGTAGTCCTTGGCGCCGAGCAGGCGGCTGGCCCTGGCCTTCAGCTCCGGGGCGACGGCCAGCAGCCGCCGCGCCATCGGGACCAGGTACCGGCCGTCCACCCACTGCCCGGTCCGCTGGTACAGGTCGTCCGGGCCGAAGTCGGCGCGCAGCGCGCTGCCGAAGTCTTCCGCCCGCCCGTCTTCCCAGATGATCGCCTGTGCGACCGGGCTGCCCGCCGCGTCGGCCAGCACGAGTGTAGGGATCATGGCCGATAGCCCGATTCCCCTCCACCGTTCCGGATCAATTCGATCGGCGAGGCTGGCCGTCACCCTTCCGACCGCGGTCAGCCAGTCCGCCGGATCCTGCTCGGCCGCGCCGGACTCCGGGCGGTGCGTCGGGTAGTCCGCGCGGGCACTCGCGAGCACCGTGCCGTCCGCCGCCACGACCGTGCCCTTGCAGCCAGAGGTGCCGAGATCGAGCCCGGCGTAGACCGCGTCGATCTCAGGCTCCGCCGGCCGGCGTACCTGGCCGCCGGGCCCGGGGCCGCTCCCCCGCCCGGTGCTGGGCGACGGGCTCCGGCGTGACGTCCCAGCCTTCGGTGACCGGGCCGCGCAGCAGTTCCCGTGAGGTCGCGCCCGAGATGTAGAAGCCGAACTCCAGCGCGGGGTAGACCTGCACGAAGCAGTCGAAGGGCACGTCGTTCGCGTCCACGCTGAGCCCGCGCAGCCGGACCACCTGCGACCTCGCGGGCAGCCGCAGCAGCCGGCGCTCGTCGGCGTCGGCCGCGCTGACCTCCAGGTACTGCTCCTCGGCGTGGTCCTCGAGCCCGTAGCGGTCGGCGAGCAACTGGTACAGCGACCCGGTGAGCGCTTCCTTGTGCAGGTCGAGGGTGGGCGCGAGCGCGACCGGTATCACCGCGGTCTCCAGGATCTTCGGCTCGCCGTCCACCAGCCGCTGGCGCATGATCTGCCACACGAGATCGTCAGGGCCGAGCCGCAGCGCGTCGCGCAGTGCGGGCGATGGGGCGCCGCGGACCAGCTTGAGCAGCCGGGTGCCGATGCGCGGCGGCTCCTCCTCGGACTGCCGCAGCGTGGACAGCAGCCCGCCAGACCGGCCGGGCTCGCTGATGATGCGCGGCTTGGCGAGGAACGTGCCGACGCCCTGGTGCCGCCTGACCCGGCCCGCCCGCTCCAGTTCCTCAAGCGCGCGGCGCACCGTGATGAGGCTGACGCCCGCCATATCGGCAAGCTCCGCCTGGGTCGGCAGCAGGTCACCGGGGGCGAGGTTGCCGTCGGCCACCAGGTTCTCGATGAAGGAGATCATCTCCTCGTAGCGCAGGCGCTTGCGCGGCTGCGCGGTGGCCGCCTGACGTTCGGCCCGCACGGAAGCCAGGTCGAGCAGTGACATGACCGCTCACCCAGCCTCTGCGGCGAGCACCGGGAACACCTCGGCCGCCGCCTCAAGCGTCCGGTCCACGTCGGCGTCGGTGTGCACCAGGGAGACGAACAGGTTCTCGTACTGGCTGGGATGGAAGAGGACGCCGCGCAGGAACATCTCCTGATACCACCGGGTAAAGCGGTCCACGTTCGCGTACCGCTCGGCGTCGCGCCAGTTCTTGATGGGATGATCGCTGAACCACACCTGGAACACGGTACCGAGCCCGTCCACTCTTACGGGGACCCCGGCGTCGGCCGCCAGCTTGCGCAGTCCCCCGGCGAGGCGGTCACCGACCTTCCGCTGCCGCTCGTACAGGCCGGGCTCGGCGAGCAGGTCCATGGTGGCCGACACGGCGGCGCAGGCCACGACGTTCGCGTTGTAGGTGCCTGAGTGGGAGTAGCGCCCATCGGCGATCATGCCCATCACCTCGGCGCTGCCGCCGAGCGCGGCGACGGGGAAGCCGCCGCCCAGGCCCTTGGCGAGCGTGGTGAGGTCGGGGGTGACGCCGAACCACTCCTGCGCACCGCCGCGGCAGAACCGGAACCCGGTGATCACCTCGTCGAAGATCAGCAGCGCGCCCGCCTTTTTGGTCTCCTCGCGCAGCAGCTCGAGGTAGCCGGGCTCCGGCAGGATGCAGCCGGTGTTGAACACCGCGGCCTCGGTGATGACCGCCGCGACTTCGTGTCCGCGTTCGGCCATGATGCGCCGGAAGCTATCCGGGTCGTTCCAGGTGAGGACGATGAGCGTGCCGGCCAGCTCAAGGGGAACCCCGGGTCCCGCCGCCACCGGCCGCGGCGCGTCGGCCAGGCCCGCCTCGGCCGGGTCCACGTGGTTGCTCCAGTAGACCGTGTCCTGCCAACCGTGGTAGTGCCCCTCGAACCTGATGATGAGCCGGCGCCCGGTGTAGGCGCGGGCGAGCCGGACGGCGCTGCCCACCACCTCGCTGCCCGAGTTGGAGAAGCGGACCATCTCGATGCCGGGCACCGCGTCGACCACCTTCGCCGCGGCCTCGATCTCCAGCTCGTACGGCAGACCGGGGCAGGTGCCGAAGCTGCCGATCGCGTGCGTGACCGCCTCGGTGACCACCGGGTGCCGGTGCCCGAGGATCATCGGCCCGAGCCCGAGCAGGTAGTCGACATACTCGTTGCCGTCCGCGTCGGTGATGCGCGATCCTGCGCCGCTGGCGATGAAGGGCGGGTAGGGCTTCCAGCCGAACCTCACCGTCCTGGCACTGCTGCCCGCACCGCCCGGGATGACGCGGCTGGCCCGGGCGAACAGCTCCCCGGACTTCGGGGTGTGCGCCGCGTACCGCTCATCGAAGCTCACAAGGCCTCCGTCTGTGCCTACTTTGTATAATGAGTATGTTGAGACACGATAGCGTGCGGTCGCCCGGAATGTCACTAGCGGTTCCTCCAGGGTCCTTCTCCGGGCTTGTTCCTCGCCCGGCACGGCGCGATGCTGGTACGCATGCGAGTGATGCCGGACGGTGACGGCCTCGGCTGGCGCGGGCTTCTTGAGGAGAGGGCCACGCCCGCCGGATCCGGACCGCATCTGGGAACTGCACGAGTCCCGGCTCGCACTCGAATCCGCATGGGTTGCCGCCTGGGAGGCCTGGACAAGCGACGCGTTAGGCTACTGCGCCTGGGCTTCAGACAGACCTGCGGCCGTCGCGCGGGCCGAACGCGGCGATCGCGTCCGTGTCGCTTGCCCGCGCGTTGAGGTACTCGTCCGCCCAGGCGGCACGGTCCGGGAAGGCCGAGTCCGCGACGACCGCGGCGATGGCGGCCGCCACGTCGATCTCTGCCGTGGCGAGGGTGACGGCGCCGTCGCGGAGCAGGGCATAGTGGCCGCCGGGACGGCCGTAGGGCATGCCGATGCTGCCAGGGTTGATGACCAGGCGACGGTCGGCCAGCCGGGTGAACGGCATGTGGGTGTGCCCGCACACCACGGTCCGCACCTCGTCGGGCAGCCCAGCGAAGGCCTCCGCCCAGCGCTCGAGCCGGGTGTCGACGAGCACCACCTCGTTGTCGTCGCGCGGTGTGCCATGGCAGAAGGCCACCGGGCCGAAACCGCGCACGTCGAGGATGACCGGGTGCGGCAGGTCAGCGAGCAGCGCGACATGCTCCGGTGCCAGCTGGGCCGCGGCCCAGGCGTCGACGGGATAGGCCTCCTCGTTCGCCGGGTACTCGCCGCGCGCCATGGCCACCAGGTCGCGGTCGGCGTTGCCGCGCACAAGCACGACGTTGTCCAGGCTGGCGAGCCGGTCGAGAACCTCCGTCGGCTGCGGTCCCGCGGCGTGGTCGCCGCACACCACGATCGCGTCGGCCGCCCGGACCTCGGGCAACGCGAGGACCGCGTCGAGAACGGGCAGCACACCGTGGATGTCGGCAAGAACCGCGACGCTGTCGATCATGCTGTCATCCTCGCACCGGCCCTGGCGCCGGGGATGTGCCCTCCGCTCAGAGCAGCGCGACACGCCCACTGTCGCCGGCGCACCCGCGTTCTACCCCGCGGAATCGGATACCGTCAATGCGGCTGCGGCTGCGGCTCGCGCGGACCGGCGGCACACGGGGGCGGATGTTCATGATGTCCTGGGAGCACTCGCTGCTCGGCGATCTCGGACCGGCGCCGGTACACGACGCCGCCCGCGGCGATCACCGGCCCGTCGACGCCTACCGCGAGTTGCTCAGCGAACTCGGCCGGACACCCCGCCAAGTCGACGAGACGCGGCTGCGCGAGTCGCATCCCGGCCTTGAGCTGGTGCGGCTGCCGGGCAGCGGGCTGGTCGTGACCATAGGCGAGCTGAACGTGCTGCCCGACTACCTGGGCCGGCCGGAAGAGATCGAGGCCGCTCCGCTGCGCTTCATCGGCCCGCTTGTCCAGTCGATGCGCAGCTGGGGCATCGCGGAACTCGGCCGCCCCGCCGGGCACCGGGTGTGGCCGCCGCGGCTACTGCCCGGCGCGATGCGCTATCCGCTGCTCGGGCCGCTGGCCGAGACGGCGGAGATCAGGGCGGTCACCATGCTCGGCAAGAGCCTCGGGTTCGCGCCGTCCGGCTGGTACGCATCAGTCCTTGCCCGCAACGCCAGTCACTTCGCCCCGTTCTCCTGGTACCGCTGGCACGCGATCCACCTGACGGCCAGGTCGCTGATCGCGCGGTCCGCCGGCGCGGACGGACCGGAGCGCGCGGCCCTGCGGCGGCGGGCCCGGATCTGGGCGGGCTACGCGGATCACTTCCTGCAGGACTCGTTCGCCGCCGGGCACCTGATCAACAAGACCCTGGTGATCCAGTGGTACATCGAGTGGCTGGCGGCGTCCGGTGTGTCCTACCCGCACCGGGACGTCCTCGATGCGCTGACCGTGGCGCGCCAGCCGCTGCTGCACGGCCCGGGGCACTACGACCGGGCGGCGGCCCGGCTCGCCCGCACAGCCGCGGACCGCGGGAACGGCGAGCGCACTCCGGACGAACGGGCGGGCGCGGTGCCCGGCCCGCCATGGGACCCGCAGGACGTGGCCGACGCGCCGGGCACGGACGACCGGATCGCGGCCAGCGGCGTCACCGGCGACACCGACGCGGAGCGGCGCGCCGCGTACCTGGCCTACCTGGCGATGCTCGGCAGCGGCACCGTCCAGCTCGCGGTGAAGGTGGCGCACGAGTACCTCAACAAGCACTCGCTCGTCGTCTCGGCCGGACCGGACGGCCCGCGCTTCCGTATCTTCGGCGATCACACCCTGCTCGCCAGCCCGGAGGGCGCGCTGCGGACGGCGCGGGCGGCCGCGGCGTCCAGGCGCGCGATCACGGAGCTGCTGCGGGACGGCGAGACCGCGGTCGACAGCTGGGACATCTTCGACAGCTTCCCCGACCATGTCGAGCAGGACGGCCGGCTGGTCTCCCTGCCCGAATGGCATCGCGGTCAGCTGCGCGAGCTGTGCGTCGAGCTGTTCGAGCGGCGCTCGACGCGTGCGGTGCGAGCCGTCACGTCCGGCGCCTTCCGGCAGCTCGGCGCGCCGATCGACGACCGCTCGTAAGCCGCAGCCGGCCGCCGGCATGGCGGGCGATTTCCTGATTGCCCTGCCAGCACGATCAGTTCACTGGAAGATAAGCGGTGACAGCGGTGCTTAAGGGCCGGCGTGCGGCGCCTGGCGGAGTGGGGGGTCAACGGTGAGGATGCGACACGCGCTGACGGCGGGTGCCATCGTGCTGGCCGTGGCGGCGGCAGCAGCGGGAGTGCCGCGGATGGCGGCCGAGGCCTCCGCCACCAGCCCGGCAGCGACCGCGGCCACGGCCAAGCCGGCCGCGATCAACTGGGGCAAGCCCTGGTTCACCGACAACTTCAACGCCACGAAGGTCAACCCGAAGTGGTGGTGGGTCTACAACTCCCCGACGGCGTCGACGCCGCGGACCGTGCAGTCGGTCCAGGAGAAGCAGGGCACGCTGCGACTGATCGCGCACACCCAGAAGCCCTACGGGTACGTGGGCGGCGGTCTCAGCTTCAACGACCCCCAGACGTACGGCCGCTGGGTGTACCGGTTCCGCGTCGACGCGGGCGCGGGCTCAGGGCCCGGCTTCCTGATGTGGCCGAAGGGCGCCTGGCCGCAGGACGGCGAGGTCGACATCATCGGGAACCTGCCCAAAAACAGGACCGGCGGCGACATCTACCTCATCATGGGCTCGGTCAGCAACCATTTGGACTTCCGCCTGCCCAAGTCGGTGAACTTCACCAAGTGGCACACGATGGCGTTCGACTGGCTGCCCGACCACATGACCTTCTGGCTCGACGGCAAGGCGCTGTGGACGGTGAAGAAGGCCTCGGGCTTCATCCCGACGACGCCGTTCCGCCTGGCGATCCAGCTGGACGCCGGCTGCGACGGCGCCTGCCACATCGACAAGACCACCCCAGCCAACGTGGTCATGTACGTCGACTCGGTGCAGATCTACAAGAAGCCGGCCTCTTATGCGGGTTAGTCCGCGGTAAGGTCCTCGGCGCCCCGATCGCGGGTGCCCGCGGCATGGGCGCTCGCGGCATGGGCGCTCGCGATCGACTCGGGCAGCACCGGCCGGAACACCGCCAGGGCTAGGGCGAGTGCCGCGTAGTAGCCGACAAGCCAGGTGAGTTCCGCGAGGCGTTCCCTGCCGAGCCCGGCGAGGCCGGCCGTGTAGTCGTCGTCGGACAGGGTCCGCTCGGCGGCCATGGCGCGGGCGAGGCGGCAGACCAGCGCCTCCTCCTCGCTCAGGCCGTCGGGGACCCGGCCGGACAGAACATCGTTCACCTGTGCCTGGCTGAGGCCGAGCTTGCGGGCGGCAGGCTCGTGGGCCAGCCGCTCGAAGTCGCTGCGCAGCTCGCCGGCCACGCTGAGAATGCCGAGCTCGCGCTCGCGCCCGGACAGCAGCGCGCTGAACCGGATCGTGGCGCCGACCCGCTGCAGCGCGTTGCCGACCTCCGGGGTGAGCAGCATGACGGCGAACGGGCCGACGAGCCGGCCGCCGGAGTCGACGATCGGCACGGTCCCCGCCTGGCTGGCTCGCGGACCGCCGGTGATCTCCGCATAGACCGCACGCTGCGCGTCGTCCAGGTCCGCAGGAGCGATCAGGTCAAGCCGGGGCGGCAGGTTCTCGAACGGCAGAGCCTCTTGCGTCATGTCAGTGTCCCAGCGTCAGGCGATGGTGTTGCGCAGCGCGCCCACGCCGGTCACCTCGACGGTGACCACGTCGCCCGACTTCAGGAACAGCGGCGGGTTGCGGCGGGCGCCCACGCCGGACGGCGTGCCGGTGAGGATCAGGTCGCCGGTGCGCAGCGCGGTGAACTCGGAGATCGTTGCGATAAGCCTGGGAATCGGGAAGATGAGCAGGTCGATGGTCGAGTCCTGGACCTTCTGCCCGTTGACGGTGGTGGAGATGGACTGCGCGGTGATGTCCACCTCGTCCGGTGTGACCAGGTACGGGCCGACCGGCGTGCACGCGTCCCAGGCCTTGCCCTGCATCCACTGGTGGGTCTTGTACTGGTAGTCGCGCATGGACAAGTCGTTGGCGACGGTGTAGCCGAGCACGTGCTCGAGCGCGTCCGCCTCGGCGATGCGCCGTCCCGGCGCGCCGATCACCACGGTGAGCTCGCCCTCGTAGTCCACCTGAGCGGACTCGGACGGCAGTTCGATCGCGCGATGAGGTCCGGTGAGGCTGCTCGCGAACTTGGGGAAGAGCACCGGGTAGTCGGAGTCGCTGCGTCCGGTCTCCTCGATATGCGCCTTGTAGTTCAGGCCGACGCAGAACACCCTGGCCGGGTTCGGCACCACGGGCCGCAGCTCCGCGCCTGCCGCGGGGAACGCGTCGGCGATGCGCCGCTGCGCGGCCGCGAGCAGCTGCGCGGTGGTGGCATCGCCAAGCTCGGTCAGGCCGGCGAGGGGGACGAGCAGGTCACCCTGGAGCTCGGCGACGACCGGCGCGCCGGTCTTGTCGAAGGTGGACGCATAGCGCATGGCTCAGCCCTCTCGATCGGTGATCCGCGACATTCCCGGCGCGCTCAGTCGGCCAGCTGGGCCGGCCAGGCCGGCCGGCGACGGCGCACTGTGGCAGCGGGCCGACTATAGCCCCATGCACCGCCCGGCCATGCGGGCAGGTGGGCCGTCGACCCGGGCAACGGGCGCCCGCGGCGCGGTTCAGGACTTCGCGGCCCCCTCGATGGTGACGTGTCCCATTCCCGTCGAGACGAAGCCGGCGACGCAGCCGCGCGAGTCCGCGACCTGCCATGCGTCGCCGACATTGCCCTTGACCTGCCGGGAGTCGCCGGGGCCGAGGGTGACGAGCAGGCTACGCTTGCCGCGGTAGTCCCGCCAGTACACCAGCAGCCTGCTCGTTGTCGCGTCGGTGAATGTGATGTTCACCCCCCGGCCGTTGGCCGAGGCGAGCCCGGCCGAGCACGCACGCTCGGTGACTCCGGTGACCACCGCCCGGTAGGGCGGCCTGACCGCGGGCGGCGCACTCGCCGTGGCCGACGCGGAATGCGAGGGCGACGCCGGCGAATGGTGACCGCCGAGTGCGAGCCACAGGCCGGCCCCCGCCGCCGCGATGACCACGACGGCGGCGGGAACGGCGACCGTCCGGGCCCGGCGCGGTCTCCGCCCGGCGCGGCTCTGGGTGGGGCGCCCGGCCGGCGACTTCCCGGCCGGCGCCCCCGCGGCGACGTCGGCGGTCGGGCCGGACCCGCCCTGCCCGTCGATATCCGCGGTCCTGGCGGACCGCCCGACGGCGCTGACTCCCGCCGCGGGTGACTCCGACGTGCGCGTGTCGTGGTGCCGCGGCGGCGGCGTGATCGCGCTGACCCGGCCGCCTGGAATTCCCGCGAGCAGCGACTCGGGCAGCCAGTCGTCCCAGAGCCTGGCGTCATCGAGCTGCGCGAGCAGGTCGCGCGGCGCGGGCCGCAGCGAGGGCTCCTTGCGCATGCACCACTCGATGAGCGGCCGCAACTCGGCAGGCACCCGCGACAGGTCAGGGTTCTGCGTCACGATGCGCTCGAGCACCACGGTGGTCATCCCGCCGTAGAACGGCGGCAGGCCGGTCGCGGCGAAGACGAGGACGCCGCCGAGGCTGAACATGTCGCTCGCCGGGCCGATGTCCCGGCCGATCGCCTGCTCGGGTGACATGAAGTCGGGCGACCCGACGATACGGCCCGCCAGCGTGAGCACCGTGTTCTGCGTCCCCCTGGCGATGCCGAAGTCGATCACCCGGGGTCCGTCGGCGGCGAGCAGCACGTTCGACGGCTTGATGTCCCGGTGCACCAGGCCCGCGGCGTGCACGGCCCCGAGCCCCTCGGCAAGCCCCGCGGCGAGCGCTAGCACCGACCGCGCGGGGAGCGGGCCGTGGCTCTCGACCGCCGCGTCGAGCGACGGCCCCGCCACGTAAGCGGTCGCCAGCCAGGGGACCGCGCCGTCCACGTCCGCGTCCGCCACCGGCGCCGTGTACAGGCCATTGACCCGGCGGGCGGCGTCCACCTCGTTCCGGAACCTGGTGCGGAATTCCGGATCCTCGGCGAGCTCGGCGCGGATCACCTTGACCGCGACAAGCCGCCCGCCCGCCGAACGGCCGAGGAAGACGTCACCCATTCCGCCGCTGCCGAGCCGCCCGGTCAGCCGGTAGGGCCCGATGGCCCGCGGATCGGTTGGCAGCAACTGATCTGGCACGCGAAACCCCCGCCCGGGTCATTCCGCCGCGATGACGATGACAAAGGGATTGATACAGAACGGTTGGTGCTGACTCCGCACCGGGAACCGCGTCCCCGTGCGGGCAGTACCTAACATATCGGCACATTCCGGTGAAGTCGGCCCCGCGCCCGATACCGTAGCGCCGAAAAGAGACAGAAAGAGAGCGAGCCAGGCATGGCAGCCATCGTCGGGGGCGACCAGCCCCCGTATACCGCCGCGGACCGGGGCGCAGTGCTTAGCAATACCGTGCTCAGGGACACGCTGCTCGCGCCGGACACCCAGCCGCGGGTCGCCGCCGACTGCGAGGCTCTGGTCGACCGCGAGGTCGCGGAGATGTCCGGTATCACCGGCGCCGCCGTCAAGCTCGCCTACCGGACGGTGCGGACCTTCGACGCGGGCCATATCCGGGTCATGATCGAGAGCCTGCTTCCCGACGTGGCGGACGCGCTCCAGCCATGGTGGACTGCGTTCACGACGGAGCCGGGCGCCGAAGCGGGCGACTTCGGCGCGTACCTCGCCAGCACCGAGGACGAGGTGGCCGAGGCACTGGTCGGGATCACCGACGAGCGCCGCAAGTTCTCGCACCGGGCGACGATCGTCAAGGCCTACAACACGGTGAGGCCGAGCGCCGTCAAGCACGTGAAGGCCGCGCTGCCCGCGCTCGGCAGGCTGGTGCAGCAGCACGCAGCGTAAGACCCTGCATACCTAAACATACCTACCTTCAGCCAATGGCGGCGTTTCAGAAGAGACGTCAGGGTAGGGTGGCGGGGTTGTGACGGGATCTGGCCTCATTTTCGACGATCGCTACCGCCTGGACGAGCAGATCGCGGCCGGGGGCGTCGGCCAGGTGTGGCGGGCGACTGACCTGCTGCTCGAACGGCCCGTAGCGGTCAAGGTGCTGCGCCCCGAGTACGCCGACCACCCGGACACGCTGGAGCGGTTCCGCAAGGAGGCCAGGCACGCGGGCGCGCTGAGCCATCCGCGCGTCGCCCAGGTCTACGACTTCGGCCACGCCGGGCCAAGCGGATCGCCGTACCTGGTGATGGAGTTCGTCGACGGCCCCTCCCTCGCCGACCTTCTCCTCGACAGCCCGGCAGATCCCGTATTCGCGCTCGACGTGGTCGCGCAGGCCGCGGACGGGCTGTCTGCCGCACACCGGGCGGGACTCGTGCACCGCGACGTCAAGCCGGGCAACATCCTGATCGGCCCCGAGGGACGGGTGAAGGTCACCGACTTCGGGATCGCGCACGCGGTCGGACAGGCGCCGATCACCGATCCGGCCCTGGTCATGGGCACGTCACAGTACCTGGCACCGGAGCGGATCACTGGCGGGCCAGGAACGCCAGCCAGCGACCTGTACTCGCTGGGCATTGTGCTGCACGAGTGCCTGACCGGGATGCCGCCCTACGACGGGACCCCGGCCGAGGTGATGGCGAGCCATCTCTACCTGCCGCTGCCGCCGTTGCCCGCCAACGCCCCTCCCGAGCTCGATACCCTGGTCGCTCGGCTGACCGCCAAAGACCCTGGACGCCGGCTCCGCGACGCGCGGGAACTGGCCGGCCTTGCCTCACGGCTGCGCGATTCGATCGCCGCGGGCCCCGCCCTCGTGCCCGGGCGTGACGGGCCGGGTCTCTCCGGCCCGGGTCTCCCTGGTCCGGGCCCCGCCGCGCCAGGCGGCTGGAACAGGAGCGAGCCTGTCGTCTGGGACCTGGACACTCCCGTGGCCGCCGGCGGCGGGCAGTCGTCGGTCACCATGGCGAGCGCCGCCGGCCTGCGCGGTCACACCGGACTCGGCCACACCGCGCTCGCCGGCGAGCGGACCGCCCCGCCGTTCCCGCCCGATCCGACCGGCAGCCTGCTCCTCGAGGGCGCCGGCGGCCCGCCGGACGGCGACCTCGACCCCACGGTGCGGCGCCGCCAGCGGCGCGCCGCGGCGATCCTCGGTGCGGGCGCCATCGTGCTGGCGGCCGGCGGGCTGACCGGACTGCTCGTCTCCGGTGCGTTCGGCGCACCCGCGGCGAGCCGGCCGCCGGTCAGCCCGGCGGCCGGCTCGCCGACCCAGCGCACCAGGCCCGCAGCCCCTGGCTCCTCCATTGCGTCTGCGCCCGGCAGCGGCGTGACCGTCCCGTCCGCCGCGACGTCAGGGACGCCGAGCGGTCACGCGAAGCACGGGAAGGGCGGCAAGACGGCGTCGCCCTCCCCCACCCCGAGCACCAGCGGCAGCCCGACCCCGAGCCCGACTTCGCCAGGCACCCCGACGAGCAGTTCCCCCGACTCGCCGTCGGGCACGCCGTCGGCGTCCGGCACGCCGAGCACCTCGCCGTCCGCCTCTCCGTCGAAGTCCAACTGCATACTGGGCATCTGCCTCTAGCACACGCATTTCCCGTGCCCGCCCGACGTAAGAATGTGCCGTTAGGCCGGCCAGAGCCGGCTCAACGGCACATTCATGTCCAGCGAGAAGACCTCCGTCCGCCACATGGCGCACCAGAGGGCTGCTGGCGTAACGCGAGCTACTCGGCCACGGCGCGGCCGGAGCATGGTGGGCCTACAGCCAGGGCGGCAGGACGGGGGCGGCGGGCACCGCGGCGTCAGTGCCGGCGGTACCAGTACGGCCGGTCAGGTAGCCGGCCAAGCCGGCGAGCGGCGCGCTGACCGGGACCGGGACGCCGGTGCCCGCCACCTCCCAGGTGTGGCCGGTGTCGGTGGCGGTGACCGTGAGCGCGGGGCCCCCGCCCACCGTCGAGCGCCGGGATGTCACGTCGTCGAGCAGCGCTGCCAGGAAGTCCGCGGGCAGGTCGGCCCACGTGGTGCCGGCGCGCAGGTCGATGGCGTGGATCCAGACCTCGCGGTCGCGCATCCACGGGATCTCGCTCGCGGACCTGGTGAGGCCCTGGGCGGTGATCACCTTCGCTTCCCAGGCCGGGCCGTCGCCGAGTCCGTCGAGATCGGCGGCGAGCGCCTGCGCCGAGGAGGAGATCCAGGCGCGCAGTTCATCCGCCGGAAGCTTGGATCCCGCCGCGATGTCGGCCTCGCGCTGCTCGGTTGAGGCGTACATCCGGCGCTCCTCGCCGGTGCGCGCCCAGTGGACCAGGTTGCGCAGCGCGTCGGCATTGGCGGCGATGTGCGCGAGCAGGTAGCGGCGATTCCAGCCGGGCAGCGCCGTCGGCTCGCCGAACGCGTCGTCTGACAGCCCGGCCACGTCACCGAGCAGCCTGCGCGTGCCGTCGTGCATCCAGGTCAGCATCTGTTCCGGCTTCATCGGCGTCGCAGCCTTCCCCTCGGGACGTTCCGCTCAGGCGATGATAGGCCGCGGCCGCGCGCCTCCCCTCGTGTGCCTGGCCTCGTGCGCCTGCCCCCCGGTCAGCTGTCTACCGTCAGCTGTCCACGCCGAAGGGCTCGGCACGGGCGGGCAAGATCTTCCCTGTCACCTCGCCGAAGCCGATGCGGCCGCCGGACTCCCCGGGAGCGGTGGCGGTGATCGTCACCGTGTCACCGTCCTGCAGGAACCGCCGCGGCTCTCCCTTGACGGTCACCGGTTCCGCGCCGCCCCAGGTCAGCTCAATGAACGCGCCGCGCTGGTCCCGGCCGGGCCCGGAGACGGTGCCCGAGGCGAACAGGTCGCCGGTGCGGGTGGCCGCGCCGTTGACCGTCATGTGCGCGAGCATCTGGGCGGGTGACCAGTACATGCTGGCGTAGGGCGGCCGGGAGACCACCTCGCCGTTCCACTCCACCGCCAGGTCGATGTCGAGCCCCCAGTCCTCGGACTCGCGCAGGTACGGTAGCGGCTCGGGGTCCTGGCCAGGCAGCGGTACGCGGGCCGCCTGCAGCGCGGCGAGCGGCACCACCCAGGGTGACACCGAAGTGGCGAACGACTTGCCGAGGTGCGGCCCGAGCGGCACGTACTCCCAGGCCTGCAGATCGCGCGCGGACCAGTCGTTGACGAGGACGGCGCCGAACACCCGGTCGGCGAACGCGCCGACCGGCACCGCGGTGCCCGCCGGCGAGCCGACGCCAAGCACGAAGCCGACCTCGGCCTCGATATCGAGCCTGATCGACGGGCCGAACACGGGCGCCGGGTCATCGGGCCCCTTGCGCTGGCCGGAGGGCCGGACGATGCAGGTGCCCGAGACGACGACGGTGCCGGCCCTGCCGTGGTAGCCCACGGGCAGGTGCTTCCAGTTGGGCATGAGCGGCTCGGCGTTCGGCCGGAAAAGGCGGCCGAGGTTGGACGCGTGATGCTCGGAGGCGTAGAAGTCGACGTAGTCGGCGACCTCGAACGGCAGCCGCAGCGTCACCTCGCGCAGCGGGTGCACCGCGCCAGGCGGCAGCTCGCCGGCCACGATCAGCTCGGTGATCCGTGCGCGGGCCGCCGCCCAGCGGGCCGGCCCCTCGGCCATGAAAGGGTTGAGCGACGGCGCGGCGAACACGTCGGCGCGCAGCGCTGTCGCGAGGTCGATGACGCTGTCCGCCACGCGGACCCCGACCCTCGGCCGGGCGCCCCCGGCCGAGAACACCCCGTACGGGAGGTTGTCGAGCCCGAACAGTGAGCCATCGGGGATCTCGATCGTGCCCATCGCGGAGCCCCCTCTCATCGCTTCCAGTCACCATCTCACAGGCCGCGCACACGCCGCCGGTCACGGGCGGGCGCCGGGAGCGAGCGGAAGCGCCAGAAGCCGGATAGAGGGCACCGATAAGACGGCGAGGCTCCGCGGCGCACACGCCGCGGAGCCTCGACTGGCCTGATTCTTGCGCTACTCGACCGGCTCCGGTTCGGCCGCCGCGACCGAGACGATCTCGTGCCTGGTGGGGCTGCCCAGCGCCCAGAAGAGCACGCCGACCGCGGCGAAGCACAGCACGGGGACGAGCTCGGTGAGCAGGTAGACCCACTTTTGCGACTTGTCCCAGCCGTCGGGCAGGTAGTTCGCGCCGAACCAGGAGTCGCCGAGACCCGGCATGATCAGCTGGATCGTCGCGACGATGATCAGGACCACGAGCACGATGGTGAGCGGCCTCATCCACGGCATGCGGAACGGGCGCGCGACCTCCGGGTGCGAGACGCGCAGCTTCCACACCGCCGGGTAGATGCCCAGGTAGCTGATGAGCGTGGTGGAGATCGTGACGCCGAGCACCGCGCCGAAGTACTTCGCCGCGTTGCCGCTCGTGATGGTCTCGGCGAGGATGACGATCAGAGTCGCGACGATGCCGCTGAAGATGTTCACCCGCACTGGCGTGCCGAAGCGCGCGTTGATCACGCCGAGGAAGCGCGGGCCCGCGCCGTCGTAGCAGGACACCGCGAGCGCACGGTCGGAGCCCATGATCCAGGTGACGCCCGAAGTGAGCAGGCACAGGATGAACAGCACCGCGCCGGTGTCGGCAAGGGCCGTGCCCGCGCCGCTCAGCGAGGGGGTGCCGTCCTTGGCGATGGAGCCGCCGTACACGGTGAAGACGTCCTTCATCGCGTCGACGAACCCGCCGAAGTTGGTGACCGCGGTGGCGGGCAGCACGATCAGGATGCCGAGCACGGGCAGCGCGTAAAGCAGGACGCTGCCGACCGCGGACCGCGCGATCGCGAACGGCACGTCGCGCTTGGGGTTGGTCATCTCCTCGCCGGCGCTGCTCGGCAGCTCGAAGCCGACGTAGTTGAACAGCAGCACGCCGACCAGCGCGACGAAGCCTGCGTAGGACGGCTTGTACGCGCTGCCGCCGAGGCCGTGCACGCCGTGCTTGGCTGCGTAGATGACGCACGAGATGGTGAACAGCCCGAGCAGCAGGAACCGGGCGAACGCACCCGCCGTCGGCAGCCACTTCGCCTGCGAGAACGACAAGATGGCGGCGAGCACCGACACCCAGACGAAGAGGAGCGCGACCACGTAGAAGACCGTCGTGGACAGCGCGTTCCCGTTGTTGAAGAAGACCTCGACGGCGCCGACGCAGGCGCCCGCGAGGGTGCCGCCGATCCAGACCGGGTTGGTGATCCAGTACAAGAAGTTGTTGACCGCGCCGACGAGGCGGCCGAAGGCGAGCCTGGTCCAGAAGTACGGGCCGCCCTCCTGCGGGAAGGCCGCGCCGAGCTCGGCGAACAGCAGCGCCTGCGGCACGAAGAAGGCGATGGCGAGAATCACCATCCAGGTAAAGGCCTCACCACCACTGCTCGCCACGGAGGCGATCGTGTCGACACCGACGATCGTGCAGATGAGGAAGAACAGGATGTCGAAGCGGCCGAAATGCCGCTGCAGCTTCGCGCTCTCTGTCGCGGCGGCAGCTGTGGTCTCAGTGAGAGCCATGCGGGAAGACTCCAAGGCAGGGAACCCTTCAACCCTGTCCCTCGTCGTTGAGGTCCTGCCCGTGAGCGTCGTCAGGGTGAAAAAGGTTCAGTTGACAGTCGCCATAGTCTCCCGGACAAGCGTTTCTTGCACGTAACTTCGCATTTCTCGTTGATCACACTATTGACCGGCAATTTTCACTTCCGTCACACGAGTCACATCCGTGCGCTGTCCGGGCACAATCCCGGCCCGCGTCTCTGCCTCCTTGATGACGCGCTCCGCCTCGGTGCAGTCCATCCAGCCTCGCACGTCGGTCGACTTGCCCGGCTCAAGCTCCTTGTAGATGTCGAAGAAGTGGCCGATCTCGTTGAGCAGGTGGCGCGGCACGTCGGACAGGTCCCTGATGCGGCCCTTGCGGACGTCATGGGAGGCAACGCCGAGCAGCTTGGCGTCCGGGCCGCGCTCGTCGTTAAGCCAGAACACGGCGATCGGGCGCACGGTGATCAGGCAACCGGGAAAGGTGGGCTCGTCGAGCCAGACCAGCACGTCGAGCGGATCGCCGTCTTCCGCGAGGGTCTGCGGGATCTTGCCGTAGTCCAGGGGGTAGACCGTCGAGGTGAACAGCATCCGGTCCAGCCTGATGCGCCCGCTCTTGGGGTCGATCTTGTACTTGTTGCGCGATCCCTGCGGGGTCTCGACGATGACCTCAACGTCCATAACACCGGCTCCTTCGACGGCTGCGGCCCGGCGTTGCGACACTTGGGGGTTCGCGGTCGGGACTTGGCTACAGGTCCGCCGCAGGCATACCCAGCAACGCACCACTCACACCATAGACATTTCCCGTTAAACAAACCATCACCGTTCTCAGGCGATGCGCCGCGCTATCTGATGCGGAATTCCCTGTCGATGACCCGGCGCGGAACGCCGCGCGAGGCGCCGGCAGCACCCGGCCAGCCGGCTGCGGCGCCACGGCCCGGCGTTGTCCCGCACCACTCGCCGGCCCTGCGAGCCCGGTCGGCCATGCCGAATCCGTCCGCGTCATCCCCGCCGAACAGCTCGGACAGGATGCCCTCCTCGCGCCCGAACACGAGCCTCATGATGTCTCGCACGGCTCGCACCTCCCTGGTCATCCCGGGTTCACGACACGTCCTCATCTCACGATATAACGCAATCATGCCGCCCGCCACCCGCCAGCGGAAGAGCACCGCTCCGGCGAGCGGTAAAATCAACCGCGGCCAGATGATGCCTGGTGCGAAGCCGCAAGGCTTCGCGAACCGCCGTCCCGTCCTCTGCCCTCGACGACCTCGTGGCCGGCCCCGCTGCGCCACCGTCCCTTACGGCACGCTAGTCGTCAACCTGTCGGGCGCGATGGTGCTCGGGCTGCTGACCGGGCTCGCGCTCGGCCACGACGCGGCGCTGCTCGCCGGTACGGCCGCGGTCGGCTCCTACACCACCTTCTCCACCTGGATGCTGGAGACGCAGCGGCTCACCGAGGAACGCCAGTACCGCAGAGCGGTGGCGAACATCGTGGTCAGCCTGGTGCTCGGAGTTGCCGCCGCCGCGCTCGGCCGGCTGATCGGCGGTGCCCTGTGAACGGCTTCCACGGCGACCACGCACCGCACGGCGACCGGCTGTTCCAGCTTGGCGGGCACGTCCCTGTGGTCACCGTCGTGATCGACTCCCCCGCGCGGGTCTCCGCCGCCTTCGCCATCATCGACGAGCTGACCAGCGAGCAGGGCCTGGTGACAAGCGAGACGGTGCCCGCGATGCGGCCGGGCGGCGACCGGGCACTGCCAGGCGCCCGCCGCTAGCCGCCTCCGGCGGCGGTGTCATCAGCCGCCTCCGGCGGCGGTGTCATCAGCCGCCTCCGGCGGCGGTGTCATCAGCCGCCTCCGGCGGCGGTGAGCGAGTCGCCGAGCGCGGTGCGCCAGTACAGCACGTTGCGGCCGGAGCGGCGGCGCGCGACGACGCCAGCGTCGAGCAGCACCCGCAGGTGGTTGCCGACCGCGCCGACCGGCAGCCCGGTGCTCGCCGCCAGGTGCGTGGTGCCGAGCGGCTGGTCGAGCAGCCGGAGCAGCGCGGCGCGGTTCGCGCCGACCAGCCGTTCAAGCCCGCCGCGCCGTACGGCGTCACCCTGCGCGAGCCGCCCGGCGACCGGGTAGTAGATGGCGTAGCGCACCGGCTCGGTCCAGCCCACCCAGCTCGCGCTCGAGGTGACGGGGATGAAGGACAGCTCGGCGTCCCCCGGCAGCACCCGGGTGGGCAGGTCGAAACGGTTGATCCGAAGCTGGCCGTCTCCTGCCCACTCCCGGTTGCGGCCGAGGTCGCGCAGCACCGCGGCCCAGCCGTGCCTGGCAAGCTGCCCGGTGCGGGCCACGATGTCCGCGCGCAGCAGCCGCTCCCGCCGCGGCCAGTCCGTCGCGAGGGTATGCGTCCAGATCCAGTCCATAACGGTTGCGGCCTGCTCAGTCAGCCCCGCCATCTCAAGCGAGCCCGGCAGCGGGCTTGCCATCGTCTCCCGCAGGTCAGCACGGAGCGCCTCGTCGGAAGTGGCCGCCACGCAGGCGAGTTCGTCGGCGAACGTCGCCTCGGGCGCCGGCGGCGGAGCCGCCAGGTAGTTGGCGATCCAGCCGGGCTGACTGCCGCGGCGCGGCCGGAAGCTGTTGGCGATCAGGTCCCTGCGGACGGGACGATCGTCGAGCATCGACTCGAACGCCACGTGGTGTGCGGCGTGGAACGCACGCGCGGCCGGGTCGGACGGCTTGACGAGCGCCTCGAGTGCGCAGACCACCTCCGCCTTCCGCGACACGGCGAACCGCGCCCGCGCCAGCAGGTCGGAGTCCACGCGCCAGGTGCCCATGCCCGCTCCCTCGCTACGACATTTCGCGTACCCGCGAAAGATTAGCGCGCACCCGTTCGGCTGCCGCAGACTCGCCGGGTGCGTACCTACCGGGAGCTGTTCGCGGTGCCCGAGTTCCGGGCCATCTTCGCCGCCCAGTGCCTGGCCAACGCCGCCGCGGCGGCAAGCAGCCTGGCCCTTGGGACCATCACCTACGACGCCACCGGCAACGCGGTGCTGACCGGCCTGTCCATGTTCGGCGGGCCGCTGATCCGGCTGGCGGCGTCGTGGTTCACGCTGTCCGCCGCGGACCTGCTGCGTCCACGGCAGGCGCTGATGGCCGTCGCGACGGTCACCGCCGCGGCGAACCTGCTGCAGGCGGTGCCCGGCATGCCGTGGGCCGCGCGGTTCGCGCTGCTCGCGCTGCCGTGGATCGCGCTTGCCGCGACCAGCGGGTCGATGCTGGCGCTGGTCTCCGACATCCTGCCGCCAGGCGGCTACGTCTTCGGACGGGCGACGATCAACCTCGCGGTCGGCGGCATGCAGGTGGCCGGGTACGGGCTGGGCGGGCTGCTGCTGACGTCACTGACCACGTCGGGACTGTTCCTCATCGCGGCGGGAGCGGCCGCGGTCGCCATTGGCGTGGTGCGCCTTGGCATCGGCGATCATCCGCCGCGGGTCACCGGCCAGCGCCTGGTACGCCGTTCCCGCGAGGTCAACCGGGCGCTGCTCGGCTCGCCGCTGCTGCGTCCGCTGCTGCTCGCCGGGTGCGTGCCGAACGGCCTGGTCGTCGGCTGCGAGTCGCTGTTCATCCCGTTCGGCGCACGCGCGGCCGGCTACCTGATGGCGGCGACCGCGGCCGGCATGCTGACCGGCGACATCATGGTCGGCCGGGTGCTGCCCGCCGCCGCGCGGACCTGGCTCATCGAGCCGCTGCGGTTCCTGCTCGCGGCACCCTACGTTCTGTTCCTCCTCCATCCGCCGCTCGCTGTCGCGCTCGCGCTCGGCTACTGTGCCTCGGCCGGCTACGCCGCGAGCCTGCCGCTGCAGGAACGGCTGATCGCCAACACCACCGCCGACGTCCGCGGCCAGCTGCTCGGGCTCTACTCCACGGGCATGATGGCGATGCAGGGCATCGCCGCGGTGCTGGCCGGCTCGCTCGCACAGTGGCTTGGCGGCGGCCACCGGGCCGCGGCCACCGCGATCGGCATCCTCGGCTGCGCTTCGCTCGCGGTCACCGTCGCCCTCGTCCCCGGCCTGCGGCGCACCAGGCCGCGTGCGGCACCCCCGCATACACCCGAGCCCGCGAGCGGCGCGGCGCGACCGGGGATTGGCGATAGTTCCGGCGACCGGCGGGCAGAAAGCACAGCCAGCCTTCCAGCAGAGTGACGTGCGGGACGCCAGCGGCAGGTCGACGACAGCGGAGCGATGAGTTGGCCGCCGCTCCAGCGTCTTACTGGGCACATCGTCTTACCGCTCAAGGGGCTTGGTGAGGGAGAGTGACCATGGAGAAACCGCCGATCGTGTCGGCCGCGGAGTGGCAGCGGGCGCGCGACGAACTGCTCGTGGCCGAGAAGGAGGCGACCAGGGCGCAGGACGCCATCGCCGCGCGGCGGCGCCGGCTGCCGATGGTGGCCTTCCGCAACGACTACGAGTTTGACGGGCCTGACGGCAAGAAGACCCTGCTCGACCTGTTCGGCGAGCAAGTGCAGCTCGCCGTTTACCAGTTCATGGACCGCGGCCCCGACGCGTTCTGCCCGGGGTGCACCTGGTTCACCGACAACGTCGCCCACCTGGCCGGGCTCCACGAGGCAGGGGTGGCCTGGGCCACCGTGTCTGACATGCCGCTGTCGCAGATCGAGACGTATAAGAAGGAGCGCGGCTGGACGCTGCCGTTCTACTCCTCGCACGGCACGACGTTCTCGGATGACTGCGGTGCGGGCAGGGGCTTCCTGCTTTCGCTGTTCCTGCGCGACGGCGACGCCGTGTACCGGACCTACTCGACGACCTCCAGGGGCGTGGACCGGGTGCTGTTCGTCAACAACATCCTCGACCTCGCCCCCTACGGACGGCAGCAGGACTGGGAGGACTCACCGCCCGGCTGGCCGCAGTACCCCACCTACGGCTGATCTGGGTCAGCTGGCTGTTCCGCGGCGTCCGGCTGATCCGGTGGGTCGTCCAGGCCGTGAGCGGCCACCAGGCGGCGCAGCCGGCGCGGGTCGGTGATGCCGTCGACCGCCGTGATCCGGCCGCCGACGATGGTGAAGGCCATCAGCCCCGCGGGCCTGCCGCGCAGCGTGACGAGCACGCCGGCGACGCCGTTGACGACCACCGGGCGGAACTCCGCCTCGGGCCGCGCGCCGCCGAGCGTGGCCCGCGCCACCGTGTCCGCGCCGCGCAGCAGCGCCGACCCGGCGACGAAGCCATCGGTGCGCAGCACGACATCGGGGTGGAGGAGCTCCACAAGCGTGGCCAGGTCGCCGGCCCGCGCCGCGGCGAAGAAGGCGTCGATCACCGCCCGCTGCGCGGCGAGCGTTCCGTCGGGCTCGTGCGTGCCCGCGGTCCTGACGCGCTGCCGCGCCCTGCTGGCCAGTTGCCTGGACGCCTCAGGCGTGCGGCCAAGCATCGGGGCGATCTCGCCGAACGGCACGTCGAAGACGTCGTGCAGCACGAAGGCGACGCGTTCCGCGGGGGTCAGCGTGTCGAGTACCACCAGCATCGCAAGGCCGACCGAGTCGGCGAGCAGCGCCTCCTGCTCGGGTGTCGGCCCGTCCGCCGGGCTAAGCACCGGGTCGGGTATCCACGGGCCCGCCAGCGTCTCCGGCCTTGCCGCCCTGGCGCGCAGCACGTTCAGGCAGACCCTGGTCACGATCGTGGTCAGCCAGCCGGCCAGGTTCTCCACCCCGTCGGCGCCGGCCGCGGCGAACCTGACCCAGGCCTCCTGCACCGCGTCATCGGCCTCCTCGAGCGACCCGAGCATCCGGTAGGCCACCGCGCGCAGCCGCCCCCTGTTCTGCTCGAACCGCTCGGCCAGCCAGGCATCGCCGGACTCCACCGAGTCCTGGTCTCCCCCGCCGCGTCCTTGCCCGTTGGCTTCTCCGGGCCCTTCTCCGCGTACGCCTGTCACGCTTCCTCCTGTTCCCGTGTCAGGAACAGTGACACGGGAAGGCAGTCCGGCGTGACACGCGGGCAGCAGACCCGGCGGAATTGCCCTGCAAGCGGTGCCGCGCAGCGGCGCCGCTTACAGGGCCCGACAGAAGGGAATCGTCGTCATGCGAGTCCTGGTGGTGGGGGCGAGCGGCGTGATCGGCACCCGCCTCGTTCCCCTGCTGGCCGGCCATGGCCATCAGGTGACCGGCACCTCCCGTTCGGCGGCCAAGGCCGGGCAGCTCAGATCGCTTGGCGCAGAGCCTGCGGTGCTCGATGTGCTCGACGCGGCGGCGGTGCGCGCCGTGCTGGCGCAGGCCCGTCCCGATGCGATCATCTACGAGTCCACCGCCCTGAGCGGCATCTCCTTCTCGCGCAACATGGACCGCGCTTTCGGGCCGACCAACCGGCTGCGCACCACGGGCACCGACAATCTGCTAGCCGCCGCGTGCGAGGCCGGGGTGCCACGGTTCATCGCGCAGAGCTTCGCGCCCTTCCGTTACGCGCATACTGGCGGTCCGGTGAAGGACGAGACCGATCCGCTGACCGAGCCTCCGCCCTCGGCGCAGCTGATGTTCGAGGCGATGGCGCACAACGACCGGGCGGTCACCGACACGGGCGGCATCGCGCTGCGCTACGGCGGCTTCTACGGCGACCAGGACAACGCGATGATCACGGCCATCGGCAAGCGGCAGTTCCCGCTGATCGGGGACGGCAGCGGAATCATGTCGTTCATCCACCTGGATGACGCGGCCGCCGCGACGGTGCTCGCCCTCGACAGCGAGGGACCAGCCATCTACAACGTCACCGACGATGATCCCGCCCCGATGCGCGACTGGCTGCCCGCCCTCGCCCGCGCACTCGGCGCGAAGCCGCCCTACCGGATCCCCGCCTGGGTCGCCCGCCTGCTCATGGGCAAGACGCTGCCCATGATGACCGAGGCGCGGGGCGCGTCCAACGCCAAGGCCAAGAAGGAACTCGGCTGGACGCTCCGCTACCCCACCTGGCGCGACGGCTTCCCCGCCGCCTACGGCGGCCGATGACCGATCTGGCGCTCGCCGCGGGCGCCGGCCGAGGGCGCGTGCGCCACCCAAACGCGGGCGCCCACCGCGCCCACCCGCGCCGCGTCCGCCATCCCGCGGCGCGGGCGCCCACCTGCGAGCGTCCCGCATGACGTAAAACCCGCATCCGGTCATGCGGGAGCGTTGATCACGGAACTTTCTATCCTGGCGGAAATTCCGTCCCCGATTCGGGTACCGAATTTCCGTTGAAATACGAATTTCCGTGATCATTGCCCGACCATGACCGCCCCAGCGAGGCGCACGTGACAGACTGCGACCCGCGTGGAAGATGTGATCGCGGAGCGTCAGATGACGGCTGCCGTGGCCGTGCCCGCGTGGAACACTGGCAGGAACGCCACTTGTCGCGCGCCGGCTTCGGCGGTTGCGTCGCCCGGCCCCGCTGCCTCATCCGGACCTAAGTCACCTCGGCTCCCGGAAACCCCGCTAATTCGCTAATGCAGGCGTCATGACGCGGCATGATCACGGAAACTCCGGTCCTGACGGAATTTCCGTGCGCTATGCACGCACTTTATTTCCGTTGAAACCGGAATTTCCGTGATCATCCCCGGTGCGGCGAGGCGCATGTGACCTGCGGGACGGAGCTAGCCGCGTGCGCCGGCGGGCGGCACCGGCCGCGGCCTGTCCTCCGCGGCTTCAAGCGTGGCGGCGCGCTGGTGCTCGCCGCCGTCACCACGGTGGCCGACGTCGGCGGTGGCCTACGCCGACGGGCCGTGGAGTCGGGCTGCACGTCCGGCCTGGGTCGCGGAGCCTTCGAGTTGGGCGGCGGAGCCTTCGAGTTGGGCGGCGGAGCCTTCGAGTTGGGCGGCGGAGCCTTCGAGTTGGGCGGCGGAGCCTTCGTAACGGGCAGGGCGACGCTCGGCGCGGGCGAGGATCAGCGCGGGGAGGGCGGCGAGGATGGCCGCCCCGAGCACCCAGCGGAACGCGTCGCCGTAGGCCGAGGCGGTGACCGCGGGTGCCGCAGCGATGGCGCCGCGGCTGGACAGGGCATGCTGGAGAACGACGGTGAAAACGGCGGTGCCAGTCGAGCCGCCGAGCCGGTTCAGCACGTTGACCTGCGTGGTGCCGTCGCTGATCTTGGCCGGGGGTATCGCGCGGTACACCGCGGCCATCGCCGGGATCATGACCAGTGCGATGCCCGCGCCGCGGATCAGGCCGGCAAACGACAGCCACACGTAGGAGGTGTCCGCGCGCAGAAGGACGAACGGCATCGTGCCGACCGCCGCTATCAGGCCGCCGGCCAGCGCGGTGCGGCCACTGCCGATGCGGTCAGTCAGCCACGAGGCGAGGCGGGTGGTCAGCGCCACGCCGACGCCGGTCGGCGCGACGAGCAGCCCGGTCTGCACCGGGTCCAGGTTCCGCACCGACTGGTAGTACAACGGCATGAGGATCATGGCGCCGAACACGGTCGCGCCCACCGCGAAGTTCATCAGCGAACTCGCCGCGTAGGCCGTGTTCCTGTACAGCCGGACGTCAAGCAGCGGGCGGCTGATCCGCACCGACCGCACCGCGAACGCCCCGAGCATGACGACGCCGGCCACCAAGGGCAGCACCGGCCTGATCGTCTGCGAGCCGACCTCCGCAAGCCCGTAGGTCGCGGCGACGCAGCCGCCGCTGATCAGCAGCAATCCGGGGACATCCGGCCACCGCGAGCCGGCCGCACCGGCCGCCGGCCCGCGCCCCGCCGCCGGAGTGCCCACCGAACCAGCACCCGCTGAGCGAGCGCCCGCCGAGACGGTGCCGGACGAGACGGTGCCAGACGAGGCGGTGCCGTAGAAGGCGGTGCCCGCTGAGACGGGACGCGGCAGCAGCCACAGCGCGAGCGGCACCGCGGCCAGGCCGAACGGCACGTTGACGAAGAAGATCCAGCGCCAGCCCGCGTGCTCGAGCAGCAGCCCGCCGATCACCGGGCCGAAGACCGGCGCCATCACGATCGGGATGGACAGCGTGCCCATCACCCGGGCCATCCGTTCCCTGCCCGCCTGCCGGACCAGGATCATCGATCCGGCCGGCATGGTCAGCGCGCCCGCCGCGCCCTGCAGCACGCGGAAGCCCACCAGCTCGCCGAGTGAGGAGGACAGGCCGCAGGCCACAGAGGCGAGCGTGAAGATCGCGATCGACCAGACGTACACCCGCCGCGCGCCGAGCCTGTCGCAGATCCAGCCGGCCAGCGGCAGCACGCCGGCCAGCGCGAGCAGGTAGCCGGTCACCACCCACTGGACGGACGGCAGGTCACCATGCAGCTTCACGGCCAGGGTGCGGATCGCGATGTTCACGATCGTGGTGTCAAGCATGGACATCAGGCCGCCGAACACCACGGCGGCCATCGTCCGGCGCAGCACCGGCTCGCTAGCCTCGGTCAACGTTCCTTCGGTCACAGCCCCCCCTCCCGGGTACGATGCATTGATATGGAGCAGTGCTCCGAATATAACCGGAGCAGTGCTCCGTTAACAACGCCCGGCCGGCGCTTGTCGTCGGCCGGTCCGAACGCCGCGTGCGGGAAGGCGGTTGCCTTGATGGCAGAACTGAGGGCGGACGCCCAGCGCAACCGGGGCGAACTGCTCGGCGCCGCCCGGCAGGTGATCGCCGAGGAGGGCGTCGACGCATCGCTGCGCGACATCGCCCGCCGGGCCGGGGTCGGGATCGGCACCCTCTACCGGCACTTCCCGACCAGGGAGGCGCTGCTCGCGGCGATCATCGACGACGGCGTGCGGCGCCTCGCGGCAACCGCCGAAGGGCTGGCGGCCGCCAAGCCGGCCGACGAGGCGCTCGACGCGTGGCTCACTAAGGTGGCCGGCACGATCGGCCCGTACCGCGGCCTGGCCGCCTCGATGCTCGAGGCGGTGACCGACGAGGAAGCCGGGGATCCGGCGCTGCGCCTGGCCTGCGAGGGCATGATGGATTCCGGCCGCGACCTGCTCGCGGCCGCGCAGGCGTCCGGCGACATCAGGCCAGACGTGACCTGGCCCGACGTCTTCACCGCTATCGCCGCGATCAGCGGCATCGCCAGCCAGCCAGGCAAGCAGGACCGGGACGCCGCGGCGCGGGTGCTCGCGGTGTACCTGGACGGCCTGCGGGCGACGCACGCGGCGCGGCCAGTGCAGGCGATGTAGGCGACGCGGCTGGCGCAGGCGGCACGCACCGCGGCCGGTGCGGGCGACGCGCCCGACATAGGCGACACGGACGGCTTAGGCGATGCGCCCGGCGACGTGACGCACGGCCGGGGTCGTAGCCGCGGGGGAAGCGGTAATGCCGAACCCGTTTGGGATGATAGGTCTTTTATCTCATGTAGTACATCTGCTATCTTCTGTACATCATGTCTGATGTAGCAGCCGAAGTTCGCGACCTGCGGATGCGGTACGGGACGAAAGACGTCCTGAACGGCATCGACTTCGACATCCGCACCGGGGAAGTCGTCGCGCTCCTCGGGCCGAACGGCGCGGGCAAGACCACCACGATCGAGATACTCGAGGGCTTCCGCGCCAGGTCCGCCGGCGAGGTGAGCGTGCTCGGCACCGATCCCGAGCACGGTGACGAGCGGTGGCGGGCGCGGCTCGGCGTGGTGCTGCAGTCCTGGCGGGACCACGCCAAGTGGCGGGTCCGCGAGCTGCTCCAGCACCTCGGCGGTTACTACGCCAGGTACGGCACGCCCGAGATCCCGCGGCCGTGGGACACCGCCGAGCTGATCGACCTGGTCGGGCTCACCGCCCAGGCGAACAGCCGGATCGGGAACCTGTCCGGAGGCCAGCGGCGGCGGCTCGACGTCGCGATCGGCATCGTCGGGCGGCCCGAGCTGCTGTTCCTCGACGAGCCGACCGCGGGCTTCGACCCAAAGGCGCGCCGGGAGTTCCACGAGCTGGTGCACCGGCTCACCGACCGCGAGCAGGCGACCGTGCTGCTGACCACACACGACCTGGCCGAGGCGGAAAAGCTCGCCGACCGGGTGCTGATACTTGCGGGCGGCCAGATCATCGCCGACGGGTCGCCCGACGAGATCGCACTGCGGATGTCGGCGCAGGCCGAGGTCAGGTGGACCGTTGACGGGCAGCGCTTCGTGCACCCGACCGACGAAGCGACCGCGTTCACCAGGAAACTGTTCGCTCAGTACGGCGAGGCGGTCGAGGACCTGGAGGTACGGCGGGCGAACCTGGAGGACACCTACATGGCGCTGGTGACGGAGTACGAGCAGTGAACCGGCTGCACGTGGCGCGGCTCGGTATCGCCCGCGGCGGCATCGAGCTGCGGCACGCCCTTACCTACTGGCCGGACCTGGTGCAGGCCCTGTTCCTCACCGTGGCGCAGCTCGTCGTGCTGTTCCTGATGCGCGGGCACCAGGTGCCAGGCACCACCTTCTCGCTCGGGTCGCTGACCCTGCCCAGCGTGATCGGGATGAGCTTCGCGTTCGGCGGCCTGCTCGGCGTGGTCGGGCTGATCAGCGTCGACCGGGAGGACGGCACGCTGCTGCGCGCGAAGGCGACGCCGGACGGAATGGCCGCCTACGTCATCGGGCGGATCACCCATATCGCATCGACCACGCTCGTCGGCCTGGTGCTCACGCTGCTGCTCGGGCTGCTCGCCTTCCCCGGGGTGCATCTCACCGCGCCCGGCGCGGCGACGCTGGCCTGGGTGGCGATGCTCGGGCTGCTCGCGACGATCCCGATCGGCATCACGCTCGGCTCGCTGCTGCCGAACCCGAGGTTCATCCCGATGGTGCTGCTGCCGTTCGGCGCGCTCACCGCGATCTCCGGGGTCTTCTACCCGATCACCCACCTCCCAGGCTGGATGCAGGGCATCGGGCAGCTGTTCCCGATGTACTGGCTCGGGCTCGGGATGCGCGCGGCTCTGCTCCCGCCGCACTTGGCCGCGGTGGAGATCGACGGGTCGTGGCGGCTGCCGCTGGTGTTCCTTGCGCTCGCGCTGTGGGCGGTGCTCGGGCTCACCGCCGCGCCGCCTGTGCTGCGCCGGATGGCGCGGCGCGAGTCGGGGTCACGCGTTGCGGAGCGGCGCGAGCGGGCTATGCTGCGGGCGACATGAGCACCCCATCATGAGTGCCGCAGAGGTCGTCTACAACCGGATCGCGATGCTGCGCGCTGAGCGGAAGATCTCCAGGCGTGAGCTCGCCGACGCGCTTGGCGTGCACTACCAGACGGTCGGTTACCTGGAGCGCGGCGAGTACAGCCCGAGCCTGTACCTGGCGCTGCGGATCGCGGCGTACTTCGAGGTGCCCGTGGAGGTCATCTTCTCCACCGAGCAGTTCCCGCGCCTCGGGTCTGCGTCCGCGGAGACCGCGAACGCGGGCCGAGCGCCGGGATGGCAGCGCTCATCAGCCTTAGTGGCCGCCGGCCCCAATAGTCGCCCTAATAGTCCGCCCAGTGCGGCGGACGGTCGCGGTAGAGGCGATCGCGATCCTCGTCGTCCCGGCTGCGGTAGTCGCCCCACGCGATGTCGGTGTCCTCGCGGCTCTGCTCCGGCAGTACGGGCTGAGGCGGCACGGGCTCGGGCGGCAGAGGCTGAGGCGGCGCAGGCCCTGGCGACACCGGCCGCGCGGCGGCGGGCTGCTCGGCCTGCCCGGCCGCCGCGTCCTGGCTCGCCTGCTCGGGACCCGGCGCGCCGTGCCCGACGTCGGCCGCCTGGCCAGCCTGGCCCGTCCCGGCCTCCGAGCCGGCTGATGTCATGCTGCCTCCGCTGTCACGCCGGCCTGCGGCCGGCACCTGCCAATCACGATTTTATCGCCGCGCCCTCCCCCTACCGCCGTACCGAACGGGAGCGTGCGGTCCCGCGCGCACCCGCAGCCTCGCCATATGCGGGAAAACCGCGCGGGCGGCGGCGCACCGCCGCGCCAATCTCTTTTGTCTCAGACTGTTAGCGATAACTTTCTGCGTACTGAAGGCTAGCTAAGCCTCATAAGTCGATCTATCGTCTTCCCTATCACGTGAATAGCGTCTTGGGCCCAAACGATGTGAGCGCTAACATCCGCGACGGAGTTCCGTCAAAGGAGACAGCTGGAGGTCCGTGATGAGGAAGATCGACCCGATGGTCGATGAGGCGATACAGACACTGAACATCAAGGACGGTCCGACGCGGCGCAAGCTGCTCGGTGGAGCCGGCCTGGTCAGCGCCACAGCGGCGGCCTCGGCCCTGCTCGCGGCGTGCAGTTCGTCAAGCAGCTCAGCCGCGGGGTCGACGATCGGGAGCTTCCCGAAGACGCCGGCCTGGAAGTTCTACTTCATCAATCACGTCACGACGAACGCGTTCTTCACGCCCACCCAGTACGGCATGAACGACGCGGCCGCGCTGCTCGGCCTGCCCAACCCCGTCTGGAGCGGCTCGGACAACCAGGTCATCTCCCAGATGACGTCCGCCTTCGACACCGCGGTCGCCGCGGGCGCGGCAGGCATCGCGCTTGCCGCCATCAGTTCCACGGCGTTCACCTCACACGTCACGAACGCCATGAACAAGGGCATCCCGGTCGTGACCTACAACGCCGACGGCGAGTACGTCAACGGCCAGCCGCAGATCGGCACCAACCGGCTCTGCTACGTCGGCCAGTCGCTCTACGTTTCCGGCCAGTCGATGGGCGCGCAGATCAAGACGCTGGTCCCGGGCGGCGGCGACATCGTCATCTTCATCCCGCAGGCCGGCACGGGGAACACCCAGCCGCGGTTCGACGGCGCGAAGGCGGCGCTCGGCAGCAGCTACACCGTGGCCGAGATCGCGACCGGCGCCGAGCAGTCCGTGGAGCCCGCGGCCATGAAGGCGTACCTGCTCGCGCACAAGTCATCGCTGAAGGGCGCCTTCGCCGTCGACGCCGGCGACACCCAGTTCCTCGGCCCGCAGCTCAAGTCGCTGGGGATGAGCATCCCGGCCGGCGGCTTCGACACCACCGGGGAAACGGTGCCCAACATCCAGAGCGGCACCCTGGACTTCACCATCTACCAGGACCCGTACCTGCAGGGATTCATGCCGGTGCTGTACCTGTACCTGTACAACATCTCGGGCGGCGTCCTGCAGCCGCCGGACACCGACACCGGCCTTTCCGTGATCACCAAGTCCAACGTGGGTCCCTACGTCGCGCAGAGCCGGTACCAGGGCAGCACGACCGCGGAGAAGTACATCCAGCGGCCGGCCGGCGCGATCAACGCACCGATGGCCTCGACAAGCACCTGACCGGCGCACCATGTGAGGCCGGGGCGAATCGGCTCTTTTCGCCCCGGCCCTTCCATGAGAGCCTGTCGCACGGGAAAGGCGCGGCAGACACGAGAACGAAGGTGAGAATTTCGTGAGTGACACGGCCGAGCAGCGGCGCCCGGCAGGCACAGGGACGCCGCCGCCGCAACCGGACGCGGGGAACGGCCAGCTGGCGGGGATCCTGAGAACGGGGGCGCGCGTCTTCCTGCGGCAGCGGGAGGCGACCGTCTTCGTCGTCGCGGTCGGGCTCTTCCTGTATTTCGCGCTGTCCAGCTCATCGTTCGTGACCAGTGCGAACCTGCCGATCCTGTTCACGCAGGACGCGGCGCCGTTCATCATCATCGCGCTCGGCGAGGTCTTCCTGCTCATCTGCGGCGAGATCGACCTGTCCGTCGGCTTCACGTTCACCCTCGCCCCGTACCTGATGTACTTCCTGAACACCTACGATCACCTGCCCGGCCTGCTCGCCATCCTGATCGCCCTGCTGATGGGCGTGCTGATCGGCTGGATCAACGGTTTCCTGACGGTGACCGTCGGCCTGCCGTCGTTCATCACCACGCTGGGCACCGGGTTCGTCCTGCTGGGGATCGTCAACACGACCTCCCATGGCGAGCCGGTGAGCATTCCGGCTGATATGGCAGGCAATGTGCACTGGCTCGGTGGTAACTGGGCGCCGTTCATCTGGGCGGTGGGGCTCACCGCCATCATGCACGTCGTGCTGACCAGGACCCGCTGGGGCCTGCACACGGTGTCCGTCGGCGGCAACATACTCGGCGCGCGCGAGGCGGGCATCGACGTCAAGCGGATCAAGTACGGCAACTTCATGATCACCGGGCTGTTCGGGGCGCTCGTCGGGCTGCAGAACGCCTACGTCACCCAGTCCATCGACCCGACGGCCGGCGGCTACCAGCCGATGTTCTACGCCGTGACGGCGGCGGTCATCGGCGGCACCGCGATGCTCGGCGGAACCGGCACGGTGATCGGCGCGTTCCTCGGCGCGATCGTCATCGGCATGCTGACCGACGGCTTCCTGATCCTGGGCGTCAGCGCCAACCCCCTGGACATCATCTTCGGCGCGGCGGTCCTGGTGGCCATGATTGCCAACGTGTGGCTCGCCCGGCTCCGCGAAAGGGGCGCTCAGTAACATGACGACTCCGGACGGCGACATCCTGCGCGTCGAGCACATCTCGAAGAACTACGGCGCGGTGACCGCGCTCACCGACATCAACCTGCGGCTCGCCAAGGGCGAGGTGCTCGGCCTCATCGGCGACAACGGGGCAGGCAAGTCCACGCTGCTGAAGATCCTGTGCGGCTTCCAGCAGCCGACCTCGGGCCGGATACTCCTCGAGGGCCAGGAGGTGCGCCTGCGGTCGGTGGACCATGCGCGGTCGCTCGGCATCGACGCGGTGTACCAGGACCTGGCGCTCATCCCGCAGCTGTCGGTGTTCCAGAACATGTTCCTGAACAGGGAGAAGGTCAACGGCCCGCTGCTGAACAGCAGGGCCATGCGCAAGGAGGCGCAGGAGCACCTCGACGAGATCGGCGTGCGGATCCCGGACATCAACGCGCCGGTCGCCCGGCTGTCCGGCGGCCAGCGGCAGGCGATCGCGGTGGCCCGCTCGGTGTTCTCCAATCCCAAGATCCTGCTGCTCGACGAGCCTCTCGCCGCGATGGGCGTCAAGGAAGGCTCCCTGATCCTCGACCTCATCACGCAGCTCAAGGCGCAGGGCAACGTTTCGATCATCATCATCGCGCACAACTACGGCCAGCTCGTCGAGGTGTGCGACCGGGTGAACATGATCCAGGACGGCAAGATCACCCTCGATAAGCGCAGCGAGGAGACCTCGGCGGACGAACTGACCGACATGGTCGTGGCCGAGTACCGCCGGGCCCTGGAGGAGCGCCGCCGCGCGGCGTCCTAGGGGTGACCATGTCCGAGACCGGCCCTCTCCGGGCTAGCCGTGCCGACGTCCGCGGGTTAGTCTTCGAAACTGCCCCGCGGGCGGCCGCCCGATCAGCTCAGAGCCCTTTGAGGTACTCAGTCATGCCCGATCGCCAGTTCCCGAAGCCGGACGAGATCTTCGAGCTCATGCGGTTCAAGAAGCCCGAGCTCAACGCGAAGAAGCGCCGCCTGGCCGCCGCCCTGACGATCTCCGACCTGCGCGACATCGCCAGGCGCCGCACACCGCGGGCCGCGTTCGACTACACCGACGGCGCCGCCGAGGGCGAGATCTCCCTCGCCCGCGCCAGGCAGGCGTTCCAGGACGTCGAGTTCCACCCGTCGATACTCAAGGACGTCTCGGTGGTGGACACCTCGACGACCGCGTTCGGCGGCCCGTCCGCGCTGCCGTTCGGCATCGCCCCCACCGGGTTCACCCGGCTGATGCACACCGAGGGCGAGACCGCCGGCGCCGGCGCGGCGGGCGCGGCGGGCATCCCGTTCACGCTGTCCACCCTCGGCACCACCTCCATCGAGGGCGTCAAGGCCGCCAACCCGGCCGGGCGCAACTGGTTCCAGCTCTACGTGATGCGCGACCGCGAGGTCTCCTACGAGCTGACCCGCCGCGCGGCGGCGGCCGGGTTCGACACGCTGTTCTTCACCGTCGACGCCCCCATCGGCGGCGCGCGGCTGCGCGACAAGCGCAACGGCTTCTCGATCCCGCCGCAGATCACCCTCGGCACCGTGCTCAACGCGATCCCCAGGCCCTGGTGGTGGTGGGACTTCCTGACCACGCCCAAGCTCGAGTTCGCATCGCTCACCTCCACCGGCGGCACCGTCGGCGAACTGCTCGACGCGGCCATGGACCCGTCGATCAGCTTCAAGGACCTCGACGTCATCCGCGGCCTGTGGCCGGGCAAGCTCGTCGTCAAGGGCGTGCAGAACGTCGAGGACTGCCGCACTCTCGCCGACCTCGGCGTGGACGGCATCGTGCTGTCCAACCACGGCGGCAGGCAGCTCGACCGGGCACCGGTCCCCTTCTACCTGCTGCCCGAGGTCGTCAAGGCGGTCGGCGGCCGCACCGAAATCGCCATCGACACCGGCATCATGGACGGCGCCGACATCGTGGCCGCGATAGCGCTCGGCGCCCAGTTCACCCTGGTCGGCCGCGCCTACCTGTACGGCCTGATGGCCGGCGGCCGGGCCGGCGTCGACCGCACCATCGAGATCCTGCGCGACCAGATCGTCCGCACCATGAAGCTGCTCCAGGTCGCCAGCATCGCCGAGCTCAACCCCGGCCACGTCACCCAGCTCCGCCGGCTGGGCCCCATCGGGTAGCCGTGCCGCCGGAACGGGTTCGGCATCCTCCAGCCCGGCCCGCGACTTCCGCGGGCATCGGCCTTGCGGGACGGTTCTTGCTGTTATCCATTCACGACTGACGGCCGTTCCAAGATGTACTGACTTTGACGGGACAAACGCGGATAATTCGGGCGCGTTTTTGCCCGAAAAGCGGTACATGTTGCTGCGACAGTGAGCGGGAGGCAGCGGCGAGGGCCGCGCGGGCGGCGGAGGCGGCAGTGACCGGGAGGCATGTGGCGGCTTAGGGAGCAGTGGCCTGGGGCAGTGGCGGGGCGGCGCGGGAGGGGGGGCCGGGAGACGGCGCGGAGGGCGCCGGGGGGAGCACGGGGGTCTGTGGGGCGGTGAGAGCGGGCCGCCGGGCGCGTGGCCGGCCTGTGTGGGAAGCTAGGGGCCTACAGTGGCGAAGGGACGGGCCTGTGGCAGCGCAGTCAACGCAGGGGCCGGCGCCGCAGCCGGTGGTCAGCCCGCTGACCCAGGCGGCGATCTTCCTCGTGCTCACCATCAGCCCCGGCGGCGAGGACGCGGTCCGCGACCTGATTCCCGACCTGTCCGGCCTGGGGCGCTCCGTCGGCTTTCGCATCCCCGAGGCCGAGCTCCAGGTGGTCGTCGCGATCGGCTCCGCCGCATGGGACCGGCTGTTCGACGGGCCGCGGCCGCGCGAGCTGCACCCGTTCCGCGAGCTTGAGTCCGCGCGGCACAAGGCCCCGGCCACCCCGGGCGACCTGCTGTTTCACATCAGGGCGAGCCGGATGGACCTGTGCTTCGAGTACGCCGCCCAGGTGATGAAGCGGCTCGGCGGCGCGGTCGAGGTCGCCGACGAGGTGCAGGGATTCCGCTACTTCGACGAGCGGGACCTGATCGGCTTCGTCGACGGCACCGAGTCCCCTGGCGGCGCGGCCGGGGTGGGCGCGGCTATCACCAGCGCGGACGACGACCCGGACTTCGCGGGCGGCAGCTACGTCATCGTGCAGAAGTACCTGCATGACATGGCCGGGTGGAACTCGATCAGCATCGAGGAGCAGGAGCGGGTCATCGGCCGCACCAAGCTCGACGACATCGAGCTGCCCGACGAGATCAAGCCGGCCAACTCGCACGTGGCGCTGAACACGATCACCGGGCCCGGCGGCGAGGAGCGGCAGATCGTGCGGGCGAACATGCCGTTCGGCAACCCCGGGCGGGGCGAGTTCGGCACGTACTACATCGCCTACGCGGCCACGCCCTCCGTGACCGAGGAGATGCTGACGAACATGTTCATCGGCAAACCGCCAGGCAACACCGACCGGATACTCGACTTCTCCACCGCGCTCACCGGATGCCTGTTCTTCGCCCCGTGCGCGGACTTCCTCGACGACCCGCCGGGGGCACCAGGGGCGGCCGCCGCAGACGATACCGGCGCGGGCGGCACCGCCGCGGACGCCGGAGCGCCCGGCGCCGCTGAGGCGCCGGGCGACGGCTCGCTCGGCATCGGGTCGCTGCGGGGTTTATAGCCGCCGGGCGGTCGCTCAGCGCGGCTTCGGCTCCCGCTCGTACAGCCGCCGCGACCACGCGTACGACAGCCCCGCCACCCCGGCGCACCAGGCGAAGGTGATGACCAGGTTGTCACCGATCGGCGTTCCCGTCAGCAGTCCGCGCAGCGTCTCGTTGACCGGGGTGAACGGCTGGTACTCGGCGAACCAGCGGACGCCGACGGGTAGCGAGCTTGTCGGCACGAACCCGCTGCCGAGAAACGGCAGGATGATGAGGAACATCGGCGAGTTGCTCGCGGTCTCCACGCTCTTGGCCGACAGCCCGAGGCCGACGCACAGCCATGTCACGGCGAAGGTCAGCAGCAGGACCACGCCGAACGCGGCAAGCCACTGCGCCGCGTTCGCGTGCGGCCGGAAGCCGACCGCGATCGCCGCCGCGGTCACCACCGCGACACCGGCGATCGTCTGGATGGTCGCCCCCACCACGTGCCCGGTCAGCACCGACGACCGGGCGACGGCCATGGTGCGGAAGCGGGCGATGATGCCCTCCGTCATGTCCTGGGCGACGGCGATCGACGTGCCCTGCGCCGCGGCGGCCACGGCCATCAGGATGATCGCCGGCGCGACGTAGTTCGCGTAGGCGGCGCGGCCGCCATGCAGGCCGGCCGGCATCCCGCTGCCAAGACCTGAACCGAGCGTCCCGCCGAAGATGTAGACAAACAGCAGCAGGAAGACCAGCGGCATCAGGGTGACCATCAGGGTCAGCGACGGGTAGCGCTGCAGGTGCCGCAGGTTGCGGCGGAGCATCACCCGCGCGTGCACCAGGGCATGGGACCGGGTGTCCACGGCGCCGGGTGCGGCGTCCGCCATCGTCATGGTGCTCATCGTCAGGCTCCTTCCTTGTTGCCGGTGACCGCGAAGAAGACGTCGTCGAGTGAGCGCCCGCCGGGGATGCGCGCCTTGAGCTCGGCGGGCGTCCCCTCGGCGACGATCCGGCCGCCGTCGAGCACCGCGACGCGGTGCGCGAGTTGGTCGGCCTCCTCCAGGTACTGGGTGGTGAGCAGGATGGTCGTCCCCGCGGCGACAAGACAGCGGATGATCTCCCACATCGTGCGCCTGCTGCGCGGGTCAAGGCCCGTGGTCGGCTCGTCGAGGAAGATCACCGCCGGGTTGCCGACCAGGGTCATCGCCAGGTCCAGCTTGCGCTTCATGCCGCCCGAGTAGGTGGACGCCGGCTTGTCCCCGTCCTCGGCCAGCTCGAACTGGTCGAGCAGCTCCTGTGCCCGGCGGCGCCCCGCTGTCTTGGGCAGCAGGTGCAGGTCGGCCATCAGCAGCAGGTTCTCGCGGCCGGTGAGGTAGCCGTCGACGGCGGAAAACTGGCCGGTGACGCCGATCGCGCGGCGGACCGCCTGCGGATCCCCCGCTGGGTCCAGGCCGGCGACGCGGATCTCGCCGGCGTCCGGACGCAGATAGGTGGTCAGCAGGTGGACGGCGGTCGTCTTGCCGGCTCCGTTCGGGCCGAGCAGGGCGAGGATCGTGCCCCGCGGCACCGTCAGGTCGATGCCGTCGAGCACGGTCTTGCCGCCGAAGGACTTGCGCAGGCCACGGGCCAAGATCGCGGCGACTGCGGTCTCGGTGGCGGCCGTCACGGCGCTCACGACTCGTCCAGGCGCGGCGCGCGGCGGATGGTGACATCGCCGAGCTTGGTGCTCGCGCGGATCTCGACCCGGTCGACCTGCTCGCCGGCCGCGGGGGCGTCGGCGGAGGGAAGCTCGTTGTAGACGCGGCCGACCCCGGTGTTCAGCTCGAGCCAGGCGGCGCTGCCTTCGCGGACGCCGACCTCGACGCTGCCGTTCTTGGTCGTGGCGGACACCTTGCCGCACACGACCTCGCCGATCCGCACCTCACCGTTGGAGTTTTCCGCGGTAATGTCGGACAGCGCGTGGTCGACGATCACCGAGCCGTTGGAGACCTTGACGGTGGCGGGACCGGTGACTTCGCCGACCCGCACCTTCCCGTTGCCGTTGGAGACCTGGGCGGTGCCGTCCACGGCACGGATCCTGATGTCACCAGAGCCCGCGTGCACCTCGGCTGAACCGCGGACGCCGTAGACAGTGACCTGACCGAGGCCGTTGCGGACGTTCAGCGGCCCGGTTTCCTGGAGTTGGACGGCGCCGAGGCCGGTCTTGAACGCGACGGTACCGAGCACGCCGTCGGCCACCAGGTCGCCGAGATCGGCCTCTCCGCGCACGTCGGATTCCGACGGCAGCTGGATAATCACGTCGATCGACTCGGGGCGCTTGCTGCTGAAGTTGACGAACCGGCTGCGCGGCTTGCGCGAGACGATGCTCAGTGTCCTGCTGGCCTCGTCGTACTCGACGCGGGTGTTCTCCGCCGCCGTGACGTCCGCGGCCCTGTCCGGGTCGTTCGGGCGAACATCGACGATCGTGTCGGCGCGGTCGGAGACTATAAGGCGGACGTCGGCGACGTAGAGGTCGAGGACGAGGGCAATCGCTGACGGGGTGCTGAGGTTCGAGAGGGACATCTCGGGTTCCTTGTCTTCGTGGTCAGCGGACCCAGCCGCTGAAGCTCTGGCCGACGATCTGGTCGGGCTGCTGTGTGGGGGGACGGCGCGCCACGCGCCAGCCCTCGTTGCCAAGCGCGGCGGCGGCCGCCCTGACGATCCAGGCATTGACCGACAGGCCGCCGCTCGCGGCGGCGTCCTCGATGAAGCCCTTGAGGTTGGCGGGCAGCCGCAGATTGATGCGGACCATGGCGGCGTCGTCGCCCTCGGCGACGGGCAGCCGCACCTCGGCAGGGCCGACCGCGGCGTCGGCGGTGGCCTGGGCGGCGGGCGCGGGCGGCGGCGTCACGACGAACCCGGCCGCACCGCCGCGGAGCCGGACATCGACGGAGCCCGGCGCGAGCTCGGCGGAGATCTCCTCGGCAGCGGCCGACAGCGCCTCGAGCAGGGTGAGCCGCACCGCCGCGTCGAGCGGCCGCAGCAGCCGGTCGGCGAGCGCGCGGGCGTCATCGCCGCCCACCTCGGCCGCGGTCGTCAGCTCACGGCGGAGGCTTTCGACGTACTGGGTGAGTTCCATGGCTCTACTATGGCACCATTTTGGCACCAACACAAATGAATCTGGCTCAGATTGGCATATTCGCAGCTCGATATTGGTGCCATCGATCTCCGAAGCTGGCACCACGCGGCGTGACGGGGCGCAGGCCAAGCGGTGACGGCGGTCCGCGCTCGTCCGGAGGCGCCGGCTATAACAAGACAGCAAGACCATGTCCTGTCGGCTCAACAGAATCGGTAGCGATGAACAACCTGTACCGTGAGCTCGCCCCGGTCTCGGCTGCCGCCTGGGCCCAGATCGAAGACGAGGCCAAGCGCACGTTCGCGCTGCACGCCGCGGCGCGCAAGGCGGTCGACGTGACAGGACCTGACGGACTCGGGCTCGCCGGGGTCGGCACCGGGCACGCGACGGCCATCGCCCCGCCGGGCGACGGCATCTCGGCCGTGCTGCGTGACTGGCGGCCGGTGGTCGAGCTGCGCGTGCCGTTCATGCTCAGCCGCGAGGAGATCGACTCGGTCGAGCGCGGCGCGCTCGACGCGGACTGGCAGCCGGTGAAGGACGCCGCGAAGAAGATCGCCTTCGCCGAGGACCGCGCGGTCTTCGACGGTTACCCGGCCGCCCGGGTCTCCGGCATCAGGCCTGCCGCGTCCAACCCGGGCCTGGTCCTGCCTGGCGAGCCGCGCGACTACCCGGACGTGGTCAGCAAGGCGCTGAGCGAACTGCGGCTGGCCGGCGTGGCGGGCCCGTACTCGCTGCTGCTGTCCGCCGACGCGTACACGGCGGTCAGCGAGACGTCCGATCACGGCTACCCGATCCGCGAGCACCTGCGGCGGCTGCTTGACGGCGACATCATCTGGGCGCCCGCGATCGAGGGCGCGCTGCTGCTTTCCTGCCGTGGCGGCGACTACGAGCTGCACATCGGCCAGGACCTGTCGATCGGCTACCTGGACCACGACGCGGACTCGGTGCGGCTGTACTTCACCGAGTCGTTCACGTTCTCCGCCTACACCTCAGAGGCGAGCGTCGCGATCACCGCATAGCGGCGGCGCGTTCAGTCGTGCCAGTTGATCGCGGCGAGGCGGCGGGCGCTCACGTAGCCGTTGCCCGCGAACCAGCGGGCGGAATCCCTGATCGCCTCGCGGGCAGGCCGCGCGGTGTGGCCAAGCTCGGTGCGGGCCCGGTCGTCGCTGAAGATCATCCGCGTCGCGGACATGCGCGCCGCCTCCAGGGGCACCAGGGGTGCGCGGCGCAGCATCCGGCCCTGGACCAGGGTCGAGGAGGCGCCCGCCGCGAGGATCAGCCCGCGCGGCACAAGCAGCCTGGGCACCGGCAGTCCGGTGCAGCCGGCGAGCGCGGCGAGGATGTCGCGCATGCTCAGGTTCTCGCCGCCGATGATGTAGCTGCGGCCGGTTCCGCCGCGTTCCAGCGCGGCGACGTGGCCCGCCGCCAGGTCATCGACGTGGACGACGTTCATCGCGGTGTCGGCGAACCCGGGCATCTTGCCGTTGAGGTAGTCGAGCACCACCCGGCCGGTCGGCGTGGGCGCGGCGTCGCCAGGGCCGAGCGGGAAGGTCGGCAGGACGAGGCACGCGTCGAGCCCCTCGGCGCAGGCGCGCAGCACCTCGTGTTCCGCGACGAACTTGGATCCCTTGTAGGAGCCGTGCAGCAGGGCCAGGTCGGCGTAGCAGGTCTCGTCACCTGGCCGGCCGTCGCCGGCCCGCCGGGGGTCGAGTACGCCGATGGTGGAGGTGTACAGGAGCCGCTCGCACCCGGCCGCGCGCACCGCGGCGAGCACGTTGAGCGTGCCGCCGACGTTCACGTCGTAGAACACGCGCGGGTCGCGCGCCCAGAACCGGTAGATGGCGGCCAGGTGGAACACGAAGCGGGCGCCGGCGCAGGCATCAAGGACGGCGGTCCCGTCCCTGATGTCCGCCTCCACCCTTTCGGCGTCGACTCCAACGAGCGTGCGGCAGTCGGCGCCCGGCTCGGTCAGCGCGACCACGTGCGCGCCACGTGACCGCACCGCCCTGACCACGGCGGACCCGATGAACCCAGTGGCGCCGGTGACGACCACCCGGTCCCCCGGCTCGATCGTGACCCGGCGCGGCAGCAAACCCGGCACGGATCAACTGTCCGCCGGCCCGCCCGCTTGGGCAAGCGCGCGGCGTCGGGTTCGCGGCGGCGCAGGGGCGCGGAGTCGGCAGGGAACTGCTTGACGCCCTCATCAAGCTGGCCGGCACCAGCGGGGTGCGACGCCTGCGGCTGTGCACGCTCTCGCCGATGAAGGCAGCGCAGCACCTGTACGAGACGGCCGGGTTCACCAGGACCCCGGACCTCGACTGGGAGCCCGCGCCAGGCGTCGCCCTGCGGGCCTACGAGCTCGCGGTGCCGCAGAGCCCGTGACAGCGGCGGCGCGTCACCGCGCGGCCGTAACGGGGTCCGCGCGCTGGTCGCCGCGCGATCAAGGTGACCGCCGTCCGGTCAGGGTCACCGCCCCGGCCAGCGCGACCGCGAGCAGCACCGCCGCGAACAGCGCGACCGCCGGCCATCCGCCGCGCGCCCAGAACACGCCGCCCGCCGATCCCGCGACGCTGCTGCCGACGTAGTACAGGCACAGGTACAGCGCGGAGGCCTGCGCGGGCGCGACCGGCGCGCGTGCGCCGACCCAGCCGCTCGCCACCGAGTGCGCGGCGAAGAAGCCCGCGGTCAGCACCACGAGCCCGGCCACGATGAAGGCGATGGACGCGGGCAGCGTCAGCGCCACGCCGGCGATGGCGACAAGCACGCCCGCCGTCAGCACGCCGCGCCTGCCAGCGCGGTCCGCCAGCCGGCCGGCCATCGTCGAGGTGTACGTGCCCGCGAGGTAGACGGTGAACAGGGCGCCGATGACGCTGCTCGACAGGCTCCACGGCGGGGCGCTCAGCCGGAAGGTCAGGTAGTTGTACACGGTCACGAACGCGCCCATCAGCGCGAACCCGATGAGGTACAGGCGCAGCAGCCCGGTGTCCGCGAGATTGCGCGCGAGCGTGCCCGCCAGGGCGCGCAGCCGCAGCGGCGACGGCGTGAAGAACGCCGACCGCGGCAGCACGACCGCGAACGCGATCGCGCAGGCAAGCGCCAGCGCCGAGACCCCCGCGTCGGCGACCCGCCAGCCGCCATGCTCGGCGAGGATGCCCGCGATGATCCGCCCGCTGAGCCCGCCGATCGCGTTGCCCGCGACGTACAGGCCCATGGCGCGCCCCAGGTGGCGCCGGTCGACCTCCTCCGCGAGGTAGGCCATCGCGGTAGCGGGGACCCCGGCAAGCGCGAACCCCTGCAGGACGCGGACCGCGACGAGCATGGTGAGGTTCGCCGATGCCGCCGCGGCGAGGCCGAGCACGGCCGCGGCGAGCACCGAGGCGGTCATCACCGCCCGCCGCCCGCACACCTCGGACACCGAGCTGACCGGGATGATCGCCAGGGCGAGCGCCGCCGTGCCCGCGGACATCGCCAGGCTCGCCCCAGCGGGGCTGGCGTGGAACGCGCCCGACAGCAGCGGAAGGAGCGGCTGCGGCGTGTAGAGCAGCGCGAACGTGGCCAGGCCAGCCGCGAACAGCCCGAGCCTGACCCGCCGCATCCCCGGGTCGCCATGCCGCAGCCGTGCCGCCTGCCGCCGCGCCGTCTGCTGCTGCCGTGTCATCTGCTGCGGGGGCTGCTCCGGGGCGAGGGTCACGCCACCGACGCTAAGCCCGCAGACTTCGATACGTCCAATACATGAAAACCCATGGAATAATTCAAATATGAATGAGGCTGCTGACCAGGCGGAAGCCGCGCTCGACGCCCTCGTGCCCCGGCTGCGCCAGTTCGCCGTCGTCGCCCGCGAGGAGCACCTCACCCGCGCCGCCGAACTCCTCGGCGTGCCGCAGCCCACGCTGTCCCGGTCGATCGCCCGGCTCGAGGCCGACCTCGGCGTGCCGCTGTTCACCCGTCCCGGCCGGTCGATCCGGCTGACCCGGCATGGCCGCGCGCTGCTCGACGCCGCCGAGCGGACCATGGCGACCCTGTCCGGCACGGTCGAGCGCCTCGCCGCCGAGGCGCATCCCGGCCGCGGCCGGGTGGCGCTCGGCTTCCTGCACACCCTCGGCGGCCAGACCGTGCCGCGGCTGCTCAAGGACTTCCGCGCCGGGCACCCGCTGATCAGGTTCGCGCTCGTGCAGGACGGCGGGCACGGGCTGCTCGCCAGGCTGCGGGACGGCGAGATCGACCTGTGCCTGACCGCGCCGCTGCCGAAGGCGCCTGACCTGCGCTCCCGCGGGCTCGACGAGCAGCGCATCGACCTGTACGTCCCGCCAGGCCACCGGCTCGCGGCGCGGCGGCATGACGGCGTGCCGCTCGCCGCGGCGGCGGATGAGGACTTCATCGTCATGGAGCCCGGCTACGGCCTGCGGGCCATCACCGACGAGATGTTCCGTGCGGCCGGGTTCGAGCCGCGGATCACCTTCGAGGGCGAGGAGGCCGACACCGCCCGCGGCCTGGTCGGCGCCGGGCTCGGCGTGTCGCTGCTGCCCGCCACCGCGGCGTCGCTTGCCGACACCGCGGTCGTCGCGGTCCCGATCACCACGCCGAAGGCGGCCCGCACCATCGGCATCGCCTGGCCGGGTGACCGTCCGCTGACCGCGCCCGCGGCCGCGTTCCGCGACTTCGCGCTGACCTACGCGGGCCGCCTGCCCCGTTAGCCGACCCGCGTTAGGCGAGCCTCGCCGCCAGGTCGGCGCCCGCGGCGCGCAGCGCGGTGACGGCGGTGCCGACAAGCTCGTCAGACATCCGGGATGCCGGGCCTGACACCGAGACGGCCATCGGCAGCGCGCCGGGAATCCCCACCGCCACGCAGCGGACGCCGGCCTCCATCTCGCCCTCGTCGAGTGCGTAGCCGCGGGTGCGGATCAGCGCGATCTCCGCGTGCAACGCGGCCGGCTCGGTGATCGTCGTCGGGGTCCGCGCGGTCAGCGCCGACGCGTCGATCAGCCGCCTGGTCTGCGCGGCGGGAACGCTGGCGAGCAGTGCCTTGCCGACGCCGGTGCAGTGCAGCGCCACCCGGTTGCCCACCTCGGTGAAGATGCGCATGGCGTGCCTGCCGGTGGCCTGCGCCACGTATTCGGCGCGCCCGTGGGTGAGCACGGCGAGGTTGGCCGACTCGCCGGTCAGCTCGGCGAGCCGCGCGAGCACAGGCAGCGCCCGCTCGCCGAGCAGCGCGTGCGCGGCGCCGCCAAGCGGGACAAGCCGCGAGCCGAGGCAGTACCGGCGGTCGGGCAGCTGGCGGAGGTAGCC
>Ga0335083_10000785_pt1 | contig 45625 bp, 47 predicted proteins | sample Lox_Sample_42_FD_206716 | JGI IMG/M metagenome (GOLD analysis project Ga0335083, IMG submission 206716) | Soil microbial communities from Loxahatchee National Wildlife Refuge, Florida, United States - Lox_Sample_4.2 | ecosystem: Environmental > Terrestrial > Soil > Wetlands | place: USA...
TGAATTTGTAAACGATCCCGGCATCGGCCGAATTGCCGCCATGATAGGTCGTGCCGAAGTAGTTGCCGGAGCCGTCGGGCGTGATGCCGCCAGTCGGATTGGCGCCGTCCGAGCATTTGCTCTGGCCGCAGAAGGAATACACCACCGATTCGCTTTGGCCGTGGATTTTGTAGATAACGCCTCGATTGAATTGACCGCCGAGATAGGTCGTGCCGTAGACGGCGTCGGACCCATCTATCGTCAAGTCTCCGTCCGGGCCGGAGCCGTCCGCGCACAAGTCAGTGGAACAGAATTGATACACGGTCTGCTCGGTCGATTTTGCGCCCTTGGGCTTGATCTTGAAGAGCACCCCTTTGTCCCGTCTTACGCCTTTTCCCCCGCCGGAGGTCGCGCCGTAGATGTTGCCTTTTGAATCGAACACCACATTGCGTATGGGGGCCCGTCCGTCGCCGCATTTCGAAACCTTGCAAAAGCTGTAGAGCACGGTCTCGGCATATTTGCCGTTCACCGGAGAAAGTTCGAAGACGGTTCCGCCGTTGCTGCCCGTGCCGCCATAAGTGGTGGTCCCGAATATGTTGCCGTCGCGGTCGATCGTGACTTGGCTTTGCGGTCCGGCGCCATCCGTGCAGCTGTTCTTGGAGCAAAAGTCGTACAACACCTTGTAGACGGGCTTCACGCCCTTGAAGCTGATCTGATACACCAATCCTTGGTTATGCGCCCCACCGGCAAAGGCAGTTCCATAGAGGGGCGAAACGCCGTCGTAAGGCACCCCGGTGTTCTGGCCCTGATACGTCAAGCCGCCGCTCAAGGATTGTCCGTCGGTGCAGTCCGCCAGCGTGCAGAACCGATACAAGATGTCCATCTTCCATTGGGAACCGTGGGTATTCACGTCCAGACGGTATGCGAGACCGCCGCCAGAGGGTCCGCCGACTTCGGCGGTGCCGTATACGTTGCCATTGACGTCCGTGATGAGCTTGCCCTTGGGATACTGTCCGTCCGCGCAATTGTCCTTGCTGCAAAACACATGGATGACGGAGGATACATACGTGTTCTGGTTGGGCTGCAACATGACGATCGCGCCCCCGGACTTCCCCAGGGAGGAGGCAGCGGCAAAGACGTTACCGCTCTGGTCTACCGTCGCACCCGATAGGGGATTGGCGCCGTCGCCGCAGCTCTGTTCTGCACAGAACTGATAAATCGGAACGTTTGCCGCCGTCGCACGCGAAGACGTGAACGAACCGAACAACAGAAACGTTGCGGCCACAACAAGCGGTCCGCGGCAATCAGGCTTCATGATGCCTCCCGGTATCTGGACACAGGATATCGATACCGCCGGTTGCCGCAAGCGTCATCGGGCCAGATCGTTACCGCCCATCGAGGAATTGGGGCTTGTGCGGTCCTTTTTGCAATCGCTGACCGCCGGGCCACCGCGTGCCTCGGACGCGGCGCATGCCGGTACCGCCTTGCTCCGCCATGCTGCGAAGCGGCGAGCTTGCCGTCAATGGGGAGTCCTACGCTCGTTTGCGCGCACGTCGAAAGGCGCGAAGGCGCACTTCGCGCCGATAGCGAGGTGGAGGCGACTTCCCCGGCAAGAGCGCTTCGATACTTGGGTCTACTCCGCCGCCGCGCGCCTGGGCCGTGGCACGTGCTTGCCGTATTCGAGCCGCGCGATAGTGCGGTTGTGCACCTCGTCGGGGCCGTCGGCGATACGCAGGGTACGCTGGCTGGCGTACATGCGCGCAAGACCGGAGTCCGTGGTGACGCCGCCGCCGCCCCAGGCCTGGATCGCATCGTCGATGATCTTGAGAGCCATGCGCGGCGCGGCGACCTTGATCATCGCGATCTCGGTGCGCGCGACCTTGTTGCCGACCTTGTCCATCATGTCCGCGGCCTTGAGCGTGAGCAAACGGCACATGTCGATATTGGTGCGCGCCTCGGCGACGCGTTGTTCCCACACCGAGTGATCGGCGATCTTCTTGCCGAAGGCTTCGCGCGACAGAAGCCGCTTGACCATGATCTCGAGCGCGCGCTCGGCGACGCCGATGGTGCGCATGCAATGATGGATGCGGCCTGGGCCCAAGCGTCCCTGGGCGATCTCGAATCCCCTGCCCTCGCCCAGGATCAGGTTCTCGGCGGGCACCTTGACGTCCTTGAGCACGACTTCGGCATGGCCGTGCGGTGCGTCGTCGTAACCGAACACGGGCAGCATCCGCTTGATCTCCACGCCCGGCATGTCGCGCTCGACCAGAATCTGCGATTGCTGGCTGTGACGGTCGCCGTCGAGCGAGTTCTTGCCCATGACGATCATCACCTTGCAGCGCGGATCGCCGACGCCCGACGACCACCATTTGCGGCCGTTGATCACATAGTGATCGCCGCGGCGCTCGATGCGGGTCTCGATGTTGGTGGCGTCCGACGAAGCGACCGCGGGCTCGGTCATCAGGAATGCCGAGCGGATCTCGCCGGCCAGCAGCGGTTTCAGCCATTTGTCCTGCTGGTAGGGGCTGCCGTAGCGCTCCAGCACTTCCATGTTGCCGGTATCGGGCGCGGAGCAGTTGAAGACCTCGGAGGCGAATCCCACATGGCCCATGATCTCCGCCAACGGCGCATATTCGAGATTGGAGAGTCCCGCGCCGTGCTCGCTTTCGTTCAGGAACAAGTTCCACAGGCCCTGCTTGCGGGCCTTGGCTTTCAGCTCTTCGACGACGGGCACGACGATCCAGGGATCGCCCTTGGCGCGCGCCGCGGTCATTTGTTCGGCGTAGACGGGCTCGGCGGGATAGACGTGCTCGTCCATGAACGCCTGGACACGGTGCATCCATTCCTTCTGGCGCGGCGAATAGTCGAAATCCATGGGCGTCTCCTCGGGTATCGATAGCGGTTGGGAGAAGCTTAGCCTTCCCCTGCCCGGGCAACCAGCCGTATTTGACAGCGTCGCGCGCTCCCGGCATCAACCGCCATGCTTTTGTGGCTGGGAATCCTCCTGATCGCTTTGGGGCTGGCGGCGATCGCGACCGATCGCTGGAGCTCGCATGTGATTTACGAGCATGTGAGCGTCGGTTTCTGGCGCGTCCTGGACAGGACGACGCATCTTGCGAAGGCGTCGCACTGGCTGATCGCGGCGGCTTTGGCCTATGTGGTGGCGTGGCTTCTCGGCGCGCATCTCGCACAGCGCTATGCGCTGACCTTCGTTGCGAGCATCGCGATCGGAAGCGCCATCCTGCACACGAGTAAGCTCATACTCGGACGGCGCCGGCCGCGCGACGACATGGAGATGGGCTTGTATGGATTCGAGTTCTTCAGCTTCAACCTCGACCACAACTCCTTTCCCTCGGGGCATGCGCTGACGATCACGTGCGTCGCGGTGATCGCAAGCGTCATTTGGCCGGCATGGTGGCCGCTGTGGTTTGCCATCGCCGCGTGGCTTTCGCTGACGCGGGCGCTGCTCACGGCCCACTATCTCAGCGACGTGCTGGTGGGGGCGGGAATCGGCATGCTTTCCGCGCGCGAGGCCGCGCTCTATCTATTGCCGCATACCCCGGGTTGGTTTTGATGCTGAATCTGCTGTTCTCCGCGAACGCCTGGATCGCGCTGCTGACATTGGTGGTGCTCGAGGTCGTGCTCGGCATCGACAACATCATCTTCCTGTCGCTGGCGGCCAACAAATTGCCGGCGGCGCGGCGCCCCGCGGCGCGGCGCATCGGCTTGAGCCTGGCGCTGGTGATGCGCGTGATCCTGTTGTCGAGCATCGTCTGGATCATCTCGCTGTCGCGGCCCGTCGTGCGTTTGTGGGGGATGGGGTTTTCCTGGAAGGACATCGTGTTCTTCGCCGGCGGCCTGTTCCTGCTGACCAAGAGCACGCGCGAGATCCACGGCATGGTCGAGGGCGAAGAGCATGGCCGCGATAATGCGGGCGCCACGATGCTCTCGGTGGTGCTTCAGATCGCCATGTTCGACATCGTGTTCTCGATCGATTCCGTCGTCACCGCGGTGGGCATGGTCGAGCAGCTCGCGGTGATGATCGCGGCGGTCGTGCTGGCGATGGTGGTGATGATGATCGCCTCCGGCCCCGTCGCCGATTTCGTCGAGCGTCATCCCACGGTGAAGATGCTGGCGCTGAGCTTCCTGCTGCTCATTGGCACCTCGCTGGTCGCCGACGCGGCGCACTTCCACATCCCGCGCGGCTATCTCTATTTCGCGGTGGCGTTCTCCGGCCTCGTCGAATTCCTCAACCAGCGCGTGGCGGCGCACAACAAGAAAAGCTAGCGCCTGCGGCGTTTGGTCAGGGGAAAAGGAACCACGACGCCGCATTGTGCGCGCTCATCGGGCCGTGCCATCGATTTGCTGATGACAGCGTAAACGTCGCCCTGGAGCATTTCCAACTTTGCCAGCAAACGGCGCCGTTCTTGGATGAGGCCAGTCGTGAAATCTTCCGCGCCCAAGGCCGTCAGACCCTGAATCGCCGCATGCAGTACGCATTCGGCAGTGGCCAAATCGCGAAACGCTTGCCTGCTCTGCCTGCTTTGGGCTTTCGTCCTCATTGCCTTGGTTCCCCTCTTCTTCCGTGATTTGGTTTTGAAAATCGGCGGCGCCTTGCGCATCTCTGTCTACGCCGCTTCAAGTTTCTTGGGCGAGACTGCGCCTTGTATCAGTGACTCCATCATCTCCTGTTGTTGGGGCGTGAGAGCATCCTGGGCCTGGATGAATTCCGGCACGTTGTCCTCCAGAAGGACTGCGGGCGATTGTCCTTCATAATTCCCCAGATTCGGACGATGGATCGAATATCCAATGAGATCCGCGAGTTCGCGTGGAAAGTGGCGAGCAATGTGCGGAGGATAGATCAGCATTTGCGCCTCGAACTGGCGCAACCATCCCAGGCAATAACTGATAAGGATGCCGCGCCTGGGCATGTTGGAACGGTTGGAACCGCCGCCATGCAAGGTCGAACCCAGAAACAACAGGGCCGAACCCGGCTCCATCGTCGCCGTCACGGCTTCTTCGGGCGGCAATGTAAGTTTGTCCTGCTGGCGATGGCTTCCCGGCCAAAGAACCGTCGCGCCGTTCTCCTCCGTAAACGGCGTCAGCGGCCACATGACGTTGACCAGATATTCTATTGAGCCCTTTGGCCCGCCCCACACCACTTCGTCGCGATGCGGCACTTGCTGGTTGGCGCCGGGGTGAATCTCGATCGCTTGCGTAAGATTAAGATTGAACCGGTCGCAGTAGGGACCGAGTGAGCCCTGAACTAGCTTGAGTATAAGTGGATGCAGAACGAGCGATTGGACAGCTCTGGAGCGGTTCAGCAGCGCGCCAAAGCGCTTCGTGGTCTCGCCATAAAAAGTGCCCTTACAGAAGGGTGTCCGCGCAAATCTACTTTCGAGTTCGGAATTCACGCGTTCTCCAATATCGCAATCAACCGCGTTAGGGACAACGCAATAGCCGTCAGCCATTAGGCGCGCAAAATAAGAGGCGGCAACGCGGTCGAACGGATTGGCTTCAAGAAATGCCAGGGCCATGTCGATGCCTGCTAATTTATCGTTTCGAGTTCGCGGACGGAGCCTGGTGCCATCGCCAGCCCAAGCTTGCGTTCCTCCCGGCGCATGTCTTCTTGGCCGAAATTCACGATGTGCGCGCCAATCATCGATCCCGCGTAATTTTGTGGCAGGCCCAAGGGCTCAACATCCAGCCCGCTTGCGAGGACGGCCGAGAGGAACTGGACATGGGTAACGCCTGTGAATTTCCGAATCCCCTTGGAAAAGGCGTACTGAAGGGCGCCATACCATACGACTCCGCGCATCCGTGATTGATCGGATTTGGAAAGCTCGGGCCGAACACAAAGTCGCGTGAGTTCCCATATATCCGGTCCGCGCGGGACTTCGCCGTCGCACAGGAACGGAAAGATTTCGCTCATCAAATGAGGCTTTGTCGTCGGCAATAGCCTCAGCGAGGCCAAGTGGCGCTGTTCCACATCCGCTTCGATCACGTAAACGGCATCTGCCGTATCGAATTGGTCGATTTCGCGCTCGCCTTCGAATACTTGTAAATCCCAGCCCAGGCGATCTACAAAGACTCTCTTGCGATCCCGGTGCATGGAATTGCAGAGACTGATGTGCCGCGAACGGTTCTCGGCGGTGACGAAATGGAGCATGGCCCCCCCCTGTCCGATGCCTCTCTCGGATAGGTCGCGGCGCGCTCATTCACCATCCTGCTACAAAGCAGGATTGACTTCAGTGACGAATTATGTCGTCGAATCCGAGTTGATTATCAAACAAGGTCCGTATCACGAGTTGAACACGAGAAGCGACCCCATATTTGCGCTTCGCGTTCTCTATGTATTCATGCACGGTACCCTTGTTTAGGCCGAGCAACTGGCCGGCGTCCCCATCGCTTTTTCCCTGAGCAATGAGAACCAAACAGTCCAGCTGTCGTGGACTGAGCATTGGCACTTCATCTGTAGTTCCCCGCGCCAGGGCTTCGCGTTTCGCCAAACGGCGGGCCGCTTCAAACGCAAAGCTTCCTATGTATTGGACCGCCGGCAGGACGCTTTCATCGAACGTCTCTCCCGTGCGTGCCGCAAATGTGCATGATCCCAAGCATTCGCCGGGGATACTAGCCGGGACGGTGAACCCTTCGCCAATCCCCGCCCGTTCGCAATTCGTCAGCATCTCCTCCTGATGTTGCGAGATCGGAATCAGGCTGCGTATTTCCGACCATCGAAAGCTTGCCGTTCTGGTTTGACACGCGCGCATCACGGGATCGTCCGAAAAGTGTACTCTGGTGCTCATCTCCTGGACGAAATCGAGTGGGTAGTTGGACAGGTGGACCAGGCTTCCGCGGATTAGATTTATGTGATGTCCAAGCATGAAATAGGTGAAACCGAATGACTTCGTCGTGCTCTCCAGTAGCGATCGGAGATCCGATAGCGTCTCGACTGATCTAGCAAGACGAATAAACTCCTGCACGTCTTGAAACTGGCTCATGGTGCGAACCCCAGCTTTTCGCGTTCAAAGCGATGTAGCAGGATTGAGCAGGCGGGCTTCGACTGCAAGACATTCCTTGTTCTACTTGAAAACGAAAATCTATCCACAGAGCGATGCAGCGACGCACTCTTTGGAATTTGCATACAACCGAATAGTGTATCGAAAAGTGTGCGGCCGAGAGGTTGAGACGACGTGCCGAGGCATCCTGTATTGCCGATCGATGCTCGAATTGGCAGGACGCTGCGCGACCTGCGCAAGACGCGCAGGCTGACCCAACAGGATCTCGAGCCGGTCCTGGGTGTGAGTTTCCAGCAGATTCAAAAGATCGAGCACGGCGCCAACAGGCTCAGTGTTCTGCAACTTCTCGCGGCTGCGCGTTTTTTCGGCGTCGGGTTGGAATATTTCCTTCCGGAAATATACACCGATCACTCCGGCGCCTCGTGGCCGCCGAGCGCGGACCTGGAGCTGGCGAAATTTGCGGCGTCAACCCGCGGCACGAAGCTCTTACGCTCTTTTCTATCCATTCGCGACCGAAGACTTCGTACCGAAATTGAGCGTCTCATTCGGGCGCTCGGAAGTGGGGAATGATGGAGATTCAGCGCATTGCCACAACGGACGTTGCGAGGCAAAGGGTTTTGGAAACTGCCGACGACAAAGGCGACGAAGACGGCCAGTCGAAACATCTTGTCGTCAAGCCGAAGAAGTCGAAACGCCATTTGGATAATGGCGCCCTATCCCAAGCCGTTTTGACCGTGCTTCGGCGCTCCGAACAGCCGCTGCCGACGGGAGATGTCGTTGTCGCAGTCGTAAAAATCAACGGTTACAGCGATGCGTCACTGCCTTTGGTGGCGCGGGAGGTCCGGCGGTGTCTCAGGCGCCTGGAGAAGTGCAACCCTGAAGTCGCCATGAGCGGCACACGCGAACAGCGATTTTGGGCCACACACTCGCCATTCTGAACGCGCGCACGCATCCCCCCTACCGCTGCACGATCTTGCGGGTCTCTTCGACCAGCTTCCTGCTGCCCTCGCCGGCCGGCATTTCGATGCGCGCCGGCACGTAACGATCGATCCTCGTTCCCTGTTCAGCGCGCGCGCATTTTTTCGATATAGGGGCGCTCCTCGTCGATGAATGTCTTGAACGACGGCCGCGCATGGATGCGCGCCACATAGGCGGCGAGTTTCGGCCAGCGCGCCGCGTCCACGGCGCCGCCGGCATGTTCGAAATTGACAACCATGGTGCAGATCGCGATGTCGGCAATGGAGAACGCGCCGCCGGCGAGATATTGCTTGTCGCCGATCTCCTTCTCCAGATAGTCGAACATCGGCGGCAGCGTTTCGGTCAGCGTCCTTTGGCAGAGCTCTTCGTCCGCCGGCGCGCGCATGATCTTCTTGACCACGCGCTCGAAGAAGAAGCCGCGTCCCATCGCCTGCGCGAGCACCGAATCCGCATATTCCTCGTACCAAAGCGCCTTGGCGCGCTGAAAGGGATCGCTCGGATAAAGCGCGGGTTTGGGATATTTGTGCTCGAGGTAATCGCAGATGACCGAGGAGTCGGCCAGATGGTTCGGCTCCGGCACGTCGGTGTCTCGAAAGGCCGGGATACGCTTGAGCGGACTGATCTCGAGGAATTCCGGCGGCGGCGCGAAGGGGCTCACGGGATCGAGCGTGTAGTCCAACCCCTTCTCCGCCATCACCACCCGCACCTTGCGCACGAACGGCGACACTGTGCTTCCGTACACCATCAAGGCCATTTCCAGCTCCCAGACTATGCCGGCCGCAAACGTGTCAGGCTTTGGCGAAAGATCAAGCGGGCGCCTCGACTTTCAGCTTCGGCGCGCGCTCCGGCGGCAGGTTGTCGTAGAGGTCGGCGATCAGGTCGCGCTTCAGGCCCTGCTTGCCGGGATCGTCCCACAGGTTTTCCCATTGCCGGGGATCGTTGCGCATGTCGTATAGCTCGCCTTCCGTGCCGTCATAGCGGATGCGCGTCCCGGCCGCGGCGAATTGGGGCCAGCTCTCCTCGAGTCCGTTGGGTTGGCCGGGTGTCGATGGTTCGTAGCGCGTGAGCACATACCCATCGCGGTAAATGGATCGCATGTGGAATCCATAGCCGGGAAACTGGCTGTCCCATTCGCAGATCGCGCGCTGGCGCGATCCGTCGTCAAAGGTGGGAAGAACCTTGCCTTGCATCCACGCGGCCTGCGCTACGCCGGCGATCGAGCAGAATGTGGACGCAAGGTCGACCTGCTCCACCGGCTGGTTGACGACGGCGGGCGTCACCGCCGCACGCGGTGCCGGCCGCCAGATGAACGGCAGCCGCATCAAGGCGTCGACATGGTACGGCCCCTTGTAGACGAAGCCGAAATCGCCCTGCAGCTCGCCGTGATCGGTGGTGAAGATCACGTCCGTGTCCGCGCCCCATCCGCGCTCGCCAATCACCTTCATCACCCGGCCGACGGCGTCGTCGATCAGTTCGTTCATCACATGGACCTTGGCGTTGATTTCGCGGATGTTGTCGGGGGTGAGCTGCTGCGGCGTGAAGTTCATCGGCCCGCCTTCGATATTGGCGAAGGTGCCGTCGTAATAGGCCAGCCAATGCGCCGGCTTGCGCGCGAGGATTTTGCGGATCTTCTCCGGCGAACCGGGATAACCTTCCGGCAGCGGCAGGTCTCGCCAGTCGCAGCGCTTGTTTTCGGTGGCGGGCGGGTCCCAGGGATGATGCGGATCGGGGAAGCTCAACCACAGGAACCAATCGTCATCTGCGTCGAGCGTCTTGAGCCAATCTTCCGCCAGGCCCGCGAGCCAGTCGGTATGATAGACCTCGCGCGGCACGGGATTGTTCGCCGTCTCGGGCGCGCCGGTGTCGCCGCCGGGGGACGCGTTCAACAGCGGCGCGGAAATGTTGAAATATTGCGGCCAGGTCTTCTGCACCCAGCGTCCGTAATGGCCGACGGGATTGTGGCGGAAGCTGGTGATGTGCATGGCGTGAATCGCATAGTCGAATCCGCGCCACGGTCCGTAATCGCCCTCGATCTGGCGGCGGTTCTCGCGCCATTTGCCGGCGAGATCGAAGCCTGGTTCGAAATGCGCCTTGCCGATCAGCGCGGTCTTGTAGCCGGCCTTGTCCTTCAGGTACTGCGCCACGCTCGGCGCGTCCTCGGGCAGCGGCACGCCATTGGCGAAGACGCCATGCGTGCGCACGTATTGTCCGGTGAGCATGGTCGAGCGCGCCGGCATGCAGACCGCGTTCTGGTTGTAGGCACGGGTGTAGTTGACGCCGTGCTTCGCCAGCGCATCGATGTTCGGCGTGCGGCAGAAGCGGTTGCCGTTGCAGCCCAGCGAGTCGAAGCGTTGCTGGTCGGTGGTGATGAAAAGGATCTTACGCCCCACGCAGCGCCTCCCGGCGGTCGCCCAATATCGCGTCGACCGCGGTCTTGTCCTTCAGTCGTGCGTACGCCGCGCGCAATTCGGCGAGGCACTTCGCCTGGTATTTGAAGGCGCCTTGCGTGTACGGCTTGCCCAACAGTTCGACGGTGAATGTCGGCTCGCCTTTGGCCACGGCTGCGGCGTTGGCAAGAAGGAAGGGAAAATAGATCTCGCCGGCAAGACGGACCAGCGAACACACGGCCTCTCCTGCACTGCCCCAAGCGCCCTCGACGCCGGAAGCGTCGTCGAGATTGGCGATCCAGCGGAAGGTGAAGGGGAACTCCGCGCGCATCAAATCCTGTGGCGTGGGATCGACGGCGAGCTGCGAAAGCTGCCCGAACCAGCCGAAATCCGCGAGCGACGGCCTGCCGCCGAACAGATAGAGCCGCTCGGTCACCATCGTTTCGAACACGGAAAGGATTTTCCACGTGCTCTCCTCTATGACCGGTGCGTTCCCGGGTGTGCACCCGACCAACGCCATGCGCCCGACTTGGCGTTCGCGGAACAGCTTTGCCGCCCTCAGGACCGTTTCGCGGCCGCTGCCGCGCAAGCGGTCGAAGGCCAGCCATTCGGACATCTGCTTCTGGTCGCGTTCGCGGAACCAGCGATAATGGAACATCGCCTTGGTGCCCCATTCGTCCGCGAAGTCTTCCAGCAGGAAAGCCAGAAAGGCGTCGGTCTCGTTCTCGGGTACGATGGAGCGTTCGGAATGGAGGCCCTCCAGTTCGAAAATCATCGGCGTGGAGTCGTTGTGCCAGCTCCCGTCCGGGTACTGGATCACCGGGATGACCGGCGCCTTGACGTGTTGGAACACGCGGTCGTCGCCCGCCTGCATCTGCCGCCAGACATGCGGCAGGCGCCGGTAGCGCAGCACCGCGCGCATCTTCATCGAGTATGGCGAACCCAGCCCGCCATAGATCGTATAAGGGTTCATGCCGCGCTCCCGGCTGCGCAGCACAGCAAGGCCGTGCGCTCGAGTCCGGCGTCGCGATGATAGGTGGCGGCGAGGTAGTCGGTGTTGGAAACCATCTCGAGGAACTTGGCGCGCGAGGGATAGCGCACGCAGACGACGTCGTCCCACTCCTGCTCCGCGCCGCCGATGAACACGAGCGCCTGCGGCCCCATCCAGGCGATGCCGCCGCCCAAAGCATGCACGAACTTGAACGCCGCCGCGCCGTAGCGCTGATAGGCCTCGCGGCCGGTGAGATTTTCCTTCGCCTCCGGACGGTCCGGCGCATAGTCGGCACGCTCGCGATATTTCAGCAGATTGACCATGACGATCGGGCCGTCGGGGCCCTTTTCCCGGAATTGCTGGAGTTGCGCCGGCATGGGCGAGATGTCCTGTCGCATGGCTTGTCTTTCCGGGTCGGACGGGATAAATCTGAATCGAAATTCAGATTTACGTCATGCCGAAGCCGAACGCAACACCTGCCGAACGATGGGCCCTTCCGGTACGCCAGGCCCGGAGCCAAGCCACGCGGGAACGCCTGCTGGCGGCAGCCGAAAAAGTCTTTGCCGACAAAGGCTATGACGGCGCCAAACTGTCCGACATCGCCGAAGAAGCCGGCGTCTCTGTCGGCGCGGTGTATTTCCGCTTCAAGGACAAGGACGCGCTGTTTTTGGGCGTCGCAGAGACCTTCGTGCAGGAGGCACGCGCACGGCTTGGCGAGTTCGTGCTTTCGGGAGCGGAGCGGGCGCTGGACGACGTGGTGCGGACCTTCGTGCTGCGCACCGCTGCGAACTTCCAGACCCACCGTGGTCTGTTCCGCGCCATCATCGAGCGCGGTTTCGAGAACCGGCCGGTGATGAACATCATGTTCGGACTGCGCGACGACATCGCGCGGGCGCTTCATGCGGCATTGTCGCAACGCAGTTCGGGCCGGAACGATCTGGGCGACGCCATCCGTGTGGCGACGCAGATGATCTACGGCTTCCTGCTCATCGGGGTCCTCAATCCTCAGGCTCCCGCGCGCCAGAACCGGCGCCAGGGCGTCAACGGGCTGGCGGATGCTGTCATTGCTTATCTGAGCTCCGTGGTGACACGATGACGTTTTCGGTCGATTTGTTCTGGTCGTTCCGCAGCCCTTATTCCTACCTGGCCACGCCGCGCCTCGTGGAGATGGAACGCGACTACGATCTCGCGATCAATGTGCGTCCGGTCTATCCGCTGGCCGTCCGCTCGGGGGACTTTTTCGGGAAGCAGAATCCGCTGTGGATACCGTACCTGCTGCGCGACACCTATCGCATTGCCGAGATGCTCGGCTTGCCCTATCGCTGGCCTAGACCCGATCCGGTGGTCGTCGATCCCGCGACGCGGGCAGCGACTCCGGGCCAGCCCTATATCCATCGCCTGACCAGGCTCGGCTGTGCGGCGGCGGAAGCGGGCCGCGGTCTGCCGTTCCTCTACGAGGTGAGCAGCCTGTTGTGGTCGGGCCGCATCGACAATTGGCATGAGGGCGAGCATTTGGCGCAGGCGGCCCAGCGCGCCGGTCTCGATCTCGCGGCGCTCGATGCAAAGATCGCCGCCGATCCGGACAAATACGAAGCCGTCATCCAGGCCAATCAGAAAGCGCACCAGGACGCGGGACATTGGGGCGTGCCCACCTGCGTGTTCGAGGGTGAGCCGTTCTTCGGCCAGGACCGCTTGGACGTCCTTTTGTGGCGCATGAAGCAGCGGAGACTGAAGAACCGATGAAACGCATCATCATTGCCGGCGCCGCGCTGGCCGCGATAGCCGTTGCGGCGTTCGTCGCGCTGGAAACGGCGCCGGTGGAGACATGGCTCTTCCGTCGGATCGCATACCACACGCTGGCGCAACCGCAGCCGGTGCTGGCGCAGAAGGACGAGTTGTCGGTGCTTTTTTGCGGCGCGGGATCGCCCCTGCCGGATGCTTCGCGCGGCGGACCCTGCACGCTGATCGCGGCCGGCGACAAACTCTACCTCGTCGATGCGGGCATCGACAGCGCGCGCAATCTGATGCTCTGGCGCATCCCGCTGGAAAAGATCCAGGCCGTGCTTCTTACCCATTTCCATTCGGATCACATCGGCGAGCTGGGCGAGATCCGCCTGCAGACCTGGGTCGCCGGCCGCAACAAGCCGCTCGCGGTTTATGGACCTCCAGGCGTCGAACGCGTCGTTGGTGGGTTCAACGAAGCTTATGCGCTGGATGCGGGATACCGAACGGCGCACCATGGCGCCGCGATGCTGCCGCCGGATGCCGTCGCGATGGTTCCGCATGCGATCGCGCCTGGGACCGTGCTCGATTTCGACGGCCTGAAAGTCACCGCCATCAAGGTGCATCACGATCCTGCAAAACCGGCCTATGGCTATCGCTTCGATTACAAGGGGCGAAGCATCGTGGTCAGCGGCGACACGGCGCCCGACGAAAATCTCGCCAGGGCGGCGCATGGGGCGGACGTGCTCGTGCATGAGGGTCTGTCGCCGGAGATGGTCGGTATCATGCACGATGCCTTGGCGGCGAGCGGTCATCCGCGTCAGGCGAAAATCTTTCACGACATTCCGCCCTATCATACCAGTCCGGTGGACGCCGCGCGCATCGCCAATGAGGCGCAGGTAAAGCTGTTAGTGTTCACACACATCATCCCGATACTGCCCAACCGCTTTGCCGAGCGGCTGTTCCTCCATGGCGTATCGGACGTGCGCACCGCTGGCGTGGAACTGGCGCATGACGGAATGGTGATCCGCCTGCCCGCCGGTTCGAGCGAAATCAGGGAATCCGGCGCGCCCTGAAAAAAGCTTTCAGCTGCTCGCCCGCTTGTTCCGGATCGCCGGCGCGGCCAACCGTCGGGCGATGGTGGCAGGTCGGCTGGTCGAAAAATCTGGGACCGTGAAGGATCGCCCCGCCCTTCGAGTCTTCGGCCGCGAAGACCAGTCGCGCCACGCGCGCCAGGCTGATTGCTCCGGCGCACATGGCGCAGGGCTCCAGCGTCACGTAAAGCGTGGTCCCGATGAGCCGTTCGTTTTCGAGCTTCCGGGTCCCCGCGCGCAGCACCAGCATCTCCGCATGGGCGGTCGGATCGCGAAGTTCGAGGATGCGATTGCCGTCCCGCGCAACGACATCTCCCGTTGCATCCAGAAGAACCGCGCCCACGGGTACCTCGCCGCGGCCGGCAGCGGCTTCCGCTTCGGCGAGCGCGAGTGCTATGGCTTGGTCGTCCGTCATGGGAGTCCTTCTTGTCCGACCATAAGCCGAGCGGCGAGCGCATCGCAAAGGTGATCGCGCGCGCCGGCGTGTGCTCGCGGCGCGATGCCGAGAAGATGATCGCGGCAGGCCGGGTCGCGCTTAACGGCGAGACCGTGACCTCCCCTGCCCTGAATGTCGGCGAGAACGACGTGGTGGCGGTCGACGGAAAGCCGCTCGGGGAAGCAGAACCAGCGCGGCTGTGGCGCTATCACAAGCCCACAGGCCTGGTCACCACGCACAAGGATCCGCAAGGCCGCCCGACCGTGTTCGCGAACCTGCCAAAGCAACTCCCGCGCGTCGTCTCCGTCGGGCGTCTCGACTTCAATTCGGAGGGCCTGCTGCTCCTCACCAATGACGGCGACCTCGCACGCAGGCTCGAACTACCCGCGCAAGGCTGGACCCGGCGCTATCGCGCGCGGCTGTTCGGCAAGGTCAGTCAAGCCGATCTCGACAAACTGGCCACGGGCATCACCATCGGCGGCGTGAAGTATGGTCCCGTGATCGCCGATCTCGAGCGCAGCAAGGGCGTCTATTCCTGGGCCACAGTCAGTCTTAAGGAAGGCAAGAACCGCGAGGTCAAGCGGCTGATGGAAAGCCTCGGGCTCAAGGTCGCGCGTCTTATCCGCGTACAGTTCGGACCCTTTCACCTGGGGCAGCTCGAAGCCGGGAAGGTGGAAGAGATACCCGCCAAACTGTGGCGCGAGCACCTTGGCATCGGGCGGAAAAAGCGCGCGCAAAAAGAAGATGTGCGCAAACCCTGGGAAAGATGATAGGAGCGCCCACGCTATCGAAGGACCTCCGCCATGAAAAAGAACAAGAAACTGCCGCCGCCCTATGTCGCCGAGACCAAGGATCAGCGCTTCGCCGGCACTTTCGAGGTGCTCGTCCCTGTCCCAGGCCGCAACAAGCCTCACCGAGCTGCCGGCAACTTCCCCTCCAAGCACGTCGCCGAAGGCTGGCTGCACAGCGAGGATGGCAAGGAAAAGGTCGCGGAGATTCTGGAAGATGCCGAGAAAAGTCAGAGCGCTTGAACTTGCGCTGGCCGCGCTTCTCGCGGCGACGGCCGCGCAAGCCGCAGTCAACGGAGCTCCGCCGGCGGTCGTCTACGATCACGTAACGCTGATCGACGGCACGGGCGCGCCCGCGCTGGCCGATATGGCGGTCGAGGTGCAAGGCGAACGTGTCGCTGCAATATTGCCTGCCGCGGCGGTGAAACCGGCAAGAAACGTCCGCGACATGCACGGCGCGTTCGCGCTGCCAGGCCTCATCAACACCCATGTCCATCTCGCGACGGCGCCGGGATTGGCCTATGCCGAAGCCGTCCTGCGTCGCGACCTCTATGCCGGCATCACGGCGGTGCGCGACATGGCCGGCGACACCCGCGAGCTCGGCTATCTGTCGCGCGCCACACGCATCGGCGAGACGCCAGGCCCCGACATCTTCTATGCCGCGTTGATGGCGGGACCCGGATTCTTCAAGGACCCGCGCACGGCGGATTCCACGCGCGGCGGCTATACCCCGGGCGGCGCGCCATGGATGCGCGCTGTCACGCCGGACACGGACCTTGCGCTCGCCGCGGCCGAAGCTAAGGGTACGGGCGCAACCGCGATCAAGATCTACGCCGACCTGACTGCCCCGCTGGTCGCGGCCATCACGGCCGAAGCGCACCGCCAGCATCTCTTGGTCTGGGATCATGCCGCCGTGTTCCCGGCGAGCCCGCGGGAGGTTGTCGATGCCGGTGCGGACGTGGTGAGCCATGCCTGCATGCTGGCCTATCAGGCTTCCGCGAAGATGCCGGCCGCGTACCACAATCGCGCGCCGGTCGAGGCGGACAAGATCATGGGCGCCAGCCCTGCGATCGACGCACTGCTGAAGGACATGAAGCAGCGCGGCACGATTTTGGACGCGACGCTCTATGTCTATCAGGTCCTCGATCATATGAAGGACGCCAACCCGCCGCCCTATTGCACGCTAAAGCTGGCCGAGCGCATGGCGGCGCGGGCCCACATGGCCGGCATTCCGATCAGCGCCGGCACCGACGCGGAAACGGACTGGAAAGACTCCTACCCCGCGCTTCCGGATGAGCTCGTGTTGCTGGTGAAGGCAGGTCTTTCACCCATGGCGGCGATCCGCGCGGCGACGGCGATTGCGTCTCGCACCATCGGTCAGGAGCGCGAAATGGGAACGCTCGAGACCGGCAAGCTTGCCGACATCGTGTTCGTCAAGAAGAACCCGCTCGCGGATGTCGCAAACGTCAAGACCGTGATCCTGACCGTGAAGCGCGGCCAGGAATTCCGCCGCTCCGCCTATCGCCCCATCACCAAGGATGAGGCGAAAGGCTGGGAGGACTAGGCGGGACTATCGGTCACTGGCCCGGACAGACGTGGTCGATATCGTTGTTGAGCGCGTACCAGCCGTTGGCGGAGGTGCTCGTCGGCGCGCCGAAATACGGAATGTAGACGAGCGACTGCGGGTGCCACGTGATCTTGTGAAAATTGACCGCGAAGTCGCCATAGTCGGCATCGTTCTCCAGCGGGTCGCCGACTTCCATGAGCGAACTGTCGTTGCAGTTCACGACGTTGTTGGCGAAGGGATCGTCGTAAACTTCACCGACCTCGTGCGATACCGCGTCGATATCCTGCGCAGGCGTATCCGGGCTGTCGACGAAGGTGGCGTAGCTGTAAATCTGTCCCGAAGGTGGACCGCCGAGCGCCGTGTGATAACCGCCGATGCAGCATCCGGAATAAGTCAGATAGATATCATAGGACAGGAACAATGGGATCGTATCCGGCGTGATTTGCGGATGTGCGCCGATATACGCGCTCGCGTCTGCGTCGAAACTGACAAAGGTGTCCGTTCCCACGACGCCCGATCCGAACGGGTTGTTCATGACATTTCCCTGTGACGGGGACACCGTGATCTTGAGCGGCGGGAGCTGCTTGGACGTCGTGCAATCCATCACCGTGTGGTAACCGGAATTCGTGCTCACCGACGACCAGAAGTTTCCGCGCTGGAAGTCGTCCAGATACTCGCCTGGACCGAGATTGACCGCGCCGGAACGGAACACATGACCGTCTTCGCAGATCGGCGACCGAAGCACCTGTTTCGTCACGATCCTGCCGTTCCAATGTGCGGTGTTCGGATTGAAGGTCAGGTTGCCGTTGGCTGCGCCGAATTTCATGACGACCGGAATGATCCAAAGCGTGGTATGGGTGGACGTGTTGGATAGAGCGGGATCGGCGCCCACCATCGTGTAGTTGATCGTGTGTCCGGTGAGATCGACGAACGAACCGTTCCATTGCGCCAGGTTTGCCGGATGCTGTCCGGGCTTCGCCGGCAGCGGGGGACGCGGCGGAAGCACCAGGAACATCGGTTTCGCATTCCTGATCGACAGCGGCACGAAGCTGTCGGCGCTTGCTGAAAACGCCACCGTCGCCGCACTGGCGAGCACTGCCAGCGCAATGGTCTGTTTTCTCATTGGATTGTCCTCTTGATACGGGTGGACGTTCCCCAGGGGCAATGTAGAAGAGAGAAATAGCTTTCGAAACTCAAAACTTGGCGCAGGGAATGATTGACGCCGATGCATTCGCGTTCTGCACCGATCGCTGTTGATCGCGCATGGAATACGGAGCACAACGACGCCGCATGAGCGATGCGCGCACGAGCGACATCCAGGATGCAATGTCGCCTGGACCTTTGGCAGATAGCGCGCGGGCCACCGCCGTGCAACACACCGTGTATCCAATTATCTTCGCCATCGCGTTCTGCCACATGTTGAATGACATGATGCAGTCCCTTCTGCCGGCGATCTATCCCAACCTCAAGCGCACCTTTGATCTGGACTTCGCGCATATCGGCTTCGTGACCCTGACCTTTCAGGCGACATCGTCGCTGCTGCAGCCGTTGGTCGGCCTCTATACCGACCGCCGCGCGGTGCCCTTCGCGCTGCCCATCGCGATGGTGTCGACATTCCTGGGGCTGATGATGCTGGCCTTTGCCGGATCCTACCCCGTGCTGCTGCTGGCGGCAGCGATGGTTGGCATGGGTTCGAGCGTCTTCCACCCGGAGTCCTCGCGCGTCGCGCACATGGCCGCGGGACCGCGCCGCGGCTTCGCGCAGTCGATGTTCCAATGGGGCGGCAGCACGGGCAGCGCACTCGGCGCGCTCGGCGCGGCCTCGATCGTGGCGGCGGAAGGACAGCGCAGCATCGCCTGGTTCTGCGTCATGGCGGCGATCGCGATCGCCGTGTTGAGCTGGGTCGGCCATTGGTACCGCGCGCACGGCATGGCGCGGGCGAAGAAGGCGATCCAGGCGCAATCGCGCGTGTCGCTGTCGAAGCGGACCGTCACGCGCTCGCTCGTAATCCTGGTGGTCCTGATCTTCTCGAAGTTCGTCTATCTCGCCAGCCTGTCGAGCTACTACACCTTCTATCTGATCGAGCGCTTTCACCTCAGCGTGCGCGGCGCGCAGCTCCATCTGTTCGTCTTCCTTGCTGCAGTCGCGATCGGCACCATCGCGGGCGGCCCTCTCGGCGACCGCTTCGGGCGCAAGCATCTCATCTGGTTCTCGGTGCTGGGCGCCCTGCCGTTCACGTTGATGCTGCCGCACGCCAGCCTGTTCTGGACCAGCGTGCTCAGTGCCTGTGCGGGACTGACCTTGGCGAGCGCCTTTCCCGCCATCGTCGTCTATGGCCAGGAACTGCTGCCCGCAAAGGTCGGCACGATCTCGGGTTTGTTCTTCGGGCTCAGCTTCGGCATGGGCGGGCTCGGCGCTGCCGCGCTGGGCTGGCTCGCGGACCTCAAGGGCATCGCGTTCGTCTACGCGGTGTGTGCGTTCTTGCCAGCGCTGGGATTGCTCGCGGCGTTTCTTCCGGATCTCAGGAAGAGAGCCTGACTACTGCATCGTTCCCTGGCCCTGCACCGAACATGGCGCGCCGCCATTCGTCACGATCATGCCCTGATATGCGAAGACATGCGCGACGCCTTTCTTGTCCACCTGCCCATAGAAGATGTTGTAGGTATCGGTGCCCAGGGTGATGGTGGTGCCGGTGTTGGAATAGGTGTCCGTGCCGCTTGAAGGCGCCTCTGCCAGCGGGATGCCGAGCGTGGTGTTGGTTATTCCGCTGAGTTGATAGAGCATGGTGTCGCCGGCGTCCTGGAAGCCGGCAAACGTCACCTTGCCCTTGGCGGAGCTGAACTTGGCCTGCAGCATGATGTGTTTGCTGTTCGCGCTGCTCAGCCCGACCCCATCGACGTAGTCGCCGATGCCATGCGCGGAGCCGTCATCGAGGTGGTAGGTGCCCGCGGACTGGCACAGCCGGTGTTCGATGACGATGTAATCGCCCGAGATCGTCGGCGCGGCGGCAGCGGCGAGCGGAACAAGCGCGGCGGAAACCGCCGCGGCAAGGCGCAGGAAATTCATGGTTGGCCCCTCTGTGTGTGAACTAAGACTATCATGCGCCCGGCGGCCGACGATAGATTGGCCACGAAGAGGTTAATCGCATGCCGCAACCCCAGCGAACGCACGCCTATACCGACATGATCTTCGACAGCTCGCGCTGGGATAGATTCAAGCCGCGCAAGGGCGACATCGTGGTCGCGACGCCGGCCAAATTCGGCACCAGAGCCGCTATTGCCGCGAGGCTTCGGCCTGCGCGGTGCAGAGCTCGTTGCCGCTATTGGTGAAGACGCCCTCCATCGCGAAGTAGTGCGCGATGTTGTTCTTGTCGATCTGGCCGTAGAGCACGTGATAGGTCTCGCCGTTGATGGTGACGGTCGTGTTGGTGTTGGAATAGGCGACCTTTCCCGAATTCGCGGTTTCAGCGATCACATTGCCCTGCTGTCCTGTCTGGGTTCCCGTCTTGTCGAACAGCATCACATCGCCACCCTCGTCGGTGCCGCTGATGCTGACATTGCCCTTGGCCGGACTGAAATTCGCGAGCACCAGCGAGTTCTTGAAAATGCCGCCGTTGAGATTGACGTCGTTCACGAAATCGCCGGTGTTGGTGGTGTTGTCGAAGTTAAACGTCGCTACCGCCTGGCACATGCGCCGCTCGGTCACAATATATTTTCCGGAGATCGTCGGCGCGGCGCATGCGGCGAACGGGACAAGCAGTGCCGCTGCTGCCGCGGTCATGGCGAACGTTTTCATGGGAAAGCCCTTCTAGTTTTGCAGTTCAGGAGACCGTAGCACGGATGCGGGTGTTACCTATACACTGCCGCCAAAGGGATTAATCGCATGCCGTGTCCGCAGCGCACGCACACCTATACAGACATGATCTTCGACAGCTCGCGCTGGGATAGCTTTTGGCCGCGCAAGGGCGACATCGTGGTCGCGACGCCGCCCAAATGCGGCACCACCTGGACGCAGATGATCTGCGCGCTGTTGATCCACCAGACGTCGGATTTGCCCATGCCGCTGACCAAGCTGTCGCGCTGGCTGGAACGCCACATCGAGCCGGTGGAGAACATCGTCGCCGATTTCGAGGCGCAGCCCTGGCGGCGCATTATCAAGACGCATACGCCGCTCGACGGGCTGCCCTACTACGACGAGATCGACTACGTGTTCTGCGGCCGCGATCCGCGCGATGCGTTCCTCTCCGTGCTCGATCACCTGGCGAACGTGTCGGAAGAGACGCGGCTCGACGCTTTGAAGCGCGCCGGCCTGCCGCCGGCTTCGCAATTTCCGACCGAGCCCAACACGCTGTTTCCGCTCTGGCTGACGAGCAGTCCCTTCCCCTGGGTGTGGGACGGTTTCCCTGTGGGCTCGGTGATGTATCTGACCGACACCTATTGGCGGCACCGCGACATGCCGAACATCCACTTCCTGCACTACGGCGATCTGACGCGCGACCTCGACGGCGAGATGCGAAGGCTGTCGGCCGCGCTCGGAATTCCGGTGGATGAGGCACGCTGGCCCGCGCTGGTCGAAGCCGCGCGCTTCGAGACGATGAAGAAGAACGCCGCCCGCAACGCGCCCGGCGCGCATTTCGGCGAATGGAAAAGCGACAGCGACTTCTTCCGCAAAGCCCGCAGGGGCGAATGGCGAAGTGTTCTGTCGCCCGAAAACCAAGCGCTCTACGAACAGGTCTCGCGCGAGCGGTTATCGCCAGAACTCAAGCGGTGGTTGGAGGGAGCCTGATTGATGTCCGGCGTGCACCGCAGGCCCATCCAGCTGCGAAAATCCGCATATGGTTAATTCCGAGCGAATTCCCGAAGAATTACATACTACTTCAACGAGCAACCGAAATGGTCTATTAGCTCCTTAGCTGCCCTTTCTGGGCGGCTTCGAGGGGGGGCCTCGTGGGGCAAGATACTTTCCAGTCGATCTGGATTCAGATTGCTTATTGGTGGGGACAAGTGACGGAGAGTCCCCTTTTTACGGCGGTGATCGGTGCCTTGGTCGCAGCACTCATCGCTTTCGCGGTGCCGGCTCTGATTCGTTGGATCAGATTTCAGTCCGTCTATAGCTTTTGGCGCCCGCTGATTGCGGAGCCAATTTCGATCATTTGGTCAGAGTACTCAAACGAGCATTTGACGGACGGCAACGAAATGATCGCCTTGGTCCGCAAACTGGGGATCAAGTATTTCCTATCGAAGGGTAACGCGCTCGCCTATTCCACAATTTCGCGCTTTCTTAGTCGAGACATCCACTTTCATGCTTTCAAGCCCTTTGGCGACAAGACATTCCCAAATCACTCAGAAGGCAATTGGATTCTTATCGGATCTCCGGCAACGAATCACTATAGCCGCGTCGTGTTCAAGAACCTGAATGATAATTTCGACATGACCTTCGAAATCAAATACGATGAGTCAAACGTACAGATTATAGATTTGGAAAATAAGCGCACCTACGCCACTGTGGTGGATCACAACAATTGCGGTGTGGACTACGCTCTCATAGTCAGAATGCATACGACAAACACTCCCAGCCGATGTTGCTTGATTCTCTGCGGTGCCTCGATGTGGGGGGTCGAGGGAGCGGCGTACGCTGTCACTTCGCCAAAGATCATAAAGAAAGTTTCGCACATCCTGCCTTTCAGCAAGGATATTGCCTTTCTAATAAAAGTTGATGTAATTAACGATGTGGCAGAGAATCCCGAAGTCGTCAAAATCGGTCGACGCCAAGCCAGGTATGTCCGTGCCATGAGGAAGAAAAGAAGTACATGAAGCTCGCCGTCATCATCGGCACACGGCCGCAGTTTATCAAACTTGCGGCGCTCGTGCCTGCTTTGCGGCAAAAGGGGCTACGCTTTTTCATTGTCCGTACTGGCCAGCATTATGACGACAGATTGTCCGACGCATTTTTGCGCGAATTCTCTCTTCCCGAAACGAAATACGATTTGCGAATCCGCGATCCCGAAAAAAGGGCGCGCTACGATGCAGGAAGGCTTTCATTCGGGTCCCATGTCGCGGAAGTTTTGGTGGGAGTTCGCGAACTCGTTCCAATTCTTAAGGAGGAGCGCGCGACGCATGTCGTTGTCATCGGCGATAGTAACCCTGCAGTAAACGGGGCACGAGCGGCAGGCGACCTGAAGCTGCCGGTCGTTCATTGCGAAGCCGGGTTGCGAAGCGACGATCCTGATGCGGAGGAGGAGCAAAATCGAGTTGAAATCGATCATTACGCAGCAATGCATCTTTGTTCAACGGAGCGAAACAAAGCGCGCATACAGCGTGAGGTCGCGGGTTCGCGTCCCATATTCACGGGCGACTTGCTTCTGGACGTGTTCCGGAGATTTCGAAAGTTTACTCGAAGGCCGTTTCATTGGCCGTCGCTTCGCTCGAATGAACAAGTTTGTTTGCTGACAATTCACCGAACGGAAAATATTCGCAATCCATCACGCAGCCTTCGCATATTGGAGCATCTATTGCGGTCCTGGGGTGGCCCCGTCGTATGGCCAGTACATCCCTCTGCAGAGAGGTTCGCGGTTCGGCTTCGAGATCATCTTCCGTCATCGGTTTCACGAAACCTTTATTTGCTCGATCCCGCCACATATATGGAACTCAACTACATCAGATGCCGAACGGGAGCAGTCATTACGGATTCGGTTGGCCTTCAAGTTGAGTCCTATTTCTGGAAAACGCCCTGTCTAGTCGTGCGTGACAACGTTGAGCATTCGGAACTCCTGGAATGTGGTGCTTCTGTCTCACTTAAGCCAAGCAAAATAGAACCAGAACGTGTTCCGACGGTAGCGGAATTCTGTGTTCAAGCACTTCGGAATACGAGGCATTCAAGCTTTATTGGCGATTTGTTTGGAAGGTATGACGTGGGTTGTGTGATGGCTGACAGCATTTCTCGTATAGACAGTTTTTCGGACCCGGGGGAATTGGAGGCACGGGAGCGCAGAGCATCTTCACAAATTTGGCAGCTACCCGGGGATTCTCTTGGCCGTGCTGCAAATTTGCTCGGCGGTAGCTGGAACAGTCTATTGGCACAGTATTCGCCGAATTCAATTCGGAAAGAAAGGTAATCAGTTTCTATTCTTTCTCAATTTGCCGTCGGCTCCGCCTAGCGCCTCCCACCCTCCAACCACGCCGCCAGCTCGGGCCCCACCCGTTTGCGCGCGATGGCGCCGTAGCGCTGTGCGTCGGCGTCTGTAAGCGCGTCGCGCCAGCGGCCGCTGACACCCTTGTTCAGGAACCGGTCAGCGCCGCGGTCGAAGGCCATCTTGAGTTTCGGCACCAGCGCGTCGCCGTCCTTCTTCATCGCGGCGAAGCGCGCGGCTTCGACGAGCTTGGGCATCAGGCTTGCGGGCGTGTCGATCTCGAGAAACTCCGAGATGCGCCGCATCTCGCCTGCCAGATCGGCGTTCAGGTCGTCGTAATGCACGAGCAAAAGGATCTCGCGCCCGCGCTCGCGCCAATAGGTGTTCTCGAAATCGAAGAAGGTGGGATAGCCCGTGCCGTCGTCGCGTGGCGCAGCCTCGACCTCGTCCATCCATTGCAGCAGGTATTCGCGCGGATCGTCGGGCCGCTGCGGCGGCGGTCCAGCAGGAACCGCGATGCCCTGCGCGGCGAGCTCCGCCGCGCGCTGGGCAAAGCGCTTGCCGAATTCCGGCGTGAATCCCTTCTCGTGGTTCTGCCAGGAAAGCCTTGCGTCGCGGCCGTCGCGCGCGACGTGGATGTATTTCACCGTGTCCCACACGGGCAGCGCGTCGAACGGCAGATGCGATTTGATGTAGCGGCGGTGCGTCTGGGCCTTGAGCATCGCGAGGTCTTCCTCCAGCGGCGTGAACACCGCCGCGTCGAGCCAGGGCGAGATCTCGCCGACGGGGCGGATGTCCGGCGACTGCCACACCAGCAGGTCGACGATGCGCTGCGTCCAGGTCGTGCCGCATTTGGCGTAGGTGGCGATGATGATGTCGCCGTCGCGCGGCTCGAATGTGTCCCAGCGCCGGCTGTCCATCACCGGACTGATCACCACGCGCGTCGGCGCGCGCACAAGCTTGGGCATGGCTGATGTCCTTTGTTGCCGGAATTATACGGGGACGGAGCGAATTCTGTCACAAAATCTCGCACGCCATTACACGTGCTGTCCGCCGTTGATGTGCAGCTCGGCGCCGGTGACGTAGGACGACTGGTCCGTACAGAGATAATAGATCGCCTTGGCGACCTCTTCGGGCAGGCCCAGGCGGCGCAGCGGAATGGTCTCGACGATCTTCTCCGTGCCGGGCGAAAGGATCGCGGTGTCGATCTCGCCGGGCGCAATGGCGTTGACGCGCACGCCCAGCGGCCCGAAATCCGCCGCCATCTCGCGCGTCAGGGCCGCCAGAGCCGCCTTGCTCGTCGCGTAGGCGCTGCCGGCAAAGGGGTGCACGCGGCCGCCCGCGATGGACGTCACGTTGACGATGGCGCCCTGCGCTGCGGCGAGCTCCTCGCGCAGGCCCTGCGCCAACCAGATCGTCGAGAAGAAATTCACTTCGAACACCTGGCGCCACGCTGCCATCGGCGTCGACAGCGTGTCGAGACGTGCACCGCCAGCGTCTTTGGGCGAGATGCCGGCATTGTTCACCAGCGCATGCAGTTTGCCGCCCGTGAGCCGCTCGCGCATCTCGCCGACGGCGCGCAATGTGTCGCCGGGATCCGCGAGATCGACCTGGATGTGATCCTCGGGCCCCGCCGCCCAGGGACAGTTCTCGGGAAAGGCGTGGCGCGAACAGGTGATCACGCGCCAACCCGCGCTCGAAAAACGCTTCACCGTCGCGTGCCCGATGCCGCGGCTTGCGCCGGTCAGGATCAGCGTGCGCTGCTGTTCGCTGGAAGATGCCATGGCCAGAGTCTAGCAAATGCCGCTCAATCTGTCGCCGCCGCTAATGGGTGGCGAGCGGACTCGGCATCTCGGCGCCCAAGGGGTCTTGATGGATGATCACCTCGGCGCGCGGAAACTCGGCGCAGATCGCCGCTTCGACCTCGTCGCTGACTTGATGGGCGCGGGTGAGAGTCATCTTCGGATCGAGCTCGATGTGGAGCTGGATGAAGGTGACGATGCCCGCGGCGCGCGTTCGCAAGTCGTGCATCGCGCGCACCTCTTTGTTGGTCAACACGATCTCCTTGATGCGGTCCCGGTCTGCGTCGGGCAGCTCCCGGTCCATCAGCTGGTCATAGCTTTGGCGGAAGACGTGCCACGCGCTCCAGGTCAGAACGGCCGCAATGCCGAGCCCCATCACCGGATCCGCCTCGAGCCAATGGAGCTGCGTCGACAGCACGACGCCGAGCACCACGCCAAGGTTCGTCAGCAGATCGCCCAGATAGTGCATCCGCTCGGCGCCCACCGCGACGGAGCCGGTGCGGCGTACGGCAATCTGCTGCACGGCAACGAGAGCCAAGGTCACGGCAATGGAAATCCCCATGATCGCCAGCGCCAGCCAGCCCTGTTCGATGGGGTGCGGTGCGATCAGCCGGCTTACGGATTCGATCGAAAGGAAGGCGACCGAGCCCGCGATGAAGGCGGCCTGCACAAGACCCGCGAGCGGTTCTGCCTTGCCATGGCCGAAACGGTGCTCCGGATCGGCCGGGGTCAGCGAATGATGGATCGCGAGCAGATTGATCGACGACGCGAACAAATCGAGCGCGGAATCGGCCAGCGAGGCCATCATCGCAATCGAGTCCGTGACGATGTAGGCGAAAGTCTTGAGCAGGATGAGCAGCGAGGCGACAGCCACCGCGGCCCATGCCGCGCGGGTCATCAGCGCGCCGGCTTCCTTCGTCGTCTCTGCCGCGCTCACGGGAACAGACGCTCGGTGCGCCAGGGCTGCTCCGGCGCATCGCGGCGATAGACCAGCCGGTCGTGCAGACGGAACGGCCTGTCGCGCCAGAATTCGATTTCGAACGGTACGATGCGGTAGCCGGACCAGTATTCCGGCCGCGGCACCTTCTGCAGCGCGTATTTGGCCGCGTATTTCGCGATCTCGCGTTCGAAAGCGAAGCGGCCCTCCATGGGGCGCGATTGCGCGCTGGCCCAGGCGCCGATCTGACTATCTTTCGCACGGGTCGCGAAATAGGCATCGGCCTCGGCGTCGCTCACACGCACGACGCTGCCACGCGCGCGCACCTGTTTGCGTTGCGTCTTCCAATGCAGGCAGAGCGCGGCATGCGGATTGGCCGCAAGTTCGCTTCCCTTGGCGCTTTCGGTGTTGGTGTAAAACACAAAACCGGCGGGTCCCATCTCTTTGAGGAGCACCATGCGCACATTGGGGCGGCCCTGCGCATCCACCGTGGCGACGGACATGGCGTTGGCCTCATTCGGCTCGGTCTTCTTCGCCTCCTCCATCCAGGCGTGCAGCATTGCGAAGGGATCGTCCTGGGCTTTGATGCCGCCGTCGTCCAAGGGGCCGCCGATCTCGCTCATACCGCGGGCTTAGCATCTTCAATTTGCCCGCGGAAGGCGCGCGTATAGACTTTGGGAAACCCTGTGGAATGAACCGTGCGCCCCTCCCTTCGTTCCTTGCTGGTCCTGTGCGCTTGTGCCGTGACGGCGGCGGGCTGCGCCGCATCCGACGACCCGGTTGCCAACCAGGCGATCTTCGACAAGGGCGTGGCCGCTTATGATGCCAAGGATTACGCGCAAGCCTTCGCGCTGTTCTCGTCCATCGACAACAGCGATCTCGCCGCGATGCGCAACGTCGCGCTGATGTTGCGCCGGGGCGAAGGCACGGCGAAGGACCCCAAGGCAGCCGAGGAGATGTACGCACGTGCCGCCAAAGGCGGTCTTGCCACGGCGGCCGCGGACCTCGGAGAGATGCTTCTCTATGGCGAGGCTGGCGCCCCCGATGCGAAGGCGGCTCTTCCTTGGCTCGAAGGGGCGGCTGGGGCCGGACACCCGATCGCGCAATACGAGCTGGGCACGATGTTCGAGGCCGGCGACGGCGTGCCCAAGGATGTGGCCCAGGCGCGCAAACTTTATCAGGCGGCAGCAGATGGCGGCTACGATAAGGCGAAGGACAAGCTGGCGCATTTGCCACCGGGGCCGCCTGAGACGCCAGAGACACCAAAGTCTCCTTCCCCTTAACGCACGCGCACTCAGCGCCTATATGTTGGCGTCCGGGCCGCGATTCAGCAGACCGGCGAAGAGCAACCATGCGCGATCCATACGAAGTCTTGGGCGTATCCCGTACCGCGAGCGAAGCCGAGATCAAGAAGGCCTTCCGCACGCTCGCCAAGAAGCATCATCCCGACACCAAGGGGGGTGACGCCTCTGCACAGAAGAAGTTTCAGGAAATCAGCGGCGCCTACGACATCCTGGGCGACAAGGACAAGCGCGCGAAGTTCGACGCCGGCGAGATCGATGCGCAGGGCAATCCGAAGGGATTCGATGCGGGCGCTCAGGGCTTTCACGGTGGCCCCTTCGGCGGCGGCGGCCAGGGCGGGCGCGATTTCCATTTCACCTGGACCGACCAGCCGGGAGGCGGCGCGCAGGGGTTCAGTGCCGAAGACCTCTTCAGCGATCTCCTGGGGGGACTGGGCGGGCGCGGCCGTCAGCAGCCGCGCCCCGGCCAGGACTTCAACGTCACCACGACTGTCAGTTTCGAAGAGGCTGCACGCGGCGGCTCGCGCCGTGTCGTCCTTCCCAATGGCGAGCAGATCGACGTCAAGATTCCGGCAGGCCTGCGCGACGGGCAGCAGATTCGGTTGCGCGGACGCGGCGGCGCCGGACGGCGCGGCGGGCCGGCTGGGGATGTGCTGATCCAAGTTTCGGTCGCACCCCATCCCTATTTCGTCAGGGACGGCAGGGACCTGCGGATGGACCTTCCCGTGACGCTGCAGGAGGCAGTTCTGGGCGGCAAGGTTGCGGTGCCAACATTGAGCGGCACCGTGTCGCTTTCGGTGCCTCCCGGATCGAACACCGGGTCGGTGCTCAGGCTCAAAGGCAAGGGTGTCGCCGCCCACGGGAGTGAGCCCGCGGGCGATCTCTATGTGAAGCTGGCCGTCACCCTCCCGGATAAACCTGACGAGGCGCTTCGAAAATTCACGGAAGGCTGGAAGGCGAGCTACGACCCGCGCGCCAAATTGCGCTGAGCCGGGTGTGTGCCCCTCGCGATTCGGCTAGGCTGAGGATGCCGGATGGAGTCGAGCGCGATGGATCGAAGGTTTGCAGCGAACGCAATGCTGATCGCGGCCTTCTTCTGCTCCCGCGCCTTCGCGCAGGAGGCCACGTACGCCTTCAAGGTTGAAAATACTTCGGGCAAAACCGCGATGGTCACCCTGGACGGCAGACAAGTCTGCGCGATGGCGGCAGGGGAGAGCTGCACCATAACCGTCAAGGATACAAATCGGCATGCCTACGCTTTTTCCCTGGCGGGAGGCGGTATGATCGGATTCGATCCCGGCAACCTGGAAATGACGGATATCTGCAAGATCGATGCCCGGGGGGCTCATTGTACCGACCCCGCCGGTTCGCCGACGAACTAGAAGTCGCGCATTTGGTGGTTGTCTGACGCCGATGTCATTCTGGGGGAAGCCCGGTATGCGCTTGATTTCGGACGCAATCCGCCTTAGCCGAAGCCGTCCGCCCGTCCCCTCAGGAGTAATTTCATGTCCTTCAGCGGCCTGATGCAGGGCAAGCGCGGCCTTATCATGGGCGTCGCCAATGATCGCTCCATTGCCTGGGGTATCGCCGAGGCGCTCCATAAGTCCGGGGCCGAACTCGCCTTCACCTATCAGGGCGACGCATTCAAGAAGCGAGTGGTCCCTCTCGTCTCGCCGCTCAACCCGGCGGCCCTGATCGACTGCGATGTCTCCAACCAGGGATCCGTGGATGGGCTGTTTGCCGAGCTGCGCACCAAGTGGGACACGCTCGATTTCGTGGTCCACGCCATCGCCTATTCGGACAAGGAGCAGCTCAAGGGCCGCTATGTCGACACGACCGCGGACAATTTCCGCATGACGATGGACATCTCCTGCTATTCCTTCACCGCTATCGCCCAGCGCGCCGAGAAGATGATGCCGAATGGCGGCTCGCTGCTCACCCTCTCCTATTTCGGCGCCGAGCGCGTCATGCCGCATTACAATGTGATGGGCGTCGCCAAAGCAGCCCTTGAGGCGAGCGTGCGATACATGGCCGAAGACCTCGGCAAGCGCGCGATCCGCGTGAACGCCATCTCTGCGGGGCCGATCAAAACCTTGGCCGCGTCGGGCATCGGCGACTTCCGCTATATCTTGAAGTGGAACGAATACAATTCGCCGCTGCGCCGCAACGTGACGACGGAAGAAGTCGGCAAATCTGCGCTGTTCCTGCTCTCCGATCTGGGCAGCGCCGTCACCGGCGAATGTCTGCACGTCGACGCCGGCTATCACATCGTCGGCATGAAGGCCGAAGACGCGCCCGACTTGAATGTGGGCAAGAGCGAATAAATGCAGACACGTACGGTATTCGCATTGATGCTTCTCGCGGCGGTTTCGTTGGCGGGATGTTCCCGCAGGCACCCACAGCAGCCAGCGAGCGTGCAAACCTCCTCGGCGCAATCACCGGCGCCGCCGACGCAGAGTTCCGGCGGCGGCCTGTTCTCGTCCTGCCCGCAGGTGCCGACAAACATCCGGGTCGCGGAAGGGATCAAGTCTGCGCTCAATCAAATCTATGGCGCCGACGAGGGCAGCGTGCGCGTGACGGTGGCGGCGATTTCGCCGGGCGCAGACTGCGACAACTTCACGGTGCGCTATTCCGCGTCGGGAACCGCATCGAGCGCGTCGCTCGGCTATGAAGGCGGCCAATGGTCGATCGTGCTGTTCAAGAAGCACTATCCGGTGCAATGACGCCAAAACTCCGGCTCGCAGACGGGATCACGCTCTATATCGCGCGGCATGGCGAAACCGAAGCCAATGTCGAGAAGCGCTTCCAGGGTCATTCGCTCAACACCCCGTTGACGCGAAAGGGCCGCGCACAGGCCAAGGAAATCGCGCGCATCCTCAAAGCGCATGCCGATCCCGCGAAGCTGGACTATGTCTCCAGCCCGATGCAGCGCACCTGCGAGACCATTGCCCTGGTGCGTGAACATCTGGGACTCGATGCGGAACGATTTTCGAGCGATGCCCGTATCATGGAGATCGATCTGGGCCTTTGGGACGGGCTCACTCACGCACAAGCGCGCGGGCTCGATCCCAAGCTCTATGACCGCCGCGAAAACAACAAATGGACCGTGCGCGCGCCGGGCGGCGAGAACTATGCCGATGTCGGCAAACGCGCGCGACTGTGGCTGATGGGCCTGACGCGCGACACCTTCGCGGTCAGCCATGGGGCGTTCATTCGGATCGTGCGGGGACTATTCGAGGGCTTGGACGGCAAGCAGATTTCTGATCTCGACGAGCCGCAAGGCGTCGTGTTCCGCATCCGCGGCACCACGGTGAAGCGGTACGATACGTCGTGAACGTGACCCTGTACGTCCTGCGCCACGGCCAATGCGTGCACAATCTGGAGGGCCGCATCGCGGCCCAGAACGATTCGCCGCTGACACGGTTCGGCCGCGAACAGGCGCGCGCGAACGGATGTCTCCTGAAAGCATTGGCGCCGGAACTATCGCAATTCGCGTTCTATTCGAGCTCCTTGCACCGCGCCTGCGTGACCATGGAATTGCTGCGCGAAGCTGCGGATCTCGACCCGCAGGACTATTCCGCCGAGCGCCGGCTGATGGAGATCGATTTCGGCGAAAACACCTGGCTCACTTGGCCAAAGGTCAAAGCGCGGGCCGAGAGGGACCCGATCTGGAAGGGCGATCCCTGGCACTACGTCCACCCCGGCGGCGAGAGCTTGGCCATGCTTGAGGCGCGCGTGGCGGCGTTCCTCGATACGCTGGAGCGCGACACGGTGATTGTGACCCATGCCGGGCCTCTGCGCATGATCCGCAAGCGCCTGCTCGGTCTGTCGCAGGCGGCGACACTCGATTTCCAGCCGCCCAATGCCGGAATCATGCGATTGTCCGGTGGTTCCGAATGCTGGTTTGGGACCTGAAGGGCGCGGACAGACCATGTCCTACAACACCTTTGGCAAACTGTTTCGCGTGACGACCTTCGGCGAGAGCCATGGGCCCGCGATCGGCTGCGTGGTCGATGGATGTCCGCCTCTGATCCCGCTGAGCGAAGCCGACATCCAGGCAGAACTCGACCGCCGCCGGCCCGGTAAGTCGCGCTTCGTCAGCCAGCGCCGGGAACCCGATACCGTGCGCATCCTATCCGGTGTCTTTCAGGACGAACGCACGAAGCGGCAGGTGACGACCGGCACGCCCATCGCGCTGCTGATCGAGAACCTCGATGCGCGCTCCAAGGACTACAACGATATTCGCGACAAGTTCCGTCCCGGTCATGCCGACTACACCTATTGGGCCAAGTACGGCGTGCGCGACTATCGCGGCGGCGGACGGCAGAGCGCGCGCGAAACGGCAAGCCGCGTGGGCGCCGGTGCGATAGCGCGCAAAGTATTGAGCGCTCTCTACAAGGGAGTCCGTATTCGCGGAGCCTTGATTCAAATCGGCAGCGAAACTATCGATCGCAAGAGATGGAAGTGGGACGAAACCGCCCGCAATCCGTTCTTCTGTCCAGACGCGAACACGGCCGCGCGGTGGGAGAGCTATCTCGATGCCGTGCGCAAACGCGGCTCATCGGTCGGCGCCGTGGTGGAAATCGTGGCGGAGGGTATTGCAGCCGGCCTTGGCGCTCCGATTTACGGAAAGCTCGATGCCGATATCGCTTCAGCGATGATGAGCATCAACGCGGTCAAGGGCGTTGAAATTGGTGACGGCTTTGGGACCGCCGCGATGTCCGGCGAGCAGAATTCCGACGAGATGCGCAAAGGCAAGCGCGGTCGGCCGAAATTTCTCTCCAACCACGCGGGCGGGATTCTCGGCGGCATTTCAACCGGTCAGCCCATCGTTGCGCGGTTCGCGGTAAAGCCCACCTCGTCCATTCTCCAGCCGCGCCGCACGATCGACATCGCCGGAAACGAAACCGAGATCGCGACCAAGGGGCGTCACGATCCTTGCGTCGGCATTCGTGCGGTACCCATCGGAGAAGCAATGATGGCGATCGTTCTCGCCGACCATGCTCTGCGGCATCGCGCGCAAGTGGGATAGGCGCCAGGGTAACGCTGAAAAAAAGGGGAACAAACCATGGTGCCGGCAATCGCAGCAGTCCTGCTCACGATCATTGCCTTTTTCCTGTTCGGGCTGATCTTCGGCAGCTTTTTCACCGTCGAGCAGCAGAGCCGCGCCATCGTCGAGCGCTGGGGCAAATATGTCCGCACGGCGACGCCGGGGCTTAACTTCAAGACGCCCTATATCGAACGCATCGCTCAGCGCGTGTCGCTGCGCGTGCAGCAGCTGATCGTCGAAGTCGAAACCAAGACGCTCGACAACGTGTTCGTGAGGTTGTTCGTCGCGGTGCAGTACCGCGTCGTCGAGGGCAGCGAAGCGGATTCCTATTACAAGCTCCAGGACCATGTGGAGCAGATCAAGTCCTACGTGCTGGACGTCGTGCGCGCCAAGGTGCCGAAGATGAGCCTCGACGAAGTATTCGAGAGGAAGGACGATGTCGGAGCCGCGGTGAAGAGCGAGCTCGACGTCTCGATGCGGCAATACGGCTTCGAAATCCCCAATGCGCTGGTCACAGACGTCAATCCTGCCGACAACGTCAAGGCGGCGATGAACGAGATCCAGACCCAGCAGCGCCTTCAGGTCGCTGCCGCCGCGAAGGGCGAGGCGAACAAGATCCTGGTGGTCAAGAATGCGGAGGCCGAAGCGGAATCCAAGCACCTGCAAGGCGAAGGCATCGCCAAGCAGCGGCGCGCCATCATCGACGGCTTGCGCGAGTCCATTGCGGCCTTCACCGACAAGGTTGGCAGCGTCAACGAACACGAGGTGCTGAATCTCGTGCTGTTGACGCAATATTTCGACACCATGAAGGAGATCGGCGTCGCCTCGGGCAGCAAGGTGATCCTGGTGCCGCATTCGCCATCGGGCATGTCGGATCTGATCGAGCAGGTCCGGGCCGCCATCATTACCGGCAGCGAAGCGACGCAAAAGTAGCGTGGCGCGCTGCGGACAGCTCATTCAATTCGGTCTGGCGCCGCCTGGCGTCGGCAAGTTCACGAGCGAGGAGTTGAACGCGCTGGGTCACTGAGGCGTGGACGCAAGCGGCGTCGAAGACAACGAGCCGCGCTTTCCTTGAGGCGCAACCGGAGCGCCGCGCGGCGCGCTCGCGGCGACGACGCTTGCCCCCCAATCAGGAACGTTTGCGGCAACATCGCTGCCCACCGAAATCTGGGGCTCCGACGGCGGACGGAAGCCTCCCTTCTGCTCACGCGCCGCGACGCATGCGGCGGCGGCGCGTGCGACATCCGGAAAATCGCCGGCCTTGCGGAACGACTGCAGGACGCAGTCGTCGAAGAAGGTGTATTTGAGGCTTTCGCCGCAGCCGAACGAGCTTCGATCAGGCCGCGCCGCCGTCACGACCAACCTGTTCTTGGCGGCCAGCACCGGCACGAATACGCCGGAATAGCAGGCCGAGATGAACACGACGGTCGGGCTGTTGCCGCACGCGTTGTCGAGCATGATCTTCATGTCCTGGGGCGAAAGCGTCTCGTCGCCCACGACAATGCCGTTGGGCGAACCGTGGGACGTGAAATAGGCAAAGCACCCGCCGCTGGTGCGGTTCGAAAGATCCCACATCGCCGTGGCGATGTTCTGATCGGTCGACCGCCGGGGATTCTGCAGGGCATAGCGATCGGGACGGACCGAGAACTGGATCACGTTGTCCGGTTTGAATCCGATGCCGTAGAGATCGGCCGCGATGTCGCGCCGGGCGTTGTCGAATACTTCGCTGTCCGCGCCGGAATGCGCGTGATAATCGCCAGCGACGACCACGGCAGCCCAGTCTCCATAGCCTGCGGCATGTGCGATGGCCGTGAAGGCAAGCTGCAGAAACACAAGGGCGATGACAGAGGAACGCATAGATGATCACTCGCGTGTGAAACCGGCCACGAGTTCAATATGCTCCGACCAGAGAAACTGGTCCACCGGCAGCACGACTCCGGCGCGCCAGCCGGCCGCGCCAAGCTTGGCGGCATCGCGCGCGAAGCTTTCCGGATTGCACGAAACATAGGCGACACGGGCGACCTTCGAGGGCGCAATCTCCGCGACCTGGGCCGCGGCCCCTGCCCGCGGCGGATCGAGGACGACGGCGTCGAACCGAGAAAGTTCGGCGGCCGACAAGGGATGCTTGAACAGGTCGCGCCTTTCCGTTGTGACCGGCTTGAGGCCGTGGGCGCTCTTGACCGCGCGGCTCAGAGCGTCGATCTGCGAGGGCTCGCTTTCGACGGCATGGACCTTTGCTCTCGCTGCAAGCGCCAGCGCGAAAGTGCCGCAGCCCGAGAACAGATCCGCGATCGATTTGGCGCCAGCGGTCCGCTCCAGCACCCCCCGCTGAAGAACTATCTCGCCCTCGCGCGTCGGCTGCAGGAATGCGCCAGGCGGCAGCGTTAGCTTGGCAGACGCAATCTCCACGAAGGGCTCTTCGAGTTCGAATGCAATGTCGCCGCCGGCGGTGATCCGCGCGACGCCGCTTTTGCGGGCCCACGATGCCAACGACGCCAACAACGAGGGCGACACGCGCTGGCGCCATCGCAGCATCAGGTCGATGCCGTTGTCGGCATCGGTGGCGTGAGCTTCGCAGGTTTCGCCCGCATTCAAGACCGTCCTCATGACCTCGCGGAGGCGAGAAACGAGCGCGACCAGGCGCGGGGTCAGAACTCGGCATTCGTGCATGTCGACGATGCTGTGCGAAGCGCGCCCATGAAACCCTACGGCGGCGCCATCGGCCGTGCGCTTGATCTTGAGAACACAGCGCCGGCGCGATCCCGGCGGGACTTCGACGACCTCGGCGACTTCGGCACCGACTCCATGCCGCGCCAGCGCTTCGATCACCGACGCGCGCTTGCGGGCACGGTAGATTGCATCGTCGAGATCCTGGTGCGCACAGCCGCCGCAGGTCCCGAAGTGCCGGCAGAGAACGCTCACGGCTTGCGCGCCGCGATCAGGAACTCGGTGTTGCCGTCACCGCCCTTTAAAGGACTTTCCATGGTTCCGATGACGTTCCAGTTCTGCTGCGAAATCCACTTGGCGATGCCGGCAAGCGCACGCATCCGAGCCTCCGGATCGCGAACGATACCGCCCTTGCCGACATTTTCGCGGCCCACTTCGAATTGCGGCTTCACCAGGGCGATCAGCCACGCACCGCGTCTCGCCAAAGCCAGCGCCCTCGGCAGCGCCTTTGCGAGGCCGATAAAGCTCACATCGGCAACGATGGCTTGTGGCTGGTCCTGGATCGTTTCGCCGGCAAGGCGGCGCGCGTCGGTGCGCTCCAGCGAAACGACGCGCGGATCAGAGGCCAGTTTGGGATCGAGTTGACTGTGGCCGACATCGATTGCGTAGATCTTCTCGGCACCGTGCAACAACAAGACTTCGGTGAACCCGCCGGTCGAAGCGCCGATGTCGAGGCAGACCAGCCCGCGCGACGAAAGTTCGAATTTGTCGAGCGCCGCCGAAAGCTTGAGCGCACCGCGTGAAACGAACGGGTGCGCCCGCGCATATTTGATCTGTGCGCTTTCGTTCAATCGCTGCGATGGCTTGGCGATGCGCCTGCCGCTGGCAAAGACGCAGCCGGCCGCGATGGCTTCCTGGGCCTCGGCGCGGCTCCTGGCATAGCCGTGTTCCACAAGAAACACATCGGCTCTGCTCGAGGGCGAAGGCATGGCGGAAGCGGCCGTAAGCGATCAGGCGATGACTTTCGCAGCCGCTGCCTCGTCGACGCGGCCGAGCGCGCCAAGCGCGGCGGCAACGATGTCGTTCGCATTGAGGCCGGCGGTCGCGTACATCTTTTCCGGCGTGTCCTGGTCGATGAAGCGGTCCGGCAGGATCATGGGGCGAATCTTGAGTCCCTTGTCCAATGCCCCGTGCATGGCGAGATGCTGCAAGACATGCGCAGCAAAGCCGCCGATCGCGCCCTCCTCGAGCGTGATCAGGACTTCGTGTTCGCGCGCGAGCCGATCGACCAGCTCCGTGTCGAGCGGCTTTGCGAAGCGCGCATCCGCAACGGTGGCCGACAGGCCATAGCCAGCCAGCTTTTCGGCAGCGAGCAAAGCCTCTTGCAAACGTGTTCCATAAGAGAGGATCGCGATCGAATTGCCTTCGCGCAGGATCCGGCCCTTGCCGATCTCGAGCGGCTTGCCCTCGAGCGGGCGCTCGACACCAGTGCCCTCGCCGCGCGGATAGCGCAGTGCGCTCGGGTGATCGTCGATGGCGACCTGGGTCGCCACCATGTGGACCAGATCCGCCTCGTCACCTGCCGCCATCAAGATGAAGTTCGGCAGCGTACCCAAATAGGCGATATCGAACGACCCCGCGTGGGTCGGACCATCTGCGCCGACCAGGCCAGCGCGGTCCATCGCGAAACGGACCGGAAGGTTCTGGATCGCAACGTCATGCACGACCTGGTCATAGGCACGCTGCAGGAAGGTCGAATAGATTGCGCAAAACGGCTTCATGCCGTCCGCAGCCAGACCGGCTGCGAACGTGACCGCGTGCTGCTCCGCGATTCCGACGTCGAAGGTGCGCTCCGGGAAAACTTTCTCGAAAAGGTCGATGCCCGTGCCTGACGGCATAGCCGCGGTGATGGCGACGATCCTCTTGTCCTTCTTGGCTTCGGCAATCAGCGATTCGCCAAATACCTTTTGATAAGCGGGTGCCTTGGAATTCGATTTCTTCTGCTCGCCGGTGATGACGTCGAACTTGGTTACGCCATGATACTTGTCGGCGCTGGCCTCGGCCGGCGGATAGCCCTTGCCCTTCTTGGTCACGACATGGACCAGGATCGGTCCGTTGCGCGTGTCGCGCACGTTCTCGAGAATTGGGATCAGGTGGTCGAGGTTGTGGCCGTCGATCGGGCCCACATAATAGAAGCCGAGTTCCTCGAACAGCGTACCGCCCGTCACCATGCCGCGCGCGAATTCCTCCGCCCGCTCGACGCCCTTCTCGACTGGACGCGGCAGAAAATGCGCGATCTTCTTTCCGAACCTGCGGAAGCCGCGATAGGAACGGCTGGAAACCAGGCGCGCAAGATACGCGCTCATCGCACCCACGGGCGGCGCGATCGACATGTCGTTGTCGTTGAGGATGACGATCAACCGCTCGTTCAGCGCGCCGGCGTTGTTCATGGCCTCGTAGGCCATACCTGCGCTCATCGCGCCGTCGCCGATGACGGCGATGACGTTGTTGCTTTCGCCCTTCATGTCGCGGGCGACGGCGAAGCCGAGCGCGGCGGAAATCGATGTCGAGGAATGCGCGGCGCCGAACGGGTCGTACACGCTCTCGGCGCGTTTGGTGAATCCTGAGAGTCCCCCGCCCTGGCGCAAAGTGCGCATGCGGTCGCGGCGGCCGGTGATGATCTTGTGGGGATAGGCCTGATGCCCGACATCCCAGATCACGCGGTCGCGCGGCGTGTCGAAAACGTAGTGCAATGCTACCGTCAGCTCGACCACGCCCAGGCCCGCGCCGAGATGGCCGCCGGTCACCGAGACGACGTCGATCAGCTCCGTGCGCAGCTCGTCGGCGACTTGACGCAACTGCGACTTCGGCAAGGCGCGGAGCGCTTCAGGTTCGCGAATGCCGTCCAGCAGAGGTGTCTTGGATGGAACTGTCATAACGACCCACAATCAACACGCCGAAGCGCGACCCCACCGCTCTATAACGTGCCGGGCCGCGCAAAGTCCGCCGTTTCCCAGCATAAATCAAGGCGAAGGGCCCCGCAAAGAAGCCCAAAAACGCCGGAGCGAAGTCGAATATCCGGACGGCGCGTGCTCCGCGATACACCAGACTGCGCCGAGCGGCCAGCGCCCTCTTCCGCCGTTCCTAAGCTTTGCAATGAAAGTTGCAAGCGCCAGAACGGCCTAGCCTGCGTCCATAGGCTCGGTGCCCGAAGGTCCCGAGGCGCCCAGCACCACTTTTTCCAATCGCCCCTCGGCGGCCTTGAGCTTCTTTTCGCAGTGCGATTTGAGCGCCTGGCCTCGCTCATAAAGGGAAATCGAGTCCTCCAGATCCACCTCGCCCTGCTCCAGCCGGGATACGATCTGCTCGAGTTCCTTGAGCGCTGCTTCGAATGACATCGTATCCACGGCTGCGGGTTTCGCCTTCGCCTTATCGTTCATGTGGACCTCGCATGGATGCTCAATAGCCTGAAGAGCGCGGAAGGTTCTTCGCCGAGCCTGGCACGACGTCAAAGGCGATCGTCAATCTGACATCGTCGGACGCGAACGGCACGGTACCGTGCCAGAAATAGGATGGAAACAACACCAGCTTCCCCACCGACGGCTTGACGACGCGTTCCGGCCGATCGCGTTCGCCCAATCCCATGTTCGACTCGCCGAATTTGAGCCATCCCTGACGGCCCTGCGCATCTTCGACCGCTTGCGGCAGCGCGACGTAGTACGCCGAACTGATCCAGCCTTGCGGATGCACATGGTTGGCGTGGTATCCGCTCGAACGCAGGCGGCAAGACCACGATCCGGAGAAATCGAATTCCTTGCTCTTGCGGCCGAGCAGTGGATGATTCGGATCGTCCGGCAATCCGGACACATAGTCGGCCACGGCTTCTCGAATGCGCTCGCGAATTCCTTCCAAGGCGCGGCCTGGGCGCTCGAAAAGATGGCCTGGAGTCTGCGTGCCGCCGCGCAACGTCTGGTCCAGCGGCTCGACATTGCGCGTATGCAGCGCCGCAAGCTCTTCGCCGAGCGCCTTGTTGAACGACTCGACATCGTTAAATCCTGGCGGCGGCGCTAGTTCGTAGACGCCGACGAATTTCTCCTGATCGCCAAGCGACACCAACCGGTTGTCTCCGGTTTCGCGCAGCGCAAGTAGCTCAAACGCCAGAAGCAGCTGATCGAGGGGCGCAAGTTCGAGGCCACGCTCCAGAACCGGCTTGGCATCTGCCGCACGGCCCGCCTGGAGAAGCGCGTTTCCGAGTCCGCGATAGTGATGCACGACCCTGGGCTCGCGGCGTAGGGAATCTTCGAAAAATGCGATGCTCTCGTCGAATTTCTTCTGCATCAGGAGCGCGCGTGCGAGCACGTTCGTGATGTCGTTGCGCTCGGGCGCGATCGCATGCGCGCGACGCAGAAGTTCTTCCGACAGCACCGCTTCGTCCTGACGCAGGCGCTGATCGGCCTCGGCGAGCAAGAGATCCGGCAGCTCGCCGACGCGTTGCCGCGCGCGCGCGTAGGATTTCATCTTGATGTCGTCCCGTCCCATCTGCCAAGCCAGGGCATTGAGCCGGCGATGCGCTTCCACAAGGTTTGGCGCACGATCCACAGCTCTTTGGAATTCCTGCAGCGCCTCGTTTTCGCGTTGCGCACGCTCATAGGCGTTTCCAAGCGCGTAATGGGCCTCCGCGCTGTCGGGTTTAAGCGACAACGCATTGCGGAGTGCCGAAATTGCTTCGTCGAGACGCTCCAGAGCAGAGAGCGTCATTCCGCGATAGTAATGCGCGTCGAAATAACCGGAATTGACAGCAAGAGCGGATTCGAAAAAGCGCAGCGCCCGCTCCTTGTCGCCGCTTTCGCTGGACATGACGCCCATCTGAACCAGTGCTTCGGGATATTTCGGACGGTACGTCAGTGCGCGCTCAAACGCGTTTTTCGCCTCTTCCGCGCGTCCCATCGCCCTTAGGGCGAGTCCCAGGTTGAAATGGGCATCGGGGTAATCGGCCCGCGCCGCGATCGCCGCGCGGTAGGAGTCCGCGGCGCCGTGAACGTCGCCCAATCGCATCCGCAAATTTCCCAGATTGTTTCGTATCAGGGGCTCGCCGGGCGCTGCGGCTACCGCGCGCTCGAGCAGCACCTTGGCTTCGTCCAAACGGCCCCGATCCCGGAGCAAAATCGCAAGCAAATTCAAGGCTAGCGGGGCGTTTGGGTGAGCGGCGACCAGTTGGCGGCATGCCGCTTCTGCCTCGGACAGGCGTCCGGCGCGCCTGAAACGCTCCACCGTCTGAAGCGCAGCCTCGATTCGCAGGGAAGAGGCAGAATCGCTGGAAAACTCTGCAGCCATGAAGAGGGAATACCATCAAATCCGAGGTGCGGTCGCGCCTGCTGCGATAGAATTGTCACGTTCATGTGTTTCGTGGCGTGCGAATTGGAGGTTCCTGGCTAAGCCATGGAGCTTGCTGTACTCACGGAACAATAAAATAAAAAAACAAAATCAACATCTTATGCGTAATTTAAAGCCCAAATTTTATGGATTCCTGCGTCTTGTGTTTCGCCGTTAAGGGGCCTGGGGCCAAAATATCACAGTAACGCTGCGAATCTTCGTTAAAGCCGATTCCGTTTTGACCGCAGCCTCTCAGACTCGTAACCTCGTCGCGAACGGGTGAGTTTCGTTCCGCACCAAATGTGCGGGGCGAAGGGCCGTCGCCACATAGGCGCCGTCTATTATCCGCGCGCAAACGTCGTTACGAACCAAGGGGGTTCCAAAGTGTTTCAGATCGAAAGCAAGAGCAGTCTAAAGACGGCTCTGCTCCTCGGAGCAGCGACCGCGACTGCCATGACGCTGTCCAGTGCAGCCATGGCACAAGAGCAAGTCGAAACCGTCGTCGTGACGGGTTCGCGCATTCCTCAGGTTGGCATTTACAGCTCCAGCCCGGTGACTCAGGTCAACCAGCAGGAAATCAAGTACGAGGGTACGACCAATGTCGAGACCCTGCTGAACAACCTGCCGTCAGCGTTTGCTGACTTCGGCTCGAACGAGTCGAACGGCGCGACCGGTACCGCAACCGTCAATCTTCGCGACCTGGGTGCAGCGCGCACCCTCGTGCTGATCGACGGCAAGCGCATGATGCCGGGCGACGTCGCGGACCCCGTGCCCGACCTGAACCAGATCCCCGCGGCTCTCGTCGAGCGCGTCGAAGTGGTGACGGGTGGTGCATCCGCCGTGTACGGCTCCGATGCCGTCGCCGGCGTGGTGAACTTCATCCTGCGCAAGGACTTCGAAGGCGTCGAGTTCGATGGCCAGTACACCGGCTATCAACACAACAACGACAACACCTTTGCTCGCGGCATTATTGCGCAGGGCCTTGGCGGCAATCCCGCCAACGTCATCCCGCAAGCTCCCGACAGCATCTGGGACGGCGACACGGTTGACCTGAACGGCATCATGGGCGTGAACAGCCCGGATGGTAAGGGCAACGTTACGCTGTATGGCGGCTTCCGCCATCTGAATGCGGTCACGGAAAACACCCGCGACTTCTCGAACTGCGCCACCGTGACGACGGGTAGCGGCAGCTTCATCTGCGTCGGCTCGAGCACCACGGCCAAGACGGTTGGCGGCAACACCGCCGGCGGCCGCTTCATCAGCTTGGACAGCGGCAGCTGCACGAACTGCACGATCAACCCGACCTCCGGCGCGCTGGAAGGCTACACCGGCGGCGACTCGTTCAACTTCGCGCCGTACAACTACCTGCAGCGTCCCGACCAGCGCTACACGATGGGCGCGATGGGTCATTACGAGTTCAACAAGGCGATCGACGTATACGCCTCGTTGATGGTCATGGATGACCACACCGTTGCGCAGATTGCCCCTTCGGGCCTGTTCTTCGGCACGATCGCGCAGACGAACTGCGACAACCCGCTGCTGACCGCGCAGGAAGTGCAGGAGTTCTGCACCAGTGCGACGAACGTTCAGAAGCCGGGCTTCGCCACGATGCTGATCGGCCGCCGCAACGTTGAAGGCGGTCCGCGTCAGGACGATCTGCGCCACAGCTCCTATCGCATGGTTGTCGGCGTGAAGGGCGACCTCGGCGGCGGCTGGGCGTACGATGCGTTTGCGCAATACGGAACGACGATCTATCAGGAAGAATACCTGAACGATATGTCGATCTCCCGCATCCAGAAGTCCTTGCTGGTCAATCCGGACGGACATTGCGCCTCGGTTGACGACGGTTCCGACACGACCTGCGTGCCCTGGAACATCTGGCAGCCGAATGGCGTGACCCAGGCTGCGATCAACTACCTCGACACGCCCGGTATGGCGGAAGGCTCGACCCAGGAATGGGTGGCCGGCGCCAGCTTGACCGGCGATCTCGGCGAGTGGGGTATCCAATCGCCGTGGGCGAAAAGCCCGGTTGCGGTCGCTATCGGTACGGAATATCGCCAGGAAGAGCTGGATCGGCGTGAAGATGCCGAGTTCACCAGCGGCGATCTCGCCGGCCAGGGCGGCCCGACCTTGGGTGTCGGCGGCGGCTACAACCTTGAAGAAGGTTATGCCGAAGTCCGCGTGCCGCTGGTCAGCGACGCTCCGTTCTTCGAAGATCTGTCGGTCAACGGCGGCTATCGCTACTCCTCGTACAACCTGGCGGGCGCCGTCTCGTCGTACAAGTACGGTGCGGAATGGCAGCCGATCGACGACTTCCGCATTCGCGCCAGCTATCAGCGTGCGGTGCGTGCACCGAACGTGATCGAACTGTTCACCCCGCAGAGCCTCGGTCTGTGGGATGGCCAGGATCCTTGCGCGGGCACGGCGCCGACCTTCACGGCCGCACAATGTGCGAATACCGGCGTGACGGCGGGCGAATACGGCCACATCCTGCAGTGCATTTCCGGTCAGTGCGGCGGCTTCTTCGGCGGCAACCTGACCCTGAAGCCGGAAACCTCGAGCACCACGGAAGTGGGTCTCGTGCTGACCCCGACCTTCCTGCAGGGCTTCAACGCGACGATCGACTACTTCGACATTTCGGTGAAAGGCGCTATCGGCGTGATCCCGCCGGCGGTGACTTTGACGAACTGCGCGAACACGGGCGATCCGTTCTACTGCGACCTGATCCACCGTTCACCCGGACCGGGCCAGTTCAAGGGCGCGCTGTTCGGAACCGGTCCGAATGCCGGCTTCGTCACGGCCACGAACCTCAATACCGGTTCGTTCAAGACCTCTGGCGTGGACTTCGAGGCCAACTACAGCACGCAGCTCGAAGATTGGGGCATGGGCGCGAGCGGCGGCTTGGCGTTCGCCTTCCTCGGCACCTACACGCAATCGTTCAAGGTCACGCCTCTTCCGGGCGCGCACGAGTACGATTGCGCGGGTCTGTTCGGTCTGACTTGCGGCACGCCGATCCCGACATGGCGTCACCGCTTGCGCGTGACCTGGACCTCGCCGTGGGACTTCGATCTGTCCATGGCATGGCGCCACATGTCGTCGGTGTCGTTCGACGCGAACACCAACGACCCGACGCTCAGCGGACCCTGCGGTGGGCCGTGCGGCGATCTTTCCGATGCGAAGATCAGTGCGTACGACTACATCGATCTGGCAGGCGATTATACCGTGCGTGAAGGCATCAGCATCCACGCCGGTGTAAACAACCTGTTCGACAAGGACCCGCCGATCCTCGACTCGAACGGCCTCGGCGTTGCCGGTCCTCCGTTCGGCAACGGCAACACCTATCCGCAGGTGTACGACTCGCTCGGCCGCACGATCTTCGTCGGCGTGACCGTGAAGTACTAAGCCTCGCGGCGATCTTCAAAAAAGGCGGCGGCCCAAAAGGCCGCCGCTCTTTTTTTGCGCCCAGTTCTGCTAAGGAACACCCATGCCGGTATCCGACCCCGTTGCTCAGGCGTCGCTGGAAAAACGCGATCGCGTCGTCCGCCAGATCAGCGATCTCATTCGTGCACGGAACATCGCCTTGGCGACGGATATGGCCCGCGCGGCCTTGGACGAGGGTCTGGTTCATCCCTTGCTCCTTGGCTTGCGCGCCCATTGGCTCGATGACCGCGGCCGCGACAGGGAGGCGCAGGACGATCTGGAACACGCCATTCGCCTCGCGCCGGAAGATGCTCCCTTGCGGGATTCGCTTGGCCAGCTTCTGAGCAAATTGGGGCGTTGGGACCAGGCGGTGGAAGCCTTCGAGCGCGCCGCGGCCCTCAAGCCGGATTTCGCGCCAACCTTTCGAAATCTCGGCTTCGCGCGCCAGGGCGCCGGGGATCTGCGCGGTGCCGAGAATGCCTTCCTTCGCGCCTTCGAGCTTGCACCGCAGGACGCCGAGCCCCTCTCTCATCTCGCGCATCTGGCGTCGCGGCGCTCCGACTGGGACGCGGCGCGACGCTATGCGGAGCAGGCGTTGGCTGCCGATCCCAGTCAGGCCTTGGCGCTCGTGACGCTTGTCACCGTTGCGATCTCGACCGGCGATTACGCCGGTGCGGATGCGCTCATCGCGTCGTCCCTCGAAGGCGGCCGGCTTGGCGGACCCCAGCGCGTGATGATGCTGAACAACCTGGGCGATCTCAGGCATGTCCAGCAGCGCTATGAGGAAGCCTTCGAAGCCTACCGCCAAAGCAATGAGCTTTGCCGTCAGCTTTACGCGCACCAGTTCGCAGCGCCTGGCCGCGAGACTGCGGCGAGTTTCGCGGATCTCCTGATCGACTATTTCGAAAAGGCGCCGGCGCAGCTTTGGTCGGTATCCGGCGCCGCTGGCACGGGAAATGACGGTGCCGCGGCGCACGTCTTCCTG